>ERZ1026854.1086-NODE-1086-length-17925-cov-15.788081_pt1 | contig 17925 bp, 28 predicted proteins | sample MGYA00380157_ERZ1026854 | MGnify/ENA primary metagenome ERZ1026854 (study PRJEB33269, sample SAMEA4719793) | human gut metagenome | biome: human-associated habitat; feature: organic feature; material: feces | place: Cameroon | collected 2013-10 ...
CATTACAAGAAGAAATGATTAATAATCAAGCTAAATATATAAATAAAAATAGCGAACTGATTTTATTCAGCTCGCTATTTTTTTTACTTTAAATTCATTATTTTATAAAATTTTTAGAGTAAAAGTTTTAAGGATTTATACGCCTATTTAACTCATCATTCATTTCTTTTTCTGCTTTTGCTTCTACTTCTTTAGCCTGTGGTGCTAAGTAATTTTTAATTAAATGCTATGCCATCCTATCATGTGCTTTTGCTCGTATTCTTGCCATCTCTTCTTCTGTGAAATGAGGCTCCCATGGTATATTCTCTATTGGTGTATAATTAAGACTACGCAAATGACGCAAATACCACAAGTCCGGGGCCTCAACAGTAACTTCAGGCAAAGATTTTCCATAAACAGTTACTCCAGGCAGTGTAATAGGATTATTTTTAGATCCTAATGAAGAAACTCCCATGGGGTAATAATACTCACCATCAGATTCCTGCCTAAAATATTTCTTTTTGGTATCTGCATCTAAGTATCTTTTTGGTACTAATTTGTTAAAACCTGCTTTATTATATCCATGTGAATCTAGTATCATTTCTCGCTATTTGCTATTTTTTATTTTAAATCTATTAGGAAAATAAAATTCTCCAGTTTTAGAATCGTAAAAATTTGCATCAAATGGAGAGGTAGGCGTTAAAGCATCCATCTCTTTTTTTACGTTGGCAGGATCTCGAGGAAATCCCTAATTATCAAAGAAATTAATTGGCATAATAGTTTAATTTAATTTGTTATTATTTAGTTAAAATATCTAATTAAGTTTTTCATTATTTTCATATATTATTTAAAATAATCTATTCGATTATAAGAAGATGGAGTTAATTCAGTGCTAATAGTAGGCTAGTGTACTACTGGTGCAACCATCGTTGCGTCCGCTGGAGCTGCACTATCAAGACTAGTAAGTTCTTTAGGTACTTTAGGGATCAGTTTCGAATTACTTGCGGGAGGAGTAGCAGGAGTGTCTAAAGGTCTATATAAACCATGTCCTCCAAACATAGCTCTTTCAGCAGCACGTCTTATTCTTAATCCTTTATTATTCTTATTACTATCTCCTTTAGCCCACATAGATTTCTACACTTCCTCGGCAGTTGCAGTTCCATTTAAATACTTAGTTAAAGTTGGAACAACTCTCGAATTAAATGCACTAGAGCCTACATTATAACTATAACTAAATAATCCATCTAATTGTCGTTGTGTCAATTTATCATATGCATCTCGTGGCAAATACTTTGAGAAGTCTCTAGCTTCTGCTTCGAAAGATCTATTAATCTTCATAGTATCACCTTCCCATTTAATAATCTATCTTTTAATTGAATTTGAGGGAGTATAACTACGTCTAGCTTTACCTCCATTTTTATATAAATATAAATATTGTAATAATTGATTCATTCGATATTATTTATTAGGTTTCTTAACTAATTTTGTATTATTTAATCCTACAGTAGAACTCACTCCTGCTACAGCTGTAGCATAAGATAAAAACTTGGCTGCCTTATCCCAGTCTGTGATACTATTAAAGAATTCTGTCATATCATTGTCTGGGCCTGTCTATGTGTAATATTTAGCTGCTTCTTTTAAATCTTTTGCAGTAAGTTGATACTATGGGTCTGTAATTCCTAGCCAATTTTTTATCTATGTTCCTCTAGCTAATAATTCTGTTGGTTTCGCTAAATAGTCCCGTGTGGGATGAAATCCTATTAATTTATTCATTTCGTCTACCATTTTAGAAAATTCTTCAGGAGTGAATTGTTCGTTATTTAATTTTAAGAAGGGTATTGCATATTTTGGAGAATAAAAATTAATATATACTTTATCTCCATCCTACAATGCATGTTCTAATTCATGGGGCAAAATACTTTTCCAATATTTCTACATACCTTTGCCTATAGCCCTGTATTTATTAATAGATGCTAAGATTTCCTATGTTGGACTATAAACATAATTTTCATAATTAAATCCTGGCGAGTAATAGTTTCCCTACGTACCTATTACAGCTTTATTTACTTCTTCATTTATAGGAGCACATATATAATCAGTATATTTATTTAAGTTTTGTTTAGGAATATTAAGTTTAATTAAGTAGTCATGTACATCAGAACGTGATTTTGGATTAGTTATCTACTCTTTTCTAAGATTTCGTATTATACTAGCTAATTTTAATTCACGGTCTGTATATTCTTTTTTGTGAGGGAATGGTAATGGATTATGTAGCATATCTTTATCCATATAAATCATTGGCAAATCTTCCTGTCTTGTTAAAATTTCAATTTCATCTGGATAGTATTTGACAGTACCATTATTAATTACCTTCCTAAAACTTCCATTCTTGAGCCTTTCATTATAAATTTCTGTAGCATTTAAGTTATTAGCCTCTCTTTGTGTCAGTATTTCTGGAGAAACATTTATATCAGGAGAATCTATTTTAAAAGTTGTTTTCTACGCTGGGGAAGATGTTGCCATTAGAGTCAGATTATATTGGCTTTTTGGAACTAATACAGGGCGTTCCTAAAAACCATTAATTTTAATTGGCAACCTTAAGGTATTAAACACTTTATAAGGATTGGCAACCTTCTCTGCATAATTAATTCCTGCAGAAACTCCTTTACGCAATAAAGCTGGACCTGCTATGTTTATAGGATTTGCAAAATCAACTGCATACCTCCAATTAGAATCTTCTGCAAGTCCAAGAACATCTCCAATATGTTGCCCTGTAGTTCTACCAGTAAGTGCTTTAGAAGTTTCATCAAGTGCTATCATTCCGGCAGTATCTCCAAGGATATTTCCACCTACTGTTCCTGGAGCAAATGTAGTAGCAATCCATGGAGCAGCAGCTCCAGCTGCGTACATTCCAGCTCCACCATATAACGCTCCTCCATATATAAGATCTGCCTACCTATTAAATGCTCGATTTTTAGCTTCAGCATTATCCCATCTTAATTTCTATTTTATATCCATATACTTATTAGAGGAAGGATCTACAAAAGTATTTCCTCTATCAAAGTGCTCATTATATACAGAACTACTTATATCTTTATTTCTAGAGAAGTCTTCTTTAGACACTTCTTTTGTATGACTGTCACTATCTTGATTATTTAATGATTTCTTTGCCTAAGGCTGCTACTTTACTGGAGGTGTTGCATCAATTAAAGTATGTCCTTCATTTTTATGATTTTCAATCCATTCTTGAAGAGAATGATTTCCAGTACCATTAATTATATACTTTTCATTAATAGCATTAGGATTTAATTTAATAATATCCTAAACAACCTATTCATAGGGTCTGGTTATATCTATATAATATCCCTTAGCTTCTTTATCCTTATTTAAATTGTACTTTTTACTCATACTATTTATATTTTAATATTTCGCCCAATCTATACTTTTTTCTAGCATTTTGTACAGCCTATGCAATAGAGGCATCTTCTGTTGGTTGTACTGAAGGTTCATTAACTATTTTAGCACTAGCCTTTTTACTATAATAATCAACTAGCCTTGATTTTAATTCTGTGTAGTGCTCTTCAATATCAGATTTTCTTGAATTAGAATGGCATCTTTTTAATGCTTCCTCTTTATCTATTTCTAACCGAATCATAGCCTACTATGGGGTTCCCTGTGTTATCTCTTGAATATACTTGGAATCACGATTTTCTCTAGCCTTTTTATTTAGTTCTTTAAGTTCGTATATTCCAAAACCGATCCCACCAAAGAAGCCTGAAGCTGTTGCCCCAGTTTTAATGTTATCGATAATTCTATTGACATTGTTTATAACTGCGTCACGACGGCTCTGCTAAAGAGTTATATCATTTAATTTCTTTTCTAATTTTAACTTTCGAGCATGATCTCGTGCGTATTCAAATTCTTTCATTTCCTTAGATCTTTTCCAGGCTTTATTATTTCTATTATTTAAAAGCTTCCTTTCTACCTTTGCTAATCTTTTGTTGACTCTACTATAATATTGGGTATAAGCTTCTGAAAAAGGTATATGTTTCTTTTCTGACATTTTTAATATATCAGCAAAATCAGGTATTTCTTTCTATAGTTCCTAAATAATATCTTTATATTCTTCTGGATGTTCTAATATAGTATCAATACTGTATCCATTTTGGCCTGACATATATGGGAGATCTTGGAAGAATACGTTGTGTGTCTATAAATTATTGTCAGCCTTTGGAAATGAAAATACTCCCCCAATCTTAACACTCTCCCCAGTCTATAGTTGTCCTACATCTTCCTTTTTTGGCGCAGAAAATCTTCCTAAATAGTTGTCATCTGTTTGATTTATAGGTATATCTAAATCTTGACTTTGCTGTGCTACTCTTTTTATATAATCGTCTAACGATTCTCCCTAATTTCTTGTATACTTGAGAACATTTTCATGAATATCGTGTTGTGCTTCATACTTTTCAACAGCCTTTTGTAAGTTAGTTATTGTTTCTGGTTTATATGTTAAAGGATTATATATTAATCCTGTAAAATCACCATTCCAATCCCAAACTGGAGAAGTGTCTGAATTTCCTCCTCCACCTCTTGCGTATTGTTCATTTGGGGAAACATTTGTTGATAATACCTATAAAGCATTATCTTCTGTTTTATTTCCGCTAAAGAATCCGAATCGTTTACCACATAATTTTTGTAAATACCAATAATTAAATACATTTTGCATCTGTTGTGGATTAGTTGCCATTTTCTCAGAAACTTCTTTGGAAAACCCTAGTTTTTCTAAGAAAAATTTATTTGCCTCAATATCATTATAATCAATTGCCTAGTATACTTTAGAAGGAAGTTTCTTTTCTCCTTCAGTAGTTCCCCAAATCTATTTATATAAATGAGAAATAGCATCATTCATTCTTTCAGCATTCTATGGGTTCATTAACATTTGGGCAGTTCTATCATTGTGTTTTTGCTTAGTTGATAGACCATTATCTCCTATAGAATTAGATGCAGCAGTAATAGTATCAAGTACAGTTCTTCTGTCCATTAACTAAGGATTTTTCTAATACACTTGATATAATTCTTCAGGAGTTATTGGTAAGTCTACATTCTAATAAGGTTCACCATTAAATATATGCTATCTTTTAATAGCTAATGCTTCATCTGGATTGTAAGTTTCAAATAATTGCCATGCTAAATCTCCTCTAGCTTTCCCCGTATCTGGATTTTTACCAATGACAGCAAATTCAAATTCTGTACCATTTGGATGACTATATTTTCGTGTAATTCTTCCAGTACCAGTAAATTTTAATCCTAATTTTTTAGCTATATCATCTGCTGCTTCATTTGAATATGTCCATATTTCTACATCATGAGGTGCAGAATTAGGATTGTGCAATAAGTTGCTCCCCTGGAAGTGCCCATTTGATAATTTATATACAGACCCAGCAACAAGCCCTTCATCTCCTATGGCATTCTCAATACTTGTTTTTATTTCCTATGCTCCTTTCTATAAATCTCCTTCCACTGTTTTTATTGGGGAAAACGTAATTTGACCACTTTCTTTTTTAAAGATACCAGTTATATTAGGAACTATTTTAAAATATTGATATATTTCTTCAGGACTTGGAATATCATCATAAATTGCGAGTTCTTCAGGACCAAAATCCTCAATTGGAGTATAAGATACTTTCTTCTTCTTAGTAATTTCATTTGGAATAAAAGGAAACGTAATATCAAAACGTATACTTTCATTATATTTTGAAGTATCAATTGATTGCTATTGATGTATAGGAGTACTTGTCCCTGTAAATGGATTATACACTACACTCTCTATTTCATATACTCCTTGCTGTGTATGAGGATCAACTTTCAATGGCCTTGACTAATCTCTGTCAATAAGCTTCTATATACTGGGTGAATTTGGGATTTCAACTCCAATTCCAGTATGAACTTTGGTTAGTACATTATTATAGTGACCCTGTTTCTAGGCTAATGCATCCTCAAATCTAATTGCCTCATTATCATAAACATTTTTTTATGCAATTTTGGGGCAGTAGTTCTGTCCAAAAGGTGCGAAGTCTTCCAATATTCATCATAGTATGGATTCATATCATAATTTATCCGACCTAAAAGGAAATCTTTTTTATGATTTTTAAATAATTCAATTTCAGGAATCTAATTAAATTTATTCCATTTATCATATACTGTTTGTTTTGCTTTATCCCAACTGTTTTGTAATACTCGTTGTGACTTTTTAACTAACCCTGGATTAACCTAATTAGTATACTACTTAGCTAAATTATCAGCAAATTCAGTAACAGCTGTTTTAGAAGCATTAATTATTGGACTAAATGCCATAGTAGCATATCCTGCTGGGTTTAACATAGGAGTAACCCACCGTCCTGTAAAGCTATTATCATCTACTCTTAATGCTCTATTAATGTGCTAATCAACAGTTTTTCCTGTGAGTTTTTTACTTAACAAATTAGAGGCTTCCATTCCTGCCATAGATCCTGCAGCATCACCGACAAAATTTCCTGCCACAGTGCCAGGTGCTATAGAATGAAATGGAATTGCAGCAGCTGCACCTAATATATATGGTGAAGCCATTATTCCAGTTGCTGCTGCAACTATAGCATCCATCTATTTGTTGAATTCTCTACTTTTATTATCAGCAGCAATATACCTTTCATATGTATTTCTGTTGACATTACGTTTTCCAGTAATTCCATTATCATAAGTAAATAATGGAATATTATCATAATTTATAGGTAATCCCTATCTCCTATTAAAATTCTATGAATTTAATAAATACTATCTATACTCTTCATCTGATAAATGAGCAGGAGCAGAAACAACCACTTCCTAGAGTTCCTTAGGCTTTAAAGGATTTCCTTGTTCATCAATGAAATAATCTTCTCCTGTTCTTACTGGTTTACCCTATTCATCTGTAATTACCCTAACTGTCTGATATTTTTTAGTTACTTCTTCTACAGGAACTCCATTAATAGTTTTTGTCTAAGGAAATTTTTCCTTTGAATAGGGTACTAATTTTATTGTCCGTTGTTCTGCCATTATTTATAATAAATTTTATATTTATTTGAATTTCTGCCCATTTTTCCTTGGGTTTTCTACTCTTCTTTTTTCTTTTGTAACAGTGCCTTATTATAATTTTCCTATATCTAATCTCTATCCTAAAGTAATTGATCAACATCTTCTTTATCATTTAAGTATATTTGATAAGCAGCATTGTCTCGAAAAGAATTAGTTTTTTCAGCTTGCTATTTTGCTGACTATAAGCCTTTATAAAAATCATCAAAACTTTTATATCCGAGTACTGATAATTGCTGATTAGCCTCTTCATCTATATCAGCTTTACTTTTATAACGTTTTAATATATTTTTTTCATGATCTAATCCGAAATACATATCAACGAATTCTCCAGGATTATGTGTTTCAGACGCCACTTTATACACTCTTCCAGCTAAAGTAGTTGTTGGAACTGTTAGAACAGTTAAAGAATGTGCGGTTTCGCCCATCTCGGGTATTTTACTTACCAACTTACTTCCTATATTATTTGCTCCAAATGTTAATGCTGTAAATAGACCATTATTTAATGCATTATTAGTAGGATCACTATACTCGTGAGGATGTTTTTGTTTAAATTTATGTATGGCCTCATCATAATTATTTGCCATAATAGGTATTAAATCTCCATACTGGCCCATATTGTATAATTTAGGGACTGATCTTACTTCTACTTCTGGTAAAATTTTTCCAAGCTATTGAACTCCATTTTCATCAAATAATAGATTATTATCTGATAAATACTATTCTGTTACAGGTCTGTTATTATAATCTGTATATGTATACATCTCGATTATTTCTATTTGCAGCATCAAAAACTGCAGCACCATTATAGCTTTCATTATATCCAGATATATTATTATCATCTGTATTAGTTCCCTATGGATTAATCGTCGGTATAGCTATATTATAATTTGGATAATCTACAGGGTTATATTTTACACGTTTGAATTTTGGCATATTTATTTTCTATATTTAAGTTGATAATAGTTAAAATTATCTATTTACATTTTTTCTAATTAATTTAGGTTTAGATTTATTTGCATTTTTATCTTTTGAAACCATTAAAGAATTATCAGTAGCTATTCCCTTAAATGTTCCTCCAAATAAGTGTTTCCATTTTCTACTGTTTATAGCAAATATGGCTCTTTTTCTAGTTAAAGGGTTCTTACTATGTGCAAGCTATTCTGCTGTTTTTCCAGTTCTTTTCATAGTTGCTGTAAACTTTCCTTTATTCTCAGGCTTTATATGTATTCCACCACCTTTTTTAAATAATGCTTCCTATTTTTTACTTGCAGCATTTACTGCAGCATTTTTAATAGAATTATCTGAAAATGGTGCGAATTTATCTATAAGTTTTCTAGTAGGGTTACTTTCTCTTACTTTATCAGATCCGTCAAAATAAGAATACTTAGCATTACTTTCTTTAAATTTTTCAGGAACTTCTTTACTTTTTAATTTTTCTATATTTCCCATAATAATTATTTTTTATCTCCTTTTCCTCGGAAGTCTTTCCATATATCTGTAATACTATCTACACCTAGTAGCCCCACAACACTAAGTAGGAAAAACTCCATAATAGTAGGAGCCTAAATTACATGAATTGTACAATATATAATCACTCCTATACTAACTAGCCATCCTAGGACTCCACAAAATCTTTTACTTGATACTGAACTCTTTGCATCCAGCATGTCTTTGAACCATTTAATGATTTTCATTATTTTTTAATTTATTGAGTTAATATTAATTTGTTCTTAACAAAAATAGATATATAATTGTGAGAATTAAAATAGTTATCAGTAAACCTTATATATGATTAAATGAGTAATGATTATGAATGATTTTGAAATAACTAAGCAAAACGGAAACATAGCATTCGAAGAGAAAGCGCATCGTTACTGGGATGTTACGGATCCTAGCAAGAAGTTTACTTCTGTAACAACTATTATTGAGAAATTCGGACAGCCATTCGATAAAGAGTTTTGGTCTGCCTATAAAGCATTGGAAAAATTACTATCTGCTGATGCTTGGAAGATTGAGAAGCCTAGCTTACTTAAAAGTAAGAAATTTGATAAATCTTTATTGGAATTGCACGATATTTCTGAAAATGATTTTAATAGAGAACAGCAAGCAATTTTAGACTCTTGGGATGAAGAGAATAGAAAGTCTTGCGAAAGAGGCACTAAAATTCATGCAGACTTTGAAAACTCCTTTTATAAAAAGAAGAAAAATATAGATATATCTAAATTTCAAATAGGCGGAAAATTCGAATGCAGAAAAGATTATACAGACTTAGATTTAGAAAATGCAGTATATCCAGAGTATCTTATTCATCGTATAACCCCTGATGGTAAGCTCTGTATAGCAGGACAGATTGATTTATTAGTTAAAAAAGGCAATAACATAATCGTATGCGACTTCAAGACTAACAAAGAGATCAAAATGAAGTCTTTTTTCGATTCCAAGACTAAATCATCTGTAAAAATGAAGTTTCCTTTGAATAATTTAGATGATGTAAATTACTGGCACTATTGTTTACAATTATCTACCTATGCATGGATGCTACAAAAACTTAATCCAGATTTTGTAATCGAGGATTTAGTTATGATTCATATAGATCATAAAGATAAAATGACAATATATCATTTACCTTATTTAAAAACGGAGGTAGAAAAGATGCTTGCTTTTTACAAAAAACAGGCCCAATTAGATGAAAATGCAAGAAAACGTAAACGAATTGAATACTAATAATGGAAGAAGAAAGATTAGCTATTTGTGAAAAATGCGGGATATACAACTGCATGAGAAATTTATGTAATTCTTCGCTGTATATAAATCCAGATAATAATACTGTGTCAGATACTAAGAAAAAGGGATATATCAAAGGATGTGGATGTTATATTCCTACAAAAATAAAAAGGGAATCAAATCATTGTCCCGCTAATAAATGGTAATTTTATGGATGAAGAATATTTAAATTATGGACTTAGTGAATAGCCTGCAGGTGTAGAAATACAACTTCCTGAACAAGTACAAGCAGTTAATCCTGAAGACCAATAGTATTATGTTGGTAATAAAGGAGGTTCCTCAAGAAATCCTTACCTTTCTAAATTATATGGAAATATAGGATAGAAATAGTATGATACTTTAACTAACCGTGCAAAATATATATATAAAAGATTTATTAATGCAGGGCTAACTCCTTAGCAAGCTGCTGGTATATTAGGTAATATGTGGGCAGAATCTACTTTAAATCCAAATCTAAAGTATGGATAGTACACAGGAATTGTTCAAAATGATAGAGATACATGGAATGATTTAGTTCCTTTGTATGGGTCATCACTTGATGGGCAATTAAACTATATTATAGATTATACCACTGGAAAACTTGATACTAAAAAGAAAAAATCTAGATCTGGACAACCTTATAGATCTCTTATAGGATATTAGTCGGGAAAATATGTAAGAGGAAATCATAGTACTCCAGAAGATTCCGCAAGAGATTTTGCTGAGTATTTTGAAAGATGCTCTATAAGCAGAAATGGAAAGACTTTAAGATATGCTGATGGAAGACCTCAGTTGTAGTCGTTAAAGAAAAGACAGGCAGCTGCTCTAGCCTTTTATAAGGCATTTGCAGGATAGAAATTTAAAACAGGAGGTAAATTAAAATTAATATTATGTTAATTACTAAATGGGCAAAAGCTATTTTATCTCATCCTAGAGATATTATTAAAGGAAATTATTATAGATTAATTAATAAAAATGATTTACTATACTTAAGTAGATACTAGAAATGTAAAACTTGTAAGTACTTAGAAACTGTTCCTTCTGTTGGAGAAATTTGCGGAGAATGCGGATGCCCTTTGGAATCTAAATTAAGACTTGAAGAGTTTGAATGTAACTATATTAAAAAGTAAATAGATATTAAATGATTTAGATAATATAAAATTAATGTTTAAATGTTTTATGTTTTATGAAAGAATTTAGAAACGAATTAAATGCAAATGAACAAGTAGCTCGTAAAATTATTGGTACTGATACTGAAGCAAAATTTACAGTAAATGATGAAACTGCAGATGATATTGTAAAAAGAGAAAAGGCAGAAAAATTTAATGAACAAGTTGAAGCAATGGAAAATAAATTAAATTCTCACATGGCAGCAATTGAAGAACAGGCTGAAAAATTATCTGCTGACTTAGGTGCAGTTGATATTACTCCTATGGGAAACTATGCTTTGATTAAACCATTTGAGCATAATCCATTTCAAAAAATGAAGGTATCTAAATCAGGTATATATTTAGACTCGGGTGGTATTACTCCAGAGTATAAATCTGAAGAAGATGGACGAATGTACGAAGAAGAAGAGCTTATTAAAGTAGGCATGGTAGTAGAAATTGGACATAAGTGCGAATTTCTTAAAGCTGGAGATTTAGTATTTTATAATACTATGGCTAGTGCAGTTAATGTTCCTTTCTATAAATTAGGCTTAGTAGTAGTAAATGAACAACGAATTATTGCAGTTGTTAACGATGATTTAACTGAGCGAAAGAAAAAATTAATGAACTATGGAAAATAATTATGAAGATAAAATCTTCTTCAGGCCTGGGGATATTGTCACATTAAAGCAAGATATCCCAAATAAGCCAACAATGGTAGTTATCAGAAAAGAAACTACTATATTTAAAGATAAATATTAGAATACCCAATTAAGAGGAATTAGATGTAGATGGTTTACTACTAATGGTAAACTATAGGAAGCAACTTGGTCTACTAAAGACTTGATTAAACTATAACTATGAGATTTTATAATTTAGCAACACAAGCTCCTGTGTATAGGGCAGCAACTTCTGGGACAGTGCCTTCAGCTCCTTGGATGCAGTAGCCTTCTGTTTCCCAGTATGAATTATTCCAACAATATTATAGCCCATTTTCTGAAGGCGAATATGACAAAAAGGCTTTTAGTAGGGCTACCACTGAAGCAATTAATCATGGATTAAATATCCCCAAAGATGTGAAAAAATCTATGGAAGAACTTGCTAAGAATGGAGATAAATGGTTTGATAATGAAGGAAATCTTCTTGAAGGTCTTTCTGAAAAAGAAGCAAGAAAAGCTACAGAACATAAAAGAAAAGTAAATTAGTTTTATGCTAAAATAAAATCTAAATATGTTTCTCCAGAGCAAAAAAGAGCTCAATGGGCTTCTAAAAATTTTATTAGAAACGGATTTGATACTACTGCTGCTAATCAATATGCAGCATTAACTAATTATTCTGATCTTGCTAGTCTTTGGGGAGGTGATGTATCAGGGGCATTAAAAGGTGGGTTATACGGAGCTAAAGCATCTGCCAATGAAAAATCATTTTATGATAAATTAACTGCACCTCAAAAAAGAGCATATTTAAATCAAAGAGAACAATGGGTTAAGAGTGGTTTATTAAAAGCAGCTGGAGGACAGGATTTATCCAATGGACTTTAGGCGGTTACAGATCAAGATATGCTTAAATATATATAGAATAATATCCAGAATTGGCAAAATTCATTTTATGGAAACAATGGATATGATGATGAGTACGAATCTTCTCATCCTATATATGACCAAAATACTGCATATCTTTACCAGTTGTACGGAATACCTCAAACACAAGCATCTCAAGCATGGGTCCCTACTAATACTATTAGAACTTCTGGATTTATTATTCCTTAGGCTAGTAGTCCTACACAAAAAACAAATTCAAAGGAATCTACTGCAACACATTCTCCTAGAAGGGTTACTAATGATTCTAAATCTTTTGGTAAAGAGATAAATTATGAAACTTTAAGAAATAATTTTGTGGATGGAGATGTACACAGTGATGACAGATATATTTTAAATATTGGAAATAAAAAATATCCTGCAATAGTATATAATAATAGATATGTTGCTGTATATTATGATAAAGAATGGCATCCCTATTCGTTTAGCAAAAATGGGTATTTAGTTTAGGCAACTAGAGGCACATCAGGTAAGATGTATACAAAAAATCTAGAAAATACAGAAGGAAAATTAACTGACAGCTGGGAAATTGAAACTCCAGATGTTCCTGGTAACATACAGAAAATAAAAATGAATAAATTCGGAGGAAATATAAATAAATTTCAAGAGGGGGGATCCTGGTGGGACGTTCCTTTTTTTGCAGATGAAAATGACAGATCAGAAAATTCTACAGGAGAGTGGGGAGATTACCTTCCTATTACATCCTCATGGAATAGTCTATCTAATGCTATTGACCCCTCTGTAAAACCTTCATGGGAAGCCAGGATTAATGCAGTAGTAGATCCTGTATTAGATATTGCTTCATTAGTCACATTAGGAGCAGGAACTCCTGTAGCAGAAGGTATTAGGGGAGGATTTCGAGGCATAGCTAAAGGAGTCAGAAAATTAGTCGGAAAAGGTGCTGTAGGTGCTGCACGAGTTTATGGAAAGACAGCATAGAAGGCTGTAAAGAAAGTTGTAGACAAAAAAGCTAAACAATTAGCGCTTGCTGAAGAAAGAAAAAATGTTGCAAAAACCTCACAAAAAATATCAAGAAGGCAGAGGGCTATGAGAACCGCAAGTGAGGCTACTGCACTTCGAACAGCACGTGAGACTGGGCAGCATTTTACTGGAAGAACATCTGCCCCTCCTAGTGTATAGGCCGCTCCTGCAGATGCTACTAGAGTAGCGCAACGTGATACTGTTATATGGAGGAGACAAGGAGGAACATTAGATTACAAACATTATTTTGATTTTTTTTAATAATAAATTTAATTAATTATGTCAGTACCAGATTCAAACAATCAAACCAATTCATATAATTATCAGTATGTCTTTGAAGGACCTCGTTAGTAGACACCATCCAGAGGGACTATATATGATCAAAATCCAGTAAATGCTTTCTACGGTTTATTGGGATGGAATAATGTATCTCCCCAAGGAATAAATGATTTATCTTCAGATAATCATTTGGGAGGGCAAGAGATTAATAATTTTTTAAGAAATATACATTTTGATGAAAGAAGCATAGACTCAAGGTATGGAAAAGGAACACTCAATAGATGGAAAGATACCTTTAAAAGATGGGTAAATAATAGGATAAGTAACAACAATAAATATTCAAATTCTCCTCAATAGGCTACTGATCGCTAGGTGCTAAAATAGCTTATGGATGAAGTTAATTTATAGAATGTAAAGTATGATCCTCTTACAGGAAATGCTCTTTATTATGGTAATGCTGGATATGATTAGGGTGTTTCTGATAATGACTGGCAAGCAGCAAATTCACAATATACTACTGCTAGAGAAAATTATGCTAAGTCATTAATAGCAAATAAATATAATGATTACTTGAATTAGAAGTTAAAGGATGATTCTTGGAAAAGTGATACAAGCTATGGCTGGGATGGGACTGTAGGTTTAACACAGGCAAATGCGTATAGACTTATTCAGCGTGCAGGATAGGAAAATGGATTAGTGCTAGGAAACGGAAAAACTTTAAGCAGCTATAATAATACTGATCTAAATAACTTTAAATTTGGAGATAAATCAAAAGTGGCTTTTGGAGAAGCTTTAAAATATTATAAAACTAAAAATCCTGCGTTATACAATGCTATTATTAAAGACAAGAATTTTACAAAACTTATGGGAAATGGAAATTATACAGAAATAAAGGATCTTGATCCTAAACAAGAAGGATTAGGAGAATGGTGGAATACTATTGGTAAACTAAATCCAAATCTTGTAAATGAAATAGATAAAAGAGCTAATAGTACCTAGGAAGTAGGAGATTATTTAGAAGCATAGCAAAAAGCACAACAAAGACAAAATACTCCAGCTAAATTTACATCAGCTAATTTAACATTATTTAAACAAGGAGGAAAAATGAATAAATATCAACAAGGAGGCCAAGCACCTACAGCAGCTAAGATGGTACTCCAGGCTTTATCGGCTGCACAACAAGGAGATCAAAGCGGTCTTCAACAGTTATTTTCAGATAAGAAAACTGCTCAAGCGGTTATTCAACAACTTCAAAAAGAAGCACAAGAAGGAAGTGAAGAAGCAATCCAAGCTCTTGAAGCTTTGAAACAGATTATGGGTGGAAGTAAGAAACAAGCTACTATGGCTCAGAAAGGTGCTAAATTATCTTATATTCATAGATTAGCTACAGGATGCCCCCCAGGTACAGAAATGACTTATTTCAAAAAAGGAGGTCGTCTATGCAAGGCTTGTATTGAAAAAGCTAAAAAAGCCAAAGAAGGAGCATCCTTAGATAGTATAATTGCTAAAAATAAGAAAAGATATCCTGGAATTACTGATGATCAGGCTGCAGGAAGAGCTCCTATTAGAAAAAATGGTAAAGATTACTATTTAGATGGTGATGGAGTTTTGGGTGAAGCCTCTAAGAAAGGTAAATACGGATTTGGTGGATTCCTTGAGTATTTTAAAAGTGGAGGAAAAAATCCAGTAAAACGTGTTTCAAAAGAAATAACTGATGATGGCTATGAGATGAAGTTTAGCGATGGAACTAGCTCTAATTATGGCAGAAATCCAATGAATGGTAAATCAGTTGCTATAGGTAGAGATGGAAAAACATATACAGGAGAAAAGGCTGATTCAGTACTAAGAACTGATAGTCAAAAGACAGTACCAGCTATTAAGGCTAATAAAAAGAAAAGTATGGCTTGTGGAGGAAAAGCTAAAAAGAGTTCTCCTAAAAAACCTGCAGTAAAGAAAGATATGTGTGGAGGAAAGGCTAAGAAACATGCTATTGGTGGAAATCTTGAACTTTTAAAATCCATGATTCTTAATTATAATAAGTAATATTACTTAGAAGTGAACTTAGATTTATTGGTTTAAAGTAACTATTTAAAAATAGTTAATATGAGGAATGTTATATGATTAATTTTTTTGTATATGATTAGGTTAACGGTAGATTAGAGCTTAATGAGCCCGAAATATTGTTAGTAAAAGAATTTAAGTCTCTTCTTGAAAAAGACAAAAGTAAAGGGCATAAATTATTCTGGAAGTAGCTAACATATATATATTTAGCACTCAGTTGGAAAAGTCCTTACTCTCAATATACTGAACTTGAAAGACACGAAGAAGCACTCCGAGACTCTGAATTAACTGAAAAAGAATTCAATGATCCAGGGTTTCGGGAAGCTTGTCGTAAATATAGATAGATACAAGATTCTAATAAATCTATAAAGATGCTTAATGCTGCAAAAGCAACAGTAGATAGATTTATAGATTATTTTGAAGTTATTGTAGATTTAAATGAACGTGATCAAAATGGTAAACCTATTTTCAGTGCTGAAAAGGTTATGAAAGAAGTAAGTAATCTTACTAAAGTACATCAAGAATTAGTAGATCTTGAGAATGCTGTTAAGAAAGAACTTACAGAACAATCTACTTTACGTGCTGGTGCCGTTGAAGATTTTGATCCTGGAGTATTTTAAAATATAAGATTATGAATTTATAGGAAGAAGTAAAATAGCTTGAAGAACAACTATAGGAAAATATAAAGAATAAGGAATGGGATGTGCCAAAAGAAGCTCCTATATCTTATTTTGATCCTGAACTATCTTATGAATTAACTGGATATAAACCTATAAATAAGACTAAGGGATTAGATTTTAATCCTGAATGGTTTATAGAAGTAAGAAAAACATATGAAGCTACAGGTAAATATTGTGCGTATCTTCCTGGAAGTAAAAAATTTAGAGAATTTTGGACTGAACAATATAGAAGGTGTAAATATGGATATACAGTAAATGGATATACAGTTACTGGATTCCATTACTTCTTTTTAAACTTCTACACACTTCCTTTAGTAAATCAGGTAAAAGAAGCTGGTAAAGGTCGTCCTGAAGGATTTCCTTTATTTACAACAGCTCAGTACATATGGTTTCATTATTTAGCATTATGTTGTAAATTACTCAAAAACGCAGTTTTAATGAAAGCTAGAGGTGTCGGTCAATTATGAAAGGCCGAATTTAAATTCCGGAAAATCGGTGAAGACTAAAGTGATTATGCTCAAGGATTATATTTAATTACTATGTTAATACCGAGGTAACTCAGTTGATCGCTGAGCACTGTAACGCGTAGAAGGTGAGCGCTAGAGACAGCAATAATCCTTCCAAGAGTTCGGAACATTCTACACTATAGAATGAAAATGTACGCTGAACTTATAGGAAACTATAAGAAGTAAGAGATAAAAAGCTCTTACGATAACAAAATTGTTTTCAGAGATTAATGCTGCAATGGCTGCTGCTGAATTTACTACAGTGCGAGAAAGTAATACAATTATTGCAAGTTATGATGCTAATAAACTTCAAAAAACCTTATCAAAAGTATGGCGAGCTTTAGCCTTTTTGGATAAAAATACTCAAGGAGGAATGTCAAAAAATAAACAAATTAAAAATACAGATTTATAGAAAACTTCTGGGGTATTTATCATGGACCATGGAACTAAAATACCATCAGGATGGCAGTCTACAGTACTTGGAATAGTAGCAGATGATCCACAAAAGCTTCGTGGTGATCGTGCAGACTTCTTAATCTATGAAGAAAGTGGTTGTCATGCCCCTGGAACAAAGGTATTAATGGCCAATGGTAAAATAAAAAAGGTAGAAGATATTCAATTAAATGATTTAGTAATGGGAGATGATGGAACTCCGAGAAAAGTTATTGAATTACATCATGGCAAATAGCCCATGTATAAAATAACATTATCTAATGGAGATACATAGATTGTTAATGAAAATCATATTTTATATGGAAAGAGATATATTTATCATAAAAAAGAATATGTTGATTTTGAAACATTCTCAAAGTCAGATTTC
>ERZ1026854.1092-NODE-1092-length-17887-cov-4.323576_pt1 | contig 17887 bp, 13 predicted proteins | sample MGYA00380157_ERZ1026854 | MGnify/ENA primary metagenome ERZ1026854 (study PRJEB33269, sample SAMEA4719793) | human gut metagenome | biome: human-associated habitat; feature: organic feature; material: feces | place: Cameroon | collected 2013-10 ...
CACTATCCTCTTCGTCGGCAGCGTCAGATGTGTATAAGAGACAGATGCGGATACCTTCCGCCTCCTGCTCCTTGGCGTATTTCTCTGCCTCTGCTTGAACCTTAAGGGCTTCTGCCTGCTGCTGCAGTTCATATTTCTTTGCCTCTGCTTCACGCTGGCGCTGGTAGAGCTGTGCATCCGCGGCCTGCTGCTTTGCAAACTTGTCTGCCTCTGCCTTTTTCTTCACCTGTGCATCCAGAGCCTGTTCCATAACCTCGGCTTCCTTCTGCTTTAAGAGGATTTCCTTCTCCTGCTTTGCGATGTTTGCGTTTGCCGTGGTGATCTCAATGGTCTTACGCTGCTCCTCCTGCTGGATCTGGTAAGCGGCGTCCGCCTCCGCCTTCTTGGCATCGGAAACCCGTTTCAGCTCCGCCTGCGTAATGGCAAGCTCGTTGTTCTTCTGGGCGATGTCGGTCTGCGCGGCGATCTGCGCTTCGTTTGCCTCGCGCTGTGCGTTTGCCTGCGCCTTCGCGATTTCCTTTTCACTTTCCGCACGGGAAATAGCGGCGTTCTTTTGAATTTTTACGATGTTGTCCACACCAAGGTTTTCAATGACACCGTTAGAATCCACAAAGTTCTGTACGTTGAAGCTTATGATGTCAAGACCCATGGCGGCGAGGTCGGGCGCGGCGTTCTCTTTTACCAGATTGGCAAATTTCTGACGGTCGCTGACCATCTCCTCCAGGTTCATCTTACCTACGATCTCACGCATGTTACCTTCCAGCACTTCCCTGGCAACCTGTGCAATGTAGTCGGTTTTCTTGTTTAAGAAGTTCTGTGCCGCAAGCTCTAATTGTTCCTTGTTGGAGCTTACCTTTACATTGACTGCGGCGTCCACCTTGATGTTGATGTAGTCCGCGGTGGGTACTGTGCTTGCCGTCTTGACATCAATCGGGATCAGCTGCAGATTCAGCTCATCCTTCTTCTCCAGAAAAGGAATCTTGATGCCGGCGCGTCCAATCAGCACCTTCGGGCGTTTGCGCAGACCGGAAATGATGTAGGCGGTATCCGGTGACGCCTTGACATATCCCGATGCAAGAATTGCCAGAATCGCGATGACAATGACAGCGGGGACAGCTACTTGTAAAATGATCTCCATATGTTCTCCATTCCGGGACGTTCGGCTGTGACCGTTTATTCGGTCTGCCCGCGCTCCCTTGTTTTAATGTCTACATTGTAACATAGTATGCGGCTTTTTTGTAGAAAAAGAAGTACACGTTAGAAAAGCGTATCGTGCGCTTGAGGGAAGAGGGAAGTTGTGGTAAAATCGGGTAGAATACAGGGAGAAACGGAGAACGGAATGGAAACGATACAGGCAGTGGTATTTGATATGGACGGTGTATTGTTTGACACGGAGCGTCTGTATCTGGAGGAATGGAGACAGATTGCGGCGGAGGAGCATATCGCCCCCGAGGTGATGGAGAGAGCGATCCTGGGGTGTGTGGGACTGAACAACACGGATACGAGGGCACTGTTTCAGAGTGTGTGCGGAGAGCAGTTTCCCTTCGATGAGGCATATAAAAAATGCAGCGATAGGATGAAGGAAAGAGTGAAGCGGGAAGGGCTGCCCATGAAGCCCGGCGTCCGGGAAATTCTGTATTATCTGCGCGCGGCGGGTTACCGTATCGCGCTGGCTTCGTCCACGAGGACGGAGAGCGTGCTGCGCCATCTGGAGCAGGCGCAGATCAAGGACTGCTTCGAGGTGATCACCGGTGGAGACAGAGTGGAACACAGCAAACCCCTGCCTGACATTTATCTGATTACATGCAGGGAGCTTGGCGTATTGCCTCGGAACGCCGTTGCCATCGAGGATTCCCCAAATGGGATCCGCTCGGCATACGCGGCGGGGATGCATCCCATCATGGTGCCGGATCTGATAGCGCCGACACCGGAAATCCAAAAGCTTCTGTACGCGGAGTGTAAAACCCTGCTTGAAGTGCTGGAGCTTTTCAGGGAAACGGCAAAGGGGGATGGCTTGCAGGAGGTGCTGCGGATTCCGCTTCAGGGCCTGTGCAACACCAGAGATCTGGGGGGCTACCGCACAGCGGACGGCAGACGGATCAAGGCGCACAGACTTTTGCGCAGCGGCGCGCTCTTTGACGCCACACCAAAGGATCTGGAGACACTCTGCTCCGAATATAATCTGCGGAAGGTGGTTGATTTTCGTACAAGCTCGGAGAGAGCGGGCAAACCGGATCCGATGATGCCCGGCGTTTCCTATATAGAAAATCCCATTTTGCAGGAAGCCATGCTCGGCATTACCAGAGAAGAGGATCAGGGGCAGGACGGCAACGCCGTGGTGCGCAAGGTGGTGAAGGTGCTGGAGTCGGACGGCAATACGCCGTTATCCTATATGGAGAATATGTATAGCAATCTGATTACGAACCCCTTCTCAAAGGGACAGTACCGGAAATTCTTTGATATACTGGAGGAACAGAAGGAGGGCGCCCTGCTCTGGCATTGCAGCGCGGGAAAGGACAGAGTGGGCGTAGCGACCATTCTTCTGCTGACCGCACTGGGTGTGCCGAGGCAGCAGATTCTTGCGGACTACGAAAAAGTGAATTGTTTTGTGGCGAAGGATGTGGCGCAGCTGATGGAGACATTCACGGAGGGGATGGATCCGGCGGCGAGGGAGACGGCTGTACGCAGGGAGGCGTTAAGGCTGCTGTTTACCGTGAATGGCGCTTACGCCGAGTCCGTGTTTGCCGCAATGGAACGGCAGAGCGGAAGCACGGAGGCTTTCCTTGAGGCGGAGATGGGGCTCACCCCCGAGAGGCTGCAGTCCCTTAAGGACAATTATCTGGAATAAACCGAATGCGGAGGAGAAAATTTGGCAACATTGGGAATCCCGCAGAACACCATAGCGGTTCTGCAAAAATACAATTTTAACTTTCAGAAAAAATACGGTCAGAACTTTCTTGTGGATACGCATGTTTTGGAGAAGATCATGGATGCCGCACAGATAACCGGGGAAGACTGCGTGGTGGAGATCGGCCCGGGCATCGGTACCATGACGCAGTATCTGGCGGAGAGAGCCGGCTCGGTGGTTGCGGTGGAGATCGACAAGAATCTGATTCCCATTTTGCAGGAGACGCTCTCGGAATACGATAATGTGACCATCATCAACGAGGACATTCTCAAGGTGGATCTGAACCGCATCGTGGAGGAGAAAAACGGGGGACGCCCGGTCAAGGTGGTGGCGAATCTGCCCTACTATATTACCACGCCGATTATTATGGGACTGTTTGAAAACCATGTGCCGCTGCAAAGTATTACCATCATGGTGCAGAAGGAGGTGGCGGACCGCATGCAGGTCGGCCCGGGCACCAAGGATTACGGCGCACTTTCTCTGGCGGTGCAGTATTACGCCAAACCGGAAATCGTGGCGATTGTGCCGCCCAACTGCTTTATTCCGAGACCCGGCGTGGCGAGTGCCGTTATACGCCTGACCCGCTATGAGGAGCCGCCGGTACAAGTGAGGGACGAGGCGTTTCTGTTTGCACTCATCAGGGCGTCCTTCAATCAGCGGCGCAAGACGCTGGCAAACGGTCTTTCCAACGCGCAGAACCTTTCCCTGACCAGAGAGCAGGTGACGGAGGCGCTGGAGAGCATGGGACTGTCGCCCACCGTGAGGGGGGAGGCGCTGACGCTTTCGCAGTTTGCGGCGCTCTCCGAATTGCTGAAAGGCAATATCTAGTAAGATTTCATCGAGGAAATGCACTACATCTTGTATTTTTTGTGCATTTTCCTCGATATTTTTTTGACATCATATGCCGCATTATGATAAACTTAGTAGGTGAAAAGTGGGATAGTTTACGTTTTTGCATAATTTTGGATAAAGGAAAGGCAATTGCCGTGGATAAATACGAATATAAAATCAGATCGGAAGAGATCAAGACATTAATTGCAAAGGGCGAATATGAGGATGCGGCTGCCATTGCGGATACCATAGACTGGCGTCGGGTAAAGAGTGTGATGATGCTCTGCACGGTCAGCGACCTGTATAAGATCAACCGCCGTTATGAGGACGCGAGGGAACTCTTGTTATTGGCTTACGACAGGCATCCGGGAGGACGTTCCATCGTGTACTCCCTCTGTGAGCTTTGCATCAAGATGGACGATTTTGTTCCCGCAGTGGAATATTATAAGGAATTTGTGCAGGTCGCGCCCAAGGACAGCGGCCGTTATGTGCTACAATATAAGCTGTATGAGGCACAGGACGTCAGCCTTGAGGAGCGGATCGAGGTTCTGGAGGAGCTGAAGGCAAAGGAGTACAGCGAAAAGTGGGCGTATGAGCTTGCCTACCTGTATCATCGCGTGGGTCTTGCCACAAAATGCGTGGAAGAGTGCGATGAGATGATCGTGTGGTTCGGAGAGGGAAAGTATGTGTTGAAGGCGATGGAGTTAAAACAGCTCCACGAGCCGCTCACCCCCGAACAACAGGAGAAGTACGAGGAGATGAAGGGGCTGAGGCGTGGGGAAAGTGTACCCTCCGAACCTGAGAGGGAGGAGGATCTGCAGGATTCCCAAAAGGAAGAGGATCTGGCAGATGCACCCACGAAGGAGATTCCTCAGGATGAGCTTGACATTCAGGTGAAGCTGATGAATGTGGGTCAGTACGACACCATCAACATGCAGAAAGAACTTGCACAAAATATGAAGGAGCTGTGGGAGGGAACGTCTGATGAAACAGAAACGCAGAGAGAGACGGAGACGGCTGATACAGAGGTGGCTGAGGAGATTGCCCCGGAGGCTGGGGAAACTGCTCGGGAGACTGCAGAGGACGACGAAGAATACGGTGAAGTGGCTGATGAAGCTGCTGAAAAAGAAATCCATCCGCAGACGGCAGAACCGGAAGAACGGAAAGTCGAAGAAGTGTTTTTTGGTGAGACTGGTGAGATTGATCCTACCGGGACGCAGATCCTCGAAGAAATGAAAAAAGAAGCCCTCGGCGTAAAGGAGGAGCCTGAAAAGACGGAGGAAGCCGAAGCCAAAGCGGAGGCAGCTCCCGCAGAGAAAGCCGGTCAGGCGGAAGATGCGCAGGGCGATAGCGCCGCGCTGACCAGCACGCAGACGGGCGATATGAAGGAATGGCATGTGGATCGGAAGCCCGGCGGATTTGAAAAGATCCTCGGCATGGAATATGACGGGCAGATGAGCATGGTGGTTCCCGAGTCGGAACAGGTGGAAAAACAGATCACCGGGCAGATCTCTCTGGAGGATGTTCTGCTTGAGTGGGAAAAAATGAAAAAAGACAGTGAACAGAAGCGGATGGAGGCTGTCAGACAGCATGTGATGCAGCAGACCGGCGCTATGTTTACGGAGTTTGAGGCGGCTACCCGGGATGGCCTGCTTGAGAAGCTTGAGAACGGAACCGTGGACGGGGACGAAATGCCCGGCGAGACGGCAGATACGGACATAGAGGACATCGGCGAGGTAGAGGAGCTGGAGGAAATCGAGGAAGCGGATTCCATACCGGACGCCGGGAACGAAGCGCTTGCGGCAGAGGAGCCGGAGGATGCGGTGTACGAGCCGTTGGAGGAGTTCGCGGAAGAGGAAACCTTTGAGGAAGAACCGGAAGAAGCTGCGGACATTGAGGAAGCCCTCGAAGAAACCGAAGAACCCGGTGACGCTGAGGAAGCCCTTGAAGAGGAATCCGAAGAAACTGGGGAAGAGCTTGAGGAAGCTCCCGAAGGAGAAGCCGAGGCGACCGAAGAAATCGTCGACGCCGGGGAGGAGCCGGACGAGGAAGCATTCACCGAGGAATCGGAAGAAGCCACGGGAGAGGAAGCCTTTGTGGAAGAACCGGACGAGGCGGTGAGCGGGGAGACCTTCACAGAGGAACCGGAAGAGTCCGGGGATGCTGAGGAAGCCCTTGAAGAAGAATCCGAAGAAGCAGAGGAGACCGTGGAGGAAACCGAGGAAGCTTCGGAAGAAGAAAACACGGAATCTGAGGCAGCTGCCGGGGAGGAAGCGCCCGAAGAAACGGAAGAGACTGCCGATGGGGAGGAAGAAACTGCGGAGGAAGGGTCTGAGCCGCGGGGAGCAAGACCGCACAACCGGAGGAGACGGGTTCGCCCCATGTCCCCCGAGGAAAAACAGAACTTCGGAACCTTTGCCCAGAATCGAAATACGAGGGATCAGATCGTTTACGCCATCGACAATATCAGCATGGCGGCTTATACCGGAAACCTGATTATCACCGGGGAGGAGGGCATGGACACCCTCGCGCTGGCGAAGAAGCTGATCCGTGAAGTGCAGCAGAACGACAGCAACTTCTCGGGGAAGATCGCGAAGATTTCGGGCGAGTCCCTGAACCGGAAAGGAATTGAGCCGGTATTTGAAAAGCTGGCAAACGGCGCGCTGATCGTGCAGAATGCCGGCGGCATGTCAGAGGAAACCATTGAGCAGATGCAGAGGGCGCTGAATCAGGAACACAGCGGCATGATCGTGGTTCTGGAGGATGCGAAAAAAACCATGCATAAGCTGCTCCGCGACAATCATACATTGGCAGAGTGCTTCAATATCGAGATTAATATAGAAGCGTTGGACAACGACAGCCTTGTGGCATACGCGGCGAAATATGCCAGAGAGCAGGAATACAGCATAGACGAGCTGGGAATTTTGGCGCTGCACACCCGCATCGCGGAGAGGCAGACCAGCGATCATGCGGTGACGCCGGGCGAGGTGCAGGAGATGGTGGATCAGGCAATCCACCACGCAAACCGCAAGACACTGGGACATTTCTTTGACATTCTGATCGCCAAGCGTTACGACGACGAGGATATGATTATATTACGCGAAAAAGATTTTATGTAGGTGGGAGGTTTTGTATGTCCGGAAAAAAACAGACGCAGGAATGGGAAACCGTTCAGATCACAGAGATGGATCAATACCTTTTTGCACAGGGTACGCACTACGATATCTACAAAATGCTGGGTGCTCATTTTTCCGAGGAGAACGGAGTGAAGGGCGTGTTCTTTGCAGTGTGGGCGCCCAATGCCGCCGCTGTGCATGTGATCGGAGAGTTCAACGGATGGAATGAAGAAAGCCACCCCATGACCAAGATCGGCCCCGGAGGAATTTACACATTGTTTGTTCCGGGCGTGGAGGAGAATACGCTGTACAAGTTCCTGATTACGGCGGCGAACGGACAAAAGATCTATAAAGCGGATCCCTTTGCCAACTATGCGGAGCTGCGTCCCGGAACGGCGTCCCGCGTGACGAACCTGAACGGTTTTGCATGGAGTGACGAGGCATGGATGACGAAACGGGACGAGATCGATATTCAGAAGCAGCCCATTGCCATCTATGAATGTCACATCGGCTCATGGATGAAGCACCCGGACGGTACGCCGGACGGATTCTACACATACCGGGAGTTTGCGGATCGCCTTGCCGAGTATTTGAAAGAAATGAGATATACGCATGTGGAGCTCATGGGCATTGCGGAGCATCCTTTTGACGGTTCGTGGGGTTATCAGGTGACGGGCTATTACGCACCGACCTCCCGTTACGGCACACCCAAGGACTTCATGTATCTGGTCAACAAGCTTCACAAGATGGGCGTGGGCGTGATCCTCGATTGGGTTCCTGCACATTTTGCGACAGATGCGCACGGTCTGGGCTGCTTTGACGGACAGTGCATTTTTGAGCATCCCGATCCCAGACTGGGAGAGCATCCCGAATGGGGAACGAAGATTTTCAACTACGGCAAGACGGAGGTGAAGAACTTCCTGATCGCCAACGTGCTGTTCTGGCTGAGAGAGTTCCATATAGACGGTGTCCGCGTGGATGCGGTTGCCTCCATGCTGTATCTGGATTACGGAAAGAAGGAGGGACAGTGGTGTCCCAACAAATACGGCGGAAACAAGAATCTGGAGGCAATTGAGTTTTTCAAGCACTTAAACTCCGTAGTGCGCGGTACCTACCCCGGCTTTATGACGATTGCGGAGGAGTCCACCGCATGGCCGCAGGTGACGGGTAAGGTGGAGGACGGCGGTCTGGGCTTTACCTTCAAGTGGAATATGGGATGGATGCATGACTTCTGCGAATATATGAAGCTGGATCCCTATTTCCGCAAGGACAATCACTATGCCATGACCTTTGCCATGAGCTACAATGAAAGCGAAAATTATATCCTGCCCCTTTCCCATGACGAGGTGGTACACCTGAAATGCTCCATGGTAAACAAGATGCCGGGCTACAGAGTGGACAAATATGCCAACCTTCGTGTGGGCTACACATACATGTTTGGCCATGCGGGAAAGAAGCTCCTGTTCATGGGTCAGGAATTTGCACAGGAGAGGGAATGGAGCGAGGCGAGAGAGCTTGACTGGTTCCTGCTTGAGGATAAGCTGAATGCCGGAATGAAGGAATATGTGGGTGAGCTGCTTAAACTGTACCGCAAATATCCGGCTATGCACACCATCGACAACAGTTGGAAGGGATTTGAGTGGCTGAACGCGGATGATGCGGGCAGAAGCGTTTACAGCTTTTTCAGGAAGGATGAAACCGGAAAGAACAATGTGCTCTTTGTGCTGAACATGACGCCTATGTGTTGGGAGAACTATCTGGTGGGCGTGCCTGCGAAGAAAAAGTATAAGCTGATCTTAAACAGCGATGAGGAGCGGTTCGGAGGAAACGGTCATCAGATTCCTGCCGTGCTGGAGGCAACCAGAGAGCCGGCAAACTTCAAGGATTACTCGATCTGTCTGGATCTTGCGCCCTACATGGCAGCCGTATTTGTGTTTTAAGGGTTAAGAAAAGGACGCTGCGTGACGAAATAAAAGGTACATAAAGGATGGTACAGTCATGCGGATCACTTTTGAAAACATGCCGGCGGCAAAGGCAGAGAGGACGACAACTGCATATCAGAACGCGCAGACCGGAAACAGCCGGGTGCAGCGCGGCTATACATTGGACATTTCCGATCAGGTTACGGACAATGCCGCTTACAGCTTTCGAAAGGGAAAAGGTGTATCGGGCGGCGGACGCAGTGCCGAGGATATCATGCAGGCGGCAGCAGGGCAGGATATCACACTGTACCATAACTACATGGCGGTAATGTCCAATTCTATGTCTGACGAGGATTTTGCCAAACTGCAGGAGGAAGGGTACGATCCCGCCGATATGGATCCCCGGGATGCAGTTACCATACTGGATACCATCAAGGCGCAGCTTGTAAAGGCAGGAGTGGAGATTACCGGATATACGGATACGCTTGACAGGGATGCCCTGACGCGGATTACGGGAAGCACCGCCTATGCGGATCAGCTTGCCGGGGCGTTTGCGAGGGAGGACATTCCGCTCACCGAAGAGAATGTTGCACAGGCGATGGACGCTTTCAGACGGGGAAAAGAACTGACAGAGATGTCAGATGGCGCCGTAAAGTATATGGTGACCAACGAATACGACCCGACCATCGATGCACTTTATCTGGCACAGCATGCGGGAGCGGCAGATGCCGGGAGACAGGCAAGCGGCTATTTCAGCGAGGATATGCCGGGCTATTATGCACAGAAGGCTCCGACAGAGGATATTGCGGGTCTGCAGGAGCAGATCGATCATATACTGGAGGGGGCGGGTTATCCGTCCAATGAAGAAAACAGACAGGACGCCATATGGCTCATTGAAAAGGGAATTCCCTTCACGGAGGAGAGCTTTTCCCTGTTGAAGGAAATAGAGAGCGTGGAGCTTCCGGCGCGGGACGAGGATCTGTTTTCCGCCATTGCCGCGGCGCTCGCGGAGGGGAAGCCTGCCGCAGAGGCAAATCTTGAGGAAAAGAAAAGCATTTACCGCAGAGCGGCGGATTGTCTGGAAGATTACGAGAACAGATTTCTTGAAATGCAGAATATGCCGGACACACCGGAGACCGTAAAGGCGCGCAGGCAGTTGGAGGAAGTCCGGCTGCATATGACGGTGGAAGCAAATGTCAGATTATTAAAGAGCGGATTTGCCATTGATACGGCGCCCATCGAGGATACCATAGAAGCATTGAAGCAGTGGGAGCAGGAGCGGACATCCGCAGCGTTTTCCGATGCGCTGCCCGTGGATATTTGCAGCGAGACACTGAAAAAGACCGCGGAATTTGAGAATCTGCCCTCTGTGACGCTGGGCAGACTGATTTCGCTGGGGCAGCCGCTTACGGTAAACACCATCCATGAAACCGGAACCGGTCTGCGGGAGATCTTCCGTCAGGCAGGAGAGGCATATGAAGCGATGCTCACAACGCCCAGGGCTGATATGGGCGACAGTATCCGTACCGCATTCCGCAATGTGGATGCGCTGCTCCAAAATATGGGGCAGGAGCTGACTGACGAAAACCGCAAGGCGGTGAGGAGCTTAAGCTACAACCGGATGGAGCTTACGGAAGAAAATCTGCTGGCGGTCAAGGGCGCGGACAGAGTGGTACAGAGAGTGGTGGAAAAGATGACGCCCTCCTCCGTTCTTTCCATGATAAGGGACGGAGTGAACCCTCTTACAACGCCTATGGACGAGCTGGAGAGCTATCTGGAAGGACAGGATACCTACCGGGAAGAGAGCGAGAAATACAGCCGCTTCCTTTACAATATGGAAAAGAACCATGAGATCACGCAGGAGGAGAAGGATTCCTACATCGGAATCTACCGTATGCTGCGCCAGATCGAAAAGTCGGACGGGGCGGCAGTCGGAAGTCTTGTGGGTGCACAGGCGGAGATCAACTTCTCCAATCTGCTGTCGGCAATCCGCACAGGCAAGGTAAAGGGCGTCAACGTATCTGTGGACGATCACTACGGCAGCCTTGAGGAAACGCTTGCAAAAGGGATGTCCATTGACACCCAGATTGATGCGGCGTACAACAGGCAGCAGCTTGAACAGATCAGACAGTTAAGCATGCTGGATGATGCACCCTTAAAAATGCTCTGGCAGCTTGAGCAGCCGGTTACGGCGGAGAATCTTCTGGCGGCGGAAGCCGTACAGAAGGATGGGGCGGACTCCTTTAAAAAGCTCCGCGAAACAGATGCGGAGGCGTTGGAGGATTTGCTGGAGGACAGCGGATTTGAAGGTGATGTGGAGGAAACCTTTACCGATAAGGAGCATATGCAGATAAGCTATGAGCGGCTGACGGAACAGGCGCAGGGGCTTGCAAAAGAGCTGACCTTTGCGGAGAAAACGGGCAGTATGGATATCAGGATTTTGCAGGCGGCAAGCAGGCAGCTCGGTATACAGGGGGCAAGAGGCAGACAGGATCAGGAATATGACATTCCTCAGATCATTGACGGTGAACTGACCTCCGTCCACTTGAAACTGATACATGACTCACAGGAGAAAGGCAGGGTCTCCGTGAGTATGAATACGGCGGGATACGGATATCTGTCGGGAGAATTTTCCATGGAAGGAGAAACGGTTTCCGGTTTCTTCGCCGGACAAAGCGAGGATGCCGTGAACGCGCTGCGGGAGTCTGCGGAACGCTTTGAAGGTAAACTTGGCGGAAGCGGCCTCAAGGCGGAGAGAATACAGGTGATCAGAGGCAGTCTGGCGGAGAGGCAGGACAGTGTCTCAAGCGGGGACGCGGAGACAAAACAGCTCTACCGCGTGGCCGGTATGATCATAGCAGCATGGAAAGAAAGTTTGTGACAACGGGAAAGGCAAGGTATGACTTATGAGAATTAATTACAATGTTTCGGCAATGATATCCAACAACGCACTTTCAACCAGTGAGGATCTTCTGTCCAAGTCTTTGGAAAGACTCTCCTCCGGTCTGAAGATCAACAACGCCAAGGACAACCCTGCAGGTCTTGCTATGGCAAAGAGAATGAATGCGCAGATCGAGGGTCTGTCAAAGGCGAATGACAATGCCAGCGATGGGATCTCCATTATTGAGACGGCGGACGGCGCGCTGTCTGAGATCCACGACATGCTGCAGCGTATGAATGAGCTATCGGTAAAGGCAAGTCACGGTGTGCTGACGGATGAGGACAGACAGACCATTCAGGACGAAATCGGGGAGCTGAGTGCGGAGATTGAGCGTATTGCGGATTGTACCGAATTCAACAGTCAGAAGATTCTCAATGGAGAGTTTGACAGCAAGGCATACACCACCAACGAAAAAATCAAGGTCAGCTATTATTCCGATGATGTGACGACCAAGGTATACGGCATAACGGGAGCGTCCGTCACATATGACGCGGACGGAAATATTGATTCCTTCAACGCTGCCTTTGGCGCAGATTTCCCTGCTGACATTGCAGTGAAGGAGATCAAGGACAACGAAGTGACATTGAAGGCGGATCAGGGATTTGAGATCCGGCTTGATCTGACGGCGCTGGCAAAGGATCATACTACGGCAATCGGGGATTTTTCCATTGATGCTACGGGCATAGGGGCAATGCGTCTGCAGATCGGCTCCAATGAGGGACAGGTTCTGGAGGTGCGCATTCCGGAGATCAGCCTGAAGAATATGGGGTTAAAGGACATTGACGTTTCTACCGAGGATGGTGCCAAGGATGCGCTGAGCCGCATGGGTGATGCAATTGCCTATGTTTCTTCCGTAAGAAGCCGTCTGGGCGCATACCAGAATCGTTTGGAATCCACGGTGAACAGTCTGGATATTACCAGTGAAAATATGACGGCGGCCTACTCCCGCATCATGGATGTGGACATGGCGGAGGAAATGACAACCTACTCCACCTATCAGATTCTGGCACAGGCGGGAACCTCCATGCTGGCACAGGCAAACGAGAGACCTTCACAGGTATTGCAGCTTTTGCAGTAAGGGAGGCAGCCTATGACAAAGGAATGTAAGCAGCAGTTTACCCTGCGCATAACGCAGGCAAATAAAACGGAAATGATCGTGATCCTGTATGAAATGCTTCTGGTTTACCTGAAAGATGCGGAAGAGGCACTTGAGAGAAATCAGATTGCGGAATTCAGAGAGGCGCTCCGTAAAGTGAGGGGATGTCTGGGAGAACTGGTTTCTTCCCTGAACATGGATTACAGCCTGGCGGCCAGACTGCTCTCACTGTATCTCTACTGCAACAGGGAATTGATGCGGGCGGATATCCACAAAGAACGGGAGCCGCTCTGCCATGTCCGCAGTGTGGTGGAAAAGCTGCGGGACTCCTACAAGGAACTGGCAAAGCAGGACACGTCCGAGCCGGTTATGAAAAATTCCCAGACAGTCTACGCCGGGCTTACCTACGGCAGAAACAGCCTATCCGAAGACATGGCTGATCAGGGAACGAATCGGGGATTCCGGGCATAGAACCGGAACTGTCTGTTGTTCCTTCGCCGCAAGCGCGGTGAGATAGGAATATCGTTTGAGAAGAGAATTTACCTCATAAATGTAGCAGTCGATCAGATCGGGATCGGTTGCGTTGTCAAAGCCCGCGTATGCGATTTCCAGCGCATACCGGGTTTTTTCTATGTCCTCCGTAAGTGTGGTACGGCTGAAATCTTCTTCCACCGGAATTTCCTCCGGGCGTTCATGGCGAAATAAAATTTTCATTGAATTCTTCCTTTTCGTTACCAAAGAATGGTTCTTTGGTAAAAAGTATAGCCTGATTTTTGGGGAATATTCCTTTCCTCCGGAAAAGCTGTATAAAAATGGAATGAATCGGAATAAACAGCATAGGATGAAAATGAGCAAATGTTTTGCGGGGGAAATATGAACAGTCAGACAGGTGTAATCGCAATCGTGGGTGTGTGTGCGCTGATTCTTCTGATGGGTGCCGTGCGGAAGAAAAAGGAATGGCTGCTCAATCTGGTGCTGCGCACGGTATTCGGGACGCTGGCGGTACTGTCTGTGAATATGATGATGGAAAAGGCGGGCATGACCGTGGTTGTGGGACTCAATCCGGTTACGCTTTTGACATCCGCATTTCTCGGATTTCCTGGACTTGCGGCACTTTATGGAGTCCAATTTTATAAGTTGTTGTAGAAATGTAACAAAATTAATATTTTTTCATTTACGCTATTTACAAACAGACTTAAGACGGCTATAATCCAAATACAGTCCCGGACGATCTGTCGGGATTCTGCAAATTCTTTTTGCACGGAATATTTCATTCCATATCAATTCAATCAAATCATTTCAACAAAATCAAATTGAACATGCAAAGGAGGGGGTAGCATACGCATTTTATTGATGCTTCTGTTGGCGGCGGCATCCTGTTTTGATTACAGAAAACACAGGATTCCCAACGCGCTGATTCTGTGCGGTTTTTTGATCGGACTGGCGGCCAGGGTGACCCGATGGATAACGGGGCATGGGGAAATCGGCGGACCGGTTTTGAGGGCGGTGGGAATTTTTGCTTTGTTCTATTTCTTTTTCCGGCTCGGCATGCTGGGTGCGGGGGATGTCAAGCTGTTTTCCCTTTCCGTTTTTCTGCTGGACAAGGCGGACTGTGTGCCGTTTGTGGCGGCAAGTCTGGTTTTTTCCGGCATTGCGGCAGCAGGCAAGCTGCTTATGGAGAAAAACATAAGAGAACGTCTGGGCTATTTCTGCTCCTATGTGGCGGATGTGGCACGCTGCGGGAAATTGCGGCTCTACCTGTCGGGGGAAAAAGGAGAGAACAGCTCCGTCCATATGGCAGGGCCCATGCTGGCGGGTTTACTTTTCTGTACTGTATTTTTGTAGCGTTGGCGGAAAGGAGAAAAAAATGAAAAAGAAAATATTGGCACTATGTGACAGTGAGGCGGACTATCTGGAGGGAATGGCGGATTTTCTGGAAAAACGGGAGGATTCCCCCTTTGAGCTGCACGCTTATTCGGACGCGGGAAAGCTGCTGGATTTCGGCAGGCGGGAACGAATCGAGATGCTGCTGGTTGCGGAGTCCGACTATACCTATGAGGTGTCGGCACTGGACACCGGAAAGACGATCTTACTCAATGAGAGCGGCACGGTACAGGGCGAGCTGCGCAACATTGACAAATATCAGAAGGCGGAGCGGGTGTGGCAGGAGCTTCTGGACAGCTATGCCGCCATGCTCTCGGGGGATACAAGACTTGTGGGAAGGGAAAAGCGGGCAAAGATCATCGGACTGTATTCGCCGGTGCGGCGTTGTCTGCAAACCTCATTTGCCCTGACATTGGGGCAGGAGCTTGCAAAGACCAAAAAGACGCTGTACCTGAGCTTTGAGCATTATGCGGGGTGGAACCAGCTTCTGGACAAGGGGGTCAGGGGAGATCTCGCGGCGCTGCTGTACTTTGCAAAGGAGCAGGGAGAAAAATTCTACTGCCATTTGCAGTCGTTTACCCTGAAAATCGGTCAACTGAGTTATGTGCCGCCGGTCTATGCGGGACAGAACCTGATCTATGTGCGCGCCGCAGAATGGCAGGAGCTGATTGAAAAAATTGCAACGCTGGGCGGATACGACTACATCATACTGGATTTGAGCGAGAGTATTCAGGGCACCTTTGAGATCCTCAATATGTGCGACAGGATCTACACCATTATAGGAGAGGACGATCACGCCAGGGCAAAACTGGCACAGTATGAGGAACTGCTTGCGGCGTATTCCTACGAGGCGGTTCTGGAAAGGACCAGCAGACAGCTTCTGCCGCATTTTGACCGTCTCCCGGAACGGATCGAGCAGTATACCAGATCGGATCTGGCGGAATACATCCGCAAGCTGATACGGGAAGAACTGGAGGCGGCGTGATGGCGGCAAAGAAGGATGAGATCAAGAGGGAGCTGGAGCAGCGTGTACTGGAAATGATGGATTATTCCAGAGAGACCTCGGATGAAGAAGTGTGCGATATGATAGACCAACTGTTTATGCGGGAGGAAAGCCTTCGCATCTGCACCGTGGAGGAACGCAGACAGTTGAAAAAGGATATTTTCTGTGCACTGCGCCGGTTGGATATCCTGCAAAATCTGTTGGAGGACAAGGAGGTTACGGAAATTATGATCAACGGGCCCTCCCATCTGTTTGCGGAGCGCTCCGGCAAGCTGGAAAAACTGGAGGAACAGTTTGAATCGGCGGACAAGCTCCTTCAGATTATCCAGAAGATCGTGGCGGGCTGCAACCGCTCGGTCAACGAGGCGTCCCCCATTGTGGATGCAAGGCTGCGGGACGGAAGCCGTGTCAATGTGGTGCTTTCGCCCGTTGCCATCAACGGCCCGATTGTTACCATACGCCGTTTTTCCGACAAACCGGTCACAATGGAGCAGCTGCTTTCATGGGGCAGTATTACGGAGGAGGCGGTCTGTCTGTTACAAAAGCTCGTCCGGGCAAAATATAACATCTTTATCAGCGGCGGCACCGGATCCGGAAAAACTACCTTCCTGAATGCATTATCGGCGTTCATCCCTTCCGACGAGCGCATCATTACGATAGAGGACAGCGCGGAGCTGCAGATCCGGGGAATTGAAAACCTGATCCGCATGGAAACCCGCAATGAAAATGTGGAAGGCTGCCATGCCATTTCCATCCGGGAACTGATCCGCGCATCGCTCAGAATGCGGCCTGACCGGATCATTGTGGGTGAGGTGCGCGGCAGCGAGGCGGTGGATATGATGACTGCATTCAACACAGGACATGACGGCTCCATGTCCACGGGGCATGCCAATAGCGCCGCGGATATGCTCAGCCGCTTACAGACCATGATCCTCATGGGAATGGAGCTTCCGCTTGACGCGGTCAGGCAGCAGATTGCCTCGGCAATCGACGTGATCGTACATCTGGGCAGACTGCGGGATAAGAGCCGCAAGGTTCTGGAAATTGCGGAGGTGGACGGCTGTGTGGAGGGAGAAATCCGGCTTCGGACGCTGTATCGTTTCCGGGAGAGCGGAACGGATGAGGAGGGCAGAGTATGCGGAACGTTGGTCAAGGAAGGAGAGATTAGACATGATCAGAAGCTTAAGGCAACGGGTATTCCGGTATAAGCAGCAGAAAACTTTGTTTTTGAGAGCAGAAGAAAAGGGAGCGCCGCTCTATGGGATCTATTTTTTCAGAGGAACCGAGAAGCTGGCATATCTGATCCTGTGTCTGGCGCTCATGGGTTTTCTGGCGTTCTTCTTTTACAGAAGCTGCCGGGCGCTGCCCCTGCTTGCACCGGTTGGGGCGGCTGCATATCTCTCCCTGCAAAAGGAGAAGGGCATAAATAGGAAACGGAAGCTGGAGCTGGAGTTTAAGGACTGCATTCAACTGGCAGCCGCAAATTTGAGGGCGGGCTACTCGGTGGAAAACGCCTTTGCGGAGTGTGAAAAGGATATGACGGCGCTTTACGGGCAATCGGGTCTTATGGTAAGGGAACTGAGGCGGATCAGGAAAGGACTTTGCAACAATATTCCTCTGGAGCAGCAGTTGTCCGATCTGGGGCAGAGGAGCGCAAGCGACCATATCCGGGAGTTTTCCGAGGTGTTTGCAATCGGCAGGCTTTGCGGCGGAAATCTGCCCCGGATCATACAGACTACGGCGGGACAGATCGCGGAGGAAATATCGTTAAAGCAGGAAATTCTCACCACCGTAAGCGGAAAGAAACTGGAGCATAAAATCATGACGATCATACCTTTTTGCATGATGGGCTACATAGAGGTATCCAATCCGGGCTTTTTCGATGTCCTGTATCACAATCTGCTCGGATACGCTGTTATGACGGTAAGTCTGGCGGTTTATCTGGCGGCATGGCGTCTGGGAAAAAAGATATGCAGGATTACGGTCTGACGGGGGAGGAGGAAAGCTATGCTGTATGCGCTGCTGTTCACGGTTTTGGGAGTGATGCTGCTTGCCCTGCGGAGTACCGGAAGCCTGCGGTACAGGGCGGAAACGCTGTTGAGAGAAAGGACAAACGGCAGGGTCACGTTTGGACTGTTATACCAATCCGCCGTGATTCTGTGGGGAGCAAGTGCGCTTGCGCTGGC
>ERZ1026854.1096-NODE-1096-length-17850-cov-27.070750_pt1 | contig 17850 bp, 17 predicted proteins | sample MGYA00380157_ERZ1026854 | MGnify/ENA primary metagenome ERZ1026854 (study PRJEB33269, sample SAMEA4719793) | human gut metagenome | biome: human-associated habitat; feature: organic feature; material: feces | place: Cameroon | collected 2013-10 ...
TATATGATTGGGAGGAATAAACAATGACCAAGTACCTGCTGAGATATTTTATTGATGGCAAGACCGAATGCCACAATGAGCACGAGTTCACGCTTGAGCCGTATGCCCCGTTCGTCATTCCCCGCATTGGCGAGCGTGTATGGTTGCCCAATGTTGAAGACGACGATGACACCATGTCTGAATACCGCTATGAGGTCGGCATGGTCACATACAATTTCTGGAACGACGGCAGCGATATCTTTATGGTTGATATCGACGTGTTCAACGTGATGGATGAGGTGTTTGCCGAACTGGATGGCGACGACGGCTGTGGTTGTTGTGGAGGTAGTTGCTGATGGCCGATGTCAAAGATTTTAAGGTTGAGCTACTGAAGCATCCCAACGCCGATGATTGGGCATGGGTCAAAACTTGTACGCTCAACACGGTCGGCAAGCATATGGTCAATCAACCGACAGATGGATGGAAGGTGCAACTGCTTGAATCTGAGCATAGCCCTATCAGCGAGCTTTGGTTTGGCATCCGCATGACAATTCCTTATTGGGTCAGCGTCCATTTTGTGCGACATCATATTGGTGTCAACCATTATGTCCAGTCTCAGCGCAATGACCGTCAGTCCAAATACGACCGCAATACAGCGCCGCAGGATGAGATGGTTAGCCACATCATGAGCATCGACGCCATGGAGCTGATTCATATGGCGCATAAGCGTCTATGTGGTCAGGCATCGTATGAAACCCGATATGTCATGCAGATGATTGTAAATGAGGTTATTAAAGCCAACCCTGAGATGGAATCTGTGCTGGTGCCGCTTTGCGACTACCGCAATGGCAAGTGTACAGAGTTCAACTGCTGTGGAATGAACGAGGTGTATAATGAGCGAGTTTGAGATTGCAATCCACGATTTCTACGACGCAACGACCATTGCCGAAATCCTGATGAACAACGATTATGTGGTCATGATGAGCCGTGAGGAGGGCTTGTATATTCTCAACGTCATCTGGTCATCTGGCTGTAACCGCAATGATGTGGTATTCATGGATAGAGGTGAATTTGAAGAAAAATATATGGAGGTGACGCCCGATGATTGATGTCAAGATTAAACGGCTGTATGATACAGCTCGAACCCCTGTTAAGGCTCATAGTAGCGACGCCTGTTTTGACCTTCATGCACATCTACCTGATGCCGTGTACCATGAATGGAATGGCGGTGTCGAGGTCAAGGAATGTCGTGGCATCAAGATTCGCCCGCATGAGACTGTGATGGTTGGCACTGGTATTGCCACTGAAATCCCCATCGGCTTCTATGCCCCTATCTATGCCCGTAGTGGTCTAGCGTCTAAGCAGGGCTTACGTCCTGCACAGGGCACTTGTGTAATCGATGCCGATTATAGAGGCGAATGGATTATCCCCTTGCATAACGATAGCAGCGAGACACGCATTGTGCATGACGGCGACCGCATCTGCCAGTTTACAATCCTGCCTGTGCTTGATATTGAGTTGCAGGAAGTTGACAACCTCAATGAAACAAGCAGAGGAACAGGTGGTTTTGGCTCGTCTGGTAGTCGATGAACCCAACTTGACGGGGTTAAATTCAAGCCGCAAATTGGAAGCAAAATCAAATTAAACAATCGTAAAAAAAATAGGGAACACTTGACAGCAGATTTGCCATCTTGTGTTCCCTATAAAATTTAATCAAGCATCAGCAATGGCCCATGCTCCATCTACTACCTTGAGCACCTTGCCATTATCAGCGGTTGTAACGGTTGGCAGAGCCAAGTTGTCGACATATTGTTTGGTTGCAATTTGCATGTTGGTTGTTGGGTCGGTTGACATTGAGACTTGAGTAAGAGTCGGATTTAAGGCATCTACGCCTTGCGCTGACATATATAAATTTTGCTGATATATCCCATAAGAAAAAGAGTCGGTTTCGTAATTATATGAATAATATGCTCTGTAAAAAATTGGAGCACTACCCATATGATTATTAACATATATATATTTGTTCGAAACTGTGAACTGATATTTGATGTTTGATTTTATTCCACTATCATCGGCAAAGGCTGTGAATGGGGCAGATATAAGCCCCGCCTGATAAGCGGCATACGCGAATCGTACATGTTTCTTACCGGCTTCCCAATTCGCGTAACCGCTTCCGCCAACTATAAGGTACAAAGCGGTAAAGAAATTCTTTACCTCATTAGAAGCATCATCGTCATATTGCTTCAAATCACCCTTAGCAATATACAGGTCGAAATATTGCTTCTGATTTGGGTCTAAGATGCCCGGACAATAATATTCCTTCTTAACCAACCCGCCATAGCTCAATGTGCCATTGTCAACTTGCAACCCCCCGACGTAGAACCCGCCGCATGGGATTTTTTGTTTAATCTCTGCCATTGTTTTTATTCCTCCTTATTAATTTGTAATCTCAACAGCGCTCAATGTGCCGCTGTCGTCTACTACGATGCGGAACTTCTTGGTAGAGCCAGCGGTAGAAGATGCTATAACAAGATTGTCACCAGTAGGCGGCTTTGTCCACAACTCACCCGTCTCAGCATCCAGTCCCACGCTCTGGGTCATAGCGTCGGTTTTGGCGACGGGTGTAAGGCCGATGTTGGCGCGTGCTTGGGCTTGTTGGTCTGTGGTCAAAGTTTGCTCTGTGAAATGCACAGCACTTTCGTCTGTTATAGGAGTTTCTGTGTAAGTTACAGACTTGTCGTTATTCACAGATATTTCTATAACACCATTTTGGTTTGGATTGAGCCCCTTAAACGACACACCGTACTTATTCTGCGTCAAAGGAAGCCACACACCGCTACCAGACACATTAGCCACTACATTTTTACCTTTTCGACTAGCTCCTACAATTTCAGAAGATGACTTGTCAGCCGTATACGTCACATTCCCAGAAGAATCTCTGTCTGAAATAATGGCAACAACAAACTGCGCCCAATCGGCTGTTTTTGTTGCTTGCCAACCGGATATAGGATGTGAACCATACATGTATTGAAGCACTGTTACAAGCGCCTGTTCATTGTCAGTTGTAAAACAGTTGAAAACATGAGTAATATAAGACCCCTGCGGAGGGTTAGTGGTAATATATTGCAAAAACGCACTTGTATTGTTCGCTACCGACAATCCGGCATTGGTTAGTGCATTATAAAGTCCAGAGAAATTAGACATCGCGCCTATGGAGATTGCATAGACATTACCCAAATTCCACATGACAGCGGGTAATTCCGACTCTTGATTTACAGCTCGCACGACGGTTACGGCATCGATATTGGCCCGTGCAAGCCGTTTTTCATCGTCTGTAAGCTGTTGATAAGAATCATACCGCACAGCACCGCCCCACTCGGCCTTTTCGCCGTCGTTGGTCAGCATCTTGCCCTTTGTGTCGCTGGACATGGCGGGGAGAGCATCTACATCGGCCCATTTCGCCTCTGTACCATCGTTGGTAAGATATTGACCCTTGGTCGTCTCGCTGATTTTGGGCAACATATCAGGCAGCGGAATGGCGCTCTCACCGTATTGCTGCGTCTTGACGTTCCATATCATCCAGTAGCCGTTAGTACCCGGCATAGGCGGATGCTCGTTGATGCTGTTGATGTTGGCCTCAATTTGATAGAACTCGCTAGGCACAGGGTCATATGCCGAACCCGGCTCAATGCTGTACTTGACCCACATATCAAATGTATCGCTATGGTATACTTTATCGCCATTGATACCACGCAACTGAGCCGTGTATTTGTCGCTAAATGGCAGCATGGCGGCTGTCAGTTCAACAGTCGCCACATCGCCAGTACGCATCAGGTCAATAATGTTATACAGTTGCTCACCAGTACAGCATTTCTGTGGATATTTAATATCAAGCTTATAGCTCCATGCTTCGTCGGTGTCTACGGTGACGTTGATAACATCCACAAGGTTGTTCTTTTCAAATGCAAGCGTCCGTGTATCTTGCTTAACCTTGGTTCCTGTGAGGGTTATATTCACCTCTACCAACTCCTTTCATATATTGTCATATTGTTAAGCTGTTGATTAGCCAGCACTAACCAGCGTCACGGTAATGGTCTGGTCGCCATTGTTGCTGACAGTCTTAGTCTGCGTGGTATAACCAGTCTTGCTCACAGTCACAGTATACTGGTCGCCAAGCTCAGACAGCAGGAATACATTAGTCTTGCCAGTCACAGGACTAATCTCAGTGCTGTCAGCGTCAGTCACCTTAATAGTAGCATCAGTAGGGGTCGCATTGACAGTCAGCAGAAAGCCGTCTTGCAGAGTGACCACACCGTCAATGACCTTAAAGAAGCGGCCATCCAGACCAACGCCGCAATTGCCGCGCACCTTAACAGGGGTGCCAACCTCCCCACCTTCACTATTATGCAGGGTGATAACAGGAGCGCCATCAACAAACGCCTTAGTGAACAAAGCGCCATCCCACAGCTGACCACAGCCAGTTACAGCATTAGCGACATTCACACTAGTAGCACCATCATCACAGATGACGCCGTTGAGCACCTTAAGCCCAGTACCTAGATTGATACCGCCACAAAATTTAGCCATATTTAATCATCCTTTCTTGTTTTTATCTATAAATTCCTTCACCAATAGAAGTAATGTAAACGCCCATATTAGAAGCGACTGTATTCTTTAATGTAACACCATTCTCGCCCGTTGTTCTCGTACAAGTCCAACCATTCAAATTGACAAGGCCAGAAATTGTGACACCATCAGGATAGACCGACACACATACTAATCCGCCATGCCCATTATCAGCCACAGCCAACAGATAAACACCATTAGATAGAGGCACATTCACAGAGCTATTACCAGACACAGCAACTTTAGTCTTTCTCACCACATCACTCAGAGAAGCATCAACATAACCCTTATTGGGAATGTCAACATCTTGAGTAGGTGGCTTTAGAACAGAGGCCGTACCATTGATGGTCAAGTCACCACCAACCTGTACATTGCCAGAGAAATTGCCCGCTTTAGCCACGTTATCAACATACTGCTTGTTTGCCAAATGATTATTCTCTGTTGGCGCAGATTGGTCAATAAGATGCCCCTTGGCGGTGTATCTGGCGATACATAGAGCTGTGCCGCCATCTGATACCAGGCATACATCCGGCTTACTGCCGTTCTGCACATATGCCTTGATTTGCCCTTGGTTGGCTGATTGTAGGGGCACTCTTGTTGCTATTTGTTCATCTACATATTTCTTGTTAGATAAGCAGTCATCTGAAGCCGGGGCATCCGATAGAATTGGTTGAGTGAGATGTCCCAAATTAACGGCGTGTTCAGGGGCGGTTGGTGCGCCAACTGACACGGTTACATATTCAGCTTGCTTATCAGGCTTGACAAATGCAGCTCCTCCACCAACTACGCCGGTCAAACGGGCTCCTTGTGTGCCAACTTTTTCAGACACGGCACCAAGATATAAATTCGCTTGACCATCAACATGGATTTTCTGGGCATTGACAATATTATGGGACGCCATGTCGATATTGCCGGTCATGGTGCCGCCTTTTGTTTCCAGTAAGGTGGTCTGCTCTTTCGCCCAAGCGTTGCCATCAATGGCATACCTAAGCACTGTCACCTTATTGCCGTCAACATGCACAAATGCCGCATCAGCCGCAGATGCAGATGCAAGAACATAGGCGTCGCCGTCTAATGTGGCAGTAACGGTGCGGTTATTGATGACCGCCTGGGTAATATCGCGGATAGGTGTCGTAGTGGTAATGCCCGCAACGGGGTCTTGGGTGAACTGCACCTCAAGATTGTGCTTGTCGACATATTGCTTGGTCGCCGCATGACTATTATCGGTTGGGTCATTCGCCAACGACAAATCACCCAGCATTGTGCCGCCAGACAGCCGCAGATATTCGGACATATCCGTCTCTACGTCAGAATCTGACCAGATATCAGATGTATTAGTATGATTATACTGTATCGTTCTGCTTACAACCCGCTGACCACTAGTCTGTAACTCGACGTGGCCAAACAGAAATACCGCGTCGCCGTTATTTGCAAACTGCACGTTCATAAGCGGCATCTGAGAATCGTCATAGCGCACAACGATATTCTGCGACTCGTCATACGCCGTCTTGATTTCAACAAATGTCTTGTCGGCAACATAGGTGCTGTCGGCATTTGCAGTCAGCCTAACAACAAAATTCTTAGACGCCACAGTCTGCCACTGCGTCACATTGCCGTCATTGCTCAGAAAATGGCCAGCCGTCTCACTTGTCATGAGCGGTATTCTAGTATCAACGGCGGTCGTATCATCGGGCTGCTCAATCCACTCATTGCTCGCGGCGTTATAACGGTAATATTTTGCAGTATCGATTTCATAGAATTGGTCGCCATTGTTCGCAGCAATCGTCGCCTTATTATCAATGCTCAAACCGCAATATTCGGCATATCTAGGAGCATCATAATATGCGGGTCTAGCAGTTGTAATCATGCCTTACCCTCCCACCATTTCTTGCCTTCAGCGTCATATCTGTATACGCGGCCAGTATCTAGCTCGCGATATACAGCGCCATTCTCAACGTTGATTGGCTTAGTATCAATAGAGCGCCCGGTGAATTCGGACGCCCTAGTTGCTGTGTAATATGCTGGACGATATAATGTAATCATAGATTTCCCATGTGTCTTCATCAGCTGACTCAATCACACCACAAACATTTTTGTCGTATGCATATCCAAATGCTATATAAAACTGGGAATTCCAAGCGGGTGGCACACCAACAGACACTTCTTTATCATCCATCAATCCCGGCGCAAACGTAACTACACACCATGTCGGGGTTCCAACATCTTCATGCATCTCTTGAGGTGTTTTATCAGCCGTGAAAATAATTTTTTCGGTTTCTTGATTAACGCCGGAGATGTATATATGCAGGGTATTTACGCCATTACCACCCCCCCCGCAAGACCAAGGGTGCGAGTAGCCTCATCAACTTCCAGTCCATCACCAACATAGAAGCCGCCACACGGGATTTTCTGATTGCTCATAATCATATACCATCCTTTCAATTTTGTTCATAATATGGGAAGAATCTACTCAAAGAAATTGACTGGGTGCCATTGTGCGCCAAGTTCACATGTACAGAGTCGACCATATACTGGTTTGTTACTGTGCCGCCAAGCGGCGTATACTCGACCTTCCAGCCGACATCAAGCCAGTAGATAGGCACGGATTCGATTGTAATGGCGTCGTTCAATCGGCAGCGCTGATATATCTCCCAACGCGCTCGTTCGACTGCAAGCTCATCAGTCATGATGTTCTCGTAATCGCCTCCATACAGGACGATTGGCACGACGCCAAATGTAGACTGCGGGCTAGTCTCGCCCATCCAGTACCAATCACCGCTGATTTTCTTGACGTAGTATGTAGCGCCCTCGTTGTATCGAATGGCTTGGCTGCTGGGCTGACCATATACCTTGATAGCCAATGGTCGACCATTCAAATGCATCTGAAGCAGCTGAGCATACACGTTCTGCTGAGTGCCGAAAATCTTGAACCCAATGGTATCACCATCATCACCATACTCGCCGCCCATCCATTTATTCGGCCAGATTGAGAAGTAAACGTACTGCGGCGCTGTTGGGTCGGGTATCATCTGCACATCCTTTGCCCAATATTTCATGTCCGTGTTGCCGACATAAAATGGGCTGTCAGGGTTATTATCCTGCCATTCGCCAATCGCCTGATAATGGCCAAGCAATAGCCAGTTATCTGCCGCCTCTTGATACATGACGGTATAATATGTCTCGCCTTCAAATGAATGAACTGCTGAGCCGTTGCTACGGACAATGTGCCTAGCCTTACCAATCGTCTCGCCGCTCTTTAGCTTTATTTGTATATCGACGCTCTGGCTACCTACATCATTCTCAAATAAGAAGCCAATCATGGCGTAATCATACAGGTCGGCATCTGTCAGCTCGGCAATATCAAACGTGATAATACCGCTATCATATGTTGTCTCGGCAGGATAGAACGACGCATCATGGGTAGCGCCATATACCTTGACCCTGTTCTTGACACTCTGGAAGTCGATGTTGATAGATTCGTTCAGCACGTTCTCGCGCCATATCGTATCATCAACTCGCACCGGTTCTTCATTGGTCAGCGGCAACAGCTCATAATGGAATACACCGTCAGCATCAAAATAAATTTGGTACTGCGGCAAAATCTGTCTGAGTGTATCCAAGATGTTGTACCATGTCGAACCAAGGTCAAAATTCATGTCATATGGCACCTCTTGGATGGAGCCGTCGACATTCAAACATTCCGAAATGACGTAGCGCTCAAAGCCGTTCTCGGTCATCACAGCGGTCATTACTTCCTTGACATTGCTTCCCTGCGGAATGAAATATTCCTCAAGCAGATTGCCCTTGCGCAAGCCTGTAAGCAAGCCCATGAGGTCAACCGCCTCAAACGACAGCGTAAACGTCTCGGCGTCATATGCATACGTCGGCTGGTTGATGATATAGACGCCCATGTTCGTCCATGCCGTCTCGCCACTTGCTTGCTCATCAATACCGACGTATACTTGGATGTACTTGTCAAACCACGTCGTGCTGTTCACGTCGATGTTGACTTGGTTGGTCACAACGGTGGATATGGACAAGGTGCGGCGAATATCGCTGTTGGAGTTAATAGACACGTTACCGTCTATTACGTTACCGCTCAGCGAACCGCCAATAGAGTAGTCGTAGTTCAGCACGTCAATTCGCACGGTGATGTTACGCATTGTCTGCTTAGTCGTGTTCACTTGAGCGGCAGTAATAGTCGTTGCCATATTTTATCAGCTCCCCTCTGGCACCGCAAATCCATTGATTGCAAGGTCGTTAGCGTCAGTTGCATCACCAACTTCCATGAACGTCATGGATACATTCATCAGCCCCATGCCGGAGCCGTCGTAGTAGGTTACAGACGGATTGTCAACGATAGCCACCATCCAAACGTTGCCGTTCCAATCCTTGAGAATCTTTGGCTTCTTGTTCGTTAAGAACTTGAGCAGCGTATCACGCTCACGAGCAATAGCCCTGCGGTCGATGACGCCTGTGCGCAGATAGTCGCCAGCAAGCACCATACCGCTCATACTACCCGCCATATAGTTGGTTGCGCCATTGCTGACGATGACGGGATACTTGCGGCCAAACGGCTCATGCGCGTTCACCTTCTGCGTCTGTTGGAAGTTGCCATACGCCACATCGGCATAGAATTTGTAAATATCCGTGCCATCAGTAAGGAACACACCGTCAAATGTCGACGTAGCGCTTACCGTCAGATAGCCGCCTTCAACCTCGCCAACCACAGGCACAAGCGCATACTCGTAATCTTGTTCATCACTTGCCGTTTGGTCGGTAAACGAGAACAAATATGGCTGGTCGGCAACAATCACGCTATCGCCAACAGCAATCAGCCGGTTGTTAATCACGGCGAGCTTGGTATATTGCTTGCCAACGGTCGGAACATCAATGGGAATCATGTCGGTGGTACCTGTCATGCTAAATCTGACCATCCTAGTGTTGCCGCTAGAATCTTGACCAATGGCAACAGCAGAACCCATGATGCCATAATAGATGCAATCCGACATTGTAAACGATACGGGTTTTGCAACGTCACGAATCAACGTAAACGCATCGCCAGTATCAGCAAGCTGGTACACGCTCACCTTGCTTGCATAGTCAACAATCAAGTACAGCTCATCATTCTCCGGCTTGACAAAGAAATAACCTTGCATACCAGCCGTTGACAATGTGATGGTTTTTTGGCCACTTAGCTCCACGGTTTTTGCCATTAGTTACCACCTACCTTTGTAAATGGGATTTTGCTCAAATCAATATTGAAGGCAGGACGAACTGTGTCTACAAGACCCGCCGACAATGGTGCCAATGAGCCAGTATTCCCATAAACTCTCCATGCATTATATCGTGAACTTCCATAGGCAGAACACAACCACCAACCCTGATAAACTTGAGCGGTTTGATTTGTCCACATTTCCATCAATTCATTGCAAGTAATTTTATTCTTACCAAAATAGTCGAAAATGTCTTTCAAATCAAGAGCGAAGATATTTCTATCGCCAATCAAGATACTATCTGTCAAATTTGCTCCAACATAATCTGTGCCAGACCAAGAATCTTCATACTGGTAAGTTGTAAGGTCAGTAGGAGAATATTGACGCTGATACATATACTGTGTACGAGATTCGGGGACTATGGCATCTTTTGCAGTCGTGGTTAAAGTATTATACCAAGTCGTGTTCAAACACGTGTCTAAATCGCTTCCCGCATATAATTGACCAACGGTTCCATTTGTAAACGCTCCCGTTTTGTCGGTATTATTATATTTCTGCGATTTAGATATATCGTCCATACCTAGCACTTTAGCCACATTGCCATTCATCGCCAACACGCGGTACTGTTTCTCATTAACTCCATCAAGCGACATGCTAATCAAATCGCCCTTATCCAGCTGAACGAATGCAATGCTCCACGTCGTCGTCTTGCTGGTAATAGTGCCATCGGCCCATTGTGTATTAGCACTGTCCTTCAATGCCGACGTGATGGTATATGTGCCAATATCGGTTGCACTAGTATCGCCTGTACTATTGACCCACTGCGCATCGGTTTGGATATCCGGTGTAATAACGCTGCCAGTATATGTCATCTCAAGCGTCGAAACAGGCACGCGCACATCGAGCTTGACGATGCTCCACGGCAGATTCTTTGCCGATGTACTATAATCCGCCCATCTATAATTGGTCGTATCCTTCAACGTACATGTGATGGTGTAGTTACCAACGTTGGTTGCCGACGTAGTGCCAGATACGGTCATAATAGATTCGTCAAGATTGTTGATAACAGGTGTATATGCATCACCAGAGTATACATATGCCGCACTTGCAAGTGTGGGGATGGCGACCATGACTTGGTTGATGCTCCATTTGATTGTTCGTGGCGAACTACTATTGTATCCACTGCTCCATCCATAGTTGGCGGGGTCTTTCAGCGTGAACGTGATGCTATAAGACCCAACATCGGTAGCCGACAAATCGCCAGATGCTACAACATGGTCGCTATCATATGTCAGCTCAGGCGTGATGGCTTGACCCGTATATGTATACGACCGAGTTGTAATAGATGGCGTGCTAACGCTCAGCCTGTTAATAGTCCAAGTCAACACAACATCTTCAGTGCCTCCGCCAGCCCAACGAGTGTTCGTCTTGTCCTTCAGCGTCGCCACAATAACATATGCGCCAGCATTATTTGCAGACGTATCACCGCTCAGCGTAATTTTCGTGGCGTCATAATTAAGAAATGTAGGCGACTTGACATTACCGTCATACGAGAGCGAGCTAACACGCACACTAGGCACTAGAACCTCGTCGTATGCCGTTACCATCGACACCCTAAGCGTTATTGTGTTGCTCGAACTAGTAGTCGATACGACTTTGGTAATATCATTGGCGTCCTTTGTACCAATAGTAGCACATTTGTTATATGTGTATATATCACGCATCACAGTGTCGTTGCCTTCATACCTAACAACCATTCCGTTGGCGTCTTTATAGCCGACCATATTGTTTTCATCTGTGCCAGCCATGTTTGTGACTGGGCCATATCCGTCACGAACAGCTGTTAATCTCAAACTGCCAGATTTATGAGATGCTATCACATCGGGATAAGCGGTGCCAACTGCGCCATAAGAGCCGCCGATGAAAGCAATAGGTTGACTGCCATCACTAAACACGTCAGCCGACATGTTAATAGCAAGCATGGTGTCGTTAGACGCGTATCCATAATATGGAGACGGGATATAAAATTGTGCAGTAGTGCCCACATCACTAATTGTGACAGTCGACCCGCTTACAACGGATTTTTTGATATACAGATGGTTATTTGAATCAGATACAATTACATGGGCTGTTGTATTTAGATTAGATGTAAATGCCGTGACATCTTTAGCAGAAGCGACGTTAACACCGGCAGACCACATAAGGTCGCCCCCTAATTCAGGGTACGCAATAGCAAACAACCTGTTAGCGGCTCTATCCAGCACAAAATACACCGCATATCTAGTGCCACTATTATCACGATAGCTTTGGACGGCAGTAACAATGTTAGGCATAGTAGCAACTAGACTGGACGATGTAAACGCTGTAGACTTGCTTACAATTTGCATGGTGCCAGACAGGGCATAACACGCAGAAGCACCCATGACAATATAGCCGTTAATTCGACCTGGCCCAGTGACAAAATTAGGCACAATAGAGAATCCATACACAGCACCAATTTCTGTTGGTAATGTGCCAAGATATTGCCAACTTCCCACATTGGTATTGTCCGATGTTAGGAAATATACCTTGCGAGTGCTAGTATCAACAGTATATACACCGCCACCATCACTAGACACAATCGACGACGTGATAGTATTACCATCGCCATCGAGGAAGTTAGCCTTCTGCCATCCGGCAACGTTATTACGCAGGTTGCTCGATGTGATATAGTAAATTTCTTTTGTTGTATAATCGTGACACAGCAAGTATGCGCCACCACTATATGGGCGACTCCACTGGTACAAACACGGATTTGCTATGCTAGGGAAGTGCGTATGCCTAGTCCAAGAATTATTAACACAAGCAACGCCAAATGCGCTATTGCTGCTCATTGCCGCAATTATTGGCACATAACTATCCGTGCCATATGAACGAACTGATAATTGAACGCCAGCAACAAGAGCATCATATACTGCGGTTTTGCCAGATGTAGATGCACTAGAATAGTAGCCGGGGGTTGCATTGTTCGCAACGTAATCGCCAATAATCTGGTCGGGGATGTCGTTGGCGAAAATAATCGACCGGTCAACATCCCAATCGTCACCGGCGTTGGATGTTTTTGCCAAGTTTGCCCTAGTGGTCGAACCGGGCGTGAAAACAATAGCATCACCGGCATTGTTGATGGCGTTAAATTTTGTAATGCCAGCACGTTGCGGCTTCTCCACCATCTCCAATGTGCGCTCACGGCTATCAAATTCCTTCAGCGTCACCCAGTTGAACTCGTTGGCTCTACGCCGCTTAACGCGCAGCTTATCAATGCCAGCGGGTACTTGCCGCCAGTCGATATAGCCCTGCATATAGCCATCTTGACAATTCGGCACAACCGTGATGCCGCCAGATACAATGGGCGATTCATACGACACGGTAATCTGCACACGGCCAGTCGTCGCCGTAGCACCGCCAACAGATTGAACCACGCACTCAATCGAGTACGACGTGTTGTCGGCCAATCCTTGGAATGTATAACTCAGCACAGTAGGAGGCGAGGATGCAGAGCTTAGATATTGCAAGCCGCTAGTTGCCACTTGTACACCCTGAGCATCATACAAATTGAAAATATAGTTGGCTACACTGTCACCCTCGGATTGCCGATATGTTGCCTCAAAGCTGAACTCCGAGTTGTTAACAATGTTACCGTCAGGGATATTGGTAAACGTCAGCGTAGCAGATGCATAACACTTAAACTGGATAGTGTTGGATTCAGCAGAATTCTCACCAGCACTATTCTGCGTGATAACATAAGCATTGTAGGTAACGCCGTTGCTCAGCGTGTTGGCTGGTACGACATGCACATAGTTCAACGTCGACTGCGTTGCGTTGTAGGCGATTGCACCAGTTACCTGATTGGTAATGACAAGCGTATTAGACACCACTTGGTCTCCGCCAACAGAGTTAAACGTGAACGTGAAAGATTTTGTAGCGTCAAACGAATTAACGCTGTATAAGATTGGTTTGGTTAGCGCCATTTACTCACCTCCATATTTTCTTTAATTTAAGTTCAAGCAGTAATAATGAACGCTTTGCTCATATTACTATACGGCACAAATAGCGGATAGCCCGCGTTAACAGTTGGTGCATTGCCATAGTAACATACCGTATACTCGCCGCCATTAGCCGCCACTACACACGTCTTGTCGGCATTGATCGACACCACGCGGCATGTATAGATGGCTGCTGAATTTTTCATGGCTCGGCCTACCATTATCTCGATGGCATCTAAAATTTCATTATTTACATTCATCTATTTCCTCCATTGATATATAGACGAGACGAGCAAGCTCACCTTACCCGCCTCGTCTATGCTATTGATTTACACTGTGCCAAAGTTCGGCTTATATGTCCGCTGATATGCCAGATTGCGCAGACCGCTGATGAACTCTTGCGGATTCTGGACATTAGGCAGCGATACATTGGCAATATTGAATATATCCGTCTTGCCGCCAATATTGTTGAGATTTTGCAGGAATTTGGTCGGGTCGTTGGCAAAAGACCATAATGTCGCTGTTTGTTTGGCGGGGATGATACCATCACCCTTGTTCAACACGCGCAATTCTGGGCCTTGTTCACCAACCATGGAGATACCAGATTGCGCTGAGAGGGTACCAGTTGCATAACCGCCAGCCTTCTTAAACGCCGCAAACGAGCCGTATGTATTCTTGACTCTAGCGTACAAGCCATATGCGGCATCAATATTTCGATTGCCAGCGGCGGCATACGAGTTCTTGCCCCAGATACCATCAGCTGATGTGCCATACCACGACTGCAATTTCTTAGTGGTTGACGCGTTATACTCACTATTATGGGCAGTGCTATAAGCCTTGCTAGGATATTGCCCCGATATTTTTTTGTTCCAGTCCTTCTGGAATCTATCCTCTTCTTTTTGTTCTCCAGAAGATGCACCACCACCAGTAGAACCCCCGCCAGTATTACCTCCATTGCTACCACCAGTAGAAACCGACGGCTGTTTCATGCTGTCAACATAGCTGTTCCAATTATTTACATAACTAGACAGGTCACTAAGCCCCGCAGAATAATTCCCAGACATAGAACTAAGGAAATTCTGCCATTCCTTAATTCTCTTTTGCAGTATTTCCTTCTCGGCGTTCAATCCGGCCAACTCAGCTTGCCGCTCTTCCTCAATCCGCTTCTTTTGCTTCTTCAGCTCTTGCTCTTTATAAAAATCCTCAAGATTAGACTGAGCTTTAGCAATGGCGTCAACATCAGACAAATACTGGAATCGGCCATCCTTGAACACCATCTTCTTACTGGCTTTTGCCTCAGTAAGCGCCTGAAGCAGCTTTTGCAGCTGGATTTGCTCCTCAAGAGCGTCATTGATGTCCTCAAGCTCTTTCAGCTGTGCGTCATATTTTTCATTGACGGCATCAATTTTATCTTGGATGACATCCTGTTGAGCTTGCAGTTGCTTGATTTGAGCTTGAGCTTCTGACCGCTTGCTATCGTCGTAGGTGGAGCCGCTAGTTGTCCCTGTGCGACTTGGTGTCGACACGGTTGGTGTCGTCACTTTAGGCACATTAACAGGGCTAGTCGTTGGTTGATAATTAGATGTTAAACTGCCCCATTTGCGGCGAATAACCTCGGCCTCTGCTTGAGAGCGTGTCATTCCCTTAGTCTGCATCAGACCTTTGACAGTCTGCTCATCCCACCGGTCAAGCTGATATTTTGCCACCTTTCCACCAGCATTAAACACAGCATTGATTGCTTGCATAGTATAGCCTGCTTGCAATGCCAACGCTTGCAATGCCGACATCTGCTGGCTGAAATTCAGCCCAGTATTACTGGCGTTAATTTGAGCCGCCACCAAATTATACAGCGCCTGACCCGTATATCCAGCTTGCTGAGCTTCAGATATAAGCCCATTAACAACGTTCTGAATTTGTGCTTGTTGCCGCTGTTCGGCACTCATCAAATTCTCAAGAGCGCTCTGCTCAATCCGATAGCCATTGGCCGTTTGTACAGCACCATCGGCAAGTTGGGGATAATATGCTATCAGCATTTGCCATGTCGACTTGCTAATCTCGCCACTATTGGTCAGTTGATTATATGCGTCTTGAACAATCTGGACGGATTGGCCGACATTGCCCAATGCCACTTGCGCTTCATCATATGCCAACACCAGCTCTCGCTCACTGTCAGTGACCTCGATGCCAGCTTCGATGAAGTCACGCAACTTATCTACGTTGTCCGCATAGCCATCATTGAGGTTCTGCAATGCGGCATAGTACTCGCCGGTAGACATGGCGCTTTCAGCTGTCTGGTTGGTATACTGCTCTTGCAAGTCATTGAGTTGCCGCTGATATTCGGTCAGCTGATATACGTCACGCTGTACGGATTCTACACGACCCCAGCCGCCAATGCCACCAGAGCCAGTGCCGGTCGTTCCAGTTGCTACACCAGCGCCACTGCCATATGCCTCGCTATATGCCTCATACTCAGCTTGCTTAGCAGCTTGTACCTGTTTTTCTTGCTCAGCGGTAATTTCACGCAATACCTCAAGACGATGCCGCTCTGCCTCTGTCAGCGTATCAGTGCGCGATTCAAGGTCGGCAAGCTCATCTTTATAACTGAAAAGCTTGCTTTGTTCTTCGGCGGTTTTATTAACGGCGTCATTATATGCGTCAAATTTAGCTGTACCTGCTTTGATAGCTGCTGCAAGAGCTATAAAAATTGGGATGGCTGGGCCAACCCAACCGGGAATCTGAGATAATGCAGCACCAAATCGCTCTACTATTGTAACGCCGGGGCCAGCCACCTTAAAGAACGCCAACAACGGCTGTATAAGAGAGCCGCCCTTCATAAACGCCATATAACCCTTGAGCACACCTTGCAGACCAGTCAGCGCCGTAGTGACCAGCACCACTCTGGTGGCAAACTGACCAAACGGCGTCTTCAGTAATTCAAGGAACGCATTGGCAAGATTAAGCACACTGGAGATCATCTCTTTTGTGATGACGTTATTTGCAAAGTCTTGGAATGTCGATTTAAGCTGATTCGTCTGCGCTTCGAGACTTTCCATGTAACGAGAGTTCTCCTGAGCGGCAGAGCCAGCAGAATTATATGCTGTTGCCGTAGCTGTGACCGCAGAGTCAAAGTTGGACATAACGGAAGCCAAGACCTTGTACTGATTGGTTCCGGCGATAGTGTCGCCCAATGCCGTTCTTTGAGCATCGGTCATCTCATCCCATTTTGGCTTTAATTCTGCAAGAACGTCATAGGTGCTTTTTAGATTTTCATTAGCATCCTCAACCGTAATACCATACTCTGCAAGCGCCTCTTGGTTTTTTACAATGCGGGCGGCAATAGTAGATAGACCACGAGCTACCTGTGCAGGTCTACCTTGCATGACTTCAACGCCAGCCGTAGCGAGACCCAATACTTGTTCAAATTCATTACCATAAGTGGCCATTGCCGCAGACGCAACTTCCATCGCGGTGGCAAGGTCATTAGTGCCAACGGCTTGCGTGTTAGCCACTTCGTTGTAGGCGTCCACCACATGAGTCGCCCAATCTGCGGTTTCACCATACGCTCTCAACTGAGATATAATAGAAGCGGCAGCATCATCAGCGCTTAATGCCGTATCCGCCACGTTCTGGAAAACAGCGGCCACCTCAGATAATGTTGCTGCATCTTGGTCATTAAAGCCGCTCTTTCTGAAGGTCGCTGCGGCTTGAACCATCTCCGACAGTTATTTTATTTACTTGCGATATCGCTCAATAACGCCGTAATCATTGTCCAGCTTATTCTCACGCCGAACCTGCTGTTGACGGCTGCGGCGTTCTTCATCTGTCATGCCGCTATTGCCATTGCATCCATCAATGATAAATTTAATCGGCATATAGATAAACACGATTGCCAAAAACACGATACACGTCACCATAATGTCGTCCTCCTATATTATTGATGGATTTATCATAACATATCGCAAGATAAATGTCAAGGGGTTTTCAATCCCTTCCCGAATAATTCTTCG
>ERZ1026854.1097-NODE-1097-length-17847-cov-8.376180_pt1 | contig 17847 bp, 13 predicted proteins | sample MGYA00380157_ERZ1026854 | MGnify/ENA primary metagenome ERZ1026854 (study PRJEB33269, sample SAMEA4719793) | human gut metagenome | biome: human-associated habitat; feature: organic feature; material: feces | place: Cameroon | collected 2013-10 ...
TAATTGCTCAACAATTATCCTATCCTATAGATGTGTATTATCAATTGGAAACTTCGAATGCAAGTTTCCGAGAAATGCATTTCTTTTTAAAGAATAAGGGAATTAAACATAATAAATTCTTTTTAGTTTTATATGATAGAGACCTTGCTGGTATTAATCCTAGAGATCCACGATTAAGTGGTGAAATGAAAGCCAAAGTTTTTAAAGAGTGTATGAGAAACTTCTGGTATTTCATTAGAGAAGTAGTTAGGATTCCTGACCAAGGTGGTGATGTTGGTGGAGGTAAACAATATAAACTTCACCGAGGAAACTTAGCAATGAATTTTGGTTTCATAAACAATTGGAATATGTTTTTGGAACTACCCCGACAGCATGGTAAGACTATTGGCGCTATAGTTTGGTATGTATGGGTATATAACTTCGGAACCACAAACTCAGAAATGATGTTTATGAATAAGAAGCATGATGACTCTAAGCTGAACTTAGCGAGAATGAAAGAGATCATTGCAGCATTACCTACATATTTAAGAATGGATGTATTATATAAACCAGATGGAACCCCAGTAAAGACTTCTAATAATGTAGAGTCTATGGTTAATCCATATAATAAGAATAAAGTTAGTACCAAACCTGGTGCTCGTAATAAAGCCAATGCTAACTCTATCGGTAGAGGTTGTACTATGCCTATACACTGGTATGATGAGTATGCATTCATTCTTCATAATAGTATTATCTACTCAGCAGCTACACCTGCATTCTCTACAGCATCTAAGAATGCTAAAGCTAATGGTGCACCTTATGGTATTCTTATCACAACAACACCTGGCGATATGACTACAGATGAAGGTATGGATGCTTACAATACAAAAGAGATGGCTATTAAATTCAATGAAGCGTTCTATGATTACACTTATCAGCAGCTTCAAGAATTACGAGCTACTAATACTGATAGTAGTTTCTTCTATATTAGATTTACTTATCAGCAACTTGGTTCTGGTGAGGATTACTTCAAACAGATCTGTATTGATATGAAGAAGAATTGGCCTGCTATTAGACGAGAAGTTCTTCTCGAATGGTCTAATAGTTCTGATAATTCTCCATTCACTAAACAGGATCTTGATGCAGTTAAAGCTCTCATTAAAGAACCTATTACTCAATTATGTCTTAATAACTACTACTATATGGATATCTATAAACAGATGGAATTTAAGAGATTTCCACCTCTTATAGGAGTCGATGTATCTGGTGGTTATAACAAAGATGCTTCTGCTATTACTATTGTAGATTCTAAGACTACAGAAGTAGTAGCTTGTTTAAATTGCAATTATATTTCGATTACTGACTTAGCTAAGGTTATATACGAGCTTGTTATAAAGTATATGCCTAATGCAATTGTTAATATCGAGCGTAATGGAGTAGCTTTTCAGCAAACCTCAGCCTATCTGGTAACAGGTGGGTTTCCCAGGGTTAATTGCTATGATTTATCGGGTCAAGAGCCATACACTCTACAACGTGACTTGAAAAGGTGTGCGTGATAGGTGTGAAAACAGAAAAAAGTTGTATGGATGAAGATATGGTTAAATGAAAGCCGAAAGGTCCTAAGTCTTCATTGACAAGCCCAAGTATAGCAGCGAACTATCGGAGAGATCTGGTAGACGTTCAACGATCAGTCCTTGACGAGGACGTAGAACTCCAAGCCTGATATATTTTATATATCGTGGGAGAAGAAAAATACTGCCCCTATTATAGGGTGTACACATGATCTACGCACGTTCTGTAATGGAAGTGACATGGAAATGACCATGCAATATAGAGTTGGCGACTATATTGAAATTGCCGGGTTTTGGCGCATCTGTATTATCTCAATTAATAAAGACAAAGATCAAGCGAAATCTCTATTATGAGATTAAGGATAGAGTATTCGAGGAAAGATTCCAAGGTACTACTGTCCAGAAGATGACTAAGAAAGTCAAAGTATACGGTTATGATGAAACTAAATCTTCAAGAGAATTACTTATGGGTATCTTGAGAGATAGAATGGATAATCATAAAGGTAAATTCATATCTCCAATTATCTATAATGAATTATGTACTCTTGAGGTTAAGAAGAATGGCCGTATAGAGCATAGTGCTACTGCACATGATGACCAAATATTCTCTATGCTCTTAGCATTGTATATATGGTATGAAGGTAAAGATCTTATGGAAAGATATGGTCTTGAGAAGGGTACTGTATATACAGATGAAGATGAGACTGTGGAGATGGGATTATCAGAAACTTATTCAGATATCTCAGGAAATATGAGTATAGATGATGATCCTCTGTTAGATGATCCTGAAACTAGAAGAATATTATCACAGAAATCAATGTCATTTGACGAATGGGCAAATAAACAAAGAGAAGATGATAATAATGCTATCAAAGAATTAATGAGAGATCCTGTTGGAAAGAAAGCTTGGTTAGAGCATAATCATGAAGAGGACGATGGCTCTGGCTTTGGCTTATATACAATTCCAGATCAAGTATTTATGGATATGGATCTTCAAGGTGATACACGATCAGATTTACAAAAACAGTTTGATTCTATTATAGATATCAGATAATTTATACCACTGTACCAGATTTTGGTACAGTGGTTTTTTATATGTAGAATCACATCAATATAATATCGTGGATATTGAAATATCCACTTTTATTTTTTATGATAAAGGAGGAACTAAGTGTTATGTCGTTGATGAATAGTTCGGCAAACTCAGACTATGTAGCTATAACAACTAACGAAGCAGCATCTATTATGGGAAGATTTTCTACTGAGATGATAGATGATGTTATTGATCAGGCTATATCAACAAAATTAAGATCATACTCTCCAAGATTATTAAATGTGGTGGATGCCTTGGAGCAGCAATTTAAATCAGATATTGCGCAGTATCCGCAAATGCAGAATGATATCATATACAATAGAGATACTGTATATAAGCATATTATTATGAAGGTTTTGGCAGCTCATAATCTTAGGCTTAATATTGATATCAATACATATCCAGACTCATACTCATTAGCTCATATGCTTTATGAAGTGCTCATTGCAAATTTCCATCATAATATTATTTCATTCTTTGTGAATTATATTGTGAAGGAAAAGAGTACTATATACGAAGCTCTTAAGCTAGTGGATAAAAAATCAGAGATGAGTAATGCTGTTTATAGTAAGAAGATTTTCAAGAATGGAAAGAATTCTAAGTTAGCTATAATTCATGCTAACCTTGATCTGGTAATTAATTCCGTTTGCGGCTGGGATATAAGTCTTAATGACTTCTTATCATACGCATATGTAGATAACAGACTTCTCGTAAATGCATTGGCTCCATTATTGGTAGATTGTGGCCGATTCTATTTAGACCAGGTAGTATCTGTATATAATGCTAATATTGCTACATTATCAACAGATATCAAGTTTGCAATGCAGGAATGTGCAGATATGTCTATTGAAGACTTAGAAGGAGAATAAATATGAAATGGACAAAAATATCTTTAATTCATAATATAGATGGATGTCATACAATGACTTCTCTCAAATGCTATATGAATTGCGATCCATTCACAGCATTATCTATCTTAATGAGTGATTATTATATTCAATCATATTGCGGAGAAGAATTATACCATATGGCTTATGTGGGATATAAATATGCATTGCAGATAGACGAAATCGCTGGTGAAGATGATATGATACTTTATCGATTCTATGAAATGAACGATGATATGTTTGAGAATTACATCCCTATAGATTCTAAGTTTGGAGAAAGAGCTCCATTGCGTTTAGCTAGAGCTGGTAAAGATCCACGCTGGGATGATGATTATTCAACACGATTATCTGTATTATTAAATAATAATGAAGTCATATCAAAAGCAGCAGAAGTAAATTCGATAATTCACAAATGTGATGATATTGGTTTTGATATTATGGATTTGGGTGAACCGGAGAAGTTTACTAAGTTGATAGAAACTTATCGTAATTTATTATATCCAACACAATTATCTGGAGATATAATCAATGAAATATTTAAATATGTACTTTTTATAAATAAAGCTAGAGAATAAGGAGACAAGTAAGAATGGCAGATGTATTAAACTATGATGATATGATTAAAAAGGCTGAAGAATTAGAGAAGAAAGAAACTCTTACTGATAGCCAGGTGGAAGAAATTGCTAAGACTTTAACTGAGAACGAACCAGCAACAGTGCAGGATCTTCATGATGCAGCTAAAGAAGCGGCTGAATTTAAGGGAGATGGAGTTACAGAGAAAGCTATGGCTAATGTAGATCCAACTACAGGAAGAGTTAAGAGCATTGAAGATATTGATGAATTCAACTTTGAAGATATGACTCTTGATGATGTACTTGCTGATCCTAGAATTGTTGCTAAGGAAATTGATCCTAAAGAAGCAGTTATCACAAAAGATTCAGTTATGACTGCTCTTGATATGTTTAGCGCAGATCCAGAAAAACTTCCATTATCTATAGCTGATATTGATATGCTTATTTCAGCAGTAAATAGATATAAGATGGGTGAGAAGTTTGCATATTTCAATGCAATGCCTAAGCCTATCCAGAATCTTATTACTGGTAGCGCTGGAGCTCCAGTATTAGCTGATATGGGAAATCTCAGTAAGCATGCACTTAATTCAGCAGTAGAATCATTCTTAGAGAGTTGTGTAAGAGAAGCTGTTATGAACCAGCAGATTATGGATCTTAATCATTCTATTGCTCAGGCTAAAGATGAAGTTAAGCAGGTAGTTGCAGAGGGTAGTTCTAATATGACTCTTAAGATCAAGAACTATTTTGAGAATCAGATTGCTACTACAGCTGCTACAATGAGAGAGCATGGTGATGTTGAGAAAGCTGAAGAGTTAGAATCATATGTAGAAGCATATAGACAGGCTTGTACATTAGAGAACTTCAAAGCTGCATATGACAATAACAAGATCAAGATTAAGAAGATTGAAATTGAAAAGTTTGCAAGAACTTGCGAATCATTCAATCTTAAATATTCTAAGTCTAAGGCTTCTATTCATGAAATCTCTATGATTAGACCTGTTCTTGATAGACATGCAGATAAGCACTTTGATATGATCGTAATTGAAACTTTCATTGTTGCATTTATCAAGTACACAATGAATATGAAGCCAGCTAATCTTAATGAGCATATCTTCATGTATTACTTTGTAACTAATATTCTCAGCTTCGATTACTATGATAAGAATAATGCTGAGGATGTAAAGTTCCATGAAGATCTTGCACATACTATTAATGAATTCCTTGAGGATATCAGAGAAAGAATTTCTAATAAGGAGAAATAATTATGGCTGATCATCATATTGATAGTATGAAAGATTTTGACTATGTTGCAGCTGCAGAAGCTATATTAAAGAAGAGGGGCTTATTCATTGTGGATGCCCCTCAGATAAATCATAAACCTGGAAATGACTTTTGGAGCGATGTAAATTATCCATTCCCAAATGATGACGAAAGATGGTCAAATCCAGCAAATGATAATAATCAGATAAAAAATCCTTGTGGTTGCGACGACGATTGCGATTGTGATTGTTGCAGACCGCATCAAGAGGATTTATATGATTTCTTTGAAATGGATGATGAGATTCTGCACGATATGCAGAGTATTAGAAACCCATTAATCACTTACAACAATGACGTTGGAAAGACATTGTTTAGCGATGTAGTCTATAAGTATACAGGTTTAGCTCTTCAGGTTAGAGAGAAGAAAGTATTTGATATATCTTTCTTAAAACCTAGATATACTAATATGGGTAAAGATAGAACGGTTGATCTTATATCAAAAGAAGTTATCACTGGTCATCTTATATCTATAGCTACTTTCGATGGATGGAAGTATCATATCTTTAGAGGTATGGTTATAGATATTATCAAAGTGGAAGAAGCTGATGCTAGAATTAAATCTGACCAGATTACAAGTGGTCCACACAGTATACATATCACAACACAGAACAAAACTCTTAAGAAAGGCATTTCTGAATCTAGAGGATATTATGATCATCATCTGGATACTAAAGTTGCTGAACTTATTAAGAGGAATGTAAGGATTGTATTAGATGTATCAGAACCATTCAAATCAAAGGTTGAATGTATTCCGGTAAATCAGATTATTGATATTGAAGATTATGATTTCATTTATAACTTCACTATTTATGAGGGAAAATTAAATATACTATGGAAAGACTGGTATCAGGAGATAGATAAGAAAGATGGCAAATGGACTACATATGTACCATTTGGCGGAAAACTTCCGCAGAATCTTTGCCATCCTGTTATCGAACACCAGAAACCGCATATAATACAACCAGAAGATCCTGAAAGGGATGAAGAGGTAAAAGAAGATATTCCAGAAGAATAAAAATTTGGGTAGTGCTTGACTGCACTACCCATTTCTTTTTTGCCTCTATATAGGCTCTTCTCAAAACATCAGAGTAATAATTCATAAGGAAAGGAGGAGTTGGAATGCCTCAGATTAAGATAGCTGAACTCCCTCAAAAAGGGCATGCTGATGGTATTAAGGATACTGATCTGATGATCCTTGAGGATACTGTAGACACATATAAAGTCTTAGTAAAAGATTTAAAAATAGTTTTCAGTGCGGATGAAAAAATCACAGCATTAAGAACTAATTTGGAAAATCAAATTAAGAATGTACAGAAGCAAGTTGATAATCTGACTACTAAATATGATAAGAGTATTAGTAATCTTGAAGGTCAATATGCTACTGTTAATCAGGATATAACTGATGTAAAGAAGAAGATGCAAACTCTTCAACAGTCTCAATTACAACTTGAGACTAGTGTCAAAAATCTTGATGATAAAACATCGCAAAATGCTTCTAATATCTCTGATTTGTTTTCTAAATATGCAACTCAGGATCGAGATATAAGTAATCTTAAATCAACAGTTAAGAATCATAGTGATCAGATAGCTATTATGGGACAAACACTTGCTAACAATAGTGCTGATATATCTGCATTGCAAACACGATGTGCTAATATAGAAAATACTATTGCTATAGTAAATGGAACTCTTCAGAAGAATATAGATAATCTGAGATCAGATCTTACCACTTATGCAGATACATTATATGATAAATGCATAAAGTATATAGATTATTATCATCATATTCACGAAAATCCTCCTAATTTTGATGAGCCTTATAATGAGAAGTCGAATACTACAGTTGCATATATTATGCCGGTTGGTGCAATATATGAAACTATGGACAAAGACTACGATCCAAATGATCATTTGCCAGGTTCATGGTATTTTTGTGGATTAGGAACAGCAACTGAAACTTCTAATATGAAACAAGTACAATATTATACTTGGACTCGTGTTAAGTAGTTTTAGATAAAGAAAGGAGAAAATATAATGAGCGTAGAAGAGCAAGTATATTATCACAGCAGGGCGGACTTTGTTGAAACTGCAGATGGAAAATCTACTGTAGAAAAAGAATTAGCTAAGCGAAGCCTTACTGGACATACTCATCCTGCAACAGATGTAATTGAGGATGCAGATCATAGATTTACTAGTGACTCTGAGAAAGCTAAGTTAGCTGAACAGGGAGTTTATACCAATGCTGCTAAAGTACCTGTTGCTATTGGCGGTGTTGCAGCTGGAACTACATTTAATGAAGTTCCTATTCAGACAGTATTAACTAATATCTTATATCCATATACAGCCCCAACAAAGAAGATTACTATTATTCCTAATGGTGGTGTTTATGAGAAAGGTGCTGCTGTAGATATCACTAAGATATCTGTAGATGTAACTCCTAAGTCTAATGGTATTGCTAAGATCGAATTACTTCTTGGTAGTACAACTTTAACTTCAGAGAATATGAATAATACTCTTGAGACTATCAGCAAGGTATATACATATCAGGCTGGCGAAGCTAGAGTTACTTCTGATAATGCTGTTACACTTAAAGTAACAGAGCAGGGAGATAAGACATCATCAGTTACTTCTTCAAGATTTACTTTTGTAAATCCTCTTTATTACGGAGCTGTTACTGCAGGTGCATCTGTTACAGAAGCTCTTGTTAAGGGACTTACTAAGGCAGTAGAAGGAAAGTCTGCAAAGATGACTAAGACTTTCAATTGCAATAATCAGTGTGCATTATTTGCATATCCTGCATCATATGGAAATCTTACTGCAATTTACGATCCAAACGGATTTAATATATTGCCTACATTCACAAAGTCACAGGTAACTATCACATGTCTTGATGGTTCTAATGTAACTTATAATGTATATGTAAATGGAGCTGCTACAGTTTCCAACTTTAGTATTTCATTTTGCTTATAATTAAGATAAAGGAGGAAAATTAAATGTCTTTAGCAGATAAAAAAGGTATCAATCTGTCTGATGGTTTTAAGTTAGTTGCTGAGAAGCCACTTGATGTAAGACAGGTTGTTGCTACTGAAGATGATAAAGCCGATTTAGTATCATCCAATGCTGCCTATGCAGGTTTGATAGTATATGTAGAAGCTACTAAGAAGAGTTATGTATATAACGGAACTGATTGGGAGCTTATTACTACAGGAACAGCATATACACATCCTACAGGTGATGGTAATATGCATGTACCTGCAACTGGTACAACTCATAATGGATATATTCTTGTAGCTGGTGCTACAGCTGGATCTTTTGCTTGGAAGAAAGGTACACCTTCAGATGTAGGTGCTGCTGCTGAAAAGCATACACATACAAAGGCTGATATTACAGACTTAGTTATTCCTACTAAGTTACCTAACCCAAATGGATTAACTATAACTACATTAGATGAAAGTGGAGATCCTCAGCCTAATACTTACGATGGTTCTAAGGCATTAACTATTAATGCTACTCCAGAAGGATTATCTGCAGCTGATAGAGTTCATACTCATACAAAGGCTGATATTACAGATTTCCCAGCATCTTTAAAGAACCCTGCAGCTTTAACACTTTCACTTAATGGTGTTGCTCAAGATCCATATGATGGATCTACAGCTAAGAGTGTTAATATCTCTCCTAAGACTGTAGGTGCTGCTGCTGAAAAGCATACACATACAAAGGCTGATATTACAGACTTCCCTGATACTTCTAAGACACAGAACCCATTAAAGGTATATCTTGGATCTGCTTCTGCAACTCCATCTATCTTCAATGGTGAGAAAGAAATATCAGTTGTAATTTCTCCTACAGCTATTGGTGCTGCTGATAGAGTTCATACTCATGTAGCTGACGATATCAGTGGATTACCAACAGTATTACCTAACCCACAGAGCTTATCAATATCATTAAATGGTGGAAATACTTCTACTTATGATGGTACTGAGAAAGTTGCTATAGATATTACACCTGCAATTATAGGTGCATCTGCATCTGATCATACACACCCATATGCTGGATCTACAGTTGCTGGTGGTGCTGCTAAGAGTGTAGCAAATTCATTAAAGATATCTCTTAATGGTGGGGGAACAGAAGGTGTTAGCTATTTCACTTATGATGGATCTGCTGAGAAGTCTATGAATATTACACCTTCAGCTATTGGTGCTGCTACATCAGATCATGAGCACAATTATGCTGGATCTAAAGCTCCAGGTGGAGTGGCTACAGAAGCTGCAAAGACAACAGGTTCTTTTGAGGTTTCTCTTAATAATGTAAGTGCCGGTTCATTCGATGGCTCTAAGGATATGGATATTAATATCACACCTTCAGCTATTGGTGCTGCACCTGCTAGCCATACTCATAGCTATGCTGGATCTGCTACTGTTGGTGGCGCTGCTAACTCTGCTGAGAAGTGGACAACTGAAAGAACAGTTACACTTGCTGGAGATGTAAGTGGTAAAGCTACTGTTGATGGATCTAAAGATGTATCTATTGACGTTAGTGTAAAGAAAGTAGCTGCATCTGCAATCGATGGTGTTATTAGTATTGATAATATTCCTAAGTCAGCTGTAGAGAGATGCGTTGTTGTTGCTGATGATGATGCAAGATTTGCTCTTACTACAGAAGATGTACAGAAGGGTGATACAGTTAAGGTTACTAAGACTAATCTTATGTATTTCGTTGTAGATGATACTAAGCTTAGTACTGAAGATGGTTATGAATCTTATAGTGCTGGCCAGGCATCTAGTGTACCTTGGTCAGGTGTAACAGGAAAGCCATCTGAATTTACTCCAGCTGCACATAAGCATGTAAAGGCTGATATTACAGATTTCCCTGAGTCTATGAAGAATCCAAATGCATTATCTATTACTCTTGGCGAGAAAGGTACTGCTTCTTCATATGATGGATCTAGTGCTAAGAGTATAAAGATAGCTCCATCTACAATTGGCGCTGCTACAGCTGATCATACTCATTTATATGCTGGTGCTGCAGTTGAAGGTGGTGCTGCTAACTCTGCATTATCTGCTGAGCAGGTAGAGCATAGTATGTCAGTATCATTAAATGGAAATAATACTCAGACATTCAATGGATCTGAAGATGTATCTATCAATATTACACCAGATTCTATTGGTGCTGCTGAGCATGATCATACACATCCATATGCTGGATCTAAGACAGCTAATGGCCCGGCTAATAGTGTAGCCAATGCATTTACAATTGCATTAAATGGCGGGGCTAAAGAAGGAACTAACTTATTCACATATGATGGATCTGCTGCTAAGACTCTTAATATTAACCCAGCTAATATCGGTGCGGCTGCTGCTAGCCATACGCATACAGCTGATAATATTACAGGTCTTCCAACAGCATTAAAGACTCCTAATGCTTTAACTATATCACTCAATGGTTCTAATCAGGGTGCTTGGGATGGTTCTGCTGCTAAGAGTATCAATATTACTCCTGCAGCTATTGGCGCAGCAGCTACAAACCATACACATAATTATGCTGGGTCTGATTCTGTTGGTGGTGCTGCTAATAGTGTTGCTAATAATATCACTATTACACTTAATGGTGGAACTACAGAGGGAGTTGATAAGTTTACTTATAATGGATCTGTAGTTAAGACTATTAGTATTACTCCTGCAACAATTGGAGCTGCTGCATCTGGCCATACACATTGCTATGCTGGATCTCCAACTCCAGGGGGATCAGCAAATTCAGCTAGACAAGTAGATGGCACTCTTAGCATAACCGCTCCAGATGGTGATGGTAAAATTGTAAAACTGTCTAGTGGCGAATATGCGAGAAATTATGGTTGGAATGGCTTGACCAGTGATACGTTAATTATTACACCAGCAACAATCGGTGCTGCTGCAGCTAGTCATACACATAATTATGCTGGTTCTTCATCTGCAGGTGGTGCTGCTACATCAGCAGTAAAAGTACCTGTGCCTGTTGGAACAGTAATGTTTTCTATGTCATCTACAACTACATTCTTCAGCGCTTGCTTTGGTGGTACATGGGAAGTAGTTGGTAACTTAGATGCTACAATTAATGGAGAGGGTGGTACAGAAATCACACTCTACATGTTTAAGAAGATTAAGGATTGATAAATCAATAATCTCTCCCGATACCCAATTTGAGGGTATCGGGATTTTTGCTATCCTCCAACAATCTATTAATTGTATAGAAAGGAGAAAATACTATGTCTCTTGATAATAAAAAAGGCATTAACTTAAATGCTGGGTTTAAGTTAATTGCCGAATCTCCACTTGATGTAAGATCAGTTGTAGACACAGAGGCTGAGAAGGCAGCCTTAGTTACAGCTCATGCAGCTTACTCTGGTATGATAGTTTATGTAAAAGAGTCTAAGAGGACTTATCAATATAATAGTGATGGTACTTGGGAATTCTTTACTAAAGGCAAAGAATATGTACATCCTACGGGAGATGGAAATCTTCATGTCCCTGCTACTGGAAGTAATAGTAATGGTAGATTCTTAATTGCTGGAAATCAACCTGGTTCTATGGCATGGAAAGAAGTACTTCCGATTACTATTGGCGCTGCAGATAGAGTTCATACTCACACCAAATCACAGATAACAGATTTTCCTGATTCTATTAAGAATCCAAATGCTTTGACAGTTTCTTTAGATGGAACTTCTCAAGGTGATTATGATGGATCTGCTGCTAAGAGTATTAATATTACACCAGAGGCTATTAATGCTTCTAGAAATAATCATACTCATTTATATGCCGGATCTGCTTCAGTTGGAGGTCCAGCTAATTCAGCATTGAAATTGACTAATTCTATAACTCTTAGTCTTTCTAATATGGTAACTGGATCAGCTACATTAGATGGATCTAAGAATGTAGATATTCCTGTTCAGATTAAGCCTATAGATGCATCTTTGGTTCAGAGTGGTGTTTTTGATATTGCAAGAATACCAAAAGCAGCACTGGAAAGGTGTGTGGTGGTTAAAACAGAAAATGATAAATTTAAGCTTACCACTGAGCAAATACAATTAGGTGATACTGTTAAAGTAACAGATACTGGAAAAATGTATTTTGTTGTAGATGAAGCTAATCTTAATAATGATAATGGCTATGAAGTTTATACTGCCGGTTCAGCTACATCAGTACCTTGGTCAGGTGTAACAGGAAAACCAGCTGATTACCCACCATCATCACATACTCATACTAAATCTGAGATCACAGATTTTCCAGATGCGATTAAAAATCCAAAGCAATTGGTAATTAGTTTGAATGGTAATTCATCATATACTTATGATGGATCTGGATACAGATTAATTAATATTACTCCTGGAAGTATTAATGCTTCTCCAGAAGGACATACTCATAGTTATGCTGGATCTGCTTCAGTTGGAGGTCCTGCTAATAGTGTAGCAAATCCAATAACTTTATTATTGGACAATGTATCTCAAGGTGCATATAATGGCTCGTCTTCAAAAGAGATCAATATTACACCAGAAGCTATCAATGCATCTAGAAATAATCATAAACATACTATTTCTGATATTACAGATATGGCTAATGGATTTGTATATTCAGCAGATACTATTAAACTTTATAATTATAATACCGGTACTACTGGAACCATTGGTGGGGGTGCAATTAACGGCGCATTACAAATTTCTAAAAGTGATACTACAATTGATAGTAATAGTATAATAGTAGTAAAGACTAGTGTTGTTGGAGTTGGAAAAGATCCTTCTGGAACCAATAGACATACATATTATGCAAATATTCAAGATGCTGGGGACCTTAGAGTTGCATATGCACGCAATGCATTACATTCAGAAATATGTGATACGGCAACTGCTGCAAATAAAATAAATAAATCATTAACAATTCAGCTTGCTGGTATATCACAAGGTGCATGGGATGGCTCTGCTGATAAGACTATAAATATTACACCTGCAGCTATAGGAGCATCAGCTTCTGGCCATACGCATAATTATGCTGGGTCTTCATCATCAGGTGGTGCTGCGACTTCAGCTAATAAGGTAAACAGTTCTTTAACTATACAGCTCAATGGAACTTCTCAAGGGGCATGGGATGGATCTGCTAATAAAACTATTAATATCACACCATCTAGTATTGGTGCTGCTGCTTCTGGTCACACACATAATTATATTCCGTTAGCTGGATCTTCCGCAATTACGGGAAATTTAGTTCCACAATCTACTACATCTTATGATTTAGGAAGTGTATCAAAGAGATGGAAACATGGATATTTTCAGGAAGCCAATGCGTATACATTAGTTGCTAACAGTGCATGTGTTAGTGGTGAACTTGAAGTTGGTGGTGCTATTAGGGCAAACAAAGTATACAATGCAGTTTGGAATGCCGATTATGCAGAGGCATTTGATTTTGAAGGCCCATTACCAAAAATAGGAACTATTGTAGAATTATGTGGAGAGAGAAAAGTAAGAACTGCAACATCTGGATCACGAGTAATTGGAGTTGTTTCTGATTCTTATTGTATTCTGGCAGGAACTGCAATAGAGGATATAAAGAACGGTTTCAAAGTAGCTGTCGGTTTACTTGGTCAGATTGAAGTAGAATGTAAAGGTGAAATACATGCTGGAGATTTCATTGTAAGTAGTTTCGAAGGTGTTGGTGTTAGCTCACCAGATCCTAAACGTGGAACTATTATTGGTAGAGCAATGGAATCAAAGACATGTCTTGGTACTGAAAAGGTAATGTGCTTGGTAATGCCACAGTAGGCAAAAAGTATGCCAATGACATTGAATTAAACTATTTATAATATGGAGGATTCAAAATAATGAATAATTTACTTTTACCTTTATCAGCGTATCTTATACTTACAGAGAACTGTAATTTACGCTGCAAATACTGTTTCGAAAGAAATTCTAGAACAGTAACACAATATATGCCGGAAGATACAGCTTTAAAAGTTGTAGATACTTTGTTTGACAATGTGCAGAAATTAATAGATGCTGGTACAAATCCTAACGGACTTCGTGTCGGTATTACTTTCTTTGGGGGCGAGCCTTGCCTTTGTCCAGATTTAATGCAGACTGTTGTAGAATATGGAGTAAATAAGTCTAAAGAGACAGGTATCAATATCAACTTCTCTATCATTACTAATGGTACTATCTATAATGATAAGCTGGAAGCATTTATGGAAAGATGGGTTGAGTTAACAGATGGCAATATCAATATCCAGCTTTCTATAGATGGAACTCCGGATATTCAGGATGCCAATAGACCATGTGCTATTTCGACTCAGAAGTCATCTGAATTGATAGAGGCTAATGTGGTTAAGTTTAAAGAGTTCTTTAAGACTCACAATATTGATGCTATGAAGCTTCAGCTTCATGCTGTTATTTCAAAAGCATCATTACCAAAATTATATGAGTCTTTTAGATATTTCTATGAGACTCTTAAGTTATACGAATCTAAGTTTGCTTGGGTTATCGAGGATGAATGGGATGATGAAGATGTGGAGATATTAGATCATGAACTTGGAAAGATAGTAAACTATCTTATTCCAATCACTACTAATATTGAAAGATTTCCATTAAAGCATTTTGATCATTGTAGCGGATGCTCAGCCGGAAAGCAGCTGGTATGTGTAGATACAGAAGGATATATCTATCCATGCCACAGATTCTTCTTCTTTGCTAGAAAGAATCCAGATCTTGTATTTGGTAATATTAATGATCCAGAATTAGATATTATGTCTTCAGATGCAAGGCAGAAATTCTTAAAGTTTGATCCTAATAGTATTACTGATATTTGCCAGATTTGTATGGCTACTAATTATGAGGCTACTGGTACTCTTGATGGTAGACCTAATGATTACGATGTCAAGTTTATGGAAGTTATCAATGATTGGTTTGATATATTCCAGAAGGCAATAAATGAAAAGATGACAGTTCAGATGATTAACTATCTTAAGTCAAAGGTTGATTATCTTGAAGCTATCATTGAATATAATGGACTTAAGATTCCAGAGAATATTAATATGAATAATCAGAAGCATTCTTGTAATGGTAATTGCAATGGAGAATGCTCATGTAAAAAAGATACTACAGAAAATGAATAGAAGGTGGTGATATTATAAAATGTCAACTACAAGTGGAAATAAAATAACTGCAAGTGATATGAATGCAGTTATTAGTGAATTTAATAATACCGCTGCAAAATATAGAGTTAGTTCCAGAGTAGCTAATGTATCTAATGGTAATGAGATAAAGGTTTCTACATACAACTCAATGGTGTCGCAATTAAACCAATGTATATCTGCTACTAGATATAGACGAAAGAAGCATTATACTGGTTCTACAGTTAAGAGTGCAACAAGTAATGTAACTCAAGTTGCAATATCGTCATTACTTGGAACTATGAGACAGGTTTATTCTGACTATTGTTGCGATATAAACTGTTCATGTAATACCAATTGCGCTTGTAATGCTAACTGTGCAGCAAATAAGAATATGACTTGCTCGTGCAATACTAATTGTGCTTGTAATGCTAATTGCCCTGCCAATTCACCACAGGCATGTTCATGCAATGCAAACTGCGCTTGTAATACTGACTGGAGATGTACTTGTGACGTTAATTGTTGTAATGCTAATTGTGCTTGTAATGCTAACTGGACTTGCAATTGCGAAGCTCAGTGCCCATGTGATGTAAATTGCCAATGTGAAAGTAATTGCCCATGCGATATAAACTGCTGTGAAAGTTATTGTCCATGTGATGTAAATTGCTACTGTGATTATGAATGCCAATGCAATTGTAATGAGTGTGGTTGTCATGGACAGTGTTGCGATAATAACTATGAGTGTTGGGGCGATTGCTTAGATGGATGCGAGTGCAATGGATATTGTGCAGATAGATCTTGCAGTAGTGATTGCTATCAATGTACATGTAACTGTAATGGAGATTGTTATGACTGTTCTTGCAATTGTAATGGTGATTGTTATGATGGCGGATGCGGTTGCAATAACAATTGTGCATGTGATGCAAATTGTGCTTGTAATACAAATTGCCCTGCCAACTCTCCAACGGCTTGCAACTGCAATGCTAACTGTGCATGTAATACGAACTGGTACTGCACTTGTGATGTAAATTGCTGCAATTCAAATTGTTCGTGCAATGCAAACTGGACATGCACTTGTGATATCAACTGTTGTAATGCTAACTGTGCATGTGATATCAACTGTTGTAACTCAGATAAAACAACTGATTAATATGAATATGGAGGAATAGCCAATGAAAATTCTTATTAATGGTGAAAAAAAATACGATATTCTTAGCTCTGCTATAAGATCAAATACATCTACAGATACATCAACTTTAATATTATCAGCTAATATGGTTGATAAGGTTACATATGATCAGTTTAAAGAGGATTTGTCTGCTGTAGAGACTTTATCAATTCTTAGAGATGCTGGTGAAGTTGATGTGTCTGAGTATAATTATCTTACTAAATTCGATAGAGAAATTCGTGAAGATAAGGATACTATCAATATTACTATGATTAAGAGTTCTGATCGTAGCAATGCAAATCTTAAGTAGGAGGTAATGATATGAAATTAGTTGTAAATAACGTTTATGATATCGAAAACCTTTCTACTGCTATTGAACGTAATGGCGAATCAATGGGTAGAGATGATAATGATGAGTATTTATCATTGGTGATCTCTGATCCTACAGTTGCATTCAATACACTAAGAGCATATTTCGATTCAGAAATACGCTCATTAAAAGTTATTCAAGATAATGGACGTACTATCATATTTGATACTTACCATACATTAGTATCAATAGATAGAGTTATCAAAACAGATAGTGATGAAATTACAATTATTCTTAAATAATATCATTCCAGGTTACCTTAATGGGTAACCTGGATATTTTTTGTCTCCCGGAACTATTTAATAAATTAAGCAAAGGAGGCAAATGAAAATGCCAGTACCTGAATATATAAAGACTAAAGATGAATATGTTTATTATGCTGGAGACGGGGAATTTCTTCTCTTTATTCCAGAGATATATTTTGAAAGAGCCATTGCTGTAACAGAAGGTGAGTTTATTGAAACTCTTGGTATATGCAATTACTCTGTAATTAAGAAAGGTCAAACTACAGATGTAGCTAAGAACCTTAGAACTTTCTATTTCCCTTCTAAGTTTGTTACTAAACCAGGTAAAGTAGATAAAGTTAAGAATTTCTCTATAACAAAAGATTTTACTGCAGATTATAGAATTCTTCATTATGAAAATAATGGTCATGATCATATTATCGAATCTACATCAGTTCCGCAGGATATTGATAATGTAGATGATTTCTTCAGATTATTTGTAGAAACCGCAAATACTCCAAATACAATCAATTAC
>ERZ1026854.1112-NODE-1112-length-17675-cov-8.129455_pt1 | contig 17675 bp, 17 predicted proteins | sample MGYA00380157_ERZ1026854 | MGnify/ENA primary metagenome ERZ1026854 (study PRJEB33269, sample SAMEA4719793) | human gut metagenome | biome: human-associated habitat; feature: organic feature; material: feces | place: Cameroon | collected 2013-10 ...
ATTATATGTTATGTTGTATAATATAGATAAATCAAGACGAAAAAGAGGTGACTTTTTACATATTTTAAGCAGAACTTATGGAATTTTGACGGTTCTGCTTGATTATGCCGTAAAAATTTCATAAAGCGGCTCAAAATTTGATTTTTAGAGAAGCTTTTGGCTTTTCAGACTAAAAAATAAAAAGGAGTGCTTTAAAATGGCAAACAGATTTATCCTCAATGAAACTTCTTATCACGGTGCAGGCGCTATAAACGCTATCGCTGACGAAGCTAAGGGCAGAGGCTTCAAAAAGGCGCTCGTATGCTCCGACCCGGATCTTATCAAGTTCGGCGTAACGATGAAAGTTACCGATGTCCTCGACGGCGCAGGACTTGCTTATACACTTTATTCCGAGATCAAGCCTAATCCGACCATTGAAAATGTTCAGTCGGGCGTTGCCGCTTTCAAGGCCGCAGGTGCAGATTACCTCATCGCTATCGGCGGCGGTTCATCTATGGACACAGCAAAGGCTATCGGCATTATCATTGCAAACCCTGAATTTGCTGACGTTGTAAGCCTTGAGGGCGTTGCTGACACGAAGAACAAGGCTGTTCCTATCCTTGCAGTTCCTACAACAGCAGGCACGGCAGCAGAAGTTACTATCAACTACGTTATCACAGATGCCGCAAAGAACAGAAAGATGGTTTGCGTTGACCCACACGACATTCCTGTCGTTGCATTCGTTGACCCTGATATGATGTCCTCGATGCCAAAGGGACTTACTGCCGCAACAGGTATGGACGCACTCACACACGCTATCGAAGGCTACATCACCAAGGGCGCTTGGGAGCTTTCCGATATGTTTCACCTCAAAGCAATCGAGATCATTTCCAGAAGCCTCCGCGGTGCAGTTGCTAACACCAAGGAAGGCAGAACAGATATGGCTCTCGGTCAGTATGTTGCAGGTATGGGCTTCTCGAACGTTGGTCTTGGCATCGTTCACTCAATGGCTCACCCTCTCGGTGCGCTTTATGACACACCGCACGGTGTTGCAAACGCTATCATTCTTCCGACAGTTATGGAATACAACGCTCCTGCAACGGGTGAAAAGTACCGTGAGATCGCAAGAGCAATGGGCGTAAAGGGCGTTGATGAAATGTCGCAGGAGGAATACAGAAAGGCTGCTATCGATGCAGTTAAACAGCTTTCCAAGGACGTTGGAATTCCTGCTGACCTCAAGAATATCGTTAAGCCTGAGGATATCCCGTTCCTTGCACAGTCGGCTTACGATGATGCTTGCCGTCCGGGCAACCCAAGAGATACTTCCGTTGAAGAGATCAGCGAGCTTTACAAGTCGCTTCTTTGATAAAGTTACATAACCTCCGCAGTCCGAGCGCGTTTTGTGTTCGGACTGCAAATTCTTTTTTAAGTGAGAAAATAGATGAAATTCAGATTTACAGTTGATATTGACAATGTTAATTATGCGCAAATAATAAGAGCGGTTCTGCCTTATATCAACAAGGCGGATTTTCCCCTGCCGTCCGCAGTGCTTGATGCGGCTGAAGCTCCGGGAGTTCTGGAAAACTTTCTCCGCTTCATTCCGCAGGAGGAGCAGGACAAGCTTGTGCTTTCGCTTTTCGAGAAAAACAGTGCCAGGCTGACCGAAGCAGCTGTACGCTTTGCGGACAAGCACGGTGTTGATGCCAACATTTCGAGATTGAAGCTTGAAGAAAAGCTGTAAAGCATTTGAACTTCACATACTCAAATATGACGCAGATACGCCGTTTTTTCAAAGAATATAAGATAGCAAAGCAAATCAGCTGTAAAACCAATTGCTTTACAGTATTTATGGAGATGATTTTATGAATGAAACAATAAAAACCCTTACAACAAGAAGAAGTGTACGCTCCTACAAGGACACACCCGTTCCCGATGATGTTCTGAAAGAGATACTGCTCGCAGGTGAATATGCTCCGAGCGGAATGCACAAGATGCCTGCCGTTATGGTCGTTGTCAAGGACAAGGAAACCATTGCGAAGCTTTCAAAGCTTAATGCTCAGGTAATGGGTAAGGACGTTGATCCTTTCTACGGTGCGCCGACGGTAGTAATAGTTTTCTCGGACACTTCTTCGCACACATATCTCGAAGACGGAACGCTCGTTATGGGAAATCTTATGAATGCTGCGGCTTCACTCGGAGTTTCGTCCTGCTGGATACACCGTGCAAAAGAGATGTTTCAGTCCGATGAGGGCAAGGAATTTATGAAAAAATGGGGACTTGACGACCGCTATGTCGGCATCGGCAACTGCATTTTAGGATACGCTAACGGCAATATCCCCTCACCTGTTGCAAGAAAAGACAATTACGTTATTTTTGACTAAGATATGACAAACCGCCGTTCACTTTTTTTATGGGCGGCGGTTTTGGTTTTGAAATGCTTTTGTTATACTAAACATCATTTAAAATTTGAAAAAAATCAAGCCGATAATCTTGCATATATAGGATTTCGGCGCAGATTTTTTCCTGTATTTTATTGGTGTTTAGTATTACTGTCGTTATTTTGCACAGCCTATTCATACTGTGTTGAAGTTTCAAATCCACTCACTTTGTTCGTGGATTTTCGCTTCAAGGATAGATTTTTGAGGAAAAAAGAATGGCGCAATTCACATTTTTTAGGTTTACGAAACTGATTTCTCATAGTTCGTTCACCATTATTCGTGTGAATTGCGCCTTTTTTAGATGTTATTATTTACGCTATTGTAACTGATTTTATGCTGTTAATTTAGGGTGTTTCGCTCTCTGCGGAGAGCGATGAGGGACGCTGTCCCCTCAACCCCTGCAAGCCTTTGAAAAGGCTTGACCTAAACTTTGCTTGACTTCGCATCACTCAAACCAAGTTAGGCTATTCAAATAATTCCGAATTAATTTATCAGCCAAGTTCCAACATTCTGTCGATACATACCGAAGCACGTTTGATCTGCTCTTCGGGCATATCGATGACAAGTCCGCCCTTGCCTGTAAGACAGTTATAAACGTCAACGAGCGTTGTTGACTTCATATTCGGGCAGATAAGGTGCTTTGAAAGCGGATAGAAACTCTTATCAGGGCAGATATACTGGAGGTGTTCGGAGATAGAAATTTCTGTTCCGATGATGAATTCCTTTGCGTCCGAATTCTTGGCGAAGTTCACGATGCCTGAGGTCGAACCTATGTAATCTGCGTGGCTGCAAACGGACGGCTGACATTCGGGGTGAACGAGGACGAGTGCGTTCGGATGCTTTTCCTTAGCTGCGATGACCTGCTTTTCGTTTACAGCGGCGTGTATCGGGCAGCCGCCCTGAATGAGTTTGAAATTCTTTTCGGGAAGCTGATCTCTTACAAATGCACCGAGGTTGCAGTCGGGTATAAAGAGGATATTCTTTGCATCGAGCTTTCTGCAAATTTCAACTGCGGAGCTTGAAGTTACGCAGACATCGGCGTGTTCTTTGAGTGCCGCGGTGGTGTTGATATACGCAACGACAGTATAGTCGGGGTACATTGCTTTGAGCTGTACAAGCTCCTCTGCGGAGATCTGTTCTGCCATTGGGCAGCCTGCTTCGGGGCAGGAAAGGATAACTTTCTTATTCGGGGAAAGAATTTTACAGGTTTCTGCCATAAAATGAACGCCGCACATAATGAGCGTATCGTTCTTATCCTCTGCGGCAAGCTGTGAAAGCTTGAACGAATCGCCCGTATAATCGGCGATCTCCTGAATTTCCTCTGCCTGATAGCTGTGGGCAAGTATTGTGATGCCCTTTTCTTTCTTTATTCTCAAAATTTCCTGCTGAATATCCTTTACCATAAACTTTCCTTTCCGAGTTTTAATTCAAAAACTCACAAGACCGTTTTATCAGTCTTTTTTATCATCGGACGATTTTTCATCGTCTTTTTTCGGTTCTTCCGAATCGGATTTTTTATTGAATTTGAACATAGCCGAAAGCGGCTTGTGCATTATGTTCTTTTTTTCCTCATCTACCGGCACATCGTTTGCACAGTAATCGAGAGTTCGTGTTGAAAGTCCTCTTCGTTCGAGAAGATAATTGACGAAATCGCGGACGAGCGAATAAATTACCGCAAAGATCGGAACGCCGAGTATCATTCCCGCGAAGCCGAACATACCACCGCCGACAAATATCGCAAACATTACCCAGAACGGCGAGAGTCCCGTTGAGTCGCCGAGTATCTTCGGTCCTAAGATATTTCCGTCAAACTGCTGTAAAATAAAAATGAAGATAACGAACGGAATGACCTGTCTTGGAGCGGCAACAAGGAGCAGAAATGCGCTCGGGATAGCGCCGATGAACGGACCAAAGAACGGGATAATATTCGTAACGCCGACAACAACGCTGATAAGTGCAACGAAGTCCATTTTCATTATCGACATACAGATAAATGTGAGGATACCGATAATGGTCGAGTCGATAAGCTTGCCCGAAATGAAGCCGCCGAGCATTTTATTCGTACGAGCCGCAATGCCGTATACAGCGTTTTTTCCGCCCTCGGGCAGAACAGCCGCAACGAACTTTCGCATCTGAGCGATGAATTTTTCCTTGCTGAACAGCAGATATATCGCAACGATAAAGCCGATAACAAAGTCTTTCAGACCGCCGATAAAGCCAAGTGCGCCGTCTTTAAACTTTATAGCCCACTCACCGAGCTTAGGGACGATGCTGTTAATAAAATCGGTCAGCTTCGGCTGGAGATTATCGAACTGCGTTTGCACAAAGCTGTAGATATCGGGATAATTCTCGACAAATTTATATATCCAGCTTTCAAAATTATTCAAATAAGTATTGAAATTCCGTGCCAAGCCGATGACGCTTTCAACGACCTGAGGCAAAAGCACTGCAACTATCGCAAAAAGCACAGCAAGAAGAGTAAGCAATCCGAATGCAACACTGAGCGAGCGAACAAGTTTTCTTCGCGGCTTTTTCTTCTCGAAGCATTTTCCAAAAACGCGCTCAAAAAATTTCATAAGCGGATTGACGATATATGCTATAACAATGCCCCACGTTACAGGCGCGATGACCTTTGCAAATGAAGCAAGTGCGCCGCTTATAACGCTGAATTTCTGAACAATGACAACAAGGAGCAGACAAATTGCAAATGTAATAACTGTGTAAAATGAAACCGTCAGATATTTTTGATTTTGTTCAATCTTCATATTTACGTCCTTTTGTATCGGGTGGTTACAATAAACTTACTTTTATTATAGCACCTTTTTCACCATTTGTAAAGATTTCACGACGAAATATTTATTGATTTTTCGGACAAAATATATTTAAAAAGCCTATCAATTCGGAGGATTTTATATGATCTACGATACAATTATAGTTGGAAGCGGAACGGCAGGACTTTCCGCCGCAGTATATGCGGGGCGCGCGCAGCTGAACTATGCGGTTATAGATAAAATAAGCGGAAGTATCGGGCAGATATCGGGCAGCAGCCGCGTAGACAACTACCTCGGACTGTATGGTGAAGGCGGTTATGAACTTGGAATGAAATTTCGCCGTCATGCGCAGGCTCTCGGTACGAAATTCATTGAGGGCGAAGTCATAAAGATCATTTCCAACAATGGAATTCACGAAATATTGCTGCAAAGCGAAGAGCCTTTACAGACAAGAACTGTAGTATATGCGGCAGGGACAGAGCCTATAAAGCCAGACATCACGGGTCTTGAACGATTTTCGGGCAAGGGTGTTTCCTACTGCGCGGTGTGTGACGGCGCTTTTTACAAAAATAAGGTAGTAGCTGTGATAGGCGGCGGTGACAGTGCGCTCGGTGACGCACTTTTCCTTGCTCCGATAGCGTCTGAAGTTTACGTTATCCACCGTCGGAATGAGTTAAGGGCGAACAAAACGCTTTGCCAAAGAGCCGAAGAAACGAAAAATATCCACTTTATTCTTGATACAACAGTAAAAGAATTTATCGGCAGTGAGAAGATATCATCTATCCGCTATATTCAAAACTGTAAAGAAGAACACCTTAACACAAACGGAGTGTTCATCGCGGTGGGTTCAAGACCTGCGACAGACCCTTTAAAGGATTTAGTCAGATTGAACGAGGGTGGATATGTTGTTGCGGGTGAGGACTGCGTGACCTCGGCAGAGGGAATTTTTGCGGCAGGTGATGTTCGCACAAAGCCAATGAAACAGCTCATAACCGCTGCAGCTGACGGTGCAAACAGTATTCACAGCGCAGAGGTATTTTTGAGAATTCGGAATTCGGAATTCGGAATGCGGAATTAAGCTTCGCTTTTTCGTAAAAAATAACCTGTTTTCAAAGAACTTGACTTGATACTTTGAAAACAGGTTTAATTTTTTGCAAAATATATTTACTCCCCCAAAACGCTTATGCAATTCGGGACGTAAGACCCGTCCCCCTACGGACAATTTGCCTTAAATATTGTTAATCGGGCGGATATGAAATCCGCCACTACGATTTGCGGAGCAAAAATAATTCCGAATTCATAATTCCGAATTACTTAGAGAGCGCTCTCTGTCCGATGTCCTTACGGTAGTGTGCGCCTTCAAAGGTTATCTTCTTTACACCCTCGTATGACTTGTCGAGTGCGGCTTGGAGAGTTTCGCCCGTTGCTGTTACGCCGATAACACGTCCGCCGTTGGTGTAGAACTTGCCGTCCTCAAACTTTGTGCCTGCGTGGTAAACGAAAACGCCGTCGACCTGACCCTTTTCGTCCATACCGTGCATTTCGATGCCCTTTTTATAGCTCTGCGGATAGCCGCCGCTTGCCATAATTACGCAGGAACAGCACTCATTTTTCCACTTGATATCAAGGTCGGAGAGCTTTTCATTATAAACTGCCTCGAAGATATCGCAGAGGTCTGTATCGAGGAGCGGAAGAACGACCTGAGTTTCGGGGTCACCGAAGCGGCAGTTATACTCGATGACCTTTACGCCCTTTGGTGTTGCCATAAGTCCGAAGTAGAGGCAGCCTTTGAACTTTCTGCCCTCGGCGTTCATTGCATTCATTGTCGGGAGGAAGATATTTTCCATACATTCCTTTGCAACTGCTTCGGTATAGAACGGGTTCGGAGCGATAGTTCCCATACCGCCCGTATTGAGACCCTTATCGCCGTCGAGCGCACGCTTATGATCCATTGAGGAGATCATCGGAACGACTGTCTTGCCGTCTGTGAACGAGAGTACGGAAATTTCGGGACCCGTGAGGAATTCTTCGATAACGACGGTCGAGCTGCTTTCGCCGAACTGCTTTCCGTCGATCATTGACTTAACGGCTTCAACAGCTTCTTCCTCGTTCTGTGCGATTATTACGCCCTTTCCGAGTGCAAGACCGTCAGCCTTGATGACTGCTGGATAGCTGTTCTGCTCTTTGAGGTAAGCGATAGCTGAGGCACTGTCTGTAAAGGTTTCATACTTTGCAGTAGGAATATTGTATTTTTTCATAAGGTCTTTGGAGAAAACCTTGCTGCCCTCGATGATTGCGGCAGCCTTATTCGGTCCGAATGTCATAAAGCCCTCTGCGTTGAGAGCATCGACCATTCCGAGAACGAGCGGATCATCAGGAGCAACGACTACCATATCGACTTTGAGCTGCTTTGCAAGTGCAACAACTCCGTCAATATCGGTCGCACCGACGTCAAAACAATCGGCATAGCGTGAGATACCGCCGTTGCCGGGGGTGCAGTAGAGCTTTTCTACACGCTTGCTTTCTGCAAGCTTCATTATAATGGCGTGTTCACGGCCGCCGCCGCCAACTACTAATATTTTCATTTTTATCAGTCCTTTTTATAAAATGGTGAGCTTATTCACCTTGCAGTCAATTAGTTCAGAACGACTGTATTCACAAGCGCATCAAAATCCGCAAGAAGCGTATCATCTGTTTCGGCATCAACAACAGTAAGAGTAACAACGACCTGCTTTCCGCCCTTTATCATCTGATACTGAACCATATTGGTCTTGCTTCCGCCAACATCACCGGAAATTACAAGTTTGAGAGCATTTTCGCCGTTGACAGTCACGCTCTCCCAGCTGTCGCATTTATATCCCTCAACAGCATCGAAACTATCAGCCATAAGCGGTCCTACAGCTTCCGCGTCCATATCCATTTCAACGCCAAGATCGGTTGAAACAACGTTCACATTTGCACTTTTGGAAACATCGGAATACATATACATAACATCGCAAAGTTCGTTGTAATCCTCTGCGGTAAGGTCAATTCCATTGTCAAGGCTTTCTGCGGCTTCAGCAACGAGCTGCTTATATTCGCTGAAATCGACCCACTTTGATGTATCCACCGAGATAGTGTAAAAATCACCGCTGAAAGTGGTGAGCTGTGCTGTGTCGTCAGCTGTTTCTTCCGTTTCGGAAACGGTTTCTTCGGTTTCTGCCTCAGTTTCGGCTTCGGTTTCATCTGATGCCTCCGCAGCAGTCACCTCTTCGGTCTGCTCGCTGACGGTCGTTGTAGATTCTGTTTCCTCTGTATTGCTGTTGTCGGCTGTTCCGCAGCTTGTGAGCATAAGCAAAGCAGCTGCGAACGCTGTTACGGTCATAAATTTTTTGTTCATTATGTCATTTACCCCCTTAAATCAATTTGGAATTCGGAATTCGGAATTAATTTGTTCCGAAAGCTGTTCCGAGTTCCGAGAAAAAATTTTCTTTCCTAACGAAATACAATATTTCTTAACGGGCGGATATAGAATCCGCCCCTACGTTTTTCAGCAGATGCATTTTAACGTGACGGGAAACCCGTCCCCTACAATAAATTTTGTGCGTTATCCCAAATTACGCATTGAAAATTAGTGGTGGAAAAGACGGATTCCCGTGAATGCCATTGCGATATTGTACTTGTTGCAGGTGTCGATAACGTTGTCGTCACGGATAGAGCCGCCCGGCTGTGCAATGTATTCTACGCCGCTCTTGTGTGCGCGTTCGATGTTGTCGCCGAATGGGAAGAATGCGTCCGAGCCGAGGCAAACGCCTGTGTTCTGATCGAGCCAAGCGCGCTTTTCCTCTGCGGTGAATACCTCCGGCTTTGTCTTGAAGATATTCTGCCAAGCGCCGTCAGCGAGAACGTCCATATATTCATCTGGGGACATATAAACATCGATAGCGTTGTCGCGGTCTGCACGGCGGATACCGTCGATGAAGTCAAGTCCAAGCACCTTCGGGGACTGACGAAGCCACCAGTTGTCAGCTTTCTGACCTGCAAGGCGTGTGCAGTGGATTCTCGACTGCTGACCTGCGCCGATGCCGACAGCCTGACCGTCCTTAACGTAGCAAACGGAGTTGGACTGTGTATATTTGAGGACGATGAGCGAGATAAGAAGATCGCGCTTCTTTTCGTCGGGAATATCCTTATTGCTTGTTACGATGTTTTCAAGGAGAGCGTTGTCGATAGGAAGCTCGTTTCTGCCCTGCTCGAATGTTACGCCGAACACCTGCTTTGTTTCGATAGGTGCAGGCTTGTAGTTTTCATCGATCTTGATGATGTTGTATGTGCCTTTTCTCTTGGATTTGAGGATTTCGAGAGCTTCGTCTGTATAACTCGGAGCGATAACGCCGTCGGAAACTTCGCGCTGTATCATCTTTGCTGTGCAAACGTCGCAAACGTCGGAAAGAGCGATAAAGTCACCATAGGAGGACATTCTGTCAGCGCCTCTTGCTCTTGCATAAGCGCAGGCAAGCGGAGAAAGCTCGCCGAGGTCGTCTACCCAGTAGATTTTCTTGAGCGTATCGGAAAGAGGAAGTCCGACTGCTGCGCCTGCGGGTGAAACGTGCTTGAAAGATGTTGCTGCGCAGAGTCCCGTTGCCTTTTTAAGCTCGCGGACAAGCTGCCAGCCGTTGAAAGCATCGAGGAGGTTGATATATCCGGGCTTGCCGTTGAGAACTTCGATAGGAAGATCAGAGCCGTCTTCCATAAAAATTCTCGATGGCTTCTGATTGGGGTTGCATCCGTATTTAAGCTGCATTTCGTTCATAATTCGTATTCCTTTCAAATTTTATCAGCCGTTTTTGTTGACGATCCTTGTGTCGGACTCGCCCGTTGCAAGTTCGATATAGCGAACGAAGAGTGAAACCTTATTGTCGGCGTTGAGCGAATTCCACACCATATCTGTGAAAGCGTCAATGTCAAGGTCGGTCATATCGACAAGCTTTGGTTCGCCCTCGAAGCTTGGTAGCGGCGAGCCGTCGCCCATATATGTATGGATAAAATGACCCGTGCCGTTGAGCGGCTTTTCGTAGGAGAAAGTGAAGCGCTCGCGGCAGTCGGGGTTGCCGTCTGCGGATTTGAGGATAGACATTGAATAATCACCGCACTTATTGCAGACGATTCCCGAAATTCTCGGTGTGAAGTTCGGAGCGTCGTCCTCATACTCTCTTGTACGGAGAGATTCCTCGAATGTTTTGCCCTCTTTCATAAGGTCATAGATAGTGTCGGTCTGGTCGCCGTTCGTTACGATAGTCATACCGTCAAGGACGCGAACGGGAGAATAGATGATAAGGTGCGGATCGACCATTTTTGACGGGTCGAAAGCTTCGGTGCGGATACCGTCAGCGGTCGGGAGAAAAACTCTGTTGCGGCTGTTTTCGCTTCTGCCCATGATAAAGTACGCAATTACAGCGTGTTTACCGTCAGCGGACTTGCCGATGATTATTCCGCGTCCCGGGTAAGCGTTTGCTTTAAGCTCGTTTTCGATAGAAAGTTTCTTCATTTCGTACCTCCAATTTTAATCAAAATATCCAAGATAGCAGGTCACTTTATATTTAAGTTCAACGCTGCCGAAATCGTTCATTTTTTTGAAAAGCTGGCGAAGCTCCCAGACATATCCGTCATATCCGATGTCATCGGGTTTGAGCGCGTAGGAGCGTGAGAGCGTGTTGCCGACAAAGCTGTCCTCATCGTAGGAAACGATGAACTCGAATTCTTTGTATTCGACCTCGGCGAAGTATTCGTTCCGCAGAAAAGCGTCACCCTCATTATCCGAGCGCTTGCCTGCGTGACCTTTATAGCCGCAGTAGATACGACTTATCTCGTCACGCTCACGGATAAGATCATCAACCACCTTTGAGTTGAAAATAACTGCGACCCTGCCATTCGGCGCAAGTATGCGTTTGCACTCGGCTTTGAACTTTCCCTCGTCGAACCAGTGGAAAGCTGTTGCGGCGGTCACAAGGTCGACCGAGCCGTCGGGAATTCCCGTATTTTCGGCAGGAGCTTTTATCACCTGCGCTGACGGGACGTTTCTGTACAGCTTTTTAAGCATATCGTCGTTTGGTTCGACTGCGATGACCTTTTCAGCTTTCGGAATGAGCAGCTTTGTGAATTTTCCCGTGCCTGCGCCTATGTCTGCGACCGTTTTTGCTTTTGTTTTCTCAAAAAGCCAGTCGACAAGCTCGGTCGGGTAGGACGGGCGGTATCTGTCGTAGTCGTCAGCTTTGCCCGAAAATTTATCCTCATTCATTGACGTATGCCTTTCCGTCTTTAATGGTGATTTTATCCTGACAGAAGAGCGAAACAGCTTTCGGGAGAAGCTTCCACTCGACATTTTCCATTATTCTGCGCTGGAGAATTTCGGGTGTATCGTCATTTTCGACATTGACCGTTCCCTGCAGAATAATTGCACCTGCGTCAGCCTTTTCATTGACAAAGTGGATAGTTGCACCGCTGACTTTTACGCCGTATTCGAGTGCTTTTTCGTGAACTTTAAGTCCGTAGAAACCCTCTCCGCAGAATGACGGGATAAGCGCAGGGTGGACATTTATTATCTTATAGGCATATTTTTTCGTCACGCACTCGTCAAGGATAGTCATAAATCCTGCAAGCACAACGAGGTCGGCTTTTTCGCTGTCGAGCGCATCAAGCAGAGCCTTGCTGTAAGAAACGCTGTCGGGATATTCCTTTCGTGCGATGACTTTTGTCGGGATATCTGCCTTTTTTGCACGTTCAAGGGCGTAGGCATCGGGTTTTGAGGAGATAACGCAGGTGATCTTTCCGCCCTTTATCTCTCCCCTTTTCTCCGAGTCAATGAGTGCCTGCAAATTCGTTCCGCCGCCCGAAACGAGGACAACTATATTTTTCACGGCGCACCTCTTTCTTTATAAAATATTCGGAATCGGGAAAAAGCCAATTCCGAATATCATGGTATTCTAAACAAATTATGCGATGATAACGCCGTCGTCGCCGTTTACAAGCTCGCCGAGAACATAAGCGTCCTCGCCTGCTGCCTTGATAGCTGCGATAGCCTTGTCAACATCGTTCTTATCAACAACAACTGTCATACCAACGCCCATATTGAATGTGTTGAACATATCTCTTTCGGGAATTTTGCCGACAGACTGGATAACGTTGAAGATAGGAAGGACCTGAACAGCGTTTCTTTCGATCTTAACGGAAATGCCGTTAGGAAGAGAACGCGGGATATTCTCATAGAAGCCGCCGCCCGTGATATGGCTGATAGCCTTGACATTAACAGCGTCGAGAAGCTTCATTACAGCCTTTACATAAATTTTTGTAGGTGTAAGGAGGCACTCGCCGAGGGTCGAACCGAGTTCGCTGTAGTGACGTGCAAGGTTCTGCTCGTTTACTGTAAATACCTTTCTTACGAGGGAGAAGCCGTTGGAGTGAACGCCGCTCGACTTGATGCCGATCATAACGTCCCCTGCTTTCTGTGTGTCAGGCTTTAAGATCTTATCCTTGTCAACAACGCCCACGGAGAAACCTGCGAGGTCGTATTCGTCAACAGGATAGAAACCGGGCATTTCAGCAGTTTCACCGCCGATGAGCGCACATTCAGACTGAACGCAGCCCTCTGCAACGCCTGAAACGATGTCAGCAACCTTTTCGGGAACGTTCTTGCCGACAGCGATATAATCGAGGAAGAACTGTGGCTTTGCGCCGCAGCAGATAACGTCATTTACGCACATTGCAACGCAGTCGATGCCGACTGTGTTGTGCTTATCCATAAGGAATGCGATCTTGAGTTTTGTGCCGACGCCGTCCGTGCCAGAAACGAGAACAGGCTTGCTGATGCCCGTCATATCAAGCTCGAAAAGGCCGCCGAAGCCGCCGATGCCCGAGAGAACGCCGCTTGTCATTGTCTTTGCAACGTGAGCTTTCATAAGCTCTACTGCTTTGTAGCCTGCGGTAACGTCAACGCCTGCTTCTTTATAGCTTTCAGAAAAACTTTTCATTTTTTACTCCTTTTTGAAAAACGCAGATCAAACACGTTCCCTGCCGTTTCGGTCGCACACTATGGCGCTGATTCGGAACGATCTTCAGATCGGCATTATTATTTTGTATGAATTTTGAACTCAAATTTGTCCTTTGGCATTTCAGTGGGGACTTCAACGGGATATTCGCCCGTGAAGCAGCCGTCACAGAAGCCGCAGTCTGCGTCCTCGGCAACCTTATTAAGGTTCTCAACGCTCAGATATCCGAGCGAATCCGCGCCTATTTCCTTTGCTATTTCATTGATAGACATTCTGCAGGCGATGAGGTTCTCGCGGCTGTCGATGTCCGTGCCGAAATAGCAGGGGTTCTTGAACGGCGGGCAGGAAATTCTCATGTGTATTTCCTTTGCGCCTGCTTCGCGGATAAGGTTGACGATACGCTTCGAGGTCGTACCTCTTACGATGCTGTCGTCAACGAGGATAACGCGCTTGTCCTTGACGGTTTCCCGAATGACATTGAGCTTTATCTTGACGGAATTTGTGCGCTCCGTCTGGGTCGGCTGGATAAAGGTTCTGCCGACATAGCGGTTTTTGATAAATCCTACTCCGTAGGGGATTCCCGATGCGTTGGCAAGTCCGAGTGCTGCATCAAGTCCGCTGTCGGGTACACCGATAACTACATCAGCTTCAACGGGGTGTTCCTGCCATAAGAATTCGCCTGCGCGAAGTCTTGCTTTATGTACGCTGACACCGTTTATAACGGAGTCGGGGCGAGCGAAATATACATATTCAAATACGCACATGTGAGATGGTCTGCCGCAGTGTCTTCTGTCCGAACGGATACCGTCACGGTCGATGACCACAAGCTCGCCCGGATCAATTTCACGAACGAACTCTGCGCCGACGCTGTCGAATGCGCAGCTTTCGGACGATACGAGCCAGCCGCCGTCAGCTGTTCTGCCGAGGCAGAGCGGACGGAAACCGTCGGGATCTCTTGCCGCGATGAGCTTTGTCGGGGACATAACGAGGATAGAGTATGCACCTCTCAATTTGCACATTGCGTTGGAAACGGCTACCTCGATAGACGGGCAGCTAAGTCTTTCCTCGGTAATTGCATAAGAGATGACCTCTGTATCGTTGGTGGTGTGGAAGATCGCACCTCGCATTTCGTAGGTTTCACGGAGTTCTCTTGCGTTTACAAGATTTCCGTTATGGGCAAGAGCCATAGGACCTTTAACGTGGCGCACAACGAGCGGCTGTGCGTTGCTTCGGTTGGAGCTGCCCGTGGTGGAATAGCGGACATGACCGATAGCGGCTGTTCCGCTGCCAAGCGATTCAAGTATATCTTTTGTAAAAACGTCACGGACAAGTCCGAGGTCTTTATGATAACTGAAAACGCCATCGTCATTCAAAACGATCCCGCAGGACTCTTGACCTCTGTGCTGGAGTGCATACAGACCCATATAGGTCTGCATTGCGGCATCGGTGCTGTTCGGGGTATAAACGCCAAAAACGCCGCACTCCTCATGAATACTATCAAACATAGGAAATCATTCCTTTCCGTTCCAGCAGTATGTGCAGAGCTTGCAGCCGTCAAGTCCGATCGCCTTTATCGTTCCGTCAAGTGACTGGAATTCGAGCGAGGTGAGCTTTAAGCGGCGGCATATCTCTTCACGGAGAATTTTGCCTCTTTCGGTGTTTGTGTCGCTGTATTCGTCGATATAATTAAGTCCGTCAGCGCCCTCCTGCTCATCGATTATCTGTCTTGCGATGAGTTCAAGCTCGGAGGTGCTTCGTGAGAAGTTCAGGTACTTGCAGCCGAACATTATCGGAGGGCAAGCCGAACGCATATGAACTTCCTTTGCGCCGTTCGCATAGAGGAATTCGACCGTTTCGCGCATCTGTGTTCCTCTTACGATGCTGTCGTCAACAAAGAGCAGCTTTTTGCCCTCAATAAGCTCATGCACGGGGATAAGCTTCATCTTTGCGACTTTATTTCTCATAGACTGGCTGGTCGGCATAAAGCTTCTCGGCCAAGTCGGGGTATATTTGATAAATGGACGTGCGAATGGGATACCGCTGCGGTTCGCATAGCCGATAGCGTGAGGGATTCCCGAGTCGGGAACGCCGCAAACATAGTCAACATCAGGCAGGCAGCCGTTTTCGATGTCGTGTTCAGCCATTATTTCGCCGTTTCTCGTTCTCATCGTTTCAACGGTAACGCCCTCATAAACAGAGTTCGGATAACCGTAATAAGTCCAGAGGAACGAGCAAATTTTCATATCTTTTCCGCCGCCGTAAAGCACTTCGCAGTTATCAGAGGTCAGCTTTACTATCTCACCGGGGAGAAGTTCGCGATAGGTTTCATAGCCAAGCTTCTGGAATGCGAAAGATTCGAGAGAAAGGCAGAAGCCGTCGCTTCTCTTACCTATTATAATAGGAAGTCTGCCAAGCTTGTCCCTTGCGGCGATGATGCCGTCGCTCGTCATAAGCATAAGGGACATTGATCCCTCGATCTTTTCCTGCGCATATCTTATGCCGTCCACTATCGAGCTTTTCTGTGCGATGAGTGCGCCGACAAGCGAGCTGGAATTTACGTTTCCGCTGCTCATTACTTCAAAGCTTTCCGAGCAGCTGTTAAGTATCTCGTCGCAAAGAGCGGCGCTGTTTTTGATGATGCCGACTGTGCAGACAGCGTACAGACCGAGCTTTGAACGGACAAGGATAGGCTGCGGGTCGGAGTCGCTGATGCAGCCGATGCAGATATTTCCCCTCATTCCCTCGATATCGCTTTCGAACTTTGTTCTGAAAGGCGAATTCTCGATCGAATGAATACTTCTCTGGAAGCCAAGTTCGGGAGAATATGCGGTCATACCGCCTCTGCGAGTGCCAAGGTGGGAGTGGTAGTCCGTGCCGAAGAAAACGTCACTTATGCAGTCGTTATGTGAAACTGCTCCGAAAAATCCGCCCATGCTTATTCTCCGAAAATACGCTTCATCATTTCCTGATAAGCTTCTTCTACGCCGCCCATATCACGACGGAATCTGTCCTTATCGAGCTTTTCGTGGGTCTTGCTGTCCCAGAAACGGCAGGTATCGGGAGAAATTTCATCAGCGAGGATAATTTTGCCGTGGAATCTGCCGAATTCGATCTTGAAGTCGATGAGGTCGATGCCGATATTCTTGAAGAAGCCGAGCATAAACTCATTTACCTTGAAAGCATACTTTGTGATGTCGTCGATCTCTTCCTGAGTTGCAAGTCCAAGACCGAGAGCATAGTAATCATTGATGAATGGGTCGCCAAGGTCGTCGTTCTTGTAGGAGAATTCGAGTGTCGGTCTTTTGAGCGGAGTACCCTCTGCGATACCGAGCTTCTTGGAGAAGCTGCCAGCAGCAACGTTACGAACGATAACTTCGAGAGGAACGATCTCAACGTGCTTAACGAGTGTTTCACGGTCAGAAAGTTCTTCAACGAGGTGAGTAGGAACGCCTGCAGCTTCGAGCTGCTTGAACATATAGTTTGTCATCTTGTTGTTGACAACGCCCTTGCCTCTGATAGTGCCCTTCTTTTCGCCGTTGAAAGCTGTCGCATCGTCCTTGTAGTCAACGATAACGTAGTCAGGGTTGTTGGTTGCGAATACTTTCTTTGCTTTGCCCTCATAGAGCTGTTCTGCCTTTACAATGTTTTCCATAATTTATTCCTCCATTAATTGATTACAAAATTATAAATTGTTGAGTTCAGCCTGAAGCTTAGCGTCCTTAGCCTTTACGCCATCGAGCATATCTGCCTTGGCCTTTTCAAGCTTTTCAGCAAGAGCTTCGTCCGAAAGAGCGAGCATCTGAACTGCAAGGATAGCAGCGTTCTTTGCGCCGTCTATAGCAACGGTGGCAACAGGGATTCCGCTCGGCATCATGACCGTAGCAAGGAGCGCGTCCATACCGTCGAGGACTGCGGATTTGCACGGAATACCGATAACAGGAAGAGTAGTGTGACCGGCAACGACACCTGCGAGGTGAGCAGCCATACCTGCGGCACAGATAATTACGCCGAAGCCGTTTGCTTTTGCGTTAGAAGCAAACTCGCTTGCAAGCTGCGGTGAACGGTGAGCGGACATAACATGACATTCATAGGGAACGCCGTAAGCTTTCAGCTCATCGATCGCTTTTTTGACAACCGGCAGATCGCTGTCGCTGCCCATAATGATAGCAACCTTTTTCATAAAAAACCTCCTGCAAAAAACATAAGAAAATGTGTTTCGACATTTTCCGTAAATATAAAAAGCTGCGAAACGGTAATTTCACAGCAGTTTTAGCGTATAGTTATAGTAATATTATGAGAGAAACGGAGTTTGGACACAATGAGAGGGATGAAAAAAATTTAAACACGGCAAAATCCCCCTTTAAAAATAATCAACTACTATTATTTTACTTTATTTTAATGACTATTTCAAGTCCTAATCGAAAATATTTTAAATTTTATATAAATTACAAAATATATATTGC
>ERZ1026854.1115-NODE-1115-length-17631-cov-4.594731_pt1 | contig 17631 bp, 17 predicted proteins | sample MGYA00380157_ERZ1026854 | MGnify/ENA primary metagenome ERZ1026854 (study PRJEB33269, sample SAMEA4719793) | human gut metagenome | biome: human-associated habitat; feature: organic feature; material: feces | place: Cameroon | collected 2013-10 ...
TTTTAAAGGAGGGTTTTCCGATGGAAAGCAATGAAAAACGTATTGATAAGAACCTTTTTACATGGGTGTTCTGTTTCCTTCTCGGTGAATTCGGTGTTGACCGTTTCGTTAGAGGACAGATTGGTCTTGGTGTATTAAAGCTTATCACCGTTGGTGGTTGCGGAATTTGGTCACTTGCTGACTTTATCATCGCACTCACAAAGGTTTATGGCGAGCCTTACAAGAACGCTAATGAAGTAGTATTCATTGACGGAAAGTATTCTGCATAAGATGCGCTGAAACAGCCTTTGTCTTTTAGACAAGGGCTGTTTTTTTCTTGTATCATGTCGCAATATCCTTGCAAACAAGTTTTTGTTTGAGCCCGTGGACAAAATGAAAAAACATATAACATACGCGCTGATTACCATTTTAATCATAATATTAATACTCAGCTTTTATCGCTGCCCTCTTTATTTCTTTCTTGGTATTCCCTGTCCTTTTTGTGGAATGACCAGGGCTTTTTTATGTATATTAAAAGGTGAATTTATAGAATCTTTCTATTTCCATCCGTTGTGGTCTCTGGTAATCGCCGCGGGGATTATTTTCATTCTTGTCAAAATCAAGGTTCTGAAATTGTCGGGCAAAGCAGTCAATATACTGGCCTTTATTGCCGCCTTTTTATTCCTGCTCTGCTTTATTCTCAGGCATGTATACCATTCTCCCATTGTGCAGATTGATTTATCAAAGGGAATATTATTTTGAAAACAAGGAAGGAAACAGCCGTGAAGGGAAATTGGAAAAAGATTTGGAAAGCAACGGGAATTGCGGATATTACATTTGGAAAGCTTCTGCGCTTTTTCGGGGGGCTGGCAGCCATTCAGCTTGCGGTTGCTTCCTTTTTGCAGATCGGTATCGGTTCGGATTCCTTTACCGTGTTCATGCAGGGACTCTCCAAGGTATTGTCCGTGAGCGTGGGGACGGCAAATTTTCTGCTGACACTGGTGCTCTTGGTGATCGTGTTTCTGTTGGACAGGTCACAGTTTAAGATCGGGATGGTTCTGGGAGTCTTGTTTGCCGGGCTGTTTCTGGACGGAATGTCGCAGCTTGTGGCGTGGATCCTGCCGAAGGAACCGTCTGTTCCCATAATCGTCTTGGAGTTTGCGGTCGCCTGCGTGGTGGTCTCTCTGGGATTTCCGCTGCTGAAGTCGGCGGGGCTGGGCGTGGCGCCAAACGACGCGCTCTATCTGGCTGTTTCCAACCGGACAAGGAAGCCCTATGGTCTTGTGCGCGTATTGGTGGACGGCGCTTATCTGATCTGCGGCTATCTCTGCGGCGGTGTTGTCGGAGTGGGAACGGTTGTCTGCGTCATTGCGATCGGGCCTATGATGCAGTTTGTGATGGATCATATCATCAAACAGGAGGCATAAGGGAGGCGGATGGACAAAGCTATTGTGCATAATGTGAGAATACCCTGCAACTGCCTGCCGCTGGTGGGTGAGGCGGACTATGGGCGCGTGCTCCGGACGATGATCCACTGTGACCGTACGGCGCCTTTTCATGTTATGATCTACCTGCTCAAGGGGGGTATGGAGATTGTGGAGGACGGCGTCTGCCATAAGTTGACGCCGGGGACACTCTTTTTCTTAAAGAGCGGCGTGCATCACTGGGGAGAAAAGCCGTTTCTGAACGGAAGCGCCTGGTACTATGTGCATTTTTTTGCAAAGGAGCCCGCTGAGGACGCAGCGCCGTACCGTCCGATCCTGCACCCGGAGCAGAGAGTGGTATTGCAGGGAAGGGAAAACGAGGGCTGTCTTGTTCTGCCCAAAATGCTGAAGCTGCCCGCCCAGAATAGCATTCGTCAAAAAACCGAGCGGCTGATCGAGAGCCATAACAGCGGGGATATGATCGGGAGCAGTCTGCTCCTGTGGGAAATTTTTAAGGACTGCGCCGCGGGGGAACAGAACGAGGGAAAGGGCGTCGGCAGGACGGAGCAGATGCTCACATACCTGAAGGCACACTACGCCGAGGACGTCAGCGCGAAGGAACTGGAGGAGCTGACCGGGCTCTCCTATAAATATGCGGCTACACTTTTCAAGGAACAAACCGGCATGACCGTCAGTGAATACCGGATGATGCTGCGGATCAGGCATGCGGAGACCCTGCTTTGTGCCACGGAGATGTCCGTGGGCGAAATTGCCGCGCAGACCGGATTTTATGATGCATTCTATTTCAGCCGGATCTTTAAACGGGAGAGGGGCGTTTCTCCCTCTGTCTTTCGCAGGACATATGTGCCCGGAATCTGAGTAATTTCCAAAATCGGAAAAAAATACATAAAAAGCAGAAAATAATCCATTTTCATTCCATGGAAACAAGAATATTATACATGTATGGACAGCGTGCGGATGCGCGCGGATAGGAGAGACTATGGAAAACGGATTATGGAAGTTTCACATCCGGGATTCCTTTATGGGGCGTTACGAAAAACTGATCAGGGAAGAGGTAATTCCGTATCAGGAAAAGGCACTCAAGGACGAGATCCCGGGAGCGGAAAAGAGTCACTGCATCGAAAATTTCCGTCTGGCGGCGGAAAAGCTGCGCACCGGAAAGTGCAGCGGCGATTTTTACGGCATGGTGTTTCAGGACAGCGATGTGGCAAAGTGGCTGGAGGGCGCCGCTTATTCGCTGGTATTATTTCCGGATCCGGAGCTGGAGCGCCGCTGTGATGAGATCATCGACCTGATCGGAGAGGCACAGCAGCCGGACGGCTACCTGAATACATTCTTTACGGTGAAAAGACCCGGACAGCGCTGGACCTGCCTGTGGCAGGCGCATGAGCTCTATTGTGCCGGACATCTGATCGAGGCGGCGGTGGCGTATGACCGCTGTACCGGAAAAAAGAAGCTGCTTGAGATCATGTGCAGGATGGCGGATCACATCTACACCCACTTCATTGAGGAGGGGGCAGAGGGCTATCCTGGACATCCCGAGATAGAGCTTGCGCTGATGCGTCTGTATCATCACACGAAAAACAGGAAATATCTGGAGCTTGCGGAGCATTTTATCAATGTGCGGGGCGTGGATCCCGAGTATTATGCCAAGGAGCGCGAAAAGTACGGCTGGGATGTGTGGGGCGGCAATCCCCATGATACGGCGTACAATCAGGCGGACAAACCGGTGCGGCAGCAGGATCAGGCTACCGGACATGCGGTGCGCGCGGTGTATCTGTATACCGGCATGGCGGATGTGGCAAGGGAAACCGGGGATGAGGAGCTTCTTGCGGCGTGCAGAAGGCTTTGGGACAATATTGTGGAGCGCAGGATGTATGTGACCGGAGCCATCGGCTCGGCATATGAGGGCGAGGCGTTTACGGCGGACTACCACCTGCCGAATGACACCGCCTATGCGGAAACCTGCGCCTCCATCGGATTGATCTTTTTTGCAAGACAGATGCTCTCTGCGGAGAAAAACAGCAAATATGCGGATGTGATGGAGAGGGCGCTCTACAACTGCGTGCTTGCGGGGATGCAGCTTGACGGAAAGCGATTCTTTTACGTCAATCCGCTTGAAAGCCTGCCCGGTATTTCCGGCGTGGCAGTCACTCACAGACATGCACTGCCGGAGCGTCCCAAATGGTTTACCTGTGCATGCTGCCCGCCCAATGTGGCGAGACTGCTTCCTTCCCTTGCAAATTATGCGTGGGATATGGAAGATGGGACAGTGTATCACCATCTGTTCATCGGCGGGGAACTTGATCTGCGCGAAGAGCTTGGAGGAACGGTTACGGTTGAGACGGGATATCCATATGACGGAAATGTCATATACCGTTTCCGCCCGGAAGCGGAGTCCATGGAAATGACCTTGGCTGTGCGGATTCCCGGGTTCAGCAGGCATACGGTAATACGGAAAAACGGAGAGGAAATCTCCTGCGAAAGAAAGGACGGCTACGCATATTTGCATGGCACGTTCACAGAGAATGACACTATTGTCATAGAACTTGACATGAGTGTGCAGACAATTTATGCCAACAGCCGCATCAGCGCGGACAGCGGAAAAGTGGCATTCCAGAGAGGACCGCTTGTGTACTGTGCAGAGCAGGCAGATAACTTAGAAGGAGTCTTGCCGCTTGCAGTCAGAAAGAATGCTGCTGCGGAGGCGAAGCTGCATCCCACACCCCAGCTCCACGGGATTGTGAAACTGGAGCTGCCGGGGTACAGGATTCAGGAGGAGCAGGCACCGTACTCCTTTGACAGACCTGCCCGGGAGACCTGTGAAATTACATTGATTCCCTATTACGCATGGGCTAACCGCGGCAAGGGCGAGATGCGCGTCTGGCTGCCGGAGGCAGAGTGATCCGGGCTTAGCTTTGCAGAGCGGGAGTATTCAGATCCTTGTAAGTGCGCAGAATGAAAACGACGGCAATGAAAAAGGTGAGAATATCAGCCGCAGGGAAAAATGCACGGGACAGCATACCGCTGCATAAGCTTTCCCACGGGCTCCTCCTCCAGAAAAGTGTTTGTTTTATGTTCCATAATAAATTCCTCCCATATCATATCGGTGCAAATTTTTTTGTCAAAGATTTTTTTGCTTCGTCAATTCCTTCAACTCCGACAGCAGCTCCAGATCGGACTGCTGTACCTTGATGTTGGCGGAAATGGGTTCCTCGCCGGGTCTTGTGACGATAAATTCGATCACTGTACCTTCCTCTATGGGGCGGGAAAAAACATGTGCCAAAAAAGAAATAAATTTGGGATGATTCTTTTCAAATTTCGCCTTGGCGCTCATCAATTTTAAAACAGAAGCCGGATTCATACGGATACCTCCTTCCTGTTTTTCAGTATGGCAAAATATCTTGTGCAAGTCAAGGATAAACAGTATACTGGACACAGAGTGCAACTGCCGGTTGACGGATTGACCGGGCGCGGTTGGTGGTTTGCAACCGGGATTTTTCCTATACTTGGATCAGACGGACGAAAGAAAATGCTGTCCGTACTGAAGAATGAAAAACGGAGGAAAAAATGATCTTTGCAGACAAATTGATTCAACTCAGAAAAAAGAACGGCTGGTCGCAGGAGGAGCTTGCAAACCTGATGAACGTGTCCAGACAGTCCGTTTCCAAATGGGAGGGCGCGCAGTCAATTCCCGATCTGGACAAAATGGTGAAGCTCTCCGAGCTGTTTGGCGTGAGCACGGATTTCTTATTAAAGGATGAAATAGAAGAGTGTGAAGTCAAACAAATAAGAGGTGTATCGGACGAGATTTCTCCCGTGCGGCGGGTGTCCATGGAAGAAGCATCCGGGTTTTTAAAGGTAAAAGAGGCAACCTCAAAAAATATTGCCTGTGCCACCTTTTTGTGTATCTTATCCCCCATCTGCCTCATGCTTTTGGGAGCGGCAAGCGAGATACCCTCTTATGGGATATCGGAAAATCTGGCGGCGGGAGCCGGACTGATTATCCTGCTTTTGCTTGTGACAGTGGCGGTTGTGGTATTTATTGCATGCGGCAATAAAACTTCCGCCTATGAGTATCTGGAGAAGGAAGTGTTTGAAACCGAATACGGTGTGAGCGGCATGGTCAAGGAGAAGCGCGAAAATTACAGGGGAACCTACAACATGAGCTGCATTGTAGGCACCTGCCTCTGTATTTTATCTTCCATACCGCTGTTTACCGCAATGATGATCGATTCCGAAAACGACCTGTTCAGCGTGGCAATGCTGTCCGTCATGCTGCTGATTGCCGGTGTCGGCGCCATGTTTTTCATCCGCAGCGGAATTGTGTGGGAAAGCTATAACAAGCTGCTGCAGGAGGGGGACTATACAAAGGTAAAGAAACAGAAAAAATCCATAAAATCTGTGGTTGCAGTGGCTTATTGGATGACTGCCACAGCCGTATTTCTGGCATACAGCTTTATCACAGATCAGTGGAAGGACAGCTGGATCATCTGGGCGGTCGCAGGCGTGCTCTACCCGGCGGTTGCGGTGATTGTGGGCGCTATAGAGAAGAGAAACGATTGATTATAAAAGGATGTATCACGGGAGAAAAAGATGTTTTATTTTGTGGTTGTATTTTTAGTGGTATGTGTGTTTTTATGCGTTACAAACAGGAAGGATTTATCCACCAGATATTTCATCGGAATGATGCTGGCTTATACGGCAGCATTATTGTTTATGATGATATATCTTGCAAAAGACACATATTACAACAACACCATAGAAAATTACTTTTCGTTACCACTGGCGTTATGGGAGACACTGATGTTTATTCCGCTCAACAAGGAGTTTCTGATCTGTGCATGGAATTTATGTTATTGCCTTGCGCTTGGACTTGGAATTTGCTTTTCTATGTCGTTTAACAAATGTGAGAAGTTCCGATGGATGCAGATTATGAAATCGACAGCGTTGATTTTCCTTGTAGCTGAGTATGTAATTTTTCATCCCTATATACAGAAGTATAGTTATGATATCCTGTATCCTTCCATTCTGAATGCAATGCAGATAGAAATTGTGCAGAAGGTTATTCATGTGACGGTCATTATGGTTAATGGTCTGATTTGGGCAATGGGGGTGGGAATCCTGATTTTCAATTATCGAAAGGCGACACCGCTCAGGATGATCCGGCATAATATGATGTTTCTGGTTTTTAACTACATTATGATTACAAGTGTCTATCAGTTGATTTTGGGAAGATATCCGTCTTTTTTGATGAAGGTTTCCAAGACAGCGGGAGTGGTATTATATCGGTCCATTGAAATCAGTGATAATAAAGTGCTACATGCGTGTTTACCTTATTTTCTGGTGGGAATCCTGCTGTTGTCTACCGTACTGCTTTACAAATATTATCGGACAAAGGTGCGCATGAATGAGGAGAACGCATCCTTTTCCAGACAGGTGGATGCGTCGGATACGACATCCAAGGTGTTTTGCCATTATATGAAAAATGAATTGTTGGCAATTCAGTATGAACTCGAGGAACTTTCAGATGGCGAATCAAAGGAAGAAATCCTTGAAAATGCAATCTACAGATGCCGGAATCTGTATGATCGCCTGGACAAGATTCATAACAACACGAAAAAATCAGAACTTTACCTGCAGAAGGTCTGTGTGCCGGATCTTATTAATCGGATACTCGAAAACATGGCACATGAATTAAACGAATTTGAAGTGATATACCCGGAGCAGAATGAAAAGCTGTTGGCAATGGTAGATGAAAACTATTTTGAGCAGGCTATACATAACATCATACAAAATGCTTTGGATGCTATGGAGGGTCTGCCGGACGAACGAAGGCAGCTTGCCATTCTGTGTGAAGGGATGAATAACTGGGTTGCAATTCAGGTAAAGGATCGGGGGAAGGGGATGACGAAGGAGCAGGTGAAAAACATCTTTAAGCCCTTTTATTCTTCCCATACGGTTGCAACTCACTGGGGTGTAGGAATGACATTGGCGCATAAGGTCGTCAGTGCACATGACGGATACATTGAGGTTGAAAGTCAGGAGCAGCAGGGGACTGTGGTAAAAATTATGCTTCCATTGCTTTATGAGTGAGGTGACAGACATGATCAGGGTATTAATTGCAGAAGATATGAAAGAATTGGCAAAGCATTTTGCCACGGTTCTGAAAAAAGACCCGAATATTGAGGTGGTTGGCTGTGTGTGCCGGGGCGATGAGGCAGTGAAGGAGTGTGAAAAACTTCGCCCGGATGTGATTTTAATGGATATTGAGATGGAGACAAAAACGGCGGGGCTCTATGCGACCCAAGAGATTTTGAAACAATGGCCGGAAACGAAAATCATCATTCTTACGGTATACGAGGAAGATGAACTTGTATTTCAGGCGTATCAGCTTGGCGTAGCGGATTACATTTTAAAAAATTCTGTTTCGGAAGACGTCGTAACGTGTATTCGGGAGGCTTTCGAGGGACATTCACCTATTCGTCCGGTGATTGCGAAGAAAATCCGAAGAGAATTTCAACGCATTCGCAATTCGGAAAGCAGTTTTTTATACTGTTTGAATATAGTAACGCAGTTGACCCAGAAAGAAATGGATGTGTTAGATCTCATCAGTCAGGGGTATACCAGAACCCAAATCTGTGAAATGCGTTGTGTGGAACTGTCTACTGTAAAGACGCAAATTCATAACATATTAAAGAAATTCGATTGTACCTCCATGAGCGAAGTCGTTGCGCAGATTAAGGAAACACAGGTGTTTGAGTATATCAGAAATATTTCCGGTTCGTTGAAAAAGGGAGAACGGTTATGAAGAATTGGAAGAAGGTGCTTTATAGTGTCTTAGGCATAGTGACATTTTTGTCTGTGGCAATATGTTTTCGTAAACCCGAGGGGAGAACAGGCGAGGATGAGGATGATTTTCTATATTCAGAAGAATCCATGGAGGAGGCGGTTATTCATTATTATATTTGGGAGAATGAGGAAGCTTATGTTCGTTCGGTGATTGAAGCTTACGAATCAATGCATCATAATATTACAATTGAATTGCATGTGGTGAATGGAGATGTTTATGATGATCGTCTGGTTGATACCTTGAGGGGGGAAGAGCCCGTTGATCTTGTGGAAATCAGGGATACGTCACAGCTTGTCAATTTGGCAAATCAGGAACTCATTATGGATATGACGTCATTTATGCAAAAAGGAAAACTTGACGTAAAAGCATATGGCAACATGTTCAATGAAATATGTATTGATGGCCGATATTACGGGGTCCCAATAAGAAGCACCTGCTGGATTCTTTTGTATAATAAGGACATTTTTGACAAAATGGGAATTTCCTATCCGGGGCAGATGACTTGGGAGGAATATGGAGATTTGGCCATTCGTCTGACGAGGAAAGAGGATGGAATCAAAGGAGGATATTGGCCGCCATGGTGTTATAATTTTGCAGCGCTGCAAGGCTCGGAATATTTAATTGATGATGAACTTAACCTGACCCGGAAATCATTGGAGATGCTTCATCGGTTTTATGAAGAGGACGGTTCGCATTACAATTTTGATGAAACCATTCATCAGGCGAAGAAACTGAGCGATCTTTTTAGAGAGGGAAATATTGCTATGATGCCACAAGGAGAATGGATGGTAAATATGCTTTTGGAAAGGGAAAAAACAGAGGGAAAAACAGTCAACTGGGGAATTGCACCCATGCCAGTATTATCGGAAGAGGCAGGTACAACGTGGGGGCAATATCAGTTTGCTGCGGTTGCTCAAAAAACAGAACATCCCGTGGAGGTATTTAATTTTTTGGAATTTTTGTGTGGTGAGGAGGGGGCTAGAATTTATGCCCAAAAGGGAATTGTACATGCTTATACAACCAAGGAAATACAGGTGCTGTACGCGAAGGCTATAGGAGAGGAGGCCGCTTCCGTGATAAGCAGCGCAAAGAGGAATCAGGAGCAGCTTGCTATTCCACATTACCATGAGTTAATTGATTTGTTTGAAGAATGTGCAGAAAATTATCTGAACGGAAACTATACGATAGAACAGACGATGAAGAATTTTAAGGAGGAGAGAGAAAAAATATACCGGATTGTGAAATAGCGGTGGAGAAAAAATCAACCTTAGCAGTGTGGCGTGTCGATGCTATCATAACAGTGTAAACAACATACAGAAGGATTTCCGCAGAGAATACTGCGGGATACACGGAAGGGAGGATATGTATGAAGTTGAAAAAAATGTTTGCACTGGGGATGGCAGTCGTATTGACCATGGGTCTTGCTGCCTGTGGAGACAGTGGTGGTGAAAACAAGGAGAACCCCACGGCAGGGGGTGCGCAAAATCAGACGAAGGATGCAACAGTCAGCGGAGAGAACCGGGAGGTTGTGGAAATCAAGTTTTATGAACATGCGGATAATGAAAAACTTGCTCAGGCGCTTGTAGATGCATATAATGCACAGAGCGATTATGTAAAGGTCAATTTATCAATTGTTGCAAATGATGATTATGACGATAAGATAAAAGTATTACTTTCCGGTGGATCGGATATTGACTGCTTCTGGGTGAGAGGCGGTGCGGAGACCAGACAGCTTGCACAGATGGGTGCCTTGTATGCACTGGATGGAGTTCTGGATAAGACGGCGGTTGATACCTCTCTGTATGGCACAATTGCAAATGAATTTAAATTGAATGATTCAATATATGGATTGTGTTTCTCTAAGTCCTGTTGGCTGCTGTTTTACAATAAGGATTTGTTTGATGCAGCGGGAATTGATTATCCCGTGAATCTGACATGGGATCAGTATACCGAATTGGCAGCATCCCTGAAGACAGATGAGCTTTGGGGTGGCGTTGTCCCGCCATGGATTTTAAATCTTGGAGCGATTGCAGATGGAGAATATCTGACGGACGAAAATCTTACTATGACCAGAAAATATGCAGACATAATGGAAAAATGGTATGTGACGGATCATAGTCATCCGAATATTGAAGAAATGTCAGGTTCTTTTGCTTTGAGCGCGTTCTATGCACAGGGAACAACCTACATGATGCTGAACGGTGACTGGACATTCCAGTCCTTCCCGGGATATGAGCCGGCTTTTGAATGGGCGGCAGCACCTTTACCAATCTTTGAAGGAATGGAGGAGGGAAGTACGGTCGGTTCTTCTTCCGGTATGAGTGTGGCAGCTGGAAGCAAGCATCCGGATGAGGCATTTGATTTTATTCGCTTCTGCTGTTACAGCGAGGAAGCGGCGAAAATTTTGGCTGAAAATTCCTTAGTATCTGTATTTCCATGCGAGGAAGCAGTATCAATATACCAGCAGAACGTAGCGGTACCGGGAACCAAATATGTTTTTTCCTCCAAGGTGATGGCAGAAAAAGGCATGGACGGGAACTATGACGAAGTCTATGATGCATTCGATGAAGAAATCAAGAGTGCGCTTGTAGGTGATACTACTTTGGATAAGGCGTTTGAGCTGTTTAAGTCAAGGCGCGAAGAGATATTGAATCGATAGAATACAGGAAATGGCGTCGACGTATGATACATACCGGCGCCATTCCTATTAAGGGAGGAGGTATACCACCTGTATGAAAATTGTAAAACGAAAAGGCAGCTCGAAATTGGAACGAAAGGAATGGTTGGCAGGATATTTGTTTCTGCTGCCCAATTTTATAGGGTTTATTATTTTTTCAGCAGCTCCCGTAGTGATGGGGTTCTGTATAAGCCTGACGGACTACACTGGATTTGGCAAAGCAAATTTTGTTGGAATCCGGAATTATATTCAGATGTTTAAAGATAGCAATTTCCGAATTTCCCTTCAGAATAACTTGTTCTATACATTTTCAAGTGTTCCGCTGACGATTTTGTTTTCTATGGTACTTGCATTGATGTTGAACCGTAAGCTATATGGGGGAGAAGTTTTTAAGACGATATACTTCTTTCCGAATCTGACGTCTATGGTTGCCGTTGGGTGTGTGTGGTTACAGCTTTTTGAACCAAAGGCGGGACCGATAAATCAAATGCTTAATTTCATAGGGATTCAAAATACACCGAAGTGGTTTTGGACAGCTTCCACGGCATTAATTTCCATTGTAATTGTTGTCGTTTGGAAACAGGCAGGCTATTACATGATTATGTTCCTTGGGGGATTGAAAAATATTCCGGCACATTTGTACGAATCTGCCAAAATGGACGGAGCGACATCATGGCAGACATTTTGGTATATCACCTGGCCAATGCTGTCTCCCACGACATTCATGGTGACTATTCTCACCTTTATCGCGTCATTTCAGGTGTTTGATATTATTAATGTTACGACAGAAGGCGGGCCGGGAAGAGCAACAACGGTGCTGGTCATGCGTATTTACAAAGAGGCGTTTGGCTATGGCAGGATGGGTTATGCATCTGCAATGGGCTATTTTCTGTTTCTGATTATTTTCCTGATTACTTTGGTGCAGTGGAAAGCGCAGAGTAAATGGGTATGTGATGATATGTGAGGCAAGGAGGTGTACTATTGAATCAAGAAGGCAGAAGTATGATTAATATGAAGAAAATGTGCGAGACCACGGCGCTTTTTGTTGTATGTGTGCTGGTTGCTTTGATTATGATGATTCCATTTCTCTGGATGCTGAGTGCCTCTTTTAAAGAGAATGCAGAAATTTTTACACGTCCGATTACATGGATTCCGAAGGTGTTTCGGACAATTAATTATGAAAAGGTATTTCGAGAGATTCCATTTGCCCTATATTTTTTAAATACGGCGTTTGTTACGCTGTCAGTGACGGCAATCCGTGTTCTGACCTGTTCTATGGCGGCATTTGCGTTTGCAAAACTGAAGTTTCCCGGGCGCGATCAGATTTTTCTATTATATCTGGCAACCATGATGGTTCCGTGGCATGCAATTATGATTCCACAATTTGTGATTATACAAAGGATGGGATTGTACGATTCACATCTTGCACTGGTCCTGACTGGCTCGTTCAGTGCATTCGGAGTTTTTATCATGAGACAAAATATGCTCTCTTTGCCCGACGGATTAAAGGAGGCGGCAAGAATTGACGGTGGCAATTCATGGATTATTTTTTGGAGAGTCATCATGCCGCTAAGCAAGACCGGAATTGCCACGTTGGTGGCTTTGACGTTTACGCAGGTGTGGAATGATTACATGGCGCCAATGATTTATTTGGATAGTGACGCCAAGAAGACGATTCAACTTGGACTTGCAACATTCAAGAGAGAATTTGACACAGATTATGGAGCTATTATGGCGGGCACCGTGATTTCGCTGATTCCGGTAGTTATCGTTTATTTCTGTGCCCAGAAGTATATTGTGGAGGGTGTCGCCTTTACAGGGCTGAAAGGATAAAGTATGAAAAAAACATATTGTAATCCGCTTCCTATGCCGGACTACCCGCACGGAAGTGAAGTAAATGGGTTCAGTAATTGCCGGGAGCTGGCGGATCCTACTGTGATTTGGTACGAAAACAGATGGATTTTGTATGCGACTATCGGAAGTGTATACGAATCGGAAGATTATGTGGTGTGGAAGATGTGCGAAGAATGCAGAATCCCTCCACTGGTGGCTCCCACTATTATCGAACATCAGAAAAGGTTTTACTTGATGGGAAGCGAATCGCCTCTTTATGTGTCAGATAGTCCGTACGGACCCTTCAAGGAGCTCGGAAAGATCTGTGATTCGGAAGAAAACGAGATTTATATTCGGGATCCCATGTTGTTTTCCGATGAAGATGAAGCGCTGTATCTCTACTGGGGGCTTGGTGTGGATGGTATCTATGGGATAGAGCTTGATAAGAAGGAGCCATGGAAGGGTGTCGGGGAAATTGCGCATATCCTGCGCTTTGAACCGGAGCACATATGGGAACGGATGGGTGCTTACAACCAGAATACAGGGCTTAGCTTTGTGGAGGGTGCATGGATGCACAAGCATAAAGGAAAATATTACATGATTTATTCCGCATCCGGAACCTGTTACAGTACCTACGCATGGGGCGTGTATCAGAGCGACCACCCGCTCAGAAACTTTGTATATCAGCAAAGAAATCCAATTTTACGGAAGAAAGATGGACTGGTAGCGGGCACTGGTCATGGAAGCATTGTGCAGGGTCCCCATCATACATTATGGGCATTTTATACGGTAAAACTGTGTTTTGCAACGAAATATGAACGGCGGATTGCAATGGATCCGGCGGGTTTTGATGAAGAGGGAAATCTGTTTGTAAGAGAGCCAAGTGAAATTCCACAGTATGCACCGGGTGTTGTGCCGTACCCTGAAATAGAAAATGATTCCGGGCTACTGCCGCTCACAATGGAGGAACAGGCGGTGGTGTCATCAAGTATACCGGGAAGGGAATGGATTTATGCGTTGGATCACAGCATGCTGACCTGGTGGCAGCCAGAGGAAGAGGATGAAACTCCTACATTTATGGTGGATCTGCGAGGGTTGTTTGATATATCCGCAGTAAGACTGATTTGGAGGGATGTAGGACTGGATTATGAAAACGGTATTCTGCCGGGGCCGTTCCGTTACCGGATTGAGGCAACGGAACGGGAACAGCCGGAAGGATTTGTAACCGTTCTGGACTGCAGTCAAAACAAAACAGATTATGTTGTGGACTACCGAACCTTTCCAGTAGTAAATGCGCGTTATGTAAGGCTGTGTATTGACGGATGTCCCGTCGGGATCCGACCCGGAGTAATCAGTTTTGCTGTATTTGGAAAGCATGGATAGCAGGCATGCAATTACTTTTAGAATACAAAAAGTCTGTAAACTGACAATTGACAGTATTGTGTTTCCTGACATAAAATGATGAAAAATACCCGGAGGATGGCACATAGACTATGAAGCTATATTTGATGCGGCACGGAGAGACGGATTGGAACAGGGAGGGACGTCTGCAGGGGCAGAAGGATATCCCTCTGAATGAAAACGGGATTGCCCAGATGCAGAGGCTGGGAGAGCGGCTTCGGGATCTTCCGCTTTGCGTGGACAAAATCGTCTCCAGTCCTCTTGCGCGTGCAGCGAAGAGTGCGGAAATCATTGCGGAGTACATCGGCTTTCACAAACCGGTGGTGTATGACGAGGATTTTCTGGAGAGAAGCTTCGGTAAAGCGGAGGGAGTGCCATGGTCTTCCGGCATAGATCTGTCCGACGAAGCGTATGGTGCAGAGAGCGCGGACGCCCTCTGCCGGAGGGCGGAGCAGGGAATCCGGAAGTATCTGACCACGGGAGAAGAGGCTGTTCTGGTGGTTGCCCACGGCGCGATCCTGAAAGCGGTGATCACGGTATTGTCCCCCGATCCCATGGATTATGACACCACGCACATTCCCATCATGCAGGGGAATCTTCTGTGCGGTGAGACCGATTCCAACGGAAAAGTACCGCATTTTGACTGGCTCTTTGAGGAGAGTACCACAAAGGAGGATGAGGGCTGTCTTTTCCGATCCGGCGGCGGGTTGCTGTAAAAGATTTAAACCGATACGTAAATTGCACAGCAACTTACAATAAAAAGTCCTATGCTTACACGGAGGGTTTTCTGAAATTCTTCTATCTGCTCTTTGGGTATGCCTACCGTCTGGAATTGTTCAACGAGAACAAGTATTTCAGAATGTTCGGAGATTCAAAGACACGACTTTCCATGCCGACAAAGGAACAGGCAGATGTGGAGGATGACTTGGAGGGGGCAGAGATATACACGGAAGATGAACTCGCTGTCTTTGAGGGTACTTTCAAAAGCGAGGACGGAAACCTGCTCACTGCCTTTTATCTGGGCATCTATTGCGGGCTTCGTATCTCGGAGTGTTTTGCTCTCCGTTGGTCTAATGTCAACTGGAAAGAGAAAACCATCACCGTTAACCGCCAAATGCACAATGTGGGATGGCAAATCACTCTTACGAAAGTAAAGACAATGACCGCCATTCGTACAGTGCTTATGCCGTCCTTCCTGCAAGACTACCTTGACAGTTTGTTTCAAGAGCAAAGAAAGGACAAGGCGAAAGCAAACGGTCATTACAGGGACACTGAGAGGGTCTACGACGAGGTTTCAAAGGAATGGCTTACAGGTGGTGACTTCATTAACCGAAAGCACAACGGGGAGTTGCTGACGGTCAATTCCATGAAATACTGGGCAAAGAAAATCAAAGCGGAAACGGGTATAGAATTCCGCTATCACAACCTCCGTCACACCTATGCTTCTACTTGTGCCTTTAATAACATGAATATGCTTGTGCTGATGCAGATGCTCGGTCATAAAAAGCCGGACACCACGAGGAAATACTATCTCAACATGGTTACGGTCTTTCGGACCGTAACCACGGATGGCTCGATATTTTAGGTATGAGGAAATTTTGAAGAATCGTACTGATGACAAGATGCCTAAACTGCAGATTTTTGAATTTCCAGTTATCCTCGCATGGTGAAATACAAGGTCTGGTCGAATCGCCGTTCCGGGCTTGACCGCTCTATGTAACCATCCTCTATGATGCTGTTGACAACCTCTTTCGGAAGAATCGGTCTAACAATACGGTCAGCGGTGACATACTGCCTCCATTTTGAACCGCCGATAGCGAATTCTTTATCGGTCTGGTTTCCAAATGCCATCTGACGGTAAATGTCAACAACACGGATTTTTCCCGATTTGCTGAGTTCCCAAAGGCATCTGGCCAGTCGGGCGGTTGCCCTCATAGGTCTGCTCATAGTCGTAGCAGGTGCGGAAGAACCGTCAATGAACAGTCTGGAAAAGGCATAGTCACTCCATACGACAATATCAAATGCTTGGTCTGCCAGCAAGGGAGATTTTCCCTGTGTTTTCCATACAGTCTGCATAAGCAGCGGTTTCTGATGCTGATAGTATTCCTTCTGGAATGAATCAATCGCAGCACACAGAATGGGCATTTTGTGGGTCATTTCATAGTCGTTATCCCACATCTGAATGGAACTGCAAGCATCCTCGAAAATCTCTCTGATATGCCTTGCATGGTCTTTCACGGAATCGAACACACCCAAAGCACAATAAGAGGTGGTAGCAGAACGAATCACCAACTCGCATCCCCATTTGTTTTCGGGCTGTCTGCTTGTCTGGTCTGTCGGGATAACGGTCAATTTCACTCCCAGCGGGGAAAGGAAATTGCCCTCCGTGTCCTTTACAACAAGGTCAATTCCGTCAATTGCATCGAAAGAATATTGCTGATACGGCACAAAGACGGATTCGAAACTGAAATACAACTCTTCGGGTCGTTTCGTTCCGCTGTTGAAAACCTGATTGATGGGCATTTCGTCCGCAACTACTTTTAACTCCCCGTTCACTTCGGCAAGGCGAATGTAGATTGCAGGAATATTATTGGCAAGCATATAAGATGCTGTTGCCGTTTTCATGGAAAAAAAGTGGATAGGGTACAACCAAAATTTTTATTCCTACACTTGTCCAAAGGAAAAACTATACATGGCAATGCGCTGAAAATTTTATCTCCTCACTTTTCATGCCGAAAATCGGGTGTTCTAACACCTTAAAAATTGAGAATTTACAAAATGTTCAAAATCCCGAGGGCTATCCGCAAAAAGAAAACAGGCAAAGGACGGTGAGATCCTCTGCCTGTTGCAGTATATATTTTCGAAACAGAAACAGAATCGTGCGATCCCGTTTCCGATTATCTTACTTTGTTACGGTTCTAATTCAGGTGTCGGCTCGTACACTTTCATCATCAGCCGCGATGCAAATCGAAATCCGTTTGTGAACGCTTGTAGCTCATGCCGGTCGTAATTTCTGCATCCGTTTTTTTAATTTGCTCGAACGGAGCCTTTTGCTGTTCTGTGAGAGTAGCTCTGAGCATTGTTTCAAGCCGCACAACGGTTACAAACGATCCGCCTTTGTCTGTGCCGTTTGCTATACTCTGCACTGTTTTTTCAAAGAATGAGCGCCTTAATGCAATCTTAATACAGCACACCGGATCATTACACCGTTTTTTTATATTTCATTATATACTCTTTGTAAACAAACAAAACAGGAGAAGTATATATGCCTGAAATTACACATAGAAAAAAGCGACTTTCATCCTTTAAACTGATCGTTTTGGGTTTTGCCGGGGTTATTCTGCTCGGAGCACTGATATTGATGCTGCCGTTTTCATCGACTGCCGGTGTTGTTACGCCGTTTCACGAGGCGCTGTTCACATCGACCTCGGCCGTTTGCGTTA
>ERZ1026854.1116-NODE-1116-length-17625-cov-6.590837_pt1 | contig 17625 bp, 20 predicted proteins | sample MGYA00380157_ERZ1026854 | MGnify/ENA primary metagenome ERZ1026854 (study PRJEB33269, sample SAMEA4719793) | human gut metagenome | biome: human-associated habitat; feature: organic feature; material: feces | place: Cameroon | collected 2013-10 ...
GCCGGAGGAAGCGGACGCACGCTGTAAACGCGCACATCCGTTTCCTCCGGCTTGTTGTATCATCCCACGGTCAACCTCACACAGAGCAGAGACGCCCCGTGTTTGCACCTGTGAGCCGATGTGTAGACTCCTTCGGGGAAGGGTAGCATCCTTGTCGCAGAGAGGGATTTCGAGCCGGTTTTGGGCGAATTTGAGCAAGATTTCAGTGCGCCGAAAAAGGAGCAGGAGAAAGGCATTGGCGCTTTTCGCGCCAATGCCTATTCACAGCAGCCCGCAGTGCGAGCTGCCGCAAGGGTTTGCGGGTTTTGGAAATTGACGCTTTTTTCGAGGTTCCCAGAACGGTTTGACGCTAAATTTGAGAAAAGTCGCCGCAAAGCCCCGTGTCACAACGGTTTGCGGCGGCGCTCTGATAGAAAATCGGTACGCTTTATACCGTTGTAGTCGGCGGAAGTCTCCGTAGCAGCTCAAATCTTGCTACGCCATAAGCAAAGAGATGTGAAACTATTTTTCTAACCACCTTTAGCCGTTTTTTGCGGTTTCCTCTCAATTTTAATTCCTTTCCTAACATCTTGTGGCTTGCGTTCCCCATGTGTTCCGCACCTGTCTGTGGCTTTTTATGTGGTCAAGAGCAAAGCTTCGCCAGAGTGATTTGGCGAAGCTTTGAAATTTTCTTCTCCAGATGGTTATCCCGTTCAGCAAAGCAATCGAACAAGCTAAGCAGAAGGCAGCGCAGGGCGTGGGATGCCATAAACAAAGAGAAGGTCACTTCTTCTGTGGCATATTTGCCTTGCAAAAATGCCCGTCTTACGCTATGATTTTCTTGAGGTGATTTTCATGGAACTGCGCGTCTTGCGCTATTTTCTCGCTGTGGCGCGGGAGGAAAATATCACAAAAGCAGCGGCGCTGCTCCATGTGACGCAGCCGACCCTTTCCCGCCAGCTTATGCAGTTGGAGGACGAATTGGGGGTCAAGCTCTTTCGCCGCAGCCAGTACCGTGTTGTCCTGACGGATGACGGGATGCTTCTGCGCCGCCGGGCGCAGGAGATCGTGGAGTTGGCGGACAAGGCCGAACGGGAATTACAGCATACGGAGGCAGAGTTGACAGGCGAAATTGCCATCGGCTGCGGCGAATCCGTGGGTATGACCTTTCTTTCGGAGCATATTCGGGAGTTCCGCAAACTGCACCGCCAAGTGCAATTCCGCATTTACAGCGCCAACGCCGACGACATCAAGGAACGCATTGAAAAAGGCTTGCTGGATATGGGGCTTCTGACCGAGCCGGTGGACATTGGCCGATATGCCTTTCTGCGAACACCGCAAAAAGATCAGTGGGGCGTACTGTTGCCAAATGAGCATCCGCTGGCACAGAAAGGCGCGGTCACACCGAAAGACCTGCTGGGTGTTCCGCTTCTCATCAGCGGGCGTGAAACCGTCCGCAACGAGTTGGCGGGTTGGTTTGGTGACGCATACGACAAAATCGAAGTCGCAGCCACATTTAACCTGATTCTAAATGCGGCCAACATGGTAAAAAACGGCGTAGGTGTGGCGCTCTGCTTTGACTTGGACAATATCTCCGACGCGCTGAACTTTGTGCCGCTTTCGCCCAAGCTGGAAACCGGAACGGTGTTGGCATGGAAGAAAGATCAGACTTACTCACCAGCAGCGGATCAATTTCTCAACTTCATCAAAAATGCGATTTAGGCATTTATGTTTTCTCAAAATAGGTATTCGACATATCAGAAAAAGCGTTATACAATACAGGCATCCAAAGAGGATGTCTGTATTTTTTATGTTCAGGAGTTGATCGGATGACGCAGCAGGAAGCAAGCGAGCACTACAATATTCCGGTTTCCATCTTGCAGGAGTATGAGAGCTGGGGACTGTGCGGCGCAGTCAAGAAAGTGATGGGTGTGTGGCAATACGATGACGAAGATTTGGAGCGGCTCAGTACCATTATGACGCTGCACGACATCGGCTTTACCACCGAAGAAGTAGAAACCTATATGCGTCTGCTTCTGGAACAGCCAGAGAGCAGCCAAAAACGGCTGCGGATGATGGAAGAAAAGCGAAACGAGACCTTAGACGAAATTCACTTCCATGAGCGGCAGCTTCAGCGACTGGATTATCTGCGCCATGAAATTCAGAAAAATAAGAAAGGGTGATCAATATGGATACGATTCAGTTAAACAACGGCGTGGTCATGCCGCTGATGGGCTTGGGCGTGTTTCAGGTGACAGATCAGCAGGTCTGCAAAGAAAGTGTTCTCTCTGCGCTGAAAATCGGCTATCGCCTGATCGACACGGCAGCCTGCTATGGGAATGAAAAAGCGGTGGGCGAAGCCATTGGGGAAAGCGGGCTTGACCGAAAGGAACTGTTTCTGACCTCAAAGGTCTGGATACAGGATGCGGGCTATGAGAAAACTATGCGCTCTTTTGAAAAGACGCTGGAAAATCTCGGGACGGATTACCTCGACCTGTACCTGATCCACATGCCATACGGTGATTATCATGGCTCATGGCGGGCTATGGAGGAGCTGCACCGGGCCGGAAAAATTCGTGCCATCGGTGTCTGCAACTTCCTCCCGGATCGCTTGACCGACCTGATTTTAAGTCATGAGGTCATTCCTGCGGTGAACCAGATCGAACTGCATCCGTTCTGCCAGCAGCACTCGCTGCGGCAGGTCATGGCACAGTACCACATCGCTGCTATGGCGTGGGCTCCCTTTGCCGAGGGGCAAAACGGGATATTTACCCATCCGGTGCTGACCGAGATTGGCAAGCAGTATGGCAAAACCCCTGCACAGGTTGTTTTGCGTTGGCTGCGGCAGGAGGGCGTGGTGGCGATCCCCAAGTCCGTCCATGCGGAACGTATCGCGCAGAATTTTGATGTGGACGATTTTACGCTGTCCGCTGCCGATATGGTACAGATCAGCGGACTGGACATGGGAAAGCCGCTGATCCTGAATGTCCCCAGTCTGAATGAGGTTTACCGCCTCCACAACATTCGATTTGAACAATAACTGAAAAGGAGAATCACAAAATGAAAAAACTGTTTTCCCTGTTACTGGCTGCGGCGATGCTGCTGACGCTGGCCGCCTGCGGCACAAAGAACGCCGACGAGCCTTCGACGGATAATTCCGAAAATTCTTCTGTGGCGGGAAGCGTTGACACTGATGCCGCCGCTGAGACACCTGCCCAAACGCCGGAGGAAACTCCCAATGATGAGCCGGAGAGCGAGGGCGGAAAGACCCTGATCGCCTATTTTTCGTGGTCTGGCAACACGGCGAAGCTGGCGCAGATGATTGCGGATGCGACGGGCGGCGAGCTGTTCGCTGTGGAGCCGGAAACGCCTTATTCTGACGATTACAACGCTGTGGTCGATCAGGCCAAGGTGGAGCAGTCTGAAAATGCCCGCCCCGCCGTAGCCAGCACTGTGGAAAATTGGGAGGACTATGACACCGTTTTTGTGGGCTATCCAAACTGGTGGAGCGATGTTCCCATGGTCATGCTGACCTTTATGGAGTCCTATGACTGGAGCGGCAAGACCGTTGTTCCTTTTTGCACCTCCGGCGGCGGTGGCTTTGGCAACGGCATCAGCAGCATTACGGGGGCAACCTCCGGCGCATCGGTGCTGGATGGTTTCCATGTGAACGGCTCCCGTGTGGACGGCGCACAGGATGATGTGACCGCATGGCTGAACGGACTTGATTTGCAGAAATAAGGAGGATCAGACAATGAAGAAAAATATCGGTTCTAAACTGGCGCTGTACCCGACCCCGCTGGTGGTCGTGGGAACGATGGTAAACGGCAAGCCCAACTGGACGTTGGTGGGACATCTCGGCATCATCGGCCATGATAGGGTCATGGTCAGCATGAGTGATACCCATTACTCCAACAAGGGCATCCGCGAAATGAAGTCTTTGTCCATCAATATTGTGGACGAGGCGATGCTCCCCAAGGCAGACTATACCGGCTGCGTCAGCGGGGCAAATCAGGACAAATCCGAGTTGTTTGATTATCATATTGCGGAGGGCGGTGCGCCTATCATCGACGAGGCTCCGGTTTCCATGGCCTGTGCCGTGGACGATGTTTACAAAACGGAGGGCTTCGAGAGCTTCATCTGCAAGATCGCCGCGACCTATGCGGAAGAAAACGTGCTGAACGACAAGGGGCAGTTGGATTATCGTGTTCTGAAACCTGTCCTGTTCGAGATGCCGACCTATCAGTATCTCAAGACGGGCGATCTGCTGGGCCAGTGTATGAGCCTGAATCAAAAGTAAGCCTATGAAGCCCAAACAGATCATCCGCATGGCGGTGGACATTGGCATGACGTTACTTCTCCTGCTACTGATGGCGTTCATGCTCACCGGGCAAAAGGCACATGAGTGGCTGGGCGCGGCGGAGCTGGTGCTGTTTATCGCGCATCATGTACTCAATGCCAGATGGCTCAAAAATATTGGGCGCGGCAAATACACACCGTTCCGCCTTTTGCAAACCGTGCTGGCGCTGCTCGTTCTGCTGACCATGCTCGGCTCTATGGTCAGCGGCATTATGATGAGCCGTTATGCCTTTGCGTTTCTGGATATTCACGGCGGTATGTCGCTGGCGCGGACAATGCACATGGTATGTGCCTATTGGGGCTTTATCTTCCTCTCTGCCCACCTCGGCCTGCATTGGAGCATGATGCTGGGGATGGCAAAAAAAGCTTCGGGAATCAAGGGGTACTCCGCCGTGCGTACCGCAGTCCTGCGTGTTCTGACTTTGTTCCTTGCGGGCTTCGGCGTGTATGCCTTTTGGAAAAATCAGATCATCGACTACCTCTTTTTGAAAAGCCAGTTTGTATTTTTCGATTTCTCCCAGCCGCCCGCGCAGTTCTTTGCGGAGTACCTTGCCATGATGGGGCTGTTTGCTGCAGTGAGCTACTACTTGGGACGCGCACTTCAAAAATCAAAGAAAAAGGAGGGAAACCCATGAAACGCATTTTTGCATTGCTGCTTGCTCTGACCTTGACGTTTTCTCTGGCGGCCTGCGGCGCAACGCCAGCCAAGGAGCCGGACGGCTCCCAATATAACTTGGCGCTTCAACCATCTGTCAGCGGCGGCCAAAGCGAGGCAGATACCTCAAATGACATTGCCCCCGCCGAGAATCAGGTGAATGAATCGGCTGACAAGGATGCAAACGCACCTGCTTCTGATGGACAGGCTGCGTCGTCCGCTAAGCCTGCACAATCCACCAAAAAGCCAACGACTGCTCCCGCACAGAATACAACGCCATCCGAGCCAGAAGCAAAAAGCGGCGCAAAAATTCTGATTGCCTACTTTACTTGGGCCGACAACACCGTTGTAGAGGATCGGCAGGCTGCTATCGACAGCGCCCTGAAGCATTATGACGCCATGGGCGACAGGGGCCAGTACAATGATGTAGATGCTGTATCCTCCGCCAGCGTGGTCGCGCCGGGAAATGCCGCGCAGTTGGCTTCATTTATCCAGCAGGAAGTGGGCGGCGACCTGTTCTCCATTGTTGTCAGCGACAAATACCCCAGCGACTATGACGAATGTATGGATCGTGCCGCCGATGAAAAGGCGGAAAACGCCCGCCCTGCGCTTTCTACCCATGTGAGCGGCATGGACGATTACGATATTGTGTTTCTCGGTTTTCCGAACTGGTGGTACACGCTGCCCATGCCCATTTTGAGCTTTGTGGACGAGTATGATTGGAGCGGCAAAACGGTGATTCCCTTTGTGACACACGGAACTGGCGGCCTTTCCGCAACCGTCCGCGACCTGACTGCCGCGCTGCCAAGTGATACGACCATTCTGGATGCAATCGGCGTTTACCGCCCGGATGTGCCCTCTGCAAAGGGTAAAATTCAGACTTGGAGCGCAGGGCTTGATTTGGAGGTGTCGTAAATGAAAAGAGTCTTTTCGCTTGCCTTGACCCTGCTGCTCGTTTTGGCTCTGACAGCCTGCGGCGCAGACCAGAATAAAGCGGACGAGCCAACACCGCCCGCCGCATCGGAGGCGGGGCCTCCTACGGAGGTCATTCCTGAACAGCCGCAGGTACCGTCCGAATCCGAAAATCAGGAACAGGAGGAACAGCCTATGGATACCGCCAAACGCATCCGTTTCCTCGTGGGCGAAGATGAGATCGTTGTGCGGCTGGAGGATAACCCCGCCGCCGAGTCCCTTTATGAGATGCTGCCCATGGAATTGAACTTTGAGGACTATAACAACACAGAGAAAATTGCCTATCCTGATGAAACGCTCACAACAGACGGTGCGCCGGATCGCTGCACGCCGCAGAGAGGTGACCTGTGCTTCTATGCGCCGTGGGGAAACCTGTGCTTTTTCTATCGTGATTTTCGGGAGTCCCCCTCGCTTGTCCCGCTGGGAACGGTAGAATCCGGCGTGGAATATCTGGAAAGCCTGAATACTGTCGCTTCTGTCACGGTCGAAGCGGTGGGGTAAAAAGAAAATAAACAGTAAGGAGAGTTCACATGAGAAATCAAAGACGCTTTTGGTCGTTCCTAATGGCCTGTGTTTTAGCCCTGACGCTGTGCGGGCATGCTTCCGCCGCTGTGGAGGACACCGGATTTTCCGATGTCGCCGCTAATGCGTGGTACGCCGATGCTGCCCAATATGTCCGTGATAATGGCATTATGAACGGCACGTCAGGCACCACATTCAGCCCCAATTCCACCATGACCCGCGCTATGCTCGCCACCGTCCTGTACCGTGCAGCGGGGAGTCCTGCCGTCAATCAAACCGCAGATTTCCGGGATGTGTCCGCTGGTGCTTATTATAGCGATGCTGCGGCATGGGCATCAAGCAACGGGATCGTGACTGGCTACGGCAACGGCCTGTTTGGCTCCAATGACCCCGTGACCCGTGAGCAGATCGCCACGATCCTGTGGCGCTATCAGGGCAGCCCCGCACCCGCTGGAACTGCCGCTAACTTCACGGATCAGTCCACGATCAGCTCTTATGCGGTCAATGCCGTTGCGTGGGCCAGAGAAAATGGTATCATCAATGGCATGGAGGGCAATCGCTTTGCCCCGAAGAATAACGCCACTCGCGCACAGGTCGCCACAATCCTGCGGAATTACCTCCAGAATGAAACGCCCGCGCCGGAGCCGACCCCGGATGCAAATGCAAAGGTTCTTGTGGCTTATTTCTCGGCTACCGGGAACACGGAGAATATTGCCCAGCACCTTGAAACCGTTTTGGATGCAGACCTCTATGAGATCGTTCCCCAGCAGCCCTACACTTCCGCTGATCTGAATTATGGCAGTTCCAACAGCCGCGCCGAGCAGGAGATCAACGACCCCACCGCCCGCCCCGCCATCAGCGGCAGCGTTTCCAACATGGATGACTATGATGTGGTCTTTATCGGCTACCCCATCTGGTGGGGGCAGGCACCGAAAATCATTTATACTTTCCTTGAAAGCTATGACTTCTCCGGGAAAACCATTATCCCGTTCTGCACTTCGGCAAGCAGCGGGATCGGCGGCAGTATCAGCGGTATTCAGGCTTTGGCCCCGAACGCAAATTGGCTGAGCGGTCAGCGTTTCTCCGGCAGCGCCAGCTTGGCCGATGTAAAAACATGGACTGACGGACTGGACTTTGCAAAATAACGGAGGTATCATCAAGATGAATCGAACTGAACAGGCGAAAGAAACCATGAACGCCTTATACGGCGAGGCCCATACCGGCCTGACCGCTTCTGACCCGGAATTTGCCGCAATCAAGGAGCGGCTTATCTATGGCGAGGTGTACGCCGAGGAAAAGCTCTCCGCCAAGCTGCGTGAGCTGGTCATCCTCGTAGTTGCTGCGACCAACCAGACCATGAACGAAGTCAGGCGCCACACCGCCGCAGCCCTCGCTATGGGCGTAAAGCCGGAGGAGATCCGCGAGGCGGTTTACCATTGTGCCCCCTACATCGGCCTTGGCAAAGCGGAAAACGCTGTGAACGCAGTCAATGAAGCGTTTGCGGAAAAAGACGTTGCCCTGCCGGGGCCGAGCGGTCAGACCGTCACGGAGGAAAGCAGACTGCCCGATGGCATCGCCGCGCAAAAATCCATTTTCGGGGAGCATATCGACGCCATGCGCGCTGCCGCGCCGGAAAATCAGAAGAACATTCAGGACTATCTCTCAGCCTACTGCTTCGGTGACTTCTATACTCGCAAGTTCCTGACCATCCCGGAGCGGGAGCTGCTGACCTTTGCCATTCTTGCCGCACAGGGCGGCTGTGAGCCGCAGGTCAAGGCTCATGTGGGCGGCAACGCCGCTGTGGGCAACAGCAAGGAAACCCTGCTGGCCGCGCTGACGGTGTGCCTGCCGTACATCGGTTTTCCCCGTACCCTTAATGCGCTGGGCTGCGTGAATGAAGTTCTGCCGGAGAAAGCGTAAAGGAGCGTTTCACATGGAGTACACAAAATTAGGACAAACCGATATTGAAATATCCAAAATCTGCGTAGGCTGCATGAGCTTCGGCAAGGCAGGCACTATGCACGACTGGACGCTGGACGAAGCGTCCACCGAGGAGGTGGTGAAACACGCCCTCGACCTCGGCATCAACTTTTTCGACACCGCCAACGGCTATTCCGCCGGAACCAGCGAGGAATACTTAGGACGTGCGCTGAAAAAGAATGTCAGCCGGGATCAAGTTGTAATCGCGTCCAAGGTCTACTTCAATCCCGGACGGCTCTCCCGTGAAGCCATCCACCGGGAGATCGACGGCAGCTTGAAGCGGCTGGGGACGGATTATCTCGACCTCTACATCATCCACCGCTTTGACTATGAAACGCCCATTGAAGAAACCATGGAGGCGCTGAATGATCTGGTCAAGGCGGGCAAAGTCCGGGCGCTGGGTGCATCCGCCATGTACGGCTATCAGTTCTACAATATGCAGCTATGCGCCCGCGACCACGGCTGGGCGCGGTTTGAAGCCATGGAGAACCACTATAATCTGCTCTACCGAGAGGATCAGCGCGAACTCATTCCTATCTGTAAGCAGATGGGTGTATCACTCATGCCGTACAGTTCTCTGGCGGCGGGACACCTGACCCGGCCCACTTGGAACACGGACACACTTCGCAGCAGGACAGACCGTGTTGCTATGGGCAAATATGACCGCACCGAGGAGCAGGATATGCAGATCGTTACCCGTGTGGCAGAGCTTGCTGAAAAGTACGGTGTGAAGATGCAGGAAGTTGCGCTGGCGTGGCATTGGGCCAAGGGCGTGGCGTCCCCCATCGTGGGCGCGACCAAAGCAAAGTATCTGGGCGATGCCGCCGGGGCTTTGGCAGTAAAACTCACGGACGAGGATATTGCCTATCTGGAGGAGCCGTATATGCCCCACCGCATCGTAGGTGCCATTGACCACAACCCACCCCAGGGCGTGATGCTGTTGGACGAGAAAAAGTAAAAAGGTAATCAAACCGAATGATTGGCGACCCCATCCCGTTGTCTGCAATAAGGAAGATACAACCATGGCGGTATATAACGATGATTACCTCAAACCTGAAACTCTTCATGAAATGCTGGGGCAAAATATTCGTCGGCTTCGCAGGCGGAAGGGTATAACGCAGGAGCAGCTTGCAGAAAAGGCAGATGTGGGCCAAAAGCAAATATCGAAAATAGAGTCTGGCCGGGTACACGCAAAATTGTCCACCTATCTGCACATCGCAAATGCTTTTGGCGTGTCGATCGATCATTTCCTCGCTGACGCACTGCTTGTTGATCCGCAGCAACAAATAGGTGATGTTTTGCGCGGAGAAAGTGAGCAGCGATTGATACATAATGTGATTCAGGCCATAGTTCAGTACTTGGAAGAAAAGAAAACATAGAAGTATCCTGCTATGCTACAATCAATGAAAAGGCAGAGGGGCAAGTCATGGTGGACTTGCTCCCCTGCTCCATTTTTCTCAAGACTCCTTCAGCCACTGGGAGAACTCTTCCGGCGAGATCACACCGTTGTCGCAGTCCTCCTTTTTCTTTCTGGCTTCCTCGCTCCAGGCGTAGAACGCGCTCTTGGTCAGCTTGCCTGCGTTGATACGGGCGAAACGCTTTTTGTACTCTCTGCGATATTCCTTGAATACCTCGTCATCCTGCTTGCGCTGCGTCCATGTGTTGATGGCCCCCATCTCCCGGCAGGTGCGGCCCTTGCTGTCGCAGACCCGGTCGCAGTACTCCGTGCTGGCCTTGCCCGTCACGGCGAAGTAGCGCAGGCAGTTCTTGCACACCCGCATCTTCATTTCCCGCTTCACACACTCCCGCACATGGAAGTCGATGAGGTCGTAGATGTCCTTGGGATAGAGCACCTCGGCAAAGATCTTGTGGTCGATGACCTCAAAGCTCATGGTCTGGGGTTGGAACTGGAAGGTGTTCAGCGTGTCGCCCTCGGCATTGTAGTATGCCACCATCTTTTCAGATACGGATTTCTTTTCGCCGTCCATGTCCAGCGTCTGTGCGATCAGTCCCTTGATTTGCTTCTGCATGGTGTCGATGTTGCTGCAAAGATGTGAAATCTTCTTGTGGGGCAGCAAGTCCGGAAAATCTCTGGGGACTGTACTGTCCACCATATCCAGACGCTCCAACCAGTCCAGCCGTAGCAGCTCAAAGCAGATATGGCGAGGCGCCAGTTCATCCAAACCGGTCCCTACGATTTGCAACTCACTATAGTCCTTAGACTGATAAAAAGATAGCAGCGCCTTGTCTATCTTCTTGGTGATGGACTCCAGCTCCCAGATATCCATATACAGCAGACTCATCAGACTTTCCGGGAACGGAAGGTCTTTTTTTATGGTCCGCTCTCTATCCGCTGCATCGGTGTACTCGTAGTACTCTCTGCCGCTATCGATGTAGGTTTTGAAAATGTAGTCAGGCATAATGTGCACTCCTCAAATTAGACTAATGAAATATACCGTGTTCGATGAGACTTGACAATGGGGTATTGACATGTTATAGTATGCTCAGAAGTAGACGCAGAAAACAATATTTATGTAATCAGTCTAATCTATAAAGACGACTGTGTCAACCGTTATTTTTGGAACCTTGAAAAGTTGATCCCTGCCGCCGCAGCTCGGACGCTTCGGGCGAAGTGACGCCATGATCCCGCAAAGGGGGAGCGCACCAACGGAGCGAGAGTACGGTGTACAGCAGAGAAAATTTATGGGAGGTGAGATCAGACCTACACCATCATGAAAAAATGAATACGCTCTACCAACAAAGCTACAAGGAGGACACTATTTGAAGAAAAGCATTTATACCAACTATGACGAACTGCCCCTGCTGCTGAGTGTGAAGCAGCTGGTGGATCTCATGGGAGTCTCGGACTCCAGCATCTATGAACTCATTCAAGAAGATGATTTTCCCTCTCTGCGGATCGGCAAGCGCATCGTCGTTCCGAAGGAGGAACTGCGGAAATGGATCACCGCACACACGAAAGGGGCATCGGGATGCTGAACACGCCCTATGTGAAGAAGGACACCATCAAAAACTTTTTCCCCGTTCCCAACGCGGTCTTTGATCTGGGACTGCACCACATGGAGATCAGCATCTACGCTTACCTCCTCCGCATCGAGGACCGCCGCACCTACCAATGTATTGTCAGCTATCCTACTATCGCAAAGAAGCTGGGCATCTCGGTCAACACGGTGGCGAAGTACGTTGCTGCACTGGAGGAACATGGTCTTATCCGAACAGAGCGGACGGAGATCATCACCAGGGACGGTCTCAAGCGCAACGGCTGTCTCAGGTACACCATCCTGCCAATAAAGAATGCCCTCGGCCTCTGTTACGAGCGCCAGATGGAGAAGGCGGCGCAAGCCTTGGAACGGCAGCGGGCGCAGACAAACGCCGAAAGACTGGGGATTCAGTTCGTTCCGGCAGACGATGAACAGAGCGCATGAAATACCAACCTGTACGCCGCTGTGGGCGATTTTGCGGTCAGAGACAGCAACAAGAGCGAGGGCAGTTATGTGGGGGCGTTCAGGGCAGAAATGCCCCGTAGGGGCAAAATTCCCACCCTTCGGTGGGGCAAGCATAGCGTCCGGCTATACGCCGGACGCACTCGCCGGGGCAAGGCCCCGGCACCCCCGGCCCCAAGGGGGAGAAAGGAGTTCAATGCAGAGAAAGAAAACAGCGATCATCACCGCAAGAATGACACCGGGCATCAAAGATCTGATCCAGCATCAGGCCAAGCAAGCCGGAATGACTGTCACCGATTACATCATCACCTGCGCGCTGGGCAAGGAGATCGTCCGGGTAGACGGACTGGATGAGATCCTCGCCGAAGTGAAAGCCCAAGGCAGGAACCTCAACCAGCTCACGACACTGGCAAACATGGGACGCATCCAGATCCTCAGAAGCGACGAGCTCATCGACAGTTATGCAGACCTCTGCCAAAAGCTATTGCGCATCAGCCGGGAGGTGCAGTAATGGCCATCTTCACCGCAGTACGCAACAAGAAACAGACGGCTGGTACGATGATGGGCGTGCTGAAATATGTGACGCAGGCCTGCAAAACCATGCTGGACGACCAATGGATGGTGACGGGACACAACTGCGTGGCAAGGGCTTCGTACCTGGAAATGATGACAACCAAACAGCAATTCCGAAAAACGGATGGCAGACAATTCTATCACTTCGTCCAATCCTTCCCGGCAGAGGACGGGCTGACGCCACAGCAGGTCAACGCCATCGGCGTGGAGTTCGCACAAAGGCAGTTCCCGGATTTTGAAGTAGTCGTGGCGACCCATCTGGACACGAATCACCTCCACAACCATCTGGTGGTCAACAGCGTGAGCTGCAAGGACGGCAAAAAGCTGCACCAGAACGCTGCAGACCTCCAGCGGCACCGGCGGGTCAATGACCAAATCTGCATGGCGCATGGGCTGCAGGTGCTGGAGCCTCCGGAGAAGCACACTCGGAAAAAGCAGATGCGCCCCGGTGAGTACCAGGCGGGACTGCGGGGCGATAGCTGGAAACTGGATCTCATCCAAGCCATCAACGATGCGCTGGAGTATGCCGACGACCGGGAGAGCTTCATCGAGAACATGGAGTACGAGGGCTATGAAGTTATCTGGACGGACACGCGGAAGCATATCACCTTTACCTGTCCTGACGGTCAGCGGTGTCGAGACAGCAGTCTTCATGATGAGACTTTTCTCAAAGAAAATCTGGAAAAGCTGTTCGCCTATCGGCAGGCGGTGGGCTTCCGGCCCGCTACGCCGGAGCCGGAGAAGGGCTGGATGGGAGAACTGGCAAACGAGCTTGTTCGGCTGGGACGCGCCATAGAACGAGCCGATGGCCTCCCGCCGCTGCCCGCGCCGCCTGTCTGGACGGACAGTAAGCAGCGCCGCCGGGAAGCCCTGAAGAAACTGGCGCTGGGGCAAAAGTTGAGTCATGACGGAAACCAGCAGCAGACGATATGGTGACGGATATGCGCAAACGAACTTGTTGCTTTCGCAGAAAATATGCCAGCGCCGAATATTTCTCTCGCTTTTCCTCTGTATTATCGGTATTGTGTGTTTGCAAATCAAAAAGAAAAAGGAGCAGCAACTATGATGGATCGACTTCCAGTAAGGCGGTGTCAATACTGCGGCAGCGAGGATATCGGAATGGGCTGGCAGCACGGTGAGGCGCTGGTAACTTTCCAGAAGCACGGGTTGTTTGGTAACCGTCTGCAATACCTGATCTGCCGATGCTGCGGTGCAGTGCTGTATCAATGTGTAGCGGAACCGCATAAATTTCCGCAAGTAAAATGATGAACGGGCGGAGCAGGAGATGCGACGCCTATACAAAGAAAAACGGACAGGAGGGATAACGACAATGGCAAAACGAAGGCCATCCGGCGACGGCATGGTACGAAAGCGTGATGATGGTCGCTGGGAGGGGCGCATCGTAGTTGGACACAAAGACAACGGCGACTCCATCTTCCGCTATGTCTACGCTGATACACAAAAAGAACTGACGGCAAAACTGCGAAAATGTATAACGGCCTATCAGGGTGTTGACTTGACGGAGCAGAGCAGGCTTACGCTGTCCGAGTGGCTGGATCAATGGTTGTTCAGTATGGATGGGATGGTTCGTCCCAGCACCCTGAACGGCTACCGCAGTTACATCAAGAACCATATCCGCCCCTGCCTCGGAGAGAAACGGATCAGTCAGATCAAAGCGGCGGACATTCAGCGGTTTTATGATGCACTCTCCCGGAAGCTGGCCAGCGGCAGTGTTCGCCGCATCCATACCACGCTCCATGGCATCCTGAGATCCGCAGTGCAGGCGCGGCTGATCCCAAGAAATCCTGTGGATGATGTGATCGCACCAAAGTTCAGCTACCAGAAAAAGAATGTACTGACAGAGGAACAGATCAACCGATTCATGGAAGTCATTCGAGAGGATGCCCTGTGGCACGACCTCTTCTACACAGAGATCATGACCGGCCTGCGGCGGGGCGAGCTCTGCGGTCTGCGCTGGGAGGACTTCGACGCAGTGAATGGAACCTTAAAGGTCTGTCGAACGGCGCGGCGAGAAAAGGGCAAGGGACTTACCACCGGCGACACGAAGACCTATGCGGGGACAAGAACACTGATCCTGCCGCCCAGTCTTACGGCACTGCTCAAGATGAGAAAACAGGCAGCGCAGACGGACTGGATATTTCCTGACTTGCTCCACCCAGAGCGTCCGACTGCGCCGGATGCCGCCTATCGGCGCATGAAGCTGCTGCTGGAGCAGGCAGGGCTGCCTGAGATACGCTTTCACGATCTTCGGCATACCTTCGCCACCCATGCGCTGACTGCCGGTGTAGATGTGAAAACACTCTCTGGGATTCTCGGCCATACAAGAGCGGCATTCACACTGGATACCTACACGCACACCACGGGCGATATGCAAAAGCGGGCAGCAGAGATCGTGGACGAATTCTTGACCGATATTTTTGGAGAGGAGCTGAAGCCATGGCAAAAAGGCGGAAAAGCGGAGAAGGAACTGTCCGCCTGAGAAAAGACGGTCGATGGGAAGGCCGCGTGGTCATCGGCTACGATGACAAGGGGCTGCCGAAAACAAAAAATGTTCTCGCAAAAACAAAGTTGGAATGTGTGGAGAAGCTAAAAACACTAAAAGATACGGTCTTACCGCCAGCCCCAGAAAAGATTCATGCGGATATATCCTTCGGCAAGTGGGTAGAGCACTGGTATGAAACATACAGCAAGCCTGCCTCCCGTTCCAGCACCCAACGGATCTATGAAAGCTACATTCGGCTGTACATTAAGCCGGGGATTGGCGGAATCCCGCTGAATAAACTGACGGCAAAGGACATGCAGCAGTTCTGCTCTTGGCTGAAAACAGAGGGCCGTGCGGATAAGTCAGACGGCGAAACCGGACTGGCAGACTCACAGCTCCGAAATATCCACAGCCTGTGCTGGCGGGCACTGGAAAAGGCAGTATCGGAAAACCTGATCCCACAGAACCCAGCGTCCGACTGTAAGTTGCCGCCCAGCCGACGGGAGGAGATGAAGATCCTCTCAAGGGAAGCTATGCAAAAACTGTTGATCCAGGCAAAGGAAGAAAATTACTACGAATTGTTTCTGCTGGAATTTGCAACGGGACTGCGGCTGGGAGAACTGATGGCCCTGCAATGGGATGATTTGAATCTGGTCACAGGTGAACTGAAGATCAATAAGCAAGCGGTCATCACAGGCTCGGAATTAGTCATCACTGAGCCGAAAACAAAGGCTGCGGTACGTACTCTGCTCCTGCCGCCAAAAGTGCTGGAGGTATTCAGAGAGTACCGGAAAAGGAATGTTTCCAGATGGCTGTTTCCGTCACCCAAAAAAGAAGATTCGCCTCTGTTGCCCTCGGTGGTGCGCCAGCGGCTGCACAGGCTGTTGGACCACGCTGGCTGTGAGAGGGTGCGGTTTCATGATCTCCGCCACACCTTCGCCACCAATGCCCTCGCCCACGGAATGGACATTAAGACACTGTCCACCATCCTGGGCCATGTATCCGCAGCCACCACGCTGAACACCTACTCTCATATCACAGATGAGATGCGTCAGCAGGCAGCGGTGAAAATCGACGCAGGTATCGCAAAGACGGAACCACTGCCAATAGAAGAGAATACGCCACAAGAGCATACCATGACTGACTTTCAAGCAAGAAAGCGATGGAGCAGGACTGCATAAGCAAGAACAGACCGCCCCGCCGGAGGGAAATCTCCGGCGGGGCGGTTTTTCGCTGTCTGTGGGCAAATATGTGGTCAAATGGGTATGGCGCAAAAAGGAAGGCTTAGATTGGTGCTGTAAATACACCTGTTTGCGGGATATTTGGCAATATGCAGGGGAAATAATCTGCGGTGTGAAAGGATGCGTTTTGTTGCTCTGACAGAAACAAAGATAAGCGGCGGTTGAGAATTGATAACTTTCTGATAATAGTGTGGCTTCCCCATAGCTTTTCTCTGCCTTTTACGGTATTGTGTACCGTTACAAAGGAGGTCGATTTTATGCCAAAGCGACGAGCAAACGGGGAAGGGAACATCCGCAAGCGAAAGGATGGCCGTTGGGAGGGCCGGTACACTGTCGGTCACGATCCAGAAACTGGCAAGGCCATCATCAAAAATGTCCTCGGCAAGACACAGACAGAAGTCAAGGAGAAACTGAAGAAGGCCATCGAGGAAAACGTGGGAATCGACTACGGCAAAGCGAAAACCTACACCGTGGGAAGTTGGCTGGAGGTCTGGATGGAGAACTACGCCAGAGTAAAACTCAGACCGTCCACGTTCAAAACCTCGCAAGGCTTTCTGAAAAACCACATCAAGCCGCAGATCGGCAGCATTCCGCTGGCAGACCTGACTTCTCTGGACTTACAACGCTTCTACAAACATCTGTTGGACGGCGGGCGAGTAGACCGCATCGAGGCCAAGAAAAAGCCGAAAGGTCTGGCTCCCAAAACGGTACGGAACATCCACCAAATGATCGGCTCGGCGTACAATCTCGCCATGGAGCAGCACCTCGTCACGAAGAATCCGACACAGGGCTGCGCCTTGCCGAAAGTCGAACACAAGGAAATGAAGACCCTGACCGCCGACCAACTCAGCGCCTTCTTCCACGAGGCCAGGGGCAGCGGTGTGTACGAACTCTACTACCTCGACCTCGCCACGGGATTGCGGCGGGGCGAACTGCTGGGATTGAAGTGGACGGATGTGGACTTCCAGCGCGGAGCACTGAAAATTCAGAGAGCCATCTCGCGGCAAAACGGCAAGGTGGTCGAGGCACCGTTGAAAACGAAAAACGCCTACCGCACACTGCCCCTGTCGGCGGATGCGATAGACGTTCTGATGCAACAAAGAAGAAAAACGGGCAACAGCGAATGGGTATTCCCATCGCCCACCGGAGGCCCCATGTCACCGGACAGCGTCCTGCACATGCTCCAGCGGGTGCTGAAACGGGCGAGGCTGCCCCGCATCCGATTCCACGATCTCCGTCACACCTTCGCGACGATGGCGCTCCAGAATGGCGTGGACGTGAAAACGGTGTCATCAATGCTCGGCCACTACTCGGCGGGCTTCACACTGGACACCTACGCCCACGTCACCACCGACGCCCAACTCAAAGCCGCCCAGACGA
>ERZ1026854.1118-NODE-1118-length-17588-cov-6.176524_pt1 | contig 17588 bp, 12 predicted proteins | sample MGYA00380157_ERZ1026854 | MGnify/ENA primary metagenome ERZ1026854 (study PRJEB33269, sample SAMEA4719793) | human gut metagenome | biome: human-associated habitat; feature: organic feature; material: feces | place: Cameroon | collected 2013-10 ...
ATAACTTCCATGATAGCTTTGAGTTTGTGATGTATATGCTTGAAGAATGTGGAGTGGCGGTTCAGAGTGTGGATAAATGGATAGACCATGATTATCCAGACTTGATGATAACTTATCAAGAATTGAGTGACGATATTTCTGGTTATATTTCTTCGCTTGGTGGCAAGGATAGTGTTATCACTCCTTTCTCAGAGTTGGCTCGATTCTATGATAACCAACAACATCATACCTTTGATGCTTTGGTGAAGACCTTAAAATCTATTGAAGCATCGATGGAGGGAGTAGAAAACTCTCAAAGGATCTATATTCCGATTATAGGGTTGGAAGGTAAAATGGCGGCGTATGAAAACGATACTCAAATCAATGTCTGGCATCTTCATGATGAAGATTCCATAGGTGAGAACTATACGATGATTCTTGTCGATGATGATTCTTGTTATGGAGTGAAGAATATAAAGAACAAAGCTAATGTCGTTCATACGGTAGGAGAGTGGTTGAATATATGGAAGAAACCTGAGGTGCATCAGAAGAGAACCATAGTTTGTACATCTAAGTCTATATTTGCCAATGCCAAGTTCGCCCAACCTGATAATGCATTTACTTATGTTAGTCCACAAAATGCTTACGAGTTTTTGAAGCTTGGATTGCAATTGGATTTAGGTGATATACCTTATTTTGAGGAGGATGAAGATAATTGGCGATTATTGGCCGAACAAATCAACCTATCAGAAGACTTCGAGTTATGTTCTTTTGTAGCTCGATATTTTGATGTGAGCGAGATTTTGTCTTACAAGTCTTTCTTGAAAATATGGTTTTCTCATAGCAGTAACTTTGATAGATGGTTGCTATGTTCTTGCTATGTCATGTTGAATAAAGGAGATGGCTTCTTGACAGCTTGCTTGACAAAACTGAATAGTTATTCCAATGCTGATTTGTTCACCGAGGTAGCTATGTATATGACCTCTGTGAAAACGGAGATGGATGAGCGACGCTATTGTCTCAATGAGGCTTCTCTCAAAAATGTGAAACTTTCAGAAAACGTGGAAGTTGTAATTGGAAATCGTTTGGAAAATATAGCCAAGCAAAGTGGATATCATGAAGCCATTAAGTATTTCTCTGGGATAACAAGCAAGGAGAAAGAGTTGGCTATCGCTTGGCTGGGCAGGGGACTTATTAACTTAAATGAGGTGAAAGCTTTCTTCCCAGATTTGTATGATTATGTGCAAGCTCAGCCATTGCTTACACCTCAATGCCCATGGACTTCTTCTTATATTGACAACTATAAGAAGGCCAAGTTGGGTAATGTCTATACCCAGGAGGTTAAGGAAGTAATAGCTACTTACAATGCAGATAGTATAGCCTTTGACACTTGGTATCAGTCCTTAAAGACGACGGCAACGTTATTATCTGGGCGTAAGGACATTGATGTATATTATTGGATTGATGGATTGGGAATGGAATGGATTCCATATATTCAAGCAATAATCAATCAACATCAGCAGGATAATATCTATTTAAACGAAACGTTGATAGCGAGGGCTTTGTTGCCGACAACAACAGAAGTGAATAAGAAGGAGCTTCAACGCCTTTCGGAGATTGATATTCAAACTATGAAAGTGGGTGATTTGGATTCTTTGGCTCATCAGTCAACCAATCGTTATCCAGATACAATTATCTCTGAGATGAGAATTGTAAAGGCGTCGATTGAGAAAATTATGAGTACTTATGCAGGCAAGAAAGTAGCCATCGTAAGTGATCATGGTCTTACCTATTTGTCTCAGTTGCAGGCTGGATTGAATTTGGCAGGCTTTGAGTCTGATCATCATGGTAGGTTGGCGGTATGCAAAACAGGGAAGGCGACAACAGACAAAAATTATATCATACTGAATGATGGTAAGACTGTCTGTGCCTTGAATCATAAGTCACTTAGTAATAAGGTGCCTCGTGACCAAGGAATACATGGAGGTTGTACTCCGGAAGAGGTTCTTGTTCCAATCTTTGTCATCTCTAACAATCCAAGCAATAGCCATTGGAGTGTAATTATCCTAACTCCGGATGTTTCTGCTACAGATCCTAAGGTAAGATTGAAGATTAAGGGACTGGAGGTTTCAGATATACCTTATATTATATATAGGGACAAGTCGTACACATTGAACAAGGTAGGCGAGGATGAATTCGTTTCAAGTTCTCTTGAAGCTGATGAAAATGAAACGAAGTTCAACGTATGTGTTGGTGGAAAGAAAATTGGAAACTGTTCTGTCCATTGGCAAGTTGGCGCAACGGAAGAGGATTTATTTGACTTTTAATCATTGAAGTTTTATGAAAGAAGAATTGCAGCAAAAGGTGAGACGCTATTTCTCAGCCATGTCTATATACAAAGACCCAAAGGCAACGAACAGTATTTTTGCTGGTCGTAATTTGCCTTCGTTTGTCAAGGATTATCTCTTGAAACGCTATTTGAACGTTAACACGGGTGAGATTGATACCTTAGGGCTTAATACTTTTTTAGACAAGGTGATTCCTGCCGATGGAGGAACTGTTAAAGATGATATTCTAGCAGGTAAGGAGGTAACATTGCTGGCTCGTTTTTCTATCTATATTGATTTGATAAAAGGAGTAAAGCAGTTTGCTATCCCTGATTATGGAATCAAGCAAAGGGAGGGAATTATTCCGGACTATGTTTATGCCAAACATCCAGGAGAGTTGGTGGATGGCGAGAAGTGGGGTATCGTAAAACTCTGTTTGTTGCCTGATGATGACAACGACAAGAAAAACCATGTACGCATGGTTGACTTTAAACCCTTCAAACCATATAGCTCTGTGGATATAGAGTATTTACGTGAAGCTCGCCAGCATTTCACTAATGAAGAATGGTTTGATGTTCTGTTGTCTGCGATGGAATATGATCCTGATGGCTTTACCTCGATGACTCAGAAGATGGAGTTTTTGACTCGTCTCTTGATATTCATTGAGCCGAGGTTGAATGTGATAGAGTTGGCTCCTAAAGGAACTGGTAAGTCGTATGTGTTCGGCAACTTATCTAAATATGGCTGGTTGGTAAGTGGGGGTATGGTTACTCGTGCCAAGTTGTTCTATGACAAACAGAAACAACAGAATGGTATTATTAAGAACCATGATTTTACTGTTTTTGACGAGATTCAGACAATTATTTTCCAAGAACCAGCGGAAATTCAGGCTGCATTGAAGTCATATTTGGAGAGTGGTAAGACAACGATTGATAACAATGAATTTACATCGGAGTGCGGATTAATGCTGATGGGTAATATTCCTTTGTCGGCAAATCGTCTGCCTATTTCGCCAAATTATTTTGATTCATTGCCCAGCAATTTTAAGGAGTCAGCATTGCTCGACCGTTTCCATACCTTCATAGAAGGATGGAAGTTACCTCGTGTCAACGATAGTATGATTTTTAATGGTTGGACTATCAATGTGGAGTATTTCTCTGAGATAATGCACACGATGCGCATTCAAAACTCGTATGGCTTGTTGTTTGATGAATTGGTGGAATTTGAGGCAAAGTCAGATGTTCGTGATTCCAAGGCAATCAAGCGCATTGCTACAGCCTATATGAAGTTGCTCTTCCCTCATTGGCAAAAGGTAGAAGATGTAGATAAAGATGCTTTTGATCTTTATTGCTTGCAGCCTGCCATTTATCGTCGTGGAATTATCAAGGAACAATGCCACTTGATAGACTCTGAGTTTAAGGCAAGGATGCCTGAGGTGAGAGTGAAATAAAAAACTTTTTACTTACTTATAAAAATACAAGCGTATATGAGTATTTAAGACAATATTTATCTTTGCCGATGTAGGTGGTATCGTAACAGGTATCATTTTCATGTTTGTCTTTGATTTTCGCCTTCCTTGATTCCGTGACCATGGTCGCAATGAAACGGAGGGCTTATGGTGGAAAAGGCTGGGTGCAAATACTATAAACAAAAAATGACCCGACATCAAACTAAATTTATATTTAGCGAGATGTCGGGTCTTATTATGAAGCGATTTACCTTTCTTTATAGAACTTTCTCATGTACGGAAGTTAAGGAAGATTTAACTTGCCTTTTTGAGAAAGTAGAGTCATATTGCGCTCTGCATATCAGCGCTTTACTTGATCATGCTGACGCTTCTCTTGAGGAAGGCGTCGAGGGCAGCACCCTTGAGCATACCGTTCTGCAGCAGAGCGAGGTCGATGAGCTGATGTACAATATTGTTGTCCTTAGCGTAATCGGCTATGATGTTGTCGCGCTTCTGCTTCTCGTCGTTCACGGCCTTCTGGGTGTTCTGCAGGTCGTCCTTCTCTTCCTGGGTAATCTCCTCGGGCTTCTTCTTGTCCTGCGACTGGTGCAGAACAGCCAGTCGGGCTTCCTGTTCCTTCAGCTCTGCCAGTACAGGCTTCAGTGCCTCGGCTGTATGCTGCTCGGCATCGGCGAGAACCTTCTTCACGAGCTCGTGGTCGCTGTTGAGCACGATGCTGTAGCTGTCGGGCATCTGTCCGTAGAAGTTCATGCCTGCCTGGAACTGGCTCATGGCCTTCATGCGTCGCATGTACTCGTTCTGAGTGATGAGTACGGGCTGGTTGGCTTCGCCCAAGGCCTGTATCTCTACGAAGAACTCTGTCTTGTCGAGCTTAGGCATCTGTGAGCGGAATACCTGTGACAGATTGGCAGTCTGTTCGTCTGTCAGGTCTGTCTTCTTGGCATCCTCCTTGACGATGAGTCGGTCGATGATGTCGGCATCCACACGGGTGAAGCGCGATTTCTCCAGTTTCTGCTCCAGCATGTTGACCATAGGAGTGTCGAGCTGTCCGTCCATCATGAGTACCGAGTAGCCCTTGTTCTTGGCAGCCTCGATGTAGGAGTACTGCTCCTCCTTGTTGTTGGCGTAGAGGTATACCAGGTTGCCGTCCTTGTCGGTCTGGTTGTCCTTGATGAGGGTCTTGTATTCCTCGAAGGTGAAGTACTTTCCGTCCACGTCCTTGAAGAGGGCGAAGTCCTTGGCGCGGTCGTAGAAATCTTCCTGCGAAAGCATTCCGTAGTTGATGAAGATCTTCAGGTCGTCCCATTTTTCCTCGTACTCCTTGCGGTTCTCCTTGAAGATGGAGTTGAGTCGGTCGGCCACTTTCTTGGTGATGTAGGTGGCGATTTTCTTCACGTTACTGTCGCTCTGCAGATAGCTTCGGCTCACGTTGAGCGGGATGTCCGGCGAGTCGATGACGCCATGCAGCAGGGTGAGGAACTCAGGCACGATGCCTTCCACCTGGTCGGTAACGAACACCTGGTTGCAGTAGAGCTGTATCTTGTTGCGCTGCATGTCGATGTTGTTCTTGATGCGTGGGAAGTAGAGGATACCTGTCAGATTGAATGGGAAGTCTACGTTGAGGTGAATCCAGAAGAGAGGCTCGTCCTGCATGGGGTAGAGGGTGCGGTAGAAGCTCTTGTAGTCCTCGTCCTTGAGTGTGCTTGGCGTCTTGGTCCAGAGGGGCTCTACGCCGTTGATGATGTTGTCCTCGTCGGTCTCTACGTTTTTGCCGTCCTTCCATTCTGTCTTCTTGCCGAAAGCCACGGGCACAGCCATGAACTTGCAGTACTTGTTGAGCAGCTCCTCTATCTTGTTCTTCTCGAGGAATTCCTTGCAGTCGTCGGCTATGTGGAGCACGATGTCGCTACCACGCTCCGCCTTGTCGGCGTCCTCAATCTCGAAGGCTGGTGATCCGTCGCAGCTCCATTTCACGGCCTTGCTTCCCTCGCGATAGCTCTTGGTGATGATCTCCACCTTGCTTGCTACCATGAATGAAGAGTAGAAGCCGAGTCCGAAGTGTCCGATGATGGCGTTGGCGTTCTCCTTGTATTTGTCGAGGAAGTCGGTCACTCCCGAGAAAGCTATTTGGTTGATATATTTGTCAATCTCCTCCTCGGTCATTCCGATGCCGTGGTCGCTGATGGTCAGGGTTCCGGCCTCCTTGTCGAGGTTGATGCGAACAGTGGTGTCGCCTATCTCGCCCTTGAAGTCGCCCTGGGCAGCCAGAGTCTTGAGCTTCTGTGTGGCGTCTACGGCGTTGGATACCATCTCGCGCAGGAAGATGTCGTGGTCTGAATATAAGAATTTCTTGATGACAGGGAAAATGTTCTCTGTCGTTACTCCGATATTACCTTTTTGTGCCATAATATTAATATGTTTATTTAGTTGTTTTTATTATTGTTCGATTCATTCGATTGACCATGTCTTCGCAAAATGTGTGCCAAAAGGAGAGATGTTAGTCATGTTTTGATTTATTTTTAGCTTTTTGTTCTCTTTTGTTTGGTCGTAGCAACTATTTTTCTTACCTTTGCAAACATCTAACAAGAAGTGGATGAGTCTTCGACTAATACCAACTGAACTTTGACAATCATGGACTATACAATAACTAAACAAGCTATTATTGCTGATTACTATACATTTCACTACGAGGAGCTTCTTGCCTTCGTGGCATCTCGCCTTCATGTTTATTCTGATGAGGCTGAGGACATTGTCCAGAATGTCTTTCTGCGTCTCCTGCAAACCGACAAGATGATTACTCCCATTACGCTTCCCTGTCTGGTCTACACCATGGCTCGCCATCTGATATGTGATTTTTGGCGGCACAGGAAGCGGGTAGAAGAGCACGAGCATTTCATACAGGGCAGCATGGATGCGGCAGGTTGTTGTGAGTCGGTCGAGATGGTTTATTCGGTTGTGGAGATTACCGAACTCATGGAGCGTGGCATCGCCCGTCTTAGCGAAAAGCAGCGCAAGGTGTACTGTCTTAACGTGTGCGACGGCATGAAGGTGGGAGAGATATGCCGTGAACTGGGGCTCAACTACAAGTGTGTGGAAAACCGACTGGGTGCAGCACGAAAGGAAGTGCGGGGCTATATGAAGCGCATGCTGGCATAATCTCCTCTCACACCGAATGCCGCGTTTCTCACGCTCGCTCAGAGAAATCTCACACCGAACGCCATGTTTCTCACACTCGCTCAGAGAAATCTCACACCGAATGCCATGAAATTATCTCCGAATGCTATGTGGAGCAAAGGGCTTGTTTCCCTTTTACTCCTTACCACCTATAATATCTTGATTCTTCGACCTTTAAGGCTGTTGTCTTAACTCCTTAACTCCTTAACTCCTCAACTCCTGAAAACTCCTCTTTTAACTCCCTAACTACACGATTGTTTGTTTTTTACAAATAATCGTTCTCTTTTTATAAAGACGATGTGGAAAGAAAGCAGTACTTTTGCAGCGAGAAAAAGAAATAAAAATATTAACGCTTAATATAATTGTATTATGGTTGAAGAAAAGAAATACAGAGTAGAGTCCGACCTTCTGGGTGAACTCAAGGTTCCAGCAGAAGCTCTTTATGGTGTGCAGACACAGCGTGGTATCAACAACTACCACATCTCGCGCAAGACTATGGTCGACAACCCTGACTTCATTATCGCTATCGCTTTCGTGAAGCTGGCTGCCATTGAGACCAATCATTCCTTGGGCGTGATCAACGATGAGATCTCGGGTGCCATCGCTCAGGCCTGCCGAGAAATCATTGAGGGCAAATGGCATGAGAACTTCCCTATAGATATGGTACAGGGTGGTGCAGGTACATCAGTCAACATGAATGCCAACGAGGTGATCGCCAACCGTGCACTCGAAATCATGGGTCATGAGAAGGGCGACTACCAGTATTGCTCACCCAACGACCATTGTAACTGCGGACAGAGTACCAACGACGTTTATCCTACCAGTATCCGTCTGGCGCTCATCCGTATGAACACGCATCTCGTGGGTGCCCTTACAGGATTGATAAGCGCCTTCCGCTATAAGGCTGATGAGTATTCCGACGTCATCAAGATGGGACGCACACAGTTGCAGGACGCTGTGCCTATGTCGTTCGGACAGGAGTTCAATGCCTATGCCAACAATCTGGAGGAGGAAATCCTCAACCTGGAGCGCAACGTGAAACTGCTGCACGAAATCAATATGGGTGGTACTGCCATCGGTACAGGTCTGAACGCTGTTCCTGGTTTCGCCAAGCTTTGTGCTGCCAACCTGAGCAAGTTGACGGGCGAGAACTTCGAGACTGCTACCGACCTTGTTGAGGCTACTCCCGACACGGGTGCCTACGTGAGCTATTCGTCAGCTCTGAAGCGCCTGGCTGTTAAGTTGTCTAAGATATGCAACGACTTGCGACTCATGGCCTCTGGTCCTCGCTGCGGTCTCAACGAGATTAATCTGCCTCCTAAGGCTCCTGGATCTTCTATCATGCCGGGCAAGGTGAATCCAGTCATCCCTGAGGTGACCAATCAGGTTTGCTTCAAGGTAATCGGCAACGACACCACCATCAGCTTCGCAGCAGAGGCTGGTCAGCTGGAGCTGAACGTGATGGAGCCTATCATCACAGAGAGCCTCTTCGAGAGCCTTACATGGTTGAAGAATGCCATAGAGACCCTTACCTCTGAGTGTATCCTCGGCATTACTGTGAACAAGGAGCGTTGCTACGAAATGGTAAAGAACAGCATCGGTATCGTGACAGCCCTCAATCCCATCATTGGCTACAAGAAAAGTACCAAAGTGGCTAAGGAGGCTCATGCAACAGGCCGCTCAGTCTACGACATCGTGATAGAGCAGGGCATCATGAGCAAGGAGGAGCTCGACAAGGCGCTCGATCCTAACGAGATGCTGCAGTCGCATAAGTTCACTTTGAAATAATGAATGTTTCGCGTTTGTGTTAAAGGTTTAAGTAAAAAGCTATGTTGAAGCCTGCTCCTCCTGTGGCTTTGGTTGGCAGGGGGCGGGCTTCTTCTCATAGCTTTTCAGCCCATGACTTCTTCCGGATTTCTTTCAGTTCTCTATTTGCGAAAGTTGAATAAATGATAGCAGTTTCGGATAGTGTTGGTCTCTTTACTCATAAGTAGGTATTTAATCGGAATACCTATTTTTGATGACGTACGAAATTTGGAGATATCTCAGATTATATCTATTTTTGCACTCAGAAACAGAAATCGTATAGAGACGATAAGTATCGTGCTTCAAGCGGTTTTGTTAATGTTTTATGTAATTAAAAATATTAAAGTATTATGATTATTGAAAATGTTCATGCAAGAGAAATCTTGGATTCCCGCGGCAACCCTACAGTAGAGGTTGAGGTTACATTAAAGTCGGGTATTGTGGGTCGTGCTTCTGTTCCATCAGGTGCGTCGACAGGCGAAAACGAGGCTTTGGAACTTCGTGATGGTGATAAGAACCGCTATGGTGGTAAGGGTGTCTTGAAGGCTGTGGAGAATGTGAACAAGGTGATTGCGCCTGCCTTGGTGGGCTTCTCTGCCTTGGAACAGCGCGCCATTGACTACAAGATGCTGGAACTCGACGGTACCAAGACCAAGTCGAACCTGGGTGCAAATGCTATTCTTGGTGTGTCTTTGGCTGTGGCACATGCTGCTGCTGAGTATCTGCACATCCCCTTGTATCGCTACATCGGTGGTTGCAATACCTACACCCTTCCTGTTCCTATGATGAACATCATTAATGGTGGTGCTCACTCTGATGCACCTATCGCCTTCCAGGAGTTCATGATCCGTCCTGTGGGTGCTCCTTCCGAGAAGGAGGCCATCCGTATGGGTGCTGAGGTGTTCCATGCCCTGGCTAAGCTCCTGAAGAGCCGCGGCCTTTCTACCGCTGTAGGTGATGAGGGCGGTTTTGCCCCTGCACTCGATGGTATTGAGGATGCACTCGAGAGCATCTGTCAGGCCATTAAGGATGCTGGCTATGAGCCAGGAAAGGATGTGAAGATAGCCATGGACTGTGCTGCCAGTGAGTTTGCCGTTCAGGAGAATGGTGAGTGGTATTATGATTATCGCCAGTTGAAGGATGGTAAGAAGAAGGATCCTAATGGCAAGAAACTGACTGCTGAAGAGCAGATCAAATACCTGGAAGAACTGATTACCAAGTATCCTATCGATTCTATTGAGGATGGTCTTGATGAGAACGATTGGGACAACTGGGTGAAGTTGACTGCTGCCATTGGCGACCGTTGCCAGTTGGTAGGTGACGACCTCTTTGTAACAAACGTGAAGTTTCTGGAAAAGGGTATCAAGATGGGTGCTGCCAACTCTATCCTTATCAAGGTAAACCAGATAGGTTCTCTTACTGAGACCCTGGATGCTATTGAGATGGCTCATCGCCATGGTTACACTACGGTTACTTCCCATCGTTCGGGTGAAACCGAGGATACTACAATAGCTGATATTGCTGTGGCTACCAACTCGGGGCAGATCAAGACGGGTTCAATGAGTCGTACCGACCGTATGGCTAAGTACAACCAGCTTATCCGCATCGAAGAGCAGCTGGGTAATCGTGCAGCCTATGGCTATAAGAAGTTAAAATAATTGTGATAGTTTTTTAAATTTAGCGTAATCCTTTCATCATGACAAAACACGATTAGAATAGAATAGATCAGATATACGAGAATACATGGGCATGGATGGCTGCGAGAGTTGTCCATGCTTTTTTTCGTTTTTTATGTCACTAATGTAATTTCCCGAAACCCATGCTCATGGCTATCCATTGTCTTTCTCAGCCTTTGTTTCTGTAGGCGAGAGGAGTCATGCCGGCACGCATCTTGAAGAAGTTGGTGAGGGCGCTCTGGTCGCTGAAACTCAGGGCGTCGGCTATTTCGCCAATCGACATGTCGGAATGGGAGAGGAGGTTGCAGGCTTCCTTGTAGATGAGCGAGGTGACGTGCTCGTTGATGGTAGAGCCGCTTATCTCCTTGACCAAGCGCGAGAGGTAGGCCGTGGAGACATTCATCTTGCTGGCGTAGAAACGGATCTGGCGCTCCTTACGGAAGTTGCGGTACAGGTGATGGAGGAAGATTTCGTACACCTCCTTCTTGTGCTTGAAGTCGTGGGAGATGGATCGTTCCTCGTAGGGCAGCTCCTCGAGGATGAGGCGAAGCACGTTGAACATCGACTGAATCATCTCTACCTTGTTGATGTGCTGATGGCGCACGATGTTGTGAATGATGTTGAACACGTCGCTCACGCTCTTGTGCTTCTCCTCCGTGAGGTGGTAGATGGTGTTTTCGTTCACCATGTCGGTGTCTACGAGAACACATTCTGCCTCGAAGTCAGGCGACAGTTCTATCTCGTTGATGACGTGTCGCGAGGTCATGACGAGGAGGCTGTCGGCGTTGAGCGTCTTCCTCTCGTCTTGTTCGCTGATGACTACGGTGGCTGTGCCTTTCCTGATGAGCAGGAGTTTGGTGAAGAGTGTGCGCTGTTGCACCATTTCCTTGAAATGAGGAAGCACGTCGACACCCGTAGGTAGGGTGAGCCCTACTGAAAAATAGGCGGCAAAAGCGCCAAAAATGTCTGTCAATTGATATTGATTGGCAAACTCTTCCAGGTTGTATATCTGTTGATGTTTCACGGTTATGTCGGTTTTTAAGTTATCATTTCTTACTTGTTACTTGGCTTCTTCCATTTTTCTGAGTTCTTTCTCAAACCGTCGCCAGTAGAGGATACCGGCGATGGTGAGTCCGAATGGGAATGCTATCCAGATGCCCAGGATACCCATCCCGAGAGGGAATCCAAGGGTATAGCCCATAGGCAGTGAGATGACGAAGTAGGCGATGAAGGCGTAGAGCACCATCGGACGCACGCAGGCGATGCCGCGAAGGGCGTTGGCAAAGCTGTATTGCAGTCCGTCGCCAAACTGATAGACCATCATCATGATGATGAGCAGCGCCACGTATTGCTGCACTTCCACGTTGTCGTTGAACCAGCCTCCTATCTGATGGCGAAGGAGCAGTACGGGCAGTCCCATGCAGATGGAGAACATCAGGTTGAGTCGCCAGCCGTCGTAGGCATTGCGGCGAACCGCCTGATAGTCTTTCTGACCAACGAAGTGGCTTACACGGATGGCCATGGCGGCTGCCATACCCGAGAGTACGAGATAGAAGAGCTGGGAGAGGGTGATCATCACCTGGTGGGCTGCCAAGGGTATGGTTCCGAGCCATCCCACCATCACACAACTGAGGGTAAAGGCCGACGACTCCATGCCCAACTGCAGGGCTACAGGCCATCCTAAGCGGTTCATCTCGCGGAAGTCGGTCTTGGTGATGCTGCTATGCAAAATGTCGTGACGGTACTGGGCGAACTTCTTCCTGCCTATCACAATTCCCACCATGGCTGCTGCCATGAGCACACGGCTCAGCAAGGTGGAGATTCCGGCTCCGAGAAGTCCCAGTTCGGGGAACCCAGCCACACCATAGATGAGCAGCCAGTTGCCGAAGATGTTGACCACGTTGCCTGCTATCATCACCCACATCGCCACACGTGTCTCTGCCACGCCATCAAGAAATTGCTTCATGGTGTAGAAGATACCCATGAAGAGTACTGAGACGAGGTTGACGATATAGTAGGGACGAATGAGCGAGAGCAGCTCTTCTGGTTGTCCGATGTGCGAGAGGTTGACGTAGAGCACCACAAGCGCTATGGAGAGAAGGGTGCCCGTAAGCATATTGGCGAAGAGCGAGTTGCGCACCTTCTGTCCGATGCTGTCGGTACGTTCCTCGCCATAGAGTCGGCCGATGATAGGAGTCAGACCATAGGTGAAGCCCATGTACATGACGAACACCAGGGTATAGATGTTGTTGACAAGTCCTGCCGCAGCCAGTTCTTCCGTGCTGTGGTGACCTATCATGATGGTGTCGGCAAAACCCAAGATGATGGTTCCTAATTGTCCTATGACGATAGGGATGCCAATGCTTAATAGATTCTTATAATAATGTCTTTGTGTTCCTGTAATTTTTTTGCTCATATATAACATCTTGTCTGTTATTCGTGCAAAGATAATGCAAACGAGCGCAATGAAAGCTTGCTTTCAAATTGCCGAGTGTAGCTATTTTCTGCAAAGATACAACGTTTTCTTGAGAATTACAAAAAAAATGGTAGAAAATGTGGTTTTAGGAGATGAGTAGTTACTTTAATACAAATTGTTTTCGGCTCGTTAAGAATTTGTTCTGTCTTGTAGAAATCTCCGATTCGCACATTGAAATCTCTGTTCAAAGCCTTTGAACGTGCATTCAAAGCCTCTGAACGGAGATTTTAAAGGTGTTTGGCAAAAAAGTCATAAGTGACAGACAATCATTTCCTAATAACAAAAAACTTAATATAACTATGGCAAAGTACAAATTAGTAGAAATGGCAGACATGGATAAGACCGGCTCACGCAAGGTCTATCCTAAGATGGTAGCCTATCGGACCCTGTCCACAGAAGAGTTTATAAAGAAGATGAAGTGGTACAACAACGCATTACCGACGAGCGCGATAGAGGCCGCTTTATCTGATATGTGTAATATATTGGCCCGTATGTTGGCTATGGGGTACAATGTCAACCTGGATGGATTGGGAACCTTTTCGTTGTCCTTGGGGTTCGAAGACGAAAAACCTACCGAGATGCAGCAGAACGATGACAAGATGACCTATCGTAAAGTGGGAGTAAAGAATGTCAACTTCAAGACCTCACCCGAGTTGATAAAGGAAGTAAGACTACTTGCCAACTCCGACCTGGAACGTGATATGGGTGGCGTAAAAGTGATCAAACGAGAGCTGTACTCCAAAGAAGAGCGTGTCAGTCGTGCCATGGAAGAAATCCATGAAAATGGTTTCATCACCCTCACCGATTATGCAGCCATCAACCATCTGAGCCGGACTGCCGCCTCCATGGAATTGAAAACGTTGACAGATGACCCTTCTTCTCCTATTACTGCAAAAGGAAGAGGCTCTCACAAGGTTTGGGTGAAGAAGCAAGAGGAATAATCGGGATTTTTTGAATAACAATATCTTTGGGGACTGCAATTATGCCGGAGTAGGGGTTATTGCGGTCTCTAAGGTTAAACAAGTTTAATTGTCAAAGAAAATCATGGCTTTTTCGGATGATAATATTACTTTTGTAGCATCAAAAACTCAAGACACTAAAAACAAACCAAAAATTGATTCACACACAACTAATTAAAAAAACAAATATAAACTACAACAAACACTAAAAACAAAACTGTGAAAATGAAAACTAAAACAAAGACAAAGGTAGCGCTTGTAGCGTTGTGCCTTTTAGCTTCGCACGGAGCTATGGCTAAAGATTATTACTTGGCACCTAATGGTTCAGGTAATGGTATGACTATCGACAAACCTTTTGGTGACCCGGTAAAGGCTTTTGCTGCACTGAAGGCTGGCGACATTCTCTACGTGAGAGGTGGAACCTACAAACTCTCACAAACCATCAATGTGACTGAGACAGGTACTGCAGACAAGCGTATCTGTGTGTTTGCCTATCCTGGTGACACAGAGCGCCCTGTATTCGACTTCGCTGGACAGCCACGTAGTACTGCAACAGAGGCTGCTAACAACCGAGGTATCATGCACAAGATAGGTGCCAACTACTGGCATTATCGTGGTCTCGACATCTGTAACTCTGCTGATAATGGTATGAAACTTGAGGGTAGTTATTGCGTAGTGGAGCTTTGCCGCTTCTATGGCAATGAAGACACAGGATTGCAGCAAGGTTTCGGTAAAGACAGTAAAGGCAACAACACCCGCAATACTGAGTTCAAATACGGAAGATTCAATATTATCGTCAACTGCGATGCTTATGATAACCACGACCCATGGACTAACGGAGGCAACGCTGATGGTTTCGCTATCAAGCTGTATCCTGGTCCTGGTAATGAGTTTCATGGTTGCCGTGCCTGGCACAACTCTGACGACGGCTGGGACTTGTACTACACCGTTTTCCCTATTGTGGTTGACAACTGTTGGTGCTTGAATAATGGTTTCGACAAGGGTAATGCCAACGGATTCAAGATGGGAGGATGCAAGCAGGGCGGTACCTCAACAGGTGCTCATGTATTCAAAAACTGTATTGCAGCTTTCCACGCCAAAAAAGGTTTCGACCAGAACCATCATCGCGAGGGTTCTTATCTCATCAATGACCTCTCGTATGGCAACGGTATCAACTATGGTTACAACATGGAAGAGCCTGACTATGGCAACTGGGTGCTGCGTAACTGCGTGGGCTTTGCCTATGGCTCACAAAAGATGGAGCGCAACTCTGCTTTCACTAAGGCGCCAGACATCGAATACTGTACCTGGACCACACTCGATAACACCAATCCTTTGGGTGAGAAGGCAAGCAATACAGGTACTTCCTATGCCAAAACTATCAATAATTATTCTTCCGAGTACGAGGATCTGAGCTACGAGACAGGCATCAGTGCCCGTCAGGATAACGGAGAGTTGCCTTTGAAGTTCGGTCGTCTGAAAGCTGGCAGCAAGCTGATTGATGCAGGTGCTCCGATTACAGATTTCAAGACGGTGGATGCTCATAAGGCTGCATACGAATATGCGGACAAGGCGCCACAGAACTGGTCAGTAACCCTCAACATCCCTTATGTAGGCAAGGCGCCTGACTATGGTCCATACGAATATGGTGGCGATGACAATGCCTATACTCTCAAAATGCCTGTGAACGACGGTACGGTGGAAGATGCCATTCCAGAGCCAAGCGATGGAAAGAACTGGGTGACCACAACCGTAGTCAACAACTATCTCTTCCAGGATGAGGTAATTGCCGATGAGGTGAAGAAGTATATCACAGGCGGAACGGCAGAAGGCGTGAATCCAAGATACTATGGTAAGTCATCTGATGGCAAGAGTTCGGTGACCTACGTAGATGAGTCTACGACGAGAGGCAAGAAGTACTCTGCTACTTATGGTGCTTACAGGATTCCAAAGACAACCAACGTAGAGTTCACCCTGCCTTCTCTTGCCGAGATGAAGTCTAATGTATATTGCACGGGTGGTCGTACACTCGTTATCGACTGGCATTATGTAGATAACTCCAACTCAGGAACAGCATCTGTTTCCTTATCAGAAGGTGTTGCTCTGGTTGACGTGAAAGCCAAGGTGGGCAAGATAGAGAAGAAGCCTATTGTTGTGACATTGACCAATAATGGTGGTGGCGATATGTACTTTACCGACCTGACACTGGGCGTTTACCAGGAGGTGGACGAAGATGGCAACCCAATCGTTACGGGCATTGAGCAAGTAGAGAAGGAGAGTGCCACAAAGACCTATCAGATGTACCAGACCACCAATGGTCTGATCGTCTATGGTGACATTGCCTCACTCAATGTATTCAGCGCTGACGGTAAGAAGGTGGCAGGCTCAACAGACTCTCAGTTTGTCAACACCTCAGTTCTTGTCAAGGGCATGTACATCGTGCTCATCAAGGGCAAGGATGGAAGCACAGTCGCACAGAAGTTCCTGCGCAGATAAGCTTCAAGCGAAAGAAATAATGAATCACAGAATGAGTGAGAAGTATGTGAACACCTATTAACGTGTTTCAAAGTAATTGAAATAATTTGCGATTCAGAAAGATAATTTGTAATTTTGGCATTCGTAAGTTTACTGATAACGAATATCCAAAAATATGAAGAAAATACTTTTTGCAATCGTTCTGTCTCTGACGGCTCTGAAGGTATCGGCTTACGATTTCCTCAGAGCCGTTAAAGATTCTATCCCCGGAGGCTACAACTTCTGGGTTTATACACCAGTAGATTATTTTTATTCTCAAGAGCAGACTCCTGTCATCATCTTCCTGCATGGAGCAAGCCTTTGCGGAAGAGACCTCTCGCGCGTTCGCCGTTATGGTCCTCTCGATGCCATCGTGAAAGGCAGGGATATTGATGCCCTCACCATTGTGCCTCAGAACCCCGGTGGAGCCTGGAGCCCGAAGAAGGTGATGGATGTCTTCGACTGGGTAAGGAAACATTACGCCTGCGACTCTACCCGTGTGTATGTGCTGGGCATGAGTCTCGGCGGTTATGGCACTATGGATGTCTGCGGCACCTATCCCGACCGCATTGCTGCAGGAATGGCACTCTGCGGAGGTACCTCGCTCAAGGATGTGAGTGGACTGGGCAAGTTGCCTTTCTGGATTATTCATGGTACTGCCGACAGAGCCGTGCCCGTGAAGCAGTCGAAGGTGGTGGTGGAGAAACTGAAAAGGAGTGGTAACGACAGCCGGTTGCTGTACGACTGGCTACCTGGTGCCAATCATGGAGCACCTGCCCGTATCTTTTATCTCAAGAAAACCTATGAGTGGCTTTTCTCTCATAGTCTGGTGGATAAAGACCGTCCTGTCAACAAGAGCATCGACATAGGACTGGGCGATTTGCGCAAGGCTTACCGTGACGTCAACCGCAACAAGCCTGCCCCCGAACTGATCGACGGTCCCAGTGTCATCAAAGAAGAAGGAAATGAGTATTAATGCTCATTCCCTTCTTATGCTTTTCGCAAGTTTAGGAGTTAAAGAAGTTATCACTCCCGACAGTCGCAAGAAATTACTGAAGTCTCGCCTGTTTTCCCCCACACGCCCTGAAAGGGCAGAAGCTCTTAGCCCAGGGCAACGCCCTGGGTTATTTTGTACGCAAACCTGTCGCCCTGTAAGGGCAAAAGCTTTACATAACGCAGAGGATTTTCAATTTTTATTAGGTATATTTT
>ERZ1026854.1125-NODE-1125-length-17522-cov-3.750615_pt1 | contig 17522 bp, 13 predicted proteins | sample MGYA00380157_ERZ1026854 | MGnify/ENA primary metagenome ERZ1026854 (study PRJEB33269, sample SAMEA4719793) | human gut metagenome | biome: human-associated habitat; feature: organic feature; material: feces | place: Cameroon | collected 2013-10 ...
GCCTTATGTTTTAAGGCTTTTCGGCATTTTTCTTTAATAGAAATTTTAGGATTTTCCGAAATCATTCTGACAATTTCATACGCTTTCGCTACCTTTTTCCTAGAATACTCCGGCAGCCTTCTTTTAATCTGCTCCTCTGAAATGTCTATGACATTTTCTATGACATTTTCGTTTTCCCGGTCCGCCATCCTCATCACAAGTGTTACCTGATTCAGATTTGTATCCTCAATCAGCTCTGCTTCTATCCATCCTTCATTTTTCCATGTATTAAGAATGGTTGGAAAGCCCGAACCGGCATTATCACCAAATCCAACCATACGAAGCATAGTCTGCATATGTGGATTTCGCGATTTTGAATTGCCGCCTCGATAAATGTCCTCAAGTGGTAATTTCAAAATGCCCGGATTAGTAAATTCAAAAGAATCCTTCTTTTTAATCACCTTCAACACACCGGCATCCATAAGATAATCTGCATGAATGATCATATTAACAAGACCTTCCCTGACTGCCTTATGCACCGGAGTTTCGTCAATACGCTGTATCCCCTCCAGTTTAAACGGTTTTTTCAAATCTTCTGTCAATTTTGGTGTAACCTTGGTAAAAAAATTAAAAAGATTATTCTCCCCTGTTCCATCATAGGTAATCCTATCATTCCATCGGATATCTATCGTAATTTCACTTTCATTCCGATAATCCATAAAAACATTGTCAAATTTTTCCCGGATTGCCTGTCCTGTGCCAAACATCATCCATTGTATAATATTCGATAATTATATTGTCATTCCCTTCCGGGCTCTGATCACGGATCATCCCCCGTACCTCATGCCCTGTTGCGTGGTAGTCACCTTCGTTGTTTCTTTTGTACGTTCCCTTATATGGATTCTCTCCAACATAAACCGGACACATATTAAAGTCTGCTCTCGGCACATGGATCACTAAAAAACTGGTTCCATTCTCCTCCACAACAAATACATCTTCATCCTTCAAAATATTGACGTTCACTTTGCTGCCATTGATAGTGTTCCAAAAATCTTCTTTCTGCTTATCCGGATTTTCAATGCCTTGCAGTATAAAACGCTCCTCCGGAACTTTTTTTGTTTTGTCCTCTTCAACACCAAGGATAATATAACCACCATTTGTATTTGCAAAAGCAGAGTATGACTCATAAACAGACTTTGGCACGATGCTGTCTGCTTTTTTGCATTCAATATCAACCTTTTCTCCCTGATAGATTAATTGTTTTAACTCTTGAATGTCCATTATGTTATGTCACCTGCTTTCTTTGAATCTGGTTTTATGGTTTCTCTTTTTCCTGTTAAGTATACCATATTCCAAACCTCTTTAAACTAGCAGATTCTATTATAATAACATGGCATCATTTGAATAACATTTTTCCTACTCACTATCCAATTTACTCATTTTTCCGATTGCGGCACTTTCCTATTGTATTCGCCAGGAAACCTGTCAGCATACCGATTGCAGAAATTATCGTTCCTCCTGCAATCATTCCCCAATCCGGTGTATTCAGCTTGTTAAAAGCAATGTTGTTAGCCATCTTGAATGTACCGTATTCGGCAAGCATATACATTACACCAAATATGAGCGTCAATGCCCATTTTCTTATTCCCCAAAAGTCATTGGCCCCAATAATAACAGAAACAAAGAATGTTGTCACCGGAAGAATAATCCAAAGGTACAATAAACTATACCCTATCGCATCACTACCATTTGCAAAAAACCAGAACACGATCATTGCAATAACCCAAATCAACAGATAAGACAAAATAGTAATGATTTTGTTTCTTTTAATGTTGCTTTTTACAACATTTGTACTTTCTTCAAGATATTCATAATAGGTGTTCATTTTTTGTTCTCCCTTTAATAGATAATCGAGAGAAACATCGTAACACTCGCTCATTTTTATAACACTAATAATATCCGGATAGGATTTTTCATTTTCCCAGTTCGATATCGTTTGCCGACTTACTCCCAACAATTCAGCAATCTGTTCCTGGGTTAACTTTTTCTCAAGTCGGGCTCTCTTTATTTTGCTTCCAATATCATACTCCATGCCTTTTCACCCCCTTTTCTCTTTTAATAATATAGGGATAATATCCCTTATCGTCTATCAAACAATTTTGACACCTCCCGAAATGTGTGTCAAAATCCTTTTACATCCGCTGTGAGAACGCCTTCCTGCTATACATATAATAGATCACAAACAACACACCTCCGGTAAATATCCATGAAGCCACATACACATTCATCAGCATTTCAAAGGTTTGAACCATCTTAAAGATCGTTACCAGCCAGATCATTCGAAAGACCACCGTTCCCAGAATGGTCACAACAGACGGCTCCAGAGATCTTCCCATACCTCTCATAGCAGCACTTTCTACCTCATAGGTTGCAGTCAGTCCCTCCAGGGCACAGACACGCTCCATCCGGATAATGCCGTAAGCGGCAACTGCCTGGCTTGTGGTATAGATGCTGACAAAGAATCCCTTCCACAAAATAAATACTACACTCAATATCTCCGTAAAACCGATTCCAAACAGCATACACAACCAAAAGATCCTGCGGCACCGCTTGAAATTTCCGGCACCATAATTCTGGCTGGTAAAGGTTACTGCCGCCTGCGCAAATGCATTGGCAATATCGTATGTAAAATATTCAAAATTTAATGCCAGAGAGGAGCCGGCAATGGCGTCCTCTCCAAAGGAATTGATGCCGCTCTGGATAAACACATTAGAGATAGAAAAAATGGCTCCCTGAATTCCCGCCGGGATGCCAATGATCAGCACCTTTTTCAAATCTGCCCATTTGATCCTCATATCATGAAAACGAAATTGAAACTCGTCTCTCCTGTGATGAAGACAGTGGATTACGAGAGATGCACTCAATATGTTGGAGATCACCGTAGCGATCGCCACACCGGATACCCCCAGCCGGAAACAGATCACCAGAACCAGATTCAGGATCACATTGACGATTCCGGATGCCAGAAGATAATACATTGGGCGTCTGGTGTCTCCAAAGCTTCGAAGTGCTGCTGACCCAAAATTGTAGATCAGCATAAAGGGAATACTCAAAAAATAGATCCTGATATACAATATGGCTTCTGTCATGACGCTTTCCGGTGTGCCGGATGCTTCCAAAACAAGCCGGGCCGTCAGCATACCAAGAAGCATCAGAAATACCCCCAAAGCTGCTCCGAAGGTTAAAACCGTATGAAGCATACCCGGAATCCGTTCCCGTTTCTTCTGACCGATCAGACTGGCTAACACGGCATTTGGTCCCACCGAAAGTCCTACGATCAGATTAACAAAGATACCTACCAGTGCCACGCAGCTTCCCACGGCCGCCAATGCCTGATCTCCCGCAAATCGTCCCACGACGGCAACATCCGCAGAATTAAAAAGCTGCTGTAAAATACTGCTAAACGCTAACGGAAGGGAAAACAGAATTAATTTTCCTGCAATCCCTCCGTTTAACATATCCATCTCTTTCTCTGTTGTTTTCATGATGTTTTGCCTCCACATTCCCTAACACTGTATCACAATTTATATCAAATAGAAAGTGTGGATATCATCAAAAATTGTATATTAGACCCATACCAATTTCTTTTTCAGATACTGTGGCATTACAGCTCCCGGATCACTTCCTCCCGTACCGGATCCATATGCTCATCAATAAGACCAAAATCCATCTCCTTATAACTCCATGCCGCCCTTCCAATACCATACTTTTCAAAAACAGCATGAATACTCTGATACCATTTCAGAGTGTCTTCCGGAGATGTCAGATTGATCACTCCATATTCCCCACAATATAATGGTACATTTCTCTCCTCAGCAACTGTAATAGCCTCTGCAAACAACTTTTCAAAAAATTCACTGTCCAGAGCATGGGGAATGTCCTTTGCCGGCTCCAGCATGATCACATTGTCTGGAAGATATTCCTTTGTCTTGTCCATAAACACGGACATGTCATTATCAAGAGACATCCGGTAATCCGCAGGCATGGTATCAACCCAGCCCGCTCCCTGATGAGTAAAGATCAGAGGTTCATAGCAATGAAAATTATAAACAATATTCTCATCTGCCGGCATCGGAAGATCCTTTACTGCAGTAACACTGTTATTCCAATAGCCACCAATCATAATCTTTGTTTTCGGAGCAATAACACGGATCCTGCGGATACATTCTGCTGAAATCTGCTTCCATGCGTCCATAGTCTTCTCGTCCGTCACTTCATTAAGAAGCTCAAAGGCGACCTGATCTCCATATCCGGCAAATCTCCGGGCAATCTCCTCCCACAGGGTATAGAAATACTTCTGGTAACTTTCCTCCGCAAAAAAACCATGCTCCTGCTCATTTTTATCAAAGGAATAGCCTGCGGTTTTATGAAGATCCAAAATGACATTCAGCCCATATTTCCGGCACCACTCCACAGCACGCTTCACATAACCAAACCCATCCTCCTTAAATGCTCCGTTTTCCTCCCGCAGGACATTGTAATCCATTGGCAGACGAAGATGGTCCAACCCCCAGGTACTAAGACGTCTGATGTCTTCCTCCTCAATAAAATGCTCCAGCCTTTCCTTGCTGTAATCACACTGGGATAACCAGCCGCCAAGATTGACACCCTTTTCATATCCGATCCATTTTCTCATCGTGATCACCTTTCCTTTCTTTTTCTTGCATTTATATAAGCATTGTCTATTTTCTTTTTACAGCTTCATCATAGTATTATTTAGCCGGATATGATACAATGAAACAGATGAATATATCATAATTCCGATATAATATGATATCAGGTTCAAAAGCAGATAGTAATATATGTTTACATACAAATTGCTATCTGTCGGCCTGACCCTGACATCATAAAATTGCTTTTCACCGAAAGGAGGTTTTCATACCTATGAATGTCAAAAAGGAACTCCGAAATCTCCTCGCCAAGCAGCAGGAGGAAGAATATTTTCATATCTCTATGGAGGAGGAATTTGCCTTCTACCGGGATATTGCCTCCGGCAATCCGGATATTTTGCAGGGGGATATCGCCAATCAGAACTGGGAACATATGGGAACATTATCTGCAAATCCTCTGCAGAATATGAAGTATCATCATGTCATTCTGATCGCTATGATCACCCGTTTTTGCATTGAAGGGGGACTGGAACCGGAGCAGTCCTTTACCCTCAGTGACCTCTTGATTCGAAAGGTGGATCAGTGTACCAGTCAGGAGGAACTCGCGGGGATCAAGGTGGAGGCTGTCACTGCTTTTACCAACGCCATGCATGAGCTACGTCAAGGGAAAGCCCTTTCCTATCATGTCCGGCATGGCATTGATTACATTGTCAAACATATGTCCCACCCTCTTTCCAGCCGGGAAGTTGCTACAGCACTGGGACTTCACCCGGAATATTTATCGAAGCTTTTTAAAAAAGAAACAGGATATACCCTGCAACAGTATATCCTGCATAAAAAATGTGAAACCTCCTGCTATATGTTGAAAAACAGCACCATTAGCTGTACCGATATCAGTTCCTTTCTGGGCTTTGCCTCCTGCAGCCATTATATCCGCTGCTTCCACCGGGAATATGGTGTCACACCGGGACAATACCGGCGAAACGAGGATCTCACTGACTATTCCAGGCATTGAAAATCCATCTGGAATACGATATCTTAAAATTATGCAAATCGAAGTTGCGAAGCAACTTCTAATATGAACCCTTTAGGGTTCATTATACACCGCATATGCGCTGTTATACATACGGCGAAGATTTTCCTTACTGTTGTACTGCTCCCCGATACAAAACTCCTTTGACCAGGTCATATAATACGCCCATGGTGTATGGGACTCTGCCAGCATATCCACATCCGGCATATAACCCACCTCAGCCAGAGCCGCCACCTTATTGGTACTAGTCGCCCGGATCAGCTCCTCGTATTCCTTCGCATAGTCTGTGGGCGCATATTCCGGCAGGTAAATATCTACAGAAACAATATCCACAAACGCATCCCCCGGATATCCCTCCAGCAGTCTGCAGTTCCATACCCAGAGCAGATTGTCCAGATGACATTCATTCACGTAATAATCATACATCAACAGATACAGATCCCTGGCAACCTCCGGTCCCTTAGACCCCCACCAGAACCAGGTTCCGTCTGACTCATGAAACGGCCTCCAGAGAATTGGGATTCCTGCCTCTTTAAACTCCTCAAGATAACCGGCGATCACCTTCATATCGTGATAAAACGCCTCCCGCTCCGGTGTCCCTGCGACCAGTACCTTTGCCGGATCAAAATCAGTATGTTCCGTATAAAAGCTTTTGTCCCTGCCTCCTAAAGGAGAAAACCAGTGAAAGGAAAATGTTACGATCCCATCGGATTCCTTTGCCCATTTCATAGCCGTTTTTAATGTGTCCCTGTTTTCGTACACCTCAGTAAGACATGCCTCCCCGGCATCTGCCTCATTGATATTGGGAGAATATGCCAGAAGTTCAAAACCTCTCAGCTTTGGCTGCTTTCCGGTAATCTCCCGGATATATGTAATCTCCTCCATAGGATTTGTCTGGGTATGCTGTCCCGTAATAATCCCACGTCCTGCCGTCTGTTCCAGATAATTTAAAAGAGCTGCTGCCTCCGGGGAAGCATTTTGATTGACCGGTTTCTGCATTTTGGGGTACCTCCTGTTTTCATTACTGTTTCTGCATTCCTGCTCTGTCCAATTTCAAGAACACTTTCCATATACATTTTGGGATTACATTATGTCCGTATTTTCGGACACATCATCCTTTAAGATAAATTTGTGGATCACCTTTGCCACACCATCCTCATCATTGGAGGCTGTCACATAATCTGCTGCATCCTTTACCACCGGCTGGGCATTCTCCATGGCCACTCCAAGACCGGCATATTTGATCATAGACAGATCATTAAAGCCATCTCCACAGGCGATCATATCTTTCCTTTTATTTCCTGTCATTTTGCAGAAACGTTCCAGAGAAGCCGCCTTGTCAATGCCCTTTGGGGTGATCTCCACAAAAAACGGCTCACTTCGGCTGATACAGAGCTTGTCCCCAAACTTTTCGGCATAGATCTTCTCTGCTTCCGCTGCCATCTCCGGCTCGGCTGTTCCCAGACATTTATTCAATGGAAAATCCACATAATCCTCGACCTTTTCCATCTGTTTCACCGGCAGATGATTGATATTCTTCTCCACATCAATATACTCATCATAATGCATTCCGGTGATGATATTGTTATCCTCATCATAGGAAAGCAGACCAATATCCAACTTTCTTGCCAGAGAGAACAGTTCCGGCACAAGCTCCGGCGGCAGTGTTTTCTGGTAGATCACCTCATCACTGCTGCAGTCCGTAATCTTTCCACCATTAAAGGATAAAATATATCCTCCATGCTCCTTTAATTTTAACTCCTTTGCTAAAGGCGTGATCCCTGCTGTGGGACGCCCGGATGCAAGGACCACGGTATGTCCCTTCTCCTGCATCTCCATCAGTGCCGCCTTTGTCTCCGGCGTGATCTTTTTTTCTGAATTGGTCAATGTGCCATCTAAATCCAGCACCAATACTTTTTTATCCATTTCTATTCCCGGTTCCTTTCTCACCCTACGCAAACTGGCTGTTATACAAGTTTGCATAGAATCCGTTCTGTGCAAGCAGGCTTTCATGGCTGCCCTGCTCAATAATGTTACCATCCTTCATCACCAGAATAATATCGGCATTTTTGATCGTTGATAAACGATGTGCCACAATAAAACTCGTTCTTCCCTTCATAAGCTTTTCGAATGCTCTCTGGATCCGTATCTCCGTACGGGTATCAATCGAAGAAGTTGCCTCATCCAGTATCAGCATCGGAGGCTGGCAGAGCATAACTCTTGTAATACATAATAACTGCTTCTGTCCCTGGGAAAGATTATCTCCATCCTCACGAACCACCGTATCGTAGCCCTGTGGCAGACGTTTAATAAAGCTGTGGGCATGGGTTGCCTTTGCTGCTGCAATGATCTCCTCCTCGGTCGCATCCGGTTTTCCCATGATAATGTTATCCCGGATCGTCCCATCCTTAAGCCATGTCTCCTGAAGCACCATACCGATATTGCTTCGCAGGCTGGCTCTTGTCATATTGCGGATGTCAGTGCCGTCCACTGCGATCACACCCTTATTCACATCATAGAAACGCATCAGCAGATTGATGACCGTAGTTTTTCCACATCCGGTTGGTCCGACGATCGCCACACGCTGTCCCGGCTTTACGGTAAGGTTAAAATCCCGGATCAGCTTCTGTTCCGGCACATAGGAGAAGGAAACATTTTTCAGTTCCACCGCACCCTTCACCTGTGTCAGCTCGATCGCATCCGGCTTGTCCGGCTCCTGCGGCTCTGCCTCCATCAGTTCAAACACTCTGGCAGCACAGGCGATCGCATTCTGCAGCTCGGTAATGACACCGGAGATCTCATTAAACGGCTTGGTATACTGGTTTGCATAGCTTAAGAAGCTGGTGAGCCGTCCCACAGACAGCATTCCGTGAATGGCAAAAAATGCCCCCACAATACCGACTCCCGCATACACCAGATTGTTGACAAAACGTGTGGCCGGGTTAGTAATAGATGAAAAGAAGGTGGCTCTCAGAGAATACTTCTCCAGTCTGCCGTTGATCTCATCAAACTGCTCCAGAGAACGTTTTTCATGGCCATATGCCTGTACCACTCTCTGATTGCCGATCATCTCGTCGATCAAAGCCGTCTGGGCTCCTCTTTCCTTTGACTGCATTTGAAACATGGTGTAAGACTTTTTGGCAATAAAGCCTGCCACAAAAAAGGACAATGGAGTCACCAGAATCACCACAAGCGTGATCCATACATTGATCCGCAGCATAAACACCAGAGTTCCAACGATCGTCATCACACCGGTAAATGCCTGGGTAAATCCCATCAGAAGACCATCGGCAAACTGGTCCACATCTGCGATCACACGGCTTACAATATCTCCTGCCGCATGGCCATCCAGATACTTCAGAGGCACGATCTGAATCCGGTCCATGGCATCTTTCCGGATATCCTGAACCACGTGATAAGTAATATAGTTATTGCAGATATTCATGATCCACTGTGCCACACCTGTAATTGCCAGCACGATCAGCATCGTTTTCACGATCGGCTTTAAACCGGCAAAATCAACCTTTCCCTTCTCTACCATAAGATCCACGGCATTACCTGTAAGGATTGGAAGATAAAGTGTTGTGATCACCGTCACCGCTGCAAAGATCAGCGACATCACTACACGAACCCGATACTTTTTAATATATTTCATTACTTTTATCAGAGTCTTCTTCTGGTCATCTCTGGTCATTTTTTCTTTTCCTGCCACCTTTTATCTCACCTCTTCCTTCTGCGTCTTTGTTTCCCCCGGTTTCTTAAACTGGGAATCATAAATTTCCTTATATACACTGCAGTTTTCGAGCAGTTCTTCGTGGGTTCCCATCCCCACAAGCTGTCCGTCATCCAGTACCAGAATTTTATCCGCTTGCTGGATAGAAGAGGTTCTCTGCGATACAATAAATATCGTTGATGTATTTTTCAATGTACCAAGGGCTTTTCGAAGCTTTGCATCTGTTGCAAAGTCAAGTGCCGAAGCACTGTCGTCCAGGATCAGAATGGAAGGCTTTCGCACCAGCGCTCTGGCAATGTTAAATCTCTGTCTCTGTCCTCCGGAAAGGTTTCTCCCCCCCTGTTCGATCTCGTAATCCAGTCCCTCCGGCTTACCGGCAACCACTTCAGATGCCTGTGCGAGCTCCAATGCCTCATTGATCTGTTTATCGTCTGCATCCGGATTACCCCAGTGGATATTTTCACGGATGGAGCCTTGGAACAGCACCGCCTTCTGCATTACGATACCAATATTCTGCCGCAGTTCTTCCAGTCTGTACGATTTTACGTCCTGTCCGTTAATTCGTACACTTCCCTCTGTGGCATCATAAAATCTTGGGATCATATGCACCAGAGAAGTCTTTCCGGAACCGGTACCACCAATAATACCGATGGTCTGACCCGGCTCTGCCGTAAAGGTGATATCCTCCAGAGACGCTTCTCCCGCACCTTTATATGCCAGTGCCACATGGTCAAACTCCACAAGTGCCGGTTTCTTATCCTGCCCCGGTTCAAAGGATACATTCCCGTCCTCCAGACTGCTGTTTACCTCCAGCAAGGACTGGATACGATTGCCGCATGCCACACATTTTGTAGTCATGATGATAGTATTGGCAAGCTTGACTAACTCCACCAGAATCTGTGACATGTAATTGATCAGCGCCACGATCTGTCCCTGTGTCAGAGTTCCCATATTGATACGGACCGCTCCTGTCCAGATCAGTGCCACCAATGCTCCGTTGATCATAATATAAGTGACCGGATTCATCAGTGCGGAAATACGTCCCACAAAAAGCTGCATTCTGGTGAGAAGATCATTTTCCTGACGAAAGCTTTCTCTCTCCGCCTGCTCCTTGTTAAATGCACGGATCACACGTACACCGCTCAGATTCTGTCTTGTCACCCCCAGCAGACGGTCCAGATGTCCCTGCACCTTCTGATACATAGGCATAGTCATAAGCATAATGCCAAACACGACAATGGCAAGCAGCGGAATGACTACCGCAAAGATAAGTGCCGCCTTTACATCAATGGTAAATGCCATGATCGCCGCACCAAATACAATAAACGGAGATCGGAGGAAAAGACGAAGTGCCAGGTTGGTTCCTGACTGAACCTGATTGATGTCACTGGTCATTCTCGTGATCATCATAGAGGTTCCCGCCTCGTCCATCTCGGTAAATGACAATGACTCAATATGCTCAAACACCGCATGACGAAGCTTTGTCGCAAAGCCTACCGCCGCCTTTGCCGCAAAATACTGTGCCGTGATGGAGCAGGTCAGACCAATCGCCGCCAGCACCAGCAAAAGACCACCCATCTTCCAGATGTACGGCACATTGTTTTGGGAAATACCTCTGTCGATCAGCCATGCCATAACCATGGGAACGGTGAGATCAAAGCATGCCTCCAGCAGTTTAAACAAAGGTCCGAGGATACATTCCTTCTGATACTCCGTAATATACTTCAATAGTTTTTTCATCAGATGCCTCCTAAAAGTAATATGCCCAAAAGACACAACTTTTATTGTATCGTGTATCTGACGTTTGGTCAATATGCCATCCGTTCTTTATCCATACCAAAAAAGACATTAGTGATCCATTTAGACAAAAAGATAGAAAAGAAGATAATCGCCAGAAGCTCCCACAATAATTTTTTTATCAGCAGGCTTTCCCAGGTCAGCTCAATATTATTTTTATGAATCCGGCGCAACATAGAAAAGGCACTCTGCTGTGTGTTCCAGTTTCTCTTCCAACCGGAAAAATCAGACCATTGCCCCGGTAAAAGCTCCTGAAACATCCTTGTTCCATGGGCCAGATCAAACCGCAGCCACGTTCCTGCCAGTCCCCTCTGATCCAAAAATGCCTGTGCTCTGATCCGGGTCAGAACCTGCGGCCGGTGAGAAAATGTGATCCTGTTTAGATGCATTTTGGACATCCTTTCCCCTGCTTCCACCACAAAGGCATCGGAAATATTGGGGATCACACCTCGCACCAGCCAGCACTGTCCCCCCTGCTCTACCTTCTCTCCTGCAATATCAGTACCTCCAAAAAGCTGCTCTGCCGTTTTCTTTCCCAGCAGACATCCCCGGTTATCGGACGGAGAAAGAATTGCCGCTCCCGGCAGTACCCACTCAGAGGAACCACAAAGCACAAGCATTTCTGCCTCTGTTTCCCGGCCGGTTTCCGTCTGGGATAAAGTAATATGCTCCTTTGCTCCCCAGATCGTCACACATTTTTGCTTCCCCGCCAGTGTCTTTTGGGCCTCCGCTGCCGTTACCGGCTGTGACAGATCCGCTGTCAGATAATGCTCCGTGCTGTCCGCTTCCGTTCCTGCTTTCAGACTCCATATGCCAGACAAAACTGCTGCCGCCAGACAGGCCGCCATCCACAGGAAACCACCCCGGCGCATCATCCCTCCTGCAGGCGGACTCTGTCCCCTGCACGAATGATCCGGGTAGCTTCTGTGATCACCTGATCCTCCTGGGACAGATTATCTTCACTGATTGCCGCAAAGCTTCCGTTTCTTTTTAAAACAGTCACATCCACTCTGGATGCTGTTTTTTGTTTTCCAAGCACCGTTTTCACCGAACGGATCACATAGACATAGTTTTTTCCCTGCTCTGTATGAAGTGCTGTCAACGGGATCGTCACATCATAAGGACCTGACTCCTTTCGTACCGTCATTTCCGCTACCTGACCGATTCTGCACTTTCCCTGAGGAACCTGCACAGTCACCTTTCTTTTTTCCGTGCCATCAGATTGTAGCTGTTCCTCTATGGACGATATTGTTAATCCCTTTATTTTTTTCTCTGCTGTCTTTAATGTCACTTCATCCCCCACAGAAAGCTTCTTTGCTTCTCTCTTTTCCATCAATGATGTAAACTGAAGCTTTTCCCCGTTTCCCGCATACAGAAGCACAGCGGATTCATTTGTCACATCTCCCGACTTCACATGAACTGCCGTAACCACGCCATCCTGATCTGCCCGGACCTCTCCCCCTGCTCCGGCAAGCTCCTGTAGCTGACGCAGCATTTTCTGTTTCTCTCTGATCTGGAGATCATTCTGCTCTTTGGTATAATTGATTTCCGTTTTTATTTCCCCTTCTGTTCCCTTTTCCGGATGACACTCTGCCAGCTTATTCCTTGCTTTCTTTAAAGAAGCTTTCGCCTTCTTTACCTTCCGGCGGTTCTCTGACACGGTACGGCGGTAATCATCTCTGGCACGTTTTAATGTCTCCTTTTGATCTGCCCGCTTTTGCTGCAGCATCTGCTCCTGTGTCTGAAGCTGTAGCTGAAGCGAAGCAATCTCATCCTCCAATGCACTGATATCATCCTCTGTATTTTCCCCTTCACATCCCTTTTGCTTCTGCTCCTTTAACCGGTCCAGCTTCTTCTGCTTCTGGGCAAGCTCCAGTCTGCCCGCCGCCAGTGTTCCATCAACCTCCACCGGTTTTGCGGCATCCTCCACAGCTCTTGCCGCCTGCAGTTTCTCTGTCTGTGCAGTTTCCTTTGCATTGTCATACTCCGTGGAAGCAGTCTCCACCGCTGCTGTAAGCTCCTGTTTCTTCTGCTGATACTGCTCTCTGTTCTGTTTTTTCTGGGACTTTATTGTCTCTCTTTTTTCCTGTCTGTTCCGGCGAATGGTATCCTGTGCCTCCTCACTCTGCAGCTCTAAGCCCCGGATCTCTTTCTGCAGAGTCTGTATCTTTTCCTCCAGACTCTTTGCCTGCACTTTTGCCAGCACATCCCCCTTGCGAAGCTTCTGCCCCTTTTGTACATATACCTTTTCCAACACAAGACCGGCCAGAGTCCAGAACCCGTTTTCTGTTTGCTGCTCCATAGTTCCCTCCCCTGTCACGATCGTCTCCAGACTCCGGGTACCCGGATGGATCGCCGCTACCTGTGCTACAGTCATAGAGGCTGCCCCTCTGGAGATTACAGTCATTGCAAACATAAACACCATAAAACCAGCCAATATTTTTGCACATTTATTCTTTGTAAGCTTTGATAACATATTCTCACTCCTTTACCGCAGCCTCTGTAATTCCCTGCTCCATATACCTCTGCCCCATGCCAAAGATCAGCAATGCCGGGATCATTGTCACAAAACAGCTGCAAAGGGTAAACCCCAAGTGGTCCTTCTGCAGCTGCGGCAGATATAAAGACAACGGCTGCAGCTTTTTCTCCTTCAGAAATACCATAGGCTGCTCGATCATACTAAAGCATTCCAGACATTGCAGCACCAGTGCTGACAAAATTCCGGAGGTTCCCATGGGAATCCCGATCTTTATGAATATTTTCCATTCTCCCGCCCCATCAATCCGTGCCGCCTCCAGCATTTCCTCCGGAATACTGCAAAAGAAACGATACATCAAAAACACCGGAAAGGTGGAAAATGCTCCCGGCAGGATCACAGCCCAAAGAGTATCCAGCAGATGAAAGCGGTCCAGCACCAGATATTCTGACAGCATTGTCACCTGAAAGGGCAGAAGCATCAGCAAAATATAAAGCAGATAAACAGCCCTTTTGCCCGGAAAGGAATATCTTGCCAGCCCCCAGGCACCGGGAATCCCAACAATGATCTGTCCTGCCAGCACTCCCACTGTGATCTTCATGGTATTCCAGAACATCTGAAAATACTCCGGTGAATCCAGACAAAGCTGTACATAATGGCGCAGTGTGGGATAAAGCGGAAGCCAGTGCCATGCCGCATATCCATCACTGTCGGAAAACGCCGGAGCCAGTAATTCTGCTAATTCCTGATCTCCCATCAGGCTTCCCCCCAGCAGAAAAAGCACCGGTGCCACCGTGATCAGCCCTGCCACGGCAAGCAGCAGAAATTTTCCAATTGTTACTACTTTTTTCATTCTCTCATTCCTTTCTCAACCCGCAAACTTTGAATCGTAAGACTTTTCCCAGCTTCTCTGTAACAGCATCGTCAATGCTCCTGCGACTACCACAAGGATTCCGGCACCTGCCGCCATCTTGTCCACCGACAGATCCATAAACCAGTTATTAAACAGATGCTGCAGCAGGTAAATATTCTCCTGTGGATAATTTCCCGCCACCAGATACGCCTCCCGGAACACCTTAAAGGAGTTTAGAAAGGACAGAATGACAATCGTAAATATCACAGGGCGTATCATAGGTAATGTGATCCGAAACAGTATTGTCCGTTCTCCTGCTCCATCAATCTGTGCCGCCTCATAAATCCCCTGGGGAATCGTCATCAGTCCCGCCATCCACAACACAATACTGTAGCCAAGGTTTTTCCATACATAGCTAAACACCAATACCCAGAATGCATACCCCGTATTCATCCAATCCACACCGGACAGATCAAACAGATGCAGGACACCATTAAAAAATCCTTTTCCGGCAAAAACCATTTCCCATAGCGCAACAATGCTTGCCGCCGGAATCGCATAGGGAACCAGATAAATCCCTTTCCATATCCCCATCCAATCTGCCACCCGCTCCTCATCCCCTGCAAGCCACCGGCTTTTCCGGAGATGACGCCACATTCCCGTCAATATCACGGCAAAAACAAAAGATATTACCAGTAACAGCGGCAGGCAGACTGCCACAAACCGGATCGTATTGCGGGCTGCCAGCCGGAATGCCTGATTGTTAAGAACTGCTCTATAATTATCCAGACCACAGAAGCGGTTTCCGGACATTTGAAAAAAGGAACGACGCATCACATCCAGAAAGGGAATGAGGTAAAAAAGCATCACTCCCAAAAAGCCCGGCAGTACAAAAAGAATTCCCTTCCACTGTCTTCTGCGGATATGCGCCGGCTTACTCCGAAACATACAGCTCCACCTTCCTTGTGATCTCATCTACCGCATCCTCCAGAGTAGTTTTTTCCCTCAGATACTTTTTCCCCTGTTCCATCACAAGCTCCCGAATCACCCGGTCAGTGATCGTTGGTGTCGTTAAACCTTCTAACATTTGTGTAAGTTGTTTTTGCTGGGAAGAAGATAATTTTGCTGCATGATAACTGATCTCGGAACCATCCTCCCCTGTCATTCCCATATAATAGGACTCCAGTCCCTTGATCTTTTTTTCATATGCCTTTTTATTCACCGGAAATGCCGCATTCATCGCCTCCTGCGCCTGTGCGGTATATGCCGTGCGGATAAATTCTTTTGCATTGTCATTCTCCTTCCCCTTCGTCATCAGACCAAGTCCAACATATGGGACAAAGGATGGATGATCACTGCCTAACAATCCATAGCTTCCTCCTGCCTTTTTCTCAATCCCGTATATATTCTGTACTTCCTGCAGAGATACCAGTGTCTGAATACTGCAGAGATTTTCTCCGGAAATCCTCCCGACATTTTCGTTTTCTCCTGTACTGTAAAGTTCTCCGTCTGATTTTACCGAATCCAGAGTCTCCTCCAGCCGGGCGCGGTATTTCTGATTTTCTTTTCTGTCATTATCCATATCATAGAGCTTTTTGGCGGTCTCCAAATATTTTTTCACTCCCGCATTTATTTCCTCCGCCGAGGTTCCCCAGGTACTGCTGTCGGCATCAAACAGGGTTTCTAACAGATTAGAGGATGCCAGAACCGGCCATACCGTTGTTTTTTTCTCTTTTTTTAGTTTATCCGCAGCCTCCGCCATGTTCTGAATGTTTCCCACAGCCTTTACAAAATCCTTCGGCCCCTCTGCCACTGCACAGTAAAACTGCAGCGGAAGCTGATATACCTTGCCATCCTTTTGATATGCCTGCAGGATATTCTCAAACATCTCTCCCTGCGTCCCGGAAATCTCCGCACTCATATCCGTAAGGATTCCCTTCTCAATATAACGCTCCACCGGAAGCCCATCGGTCACCAGTACATCCGGACCTTTCCCGGCCATGATGTCCGTGTTCAGTGCCTTAATGGCATCATCGGCTGTCACACTGTTATTGCCGGACAGACCAATGAGTTTTTTTACATAAACATCCGGATTTTTTTTCTGAAAATAAGAAATCGTCTGCTGTAGTACATGACTGTCCTCTAAAGCGTACACTGTAATCTGCTTTGTCGGTACTGTGGAAGCGTTCTTATCATAATGATAATACAGGCATTTATCATTCCCCAGGGAATCCACGGCAAAGACCATATAATTTCTGGCATCAAGCTGGATGACAGACTTAAAATACATACTTCCATCACTGAGGCTTACTATATCGCCATTCAGAATCTGCTCCACGGCACCGCCTGTCGTTTTGACAAAAAAGATTCCCTTGTGACAGACGATCACAGTCTCATTCTTCTCATTGGCAGAAAAGTTTACCGGAAACGAATTGTCCTGATTTCCTCCATCCAGATTTTCAAAAATCCTCTGCAGCTTTTTATTTTCCTCCCGTATGGTGCCGGTTTTCGAATCGGCAAATACAACAGTGGAATCGGTTCTCACGATCGCCACATCCTGTCCTGCCGCAAAAACTCCTCTGACATTTCCATCCTCATCACTGCAAAAGCTTTTCAGCTTTCCGTTGCGGGGATCCAGCTCAAAAATTTTATTATTCATTTCCACAAGATAAATTTTATCTCCTACAAATGCAATATTATTGGTAAAATTTTCTTCCTTCCTCCACTTTGGCAGATTCAGTGGCACTTCTTTGATCCGGCCGGTCTTCGAGATCAAACGTAGTCCAACCTTGTTGCTGTCAGCCCGAAACATCCCTGCCACAGCGATCGTGCCGTCCTTTGCAATGGTCACGCCATCATAACTGTATGCCAGAAAACTTTTTATCTTCCGGGCTTTCCATTTTTTCCCTGCGTTTTTTGTGGTCAGAATATATTGTTCTCCCGTCTCATCGCTATAGCCAAACGCTTCCACAACGCCATCG
>ERZ1026854.1132-NODE-1132-length-17452-cov-9.449388_pt1 | contig 17452 bp, 7 predicted proteins | sample MGYA00380157_ERZ1026854 | MGnify/ENA primary metagenome ERZ1026854 (study PRJEB33269, sample SAMEA4719793) | human gut metagenome | biome: human-associated habitat; feature: organic feature; material: feces | place: Cameroon | collected 2013-10 ...
GTATCAGCAAATGTTAAAATATTATAAATAAGATATTCTGTGTTTTATCGAAAATTCGTAAATTTTAGTTTTTTATATCATAAAAACAGCTTCATTCGTCAGGGAGTGCGGCTGTATTCATCTTTATTCTCCGAACAAGGGGTGATACGTTGAAAATTCGGTTGAAGCTGATGACATTATTGTCTTTGCTCACTGTTATACCCGTGCTTATCGTCTGCTCCGTAGCTTCAAAAGTCATAAAGCAGGATAACTATGACTATTTGCAGAGAAGTATGTACTATGCCATCAAAAGTCAGGCAGAGGACATCAATTCGCTTTGCTCCGAAATGATATCCGCAACCAAAAATATCTCCGTTTCGCGGAATATTTCCGAATATGTTGCCGAAACGACGAGCGGAAGCTACTCCCTTTCCGAAGATGATCCGAAGTACCTCGAAGTTATCCACGACCTTGAGATCTATTCCAAGAGCGGAACGATAATCAAATCTATGCTCATCAACAATTCGGGTATCGTCGTTGCTTCGACCGCAAACGACAGCAGCCTCGGCAAAAAGCTTCCGAACTATAAGGAGCTTCTTGCACTCGCAGTCAAGAACGGCGGCATCAGCAGCCTGACGCTCAGCAGCGACAATAACAAGAAATCCCCCGTTTTCACCGTTTCAAAGGTGATCTATTCCGACACTAATGAAAAGGTCGGCATTGTCTACGTTATATACGATTCGCAGTGCCTGCAAAAATACATCAACAATATCCAGACCGACAAATACACGATAGTTTCCCTTATGGACGCTGACGGAAACGTTCTCGAATACCCGTTCAGAACGATCTCGCACTACTCGAACACGAAGAATTATTCTTCTTATACCGAGCAGCTCAACTACCTTTTCCGCACGGAAAATAACTCGGAATATATCGACACACTCATCAGCGATGACAGCGGCAAAAAGAGCTACTATGCTTCGCCTATCGGAAACACGGGCTGGTTTCTCGTTGCATCGACCGAAATGACAGGCATAAGAAGCCTTTCGGATGCGTCAAATTCGTCTGTAACAACTACCACAACAATACTTATCATTGCCCTGCTGATAATCGTTTTCTTCCTCACAGGCAGCTTCGTAAAACCGATAAAATCTATCCTTGCTACTTTCAATGAAAAGCAGAAGGGCAACACAGCCGCGCGCTTTGACGAATCACGCAGGGACGAATTCAGCATTATCGGTCACTCTTTCAACACTATCCTCGACAATATCAGCGAAAGCGAACAGCGTTACCGCACTATCGTCGAGATGACGAACAATATCACATTCGAAATAAACTACAAGAAAAACACTGTTTTCGTTTCTAAAAACTTCAACAAGAAGTTCAGCTTCCGTGCAAAGGACGATTCGCTCAAGGAAAGCTTCATCTATAAAGTCAGAGTCCACAAAGATGATAAGGAACGCTACCTTAATGATATGGACCGTATCCTTGGACCGAAAGCGAACTTTATTCAGGGCGAATACCGTATAAAGAGCATCTACGGCGACTTTATATGGGTAATGATAAAGGCTACGAAGTTCTTCGACCGTAATGAAGCTCCGTCCAAGATAATCGGCGTTATCGTCGATATCGACCGCGAAAAGAAGAGCGAAATGCATCTTCTCCAGCGCGCAAACTATGATAACCTTACCCAGCTTTACAACCGCGAAAGTTTCCTCAAAGCTGTTACCGACAGACTTTCTTCCTCGATGTATAAGAAGTCGCTCGATGCAGTTATGTTCATCGACCTTGACGACTTCAAATACTTCAATGATGAATTTGGTCACGCCTGCGGTGATGAAGTCCTTAAATTCGTTGCCGATACTTTAAAGGAAATAACCTTTGAACGCGGCTTCGCAGGACGTTTCGGCGGCGATGAATTCGTTGCCTGCATTACGGATTTTGCACTCTTCGGCGACGCAGGAAAGGTTGCTCAGGAGATCATCGATATCCTCGGAAACGGATTTATCTCCGAATCAACAAACAAGCGACTTTACATCAAATGCTCGATCGGTATCGCATTCCTCTATGAAAGCGGCAAGACCACGAATGAGGTCATTGCGGCAGCCGATGAAGCAATGTACAACATAAAGAAGCACGGCAAATCCTCTTACGCTTATGCAAAGTCGGCATCGAAGAACTCGAAGTACCCCGATGTTCTCGCACCGACAACAAGTTCGATCGATTCGGACAATATCCCCTCCAACGGAGGTTCAAGCTCACGCTATAAAAATACAGCCCCCGAGCCGCCAAAGGAAGACACCAAACCCGAAGAGTCAAAGCCGTCGATAGATGTTGACGCTAACTTTTTTAACCCGCTTTTCTGAAAAAAGTTAGAAAAGGCTTGACATCAGTCGTTTTTTCTGATATTATATAAAATATTAAAAGGGAGTAGTTTTCACGCATCTGCGTGAATGAGCAGTCAACATACCCCGAGCGCATGACGTTCGTGGCTGTTCACTCTGTTATGGGAACAAGACTTTTAGTGCATTATACCGTTTGACGGTACATTGCACTAAAGGTCTTTTTTTATTAAGAAAAGGAAGGTAAAAACTATGGAACTTTTTTGGCAGATCATTCTCCTCATCGTTGGCTTCGCCTTGTTGATAAAAGGCGCAGACTTCTTCGTTGACGGCGCGGCAGGCGTTGCAGACAAATTCGGTATCCCCCAGATAATCATCGGTCTTACTATTGTCGCTTTCGGCACAAGCGCCCCCGAAGCCGCTGTCAGCATCACATCGGCACTCAAAGGCTCGGCTTCGCTCGCAGTCGGAAATGTCCTTGGAAGCAATATCCTCAATGTGCTTATAATTCTCGGTGTGACGGCAGTTATCCGCCCGATAACAATGCAAAACCAAACCTACAAGATCGAACTCCCGTTTGTAATGTTTTCAACCGTCCTTTTGGGTGTGCTTGGATATATCGGCGGCTCGATAAACTTCGTTGACGGCATCATTCTTTGGGTATTTATGATACTTTTCCTCGTTTATCTTTTCCAATCCGCCAAAAAGGGTAAGACAGACCTTGTTGAAATGCCCGATGAGGACGGAGAAGCTGCAAAGCCCAAGCCCATATGGCTTCTTATCCTGCTCATCATCGGCGGTGGTGCAATGATCGTCTTCGGAAGCGACTTTACAGTTGACAGCGCAAGCTATATTGCCGCTAAATTCGGTATGAGCGAACGCCTTATCGGTCTTACGATAGTTGCGTTCGGCACTTCCCTCCCCGAGCTTGTTACATCTGTTATCGCAGCAAGAAAGGGCAACTCCGATATCGCAATCGGCAATATCGTCGGCAGTAATATCTTCAATATCCTCTTTATACTTGGCACAACTGCACTTATCACGGATATTCCGTATTCAATGAACTTCAACTTTGACGCTGTCATCGCACTTGCAGCACTTGTTATCCTCTTCGTTCTTGTTTCAAACAAAGAAAAGAAGCTCAATCGCTGGGGCGGCGCGGTAATGCTTGCTTCTTATGCGGCATATTTTGCATATATTGTTGTTAAATAAACAGATCAGTAACATATTCCCACGAGGATTAATAAATTGAGGAAAAACGGTTACAGTTCGGTTAAAAATCACAAAATATCCTTGCTTTTTTTGTTGTATATGCTATAATGATGATACGCTCACAATAGCAAAAAACAGAGACGAAATTTCGTCAAAAAACGAAAGGATGTAATTTATGAAAAAGATCTTAGCCGCTGTTGTTGCACTCGCAATGACAGGACTTCTCCTCGCAGGCTGCGGAAACAACAACGAAGCTGTTACCGAAACAACTACCGAATCAGTTACAGAATCAGTGACCGAAGCAACCGAGGAAACAACTGAGGAAACAACTGAGGAAACAACCGATGCTTCCGACGAAACAGTTGATACAGACGATACAGCAGATGCCGTTATCGACGGCGAAGAAACCGACAGCTCTGACGATACGGTACTTATGCCGATGTTCGATGAAGAGAACGTTAATCCGCTCCAAAATCTCGTTCTCGCGACAATGGGCGACTTCTCCGACTGGCCGACACTTGCTGAAGTAAACGATGAGTTTATCCTCTCCGACTACTTCCTCCTCGACAAGAACAACCCTAATTACGAACAGCTTATCGTAATGCAGTGTCCTATGAGCGCTGTAATGTGTGAGATCATCATCATCAAGGCAGACGATGTTGACGCTGCAAAGGCTGACCTCGAAGCAAGACAGAAAAAGGCACAGGACACCGATGCATTCTATCCCGATGACGTTGAGAGAGCAGGAAACTCCATCGTTGGAACAAAGGGCGACTATGCATACTTCCTCATCTGCGAAAACCCACCGGAAGCAGAAGAACTTCTTACAGCAGCAATCGAATAAAAAGTAATTATTTGCATAGCTCAATATTGTTTCGGCGTTGCGAAGCCAAATAAAGTTTACGTCCACGCTTTTCAAAGGGTGGCAGGGGTCAAGGGGGCAGAGCCACCTTGTCGCTCTCCGCAGAGAGCGAAACTCCCTAAACTTTAGCTAAACGCTTCGCCGCAATAGAAAAAATCTACCAGCTAAAAGGCGCAATTCACACCAAAAAAGGTTAAACGGATATGAGAAATCAGTTCCGTAAACCCGAAAAAGTGAATTGCGCCTATTTCTATTTTCCTCACAAAACTATCCTCGGCGTGAAATGCGCAGAGCGAAAGCGATAAGCATTTCACGCCGACATCGTTTGAACGGCGGTGAAATATGTTAGTGAAAACAGTATTTGGGGTTAGGGGCGAAATCAATATCCGCCCTGTTGTATTTATGGATTTTCACATTCATATTCCGACACAGTTCATACTGCGTTTAACCTCTCATACTGCGTTTAACCTCTCATACTGCGTTGAAGCGAAAATCCACTCACTTCGTTCGTGTATTTACGCTTCAAGGATAGTTTGTTTTAGGAAAACAGAATTGGCGCAATTCACATTTTTAGATTTACGGAACTGATTTCTCATATTTCGTTCACCTTTATTTTTGTGAATTGCGCCTTTTTAGCTGTTAAATATTTCGCTATTGCAAAAAGCTTTTTGCTGTTAGTTTAGGGAGTTTCGCTCTTGCGAGAGCGACAAGGGACGCTGTCCCCTTGACCCCTGCAAGCCTTTGAAAAGGCTTGACCTAAACTTTAGTTGGCTTCGCATTGCCCGACAAATGTCAGCTCTGCAAATAATTCCGCATTCCGAATTCCGCATTAAGCACTGACCTTGTTTCTCCACTTGCCGAAATGGTAACGTGCAACGCTCATTGCCGCAGTGAGAAGCCATGTAAGGCAGGTCGTTCCCCATACTGCCCATATTCCAACGGACGGGAACTGCAAAAGTATCAGCGCGAAGCCTATTCTGCCGATTACCTCGACAAAGCCGTTTATCATAGCGTAGGTAACGTCGCCTGCGCCGTTGAGAAGTCCCCTCGTTGTGTGGATAAGTCCGAGCGGAATGTAGAAGAACGCCGAAAGCATCAGCGCCTTTGAGCCGATGTCGATAACGGCTTCTTCCGTGACGAAAATTCCGACGATATTTCTGCTGAAAATGAGGAACAGCACGAGCATCACAAGCGCGAAAGCTATCATTATCTTCACGGTCTTGTGGTAGCCGCGAACCGTTCTGTCAACATAACCTGCGCCCATATTCTGTCCTGCAAAGGTCGAAAGCGCCGCATTGAGCGATGCAAACGGCTGCTGCACAAGCTGTTCAACGCGCATCGTTGCAGTATAAGCCGCCATGACGACTGAACCGAATCCGTTCGCAACTCGCTGTAAGAATATCATCGAAACGGATATCATCGAGTTCTGGAGCGCTATCGGAACGCCCGTCTTTATGCACTTCGAGAAGTAAATTCCGCGAAGCTTCATTTCGTCCGACGTCAGCTTGAAATACTTCACCTTTACAAATGCAAAGATCATACAGCCGACCGCCGAAACTGCCTGAGCAATGACCGTCGCAAGCGCCGCACCGTTTACGCCCATTTTGAACACGATAACGAATACAAGGTCAAGCACAACATTTATAACGCTCGCCACGATTAGGAAAACGAGCGGCGTTTTGCTGTCGCCGAGCGAACGCATAACGGCATTTATCCAGTTGTAAAGCGAAACCGCTATCGTACCAAGACACGCTATCTGCATATAACCATGCGCCGCGGAGTAGATCTCCTCAGGCGTGTTCATAAGCTTTAACAGCGGACCTGAGAGCAGAAACGCGACAATGCTTATCACCGCACCGAATATCAGCGCCGCATAAGCCGAGTTGACGATGTAGCGCTTCACGTCTTCCTCACGCGCTGCACCGAAGCACTGCGCGATAAGTATTCCCGAACCGACCGAAAGACCGATGCAGAACGTATAGAAAAAATATGTGAGCGAACCCGTTGCGCCGACCGAAGCAAGCGCATCATAGCCGAGATAACGTCCGACAATGACCGAATCCACGACATTGTAAAGCTGCTGAAAAAGGTTTCCCATGAGCAGCGGAAGTGTGAACCGAAGTATATGCGAAAGCTCGTTTCCCTCGGTCATATTTTTTTCATAAGCCATATTTTTTAGTCCTTAAAAATTTTATCAAGCTCGTCAAGCGAAACCTCTGCAGTCGGAGCAAATCTGTCCGAGCCAACATATTCCGCAAGGCTCTTGTAAAGCTGACGGCAAGGAACACTGTCCGTCTTTTTATCAAGGCGAGCCGTGCAGACGAGAAGCTTTCCGCCGCCCGTTTTCACCTCGAATATCGTTCCGAGCGAATGGTTGCGGTCGTTCGTGTCAATGGTTCTCACTGTCGGCTCTATCGGAAGTCCGTCCAATATCGCCGTACATGAACCCTCAACAGCGTCATACCACTGCGCGGTCGAGTAAATTTCACTCGGGAAACCGTCCAGCATAGCGTTGTCCTTGTCAACGAGCAAGCCGAGCGTTCCCACGGGGCTTGGTTTTTTCATCGAAACTGAAATGCTGTTAAACATATGATAGTTCCAGAAATCCGTGCAGTATGTTCCCTCTATCGACTTGTTTTCGGGGAGAGAATCGGGCATAAACAGTACATTTTCGCCGTTTGCGAGCCTTGACTTTGCCTTTTCCCAGTCGTTTTCGGCGCAGTTCGGAACTTCGCTCACCTCGGGGAATATCCACAAGTCATATCCGTTCTTTATGCCGCCCGTTTCAAGCGTAAGACGAGCCTTTGCCGCCTTTTCGAGTTTAGGCATCGCAAGCTTAACCGTTCCGATCGTCAAAACCCCGCCCTTGAAGCTGCCCTTTGCGCAAAGCTCATATTCGGTGACATCGCCGTTCGCTTCAAGCGTTATCTTCACAACGGGGTCAACATCTGCCTTTTCGGCGTAGTTGTAGAGCATAACTGGCATCTCCGCTTCTTCGCCGCAGCTCCATACGAACTTCGGCAGGCAACCGAGAATTACCCTGTCCGAGCAGAAACCTCTCCACTCCTCGGGCGAAATAACGCCCTTGCTCTCCATAAAGCTGTTCAGAATTCCGACCAGCGCAGTTCCCTGCCCCGTGAAATCCTGCAAATCGAGAAGCTGGAATCCTGAAAGTTCGTCCGAGCGCAGTGCAGTCTCTATCTCGTTCTTGTAGCATTCAGCCGCAAAGCGTCCCGAAGCCTTGAAATAGCTGTCGGCAAGGTGCGAAAGTCCTGCTTTCTCCAAGCGCTCACGGAAAATTTCAAGGTTATAAGGCTTCAAAACACCCGTGTATTTCTCTATCTCATTATAATCGGGGTACATAAAATACTGTCCGACCTCGTGCGAAATTACTGGAATTTCGGGGATAAATTCGCTGCCGCCCTCGCCGAACGAAACAGTCTTTACTCCCGTTCCGTACTGGATTTCGATAGTTCCGCCCTTTGTTTCGCCGTCCGAAACAACATTCGGCGCGATTATTTCATCATAGTTATAGTTTGAATTCGGTGCTGCCGTCTGAATGTGTCCGAGCGGCGCATCGCACATCGCATAAGAACCTCTGAAAAGTCGGTCGCGCGAGAAACGAACGCCGACAAAGAGATCATCGCCCTCAACAACGCACGGAATGAACTGGAAGTTGTTTGACCCCTGCGTGTAGAGGTGTCTGTTATCGTGCGCTTTGTAGCCGAGCAGGATCTCATTCAAGCGCTCCTTGCTGCCCCAAAGCTCATTTCCGAGCGAAAGCGCAAAGAATGACGGGTGCGAGCCAAATTCGTCCAGAATTCGATAGCCCTCTTCGATAAGATAGCGCTGACCGTCGTTAAGTTCCTCCTCGACCGTGCCCCAGAACGGCAGCTCGGGTTCAAGGTAGATGCCTAGCTCGTCGGCAGCCTCAAATGCAGCCTCAGGCGGACAGCAGGTGTGGAAACGATAGTGGTTTATGCCGTGTTCCTTTGCGGTCGTCATAACTTTCAGCCACGATGCCTTGTCCATAGGCGCAGCGCCCGTCATCGGAAAGATCATTCCATCGTGTTTTCCGCGCAGGAACGCTCTTTCGCCGTTTATAAGGAGCTTTCTGCCGTTTGTTTCGTACTTTTTCAAGCCGAAAGTGACCGTCTGAACGTCCTCGCCGCAGGTCACTTTGAGCGTGTACAAATTATGCTCGAACTCGCTCCAAGGCTTTGCGCCGTCAAGCTTATATTCAAACTCAAACTCGCCCTCGGCGGTGAAAGTTTCCGATTTGAAACCCTCGACCTGAACTGTAACGTCAGCGCAAGCCGTCATTTCGCCCTTTATCACAATGCTGTTCCCGTCAAACTTTGGGAAAACGCGTATCTTTTCCGCACGGACTTTTTTCTCTGCCGAAATGAACATCTCGCCGAGGATTCCAAGCCAGTTCGTCTGCGTATCGGGCGAAGTCATGTGTCCCCCCGGGACGGGATAGCCGATATTGCTGACTTTTACCGTGATATCGTTTTCGCCGTCAGAAATAAGGTCGGTAATGTTGTATTTGTGCGAAGTGCAAAGGCTGTTCTGTGTTCCTGCGGACTTGCCGTTTATGTAAACCTCGCTTATTCTTGTTCTTTCAAGCGTGAGGAAGAATTCCTCGTCCGTTTCGGATTTGCGGAGTTCGATTTTCCTGCTGTAAACTGCGCTGCCCTCAAATTTATATGGGTCGCCGAGGTAGCCGTCAACGCGTTCTTCGTTGAGCGGTGAGATTTTCATCTGAGAAACCGTTGACGGAAGCGTTGTGCTGCCGCTTGAAACCTCCGTATTTTCGGGATCGATGAGCTTATAGTCCCATTTTCCACTTATATCAAATCTTTCTGTCATACATATCCTCCAATAATGCAATTATCGCCTTTTTATTTTATCACATTATTACTGTATTTTCAAGAGATAACAACAAAAAACCGCCGTATGAAATTTTCACACGGCGGTTTTGTAATTTCAGCTTAGAGATTCTGCGCTGTTGGTGCGCTGTGGTCTGTGAAGCCTTCGTTTTTCATAATGGTTACGTTGTTATAGACAGCCATACCTGTACCTGCAGGGATAAGCTTACCGATAATAACGTTCTCCTTAAGTCCGAGGAGGTGGTCAGTCTTGCCCTTGATAGCTGCATCGGTGAGCGCTCTTGTTGTTTCCTGGAAGGAGGCAGCGGAGAGGAAGCTTTCGGAGTTGGAAGCAGCCTTCGTGATACCCTGAAGAACAGGGAAATATGTTACGAATCTGAGTCCTTCTTCGCCTGCGTCCATACGCTTCTTGATGTCTTCGTTGATCTCGGCAATTTCCTTTCTGTCAACGAGTGAGCCAGGGAGGAGATAGCTTGAACCGCTGTCATCTACCTTGACCTTCTGGAGCATCTGACGAACGATAACTTCGATGTGCTTATCGTTGATATCAACACCCTGGAGACGGTAAACCTTCTGAACTTCGGTGATGATATAGTTCTGAACAGCCTGCTGACCGTTTACTGCAAGGATATCGCCCGGGTTGATCGAGCCTTCTGTAAGAGGCTGACCTGCGGTAACTGTATCGCCTGCGGAAACCTTGATCTTATAGCCGTAAGGAACGGGATAATACTCTTCCTCGCCCGTTTCATCGCTCTTGATGATAACGTTTCTGGTCTTCTTGATCTCTTCCATACGAACCGAACCTGCTGCCTTTGCGATGATTGCAGCGTTCTTAGGACGGCGGCTTTCAAAGAGTTCTTCGACACGGGGAAGACCCTGTGTGATATCTTCTGCGGAAGCGATACCACCTGTATGGAACGTTCTCATTGTAAGCTGTGTACCAGGTTCACCGATAGACTGTGCAGCGATTACGCCGACAGCTTCGCCGACACGGACGATGTTGTTGTTTGCAAGGTTTGCACCATAGCACTTAGCACATACGCCGTTCTTAGCCTTACAGTTGAGGACGGAGCGGATAGTAACCTTTTCAACGCCGCTGTCAACGACTTTCTGTGCGTCAGCGTCGTTCATAAGTCTGTTGTGGCTCATGATGAGGTCGCCCGTTGCGGGATCGCGGAGATCTTCAAGCAGATATCTGCCGATAAGTCTTTCCTTGAGCGGTTCGATCATTTCGTTGCCGTTCTTGATAGTGTAAACTTCGATACCCTCATCAGTTCCGCAGTCTTCTTCATGAATGATGACTTCCTGCGAAACGTCAACAAGACGTCTTGTGAGGTAACCCGAGTCAGCGGTACGGAGAGCCGTATCGGCAAGTCCCTTACGGGCACCACGGGAAGAAATGAAGTATTCGAGGATGTTAAGACCCTCACGGTAGTTAGCACGAATAGGCATCTCGATAGTCGAACCCGAGGTGTTGGCGATAAGTCCACGCATACCTGCGAGCTGTCTGATCTGGTTGATAGAACCACGGGCACCGGAGTCAGCCATCATATGAATAGGATTGTTCTCGATGTCGTAGTGCTTCTTGATGCAGTTTGTGAGGTCGTCGGTAGCCTGGTTCCAAATGCTGATGAAGCGCTTGGACTTCTCGGCAGCGGAGATAAAGCCTCTCTTGTAGAGCTTGTTGATCTTCTCTACCTGAGCGTCAGCGTCAGCAACGATCTCCTTCTTTTCAGGAGGGATAAGTGCGTCGCAGACAGCAACGGTGAGGGCAGCCTTTGTGGAATATTTGTATCCGAGAGCCTTGATCTTGTCGAGAACTTCGGAAGTAACGGTCGTGCCGTGAATTCTTATGCAGCGTTCGATGATGTCGGAGAGCTGCTTCTTCTTAACGAGGAAGTCGATCTCGAGATCGAACTGCTTGTCGGAGTTCGTTCTGTCAACATAACCGAGGTTCTGCGGAATATTTTCATTGAAGATAAGTCGGCCTGCTGTACATTCGATGAGCTTGGAAACTGTCTTTCCGCCGACTTCCTTGGAAATACGAACCTTGATAGCAGCGTGAATGGAGATAACGTGAGCATCGTAAGCCATAAGAGCTTCGTTTACGTCACGGAAAATCTTGCCCTCACCCGGTTCGCCTGCCTTTTTCATTGTGAGGTAGTAAGAACCGAGCACCATATCCTGCGAAGGAACGGCAACAGGACGTCCGTCAGACGGCTTTAAAAGGTTGTTTGCAGCAAGCATAAGGAAACGTGCTTCTGCCTGAGCTTCTGCGGAAAGCGGGAGGTGGACAGCCATCTGGTCACCGTCGAAGTCAGCGTTGAACGCTGTACATACGAGCGGGTGAAGCTTGATAGCTCTGCCCTCTACGAGGATAGGCTCGAATGCCTGAATACCAAGTCTGTGAAGCGTTGGGGCACGGTTAAGGAATACGGGATGATCCTTAATAACGTTCTCGAGCGCGTCCCAAACCTCGTTCTTGGAACGTTCTACCATTTTACGGGCAGACTTGATGTTTGTAACTACCTTTGTATCTACAAGGCGCTTCATAACGAAAGGCTTGAAGAGTTCGAGAGCCATTTCCTTAGGAAGACCGCACTGGTACATCTTAAGTTCAGGACCAACGACGATAACGGAACGTCCGGAGTAGTCAACACGCTTACCGAGGAGGTTCTGACGGAAACGTCCCTGCTTACCCTTAAGCATATCGGAAAGAGATTTGAGCGCACGGTTGTTAGGACCTGTAACCGGTCTGCCGTGTCTGCCGTTGTCGATAAGTGCGTCAACAGCTTCCTGGAGCATTCTCTTTTCGTTTCTGATGATAATATCAGGTGCTTCGAGTTCGAGCATCTTCTTAAGACGGTTATTTCTGTTGATAACACGTCTGTAAAGGTCGTTGAGGTCGGAAGTTGCGTAACGTCCGCCGTCGAGCATTACCATAGGACGGATATCCGGTGGGATTACAGGGATAGCCTGCATTATCATCCAGGACGGCTTGTTGTTGGAAAGACGGAAGCTCTCGATAATTTCAAGACGCTTTAAAAGCTTGATCTTCTTCTGACCTGCAGGGAGATCTTTAAGCTCTTCCTTAAGATCATCGGAAGCCCAAGTGAGGTTATCTTTCCAGTTAGCCTTGTCAACAAGGTCGTCATAATCGCCGTTGCCGTTCTTTTCGCCGACATTGTCGAAGAAAAGGCATTCGATATAGTGCGAGCCTGTTTCAACTTCGATAACGGACTTGTGTTCTTCTTCACGAAGACGGTTGTAAGCGAGAACCTCATCTGTGTAGGTAAGGCGGTCAACAACTTCGCCGACTGTGAAGTCTTCGCTGTCAGCGTTGTCCTTGATAACGTAGTAACGTCTTGCAAGGAAGTCTGTGATCTGCTCTTCTGTAAGACCAGTTACAGCGGAGAATCTTTCGATCTTCTGACGGATAAAGTTATCATATCTGTCGGGATCGTATTCTTCGAGGAGTTCGAGGATAGCTTCTGCGCCCATTTCGGCAACGAAATCGTCCTCATACTTCTCGCGCATATCCATATATTCTTTTTCTGTGAGGAGCTGCTTTTTAACAAGCTCTGTGTTGCCCGGATCGACAACGATATACTTTGTGAAGTAAAGAATTTCTTCAAGGCGCTTCTGTGAAACTTCGATGACCTGACCGATTCTGGACGGTGTGCCCTTGAAGTACCAGATATGGGAAACAGGAGCAGCAAGCTCGATATGACCCATACGCTCACGTCTTACCTTAGCGCGTGTAACTTCAACGCCGCAGCGCTCGCAGACTTTGCCCTTGAAACGGATCTTCTTATACTTACCGCAGTGACATTCCCAGTCCTTTGTAGGTCCGAAAATTCTTTCGCAGAAAAGGCCGTCACGTTCAGGCTTCTGAGTTCTGTAGTTTATGGTTTCAGGTCTTTCAACAACGCCGTGCGACCAGCTTCTGATCTGTTCGGGGGATGCAAGACCGATTTTAATTGATTCAAATGTGTTGAATTCCAACAGCTAACACTCCTTTAAACATTTTACTCTTAAAGGCTCGTAAACCGACTCTGCATTTTGCCCGAGGGCAGCGTATAACGTTCGTTTCCACGAACCTTATACGCCTTTTGTATGCAGTTTTTCGGCATAAAACAGAATACGCAGAGAAAAACGCACTCTGTTTTGTTTATTCGGGTCAGATCAGATCGCTGTCGTCACCGTCATCGAAAGTGAGGTCATCATCATCGTCGCTGTCCCCATCTTCGTCAGCAAAATCGCCAATATCGTCATAATCCTTGTATGAGTAGCCGTCATCTTCGTCCTCGACATAAACATCGCTCATATCCATATCGTCTGCATCAGCAACAGGCTGTGGAATGATATCGTCATCATCATCGAAGGACTGCTTGAGGTCGATCTCATCACCGTCGGAGTTGAGGACCTTGACATCAAGACCGAGTGACTGGAGTTCCTTGACAAGAACTCGGAACGATTCAGGAACGCCAGGCTTAGGAACGTTCTGTCCCTTAACGATAGCTTCGTAAGTCTTAACACGTCCGACAGTATCGTCCGACTTGACTGTGAGTATTTCCTGAAGTGTATAAGCTGCACCGTAAGCTTCGAGAGCCCAAACTTCCATTTCTCCGAAACGCTGACCGCCGAACTGAGCTTTACCGCCGAGAGGCTGCTGTGTAACGAGGGAGTAAGGACCAACGGAACGTGCGTGGATCTTATCATCAACGAGGTGGTGGAGCTTGAGGTAGTACATATAACCGACTGTAACGGGGTTATCGAACTTTTCGCCCGTTCTTCCGTCGTAAACGTCGGTCTTACCGTCTTCTCTCATACCTGCCTGCTTAAACATCTCACGGATATCATCTTCGTGAGCGCCGTCGAATACAGGGGTCATTACCTTCCAGCCGAGCTTCTTTGCAGCCATACCGAGATGAACTTCAAGAACCTGACCGATGTTCATACGCGAAGGAACGCCGAGAGGGTTAAGAACGATATCGAGCGGTGTACCGTCAGGAAGGAACGGCATATCTTCGGACTTAAGGATACGGGAAACGACACCCTTGTTACCGTGACGACCAGCCATTTTATCGCCGACAGAGATCTTACGCTTCTGTGCGATGTAGCAGCGAACGAGCATATTAACGCCCGGTGCAAGCTCCTTGCACTTATCACGGGTAAATACCTTAACGTCAACGATGATACCTGCTTCACCGTGAGGAACTTTAAGGGAGTTATCACGAACTTCTCTTGCCTTTTCGCCGAAAATAGCACGGAGAAGTCTTTCTTCTGCTGTAAGCTCAGTTTCACCCTTAGGTGTTACCTTACCAACGAGGATATCACCTGCACGGACTTCAGCACCGATACGAATGATTCCGCGGTCGTCGAGATCCTTGAGAGCGTCATCGCCGACATTAGGAATGTCACGGGTGATCTCTTCAGGTCCGAGCTTTGTATCTCTTGCTTCGATCTCATATTCTTCGATATGGATAGAAGTGTACATATCTTCACGAACAACGCGTTCATTAAGGAGAACGGCGTCTTCGTAGTTGTAACCTTCCCATGTCATGAAGCCGATGAGGGCATTCTTACCAATGGAAATTTCACCGTTGCAGGTTGCAGGGCCGTCAGCGAGAACCTGACCAACGTGAACTTCTTCGCCGCAGTCAACGATAGGACGCTGATTGATGCAAGTGCCCTGGTTGGAACGCTTGAACTTGATAAGTTCGTAGGTGTGGGTTGCGCCTGTGCCGTCCTTAACGACGATCTCATCGGCGGAAACCTTTTCTACAACACCGTCATGCTTGGAAACAACGCAAACACCCGAGTCAACGGCAGCCTTGTATTCCATACCTGTACCAACGATAGGAGCTTCTGTCTTAAGAAGAGGAACAGCCTGACGCTGCATGTTTGAACCCATGAGCGCACGGTTTGCGTCATCGTTTTCGAGGAACGGAATGGAAGCAGTCGCAATGGAAACGACCATCTTAGGAGAAACGTCCATGTAGTCGATACGTTCTCTTTCACATTCGAGGATCTGATCTCTGTAACGTGCGTTTACGATAGGTCTTGCGAACTTGTGATCTTCTGTAAGAGGTTCGTTAGCCTGAGCAACCGTGTAGTTATCTTCCATATCGGCAGTCATATAAACCACCTCGTCGGTAACTACGCCCGTAGCCTTATCAACTCTTCTGTAAGGAGCTTCGATAAAGCCGTATTCATTTATTCTTGCGAAGGATGCAAGATAGGAGATAAGTCCGATGTTAGGACCTTCAGGGGTCTCGATAGGACACATTCTTCCGTAGTGGGAGTAGTGAACGTCACGAACCTCGAATCCGGCACGGTCACGGGAAAGACCGCCGGGGCCGAGGGCTGAAAGTCTTCTCTTATGAGTAAGCTCTGCGAGAGGGTTCGTCTGATCCATGAACTGTGAAAGCGGTGATGAACCGAAGAATTCCTTTATCGCAGCAGTTATAGGTCTGATATTGATGAGAGATTCCGCTGACATTGCACCCTCGTTCTGAGTCTGGGTGTTCATTCTTTCACGGATAACTCTTTCCATTCTTGCAAAACCGATTCTGAACTGGTTCTGGAGAAGCTCACCAACGGAACGGATACGTCTGTTGCCGAGGTGGTCGATATCGTCAACTGTACCAACACCTTCGCAGAGGTTGATGAAGTAGCTGATAGTAGCATAGATATCGTCAAGAATGATATGCTTTGGAACAAGCTCTTCAAGACGGCTCTTTACCATCTCTTCGATCTCTTCCTTGTCAGCGGCATTTTCAAGGATATCCTTGAGAACTGCAAAGGAAACTTTCTCGTTGATGCCGTACTTAGCAGGGTCAAAGTCAACGTAAGGAGCGATATCTACCATGCCGTTGCCGATAACCTTGACTTCTCTCTCTTCAATTCTGTGAGCGGATTCACCTGTTGGTGTGGTGTAGAATTCCTTGTGCTCAATGTCGAGCCAAACCTCGGAAACGCCAGCCTGCTCGATCTCGAGAGCCTTGTCCATTGTGATGAGATCGCCCTCGTCAGCCATAATTTCGCCAGTGAGAGGATTTGCAACGGGACGGGAAAGTCTGTGACCTGCGATTCTTGTAGCAACGCCGAGCTTCTTATTGTACTTATAGCGTCCGAAACGGGAAAGGTCATATCTTCTTGCGTCGAAGAAAAGTGTATTGATGTGGGAAACAGCGCTTTCTACCGTAGGAGGTTCGCCCGGACGGAGCTTCTTGTAAACTTCAAGGAGAGCTTCTTCCGTATTCTTTGTAGCGTCCTTCTGGAGGATAGTCTGTTCGAGGCGCTCGTCCTTGCCGAAGCGCTCTTCGATCTCGGCATCAGTACCGCAGCCGAGCGCTCTTATAAATGTAGTAAGGGGGATCTTTCTGTTCTTATCGATTCTTACATAGATAACGTCGTTGGAATCCATTTCGTATTCCAGCCAAGCACCTCTGTTAGGGATAACGGTGGTCTTGAAAAGATCCTTACCTGTTTTATCCTTTTCAACAGCGTAGTAAACACCTGGGGAACGAACGAGCTGTGAAACGATAACACGTTCTGCGCCGTTGATAACGAATGTACCGCTTTCGGTCATGAGCGGCAGATCGCAGAGATAGATATCAGCATCGCCGGAATCGACGATATCACCTGTTGCTCTATCCCATACCTTAGCCTTAACGAACATCTTTGCAGAATAAGTTACGTCAAGTTCCTTGCACTTAGCGATGGAATAGTTCGATTCGTCAGCGAGCTTAAAGTCAACAAAGCTGAGAGAATAGTTGCCGTTATAGTCCGTGATGGAGGACATATCGTGAAGAACTTCTTTAAGTCCTTCGTCCAAGAACCATTCATAAGACTTTTTCTGCACCTCAATGAGGTTAGGCATCGGCAGAACTTCGTTGATCTTTCCGAAGCTCATACGAGTTGTTTTACCAAGCTGGACAGGCTTGACATTAACCATAGGCGAGTCCCTCCTTAAAATTTTACGGGGATAATTTTCCGTTTCCGCTTTAATTTCGGACATTTGCCGAATATTTGCAAAAACAGTTGCAATTCAGAAAAAAATGTGTTATACTATTACCATACGGTAAAAACGCACATAGAATTGCATTATGATACAGTATATTATCTGTCTCTTATACACATCTGACGCTGCCGACGAA
>ERZ1026854.1135-NODE-1135-length-17394-cov-3.865332_pt1 | contig 17394 bp, 14 predicted proteins | sample MGYA00380157_ERZ1026854 | MGnify/ENA primary metagenome ERZ1026854 (study PRJEB33269, sample SAMEA4719793) | human gut metagenome | biome: human-associated habitat; feature: organic feature; material: feces | place: Cameroon | collected 2013-10 ...
GTGATGATCCTCAAAAAAAGGGTTCTTCTCACTACAAAAAGGTAGCTGAAATAATTGGGCGTGACTGGTTCTTTAGTAATAAAACATTTGTGGAGTTAAAAAACAACTTAGAGAGTCGCATAAACTGGGAGTATTCAGGTGAAACCGAGGTTTTAATTCTGCAAAACAACCCCAGAGGAAGAGACCCTCTGAATTTCTCTAATTATGTTGCGATTGATGTGAATAAGGGCCTAAGAGAAGGTTATATTGATTCATTTCAAAGGTTTATGGAGTCTCTTATTAGAAGTTCAAGAAGCAAAGTAACTGCAAAAGAAGCCGCTGCTGATCTTCGTAAGAGTCGTATTAGTATCAAGGACACAATAGCGGAAGCAATAGATCATTCTAAAAGAATTCCCGACCCTGCAAAACAGATAGTAAAAGATAGACTGTTTTATCGTTGTGCCAACACTATCTTAGGGTAAGCGATAAATGTTATATGGAGGTAACTTTATGCCCAAAATCATAACAGAAGATATGATTGAACAAGCCGCTATTCTGAATAAGTTTTTGTCAGAAAGCTACGATAGGGAAATCTTTTTGAAAAAAAGCACGCTTGTATTTGACCATGTCGTCGATTTAGCAATAACTGGGTATAATTGGGTCATATGAATTGAAGCAAACCAAACACAGCCCACCGATCATCGCTGACCGGTGGGCTATGCCACGTTTATTCACTTTAATCTATCAACTGATGTTACGGCGCTCCTCTCACATACTGTTCCAAGTCACTGCCAAGTACCAGCTGTGTATATTTCCAGGGGCTTCTTGAAGATCAGCCAATCCAACTCCGAACGCTGATACATATTGTCCGCAACCTCATTCTCCATGGCAATGGTGTCGATGACATTCATACTGCCGTCGGTGAATTTCAGTTCCAAACAAGCAGTATACATTCCCTCCTAAATGGAAATGGTCGCTATGTACCGAACTTTGATTTCATGCCCTACAGCAGTTCTGTTCTTACGGGTGTAGCTCGCATTTCGTACGGTACACATCTTCTTGACCATCTGGCCGCCCACGGAGCCGGCCTCCCGGGAGGTGAGGTCACCGTTGTAGCCCTGCTTCAGGTTGACGCCCATTTCCTGAGCGGCCTGCATCTTGAACTTGTCCATCGCCTCACGGGCCTGGGGAACGTTGATCTGGTTGTTGTTCTTCATAAGTGTCTCCTTCTTTCCCTTTCTTTTCGCGGTTTTTTGTCCGCAGTCATAGTATCACCGGAATGTTGGGAGAAATGTCAGTTATTTTGCGGAAAAGGTGGGGGAGAATGGAAATAAGAATTTTGTTGACTGTAAATGCCGACAAGGTATCATTATGATGCTGTAGATGGGGACTTGGAATCAAGAACTTTGCCCAATTTGCCTGATGATTCAGGTTATACATTCGATATTATGGTGGTAATCTCGCTCCCCAAAAGGTTCCAAGCTCTTAGAAAAGCGAATAGTATCTGAATTCATATTGAAAGACCGACTTTTGAGAAATGTTTCTGTTAATTCTTGCAGGGTTATGATATAATAAAACGCGAAACATGAAAGCCTGTTGTGTTTATGCTTGACAACATTGTTATCAGCTATTGATGGTTACGACAGAAAAAAAGTGGAAGGGTGTGGTACAGTGCCCAAAATTTTGCTTGTAGAAGATAATCAGGCCGCCGTTGCAAAAATCAGACAGTTTATAGAAAATATAGACACTGCTCTTGAACTTCTGACTTGCAAAGAGGCCGGTGCGGCTTATATTCTTGCGCAAAAGCAAAAAGTGAATTTGTTCATTCTGGACATTCAATTGAAGGACTATAAAGGAACCAGTCTGGCCGCCCAACTGCGCGGTTTGCCGGAATATAAATACACGCCGATTATTTTTGAAAGTGCTTTGGCCGGAGAAGAACTGTCTGCTTACCGGGAGGTGAAGTGCTACGGATTCTTGATTAAGCCTTATACCGAAGCAGAATTTCGTGCCGTCCTTTGTGATGCTCTGGGACTTTCCGCGCATCTGCATCAGGAGGAAAAACATATTCAGATTGAGCAAAAGCAGTTTATTCTGGACTATCCTGTGTCAGAAATCGTATATGTGGAGGCGCTTGGAAAAAAACTTACCATCCATACCCAAAATGCTCTTTCCGGAATGAAGGAAGATGTTATTTCAGGTTATACACTGATTCGCTTTTTACAGCTGATCGATGATCCGAAAGTTGTGCAGTGTCATAAAAGCATTCTGGTCAATACGGCATACATTGATCGAATCGATAAAGCAGGAAAAGAAATCATACTGAAAGGCTCTGCGGAAAGGCTGCCGGTGGGCAACAAGTATCAGTCCGCACTCTGGTAATGTCCATGCAGGATACGTTTTTCTATTTTCTTTCCATGTTGGTGGAATCAATCGCTCTTTCGTGCTGTATTCTGGCCGTGTTCAGAGATCAAAAGGATTTGAGGAAAAGAGATTTCATTCTTGTTCCTTCAGTTTCTCTTTGCCTGTTCATAGCCAGATCCAGCTATGGCGGGGCATCTCCCGGTTTTCATCTCACGCAAGGCTTTTTTCTGGCTCCGGCAGACAATTTCCCAATCCTGCTGATTCTGCTGATGGGACTTTTATTGCTGACCAGCACTCTGCTGAATACACAGGATGGCGGACGCACATTCTGTGGTACAATGGCCGCCTTTTCTCTATATTTGTTATGCCACTTCTGCGCAGTTATCTTTACGCTCTTTTTTAACTTGACAAGCTCCGGTATCGCTGTTGTGAGCAGTGTTGTTACCTTGCTGCTATGTATCTTCGTGGTGTGCCTGCCCTGGTTTCAGGGGCTTCGCAGCGCACTGCGAACAGGCTCCTTTCTGGTGCAGGTACTCTCAATAAACATTACTTTATTTTTCACGGCTGTCTGTGCGTGCACATCCTTTGACCCGATTCGTTTTATGGCGCATTGGAAGTTCATAGCCTTTTTGCTTCTGCCACTTCTTTTCTTGGACATCGTTTTATGGATGATAAACACCCGGCAGGAGGAACAGCGGAAACAAATCAGAATGACGGAGCAGTATGTTCCGATTGTAGAGGAACTGATTTCACAGGTTCGGGCAAGGCAGCATGAATTTAATAACCGAATGATGGCCATCGAGGCAGCTGTTTCTTCGGCAGAAAGCCTGCTGGAAGCACAGGAAGCTGTCGCGTTACTGACAAAGGGGCTTGCACTGAGCGCGAACGACAGTATGCTGCTGGCCTGTGACAGCAAAATCATTTCCGGCTTTGTTTTCGGGAAGATCAAGCAGGCAGAGATTTCCGGTTTGGACATCCGCCTTCAAATTTCTGCCGGTTTTAAGAAGACAAGCATTCCTGAAACGGTATGGATCGAACTGATTGGGATTTTACTGGATAATGCTTTGGAAGCATCCAAACAGGGAGATACCATTTATCTTGAAAGCTGCCAGGCGGAAAATGTTACGGAGCTTTGGGTATGCAATCCACATCCGCCTCTGTCCGGGACAGAGTTTATGCGTCTGTTCGCGAAAGGCGTTTCCACAAAGGTGGGGAGCTCTCGCGGATATGGGCTGTATCAGCTTATGCGGATCACCGAACACTATCGCGGCAAGATTCTGACCCGGAACGAAATCCGGAGTGATCGGAATTATGTGGTGTTCGGCGTTCGGTTTTCATGAATATGCGGTATGAACAAGGGTTTTGTGGGAATGAAATTCGTTTTATTCCCACAAAACCATTTTTCGTTTCCATAGGGTTGTAGTCAGAAAGAGGATTGCGTATAATACACGCAAACCAAGGAGGGAACGATTTCAATGCTTCGACTTATGAAAAATGAATGGAAAAAGATATGGATACCGGTGCTGCTGACTTTGCTTGTCGTTACCGTGGCAGCGTGTACTATGACGGCCACGATGTATCCGGATTATTCACTCACCTACACATTGGATGCATGGGAGGTTGGAACAGAGTATCTGTCCCTGTTATATCCTCTGTTTGTGGTTCTGCCCGTATGCTGGAATCTGCATCAGGAACGACAAAACAATTTTCTACTCTATGTGCAGCCCCGTGTGCCTATGAGGAAATACCTCTGGGTCAAGTGGATGGTCTATGCAATCAGCGCATTTTGCATCATCACAGTTCCGTACATTCTCTCGGCAGTTACGGCCTTACGCATTGATCCGCATCTGGATGCCCTCAATATGGGAAATCGCATTTTTGAAAACACCTATTCGGAGCACCCTGTAGTTTACGCGGTGACGCTCTCTGTTTTCAGAGGCCTGATCGGCGTTTTGGTGATGACAATGGGCTTCGTTTTAGCCATGTATTGTGAAAATATTTTTGTTGTACTGACGGGGCCGTTCCTATATACGATTTTGGAGAATTTTGTGCTTGCGATTTTGGGAGTTCCACAATATCGGCTGGTGACGGCGTTTGACCCTAACTGTTTGAGCCCAGAAGTTATTACAACAATGTCCTTTGTTGCCGGCCCTTCCTTATTGGCTGCCGTTATCACACTGATGGCAATCTACTTTTCCAAGGTAAAAAAGGAAAAGGTGGTCAAGGTATGATTCCCTTGATTCAGAAGAATATCAGGTTGTTGGGAATCGGAAAAACCTTGCTCCTGTTTATTGGCTGCTTTCTCTTCTCTCTCAGTTCTCGGAGCGGTACGGTATTGCGCTTTGAGCAACATTTGCTGTCAGGAACAACAGACCATTACTATCTGATTTTTTTCCTTATGCCTTTGATTCTCCTGAGCTGCTTCTCCTTGGCAGAAGATGATCCACCCTATGTAATTTTCCGCTTTGGAAGTTACCGCCACTATTTTATTCGGAAATGGATTAGCCTTGGCGTACTGCCTGCCATTTTGGTGCTGGTTCAGCTGGCGGCAATCCTGTTGTCCGGAGTAGGGCTTCCCATGGAAAACACATGGCGGCTTCCTGACGGGAGTTTGGAATCAGAGCTTTTTGAAGCGCTCAGTCAGGTGTTTTCCTCCCCGCTGACAGCGTTTGCGGGCTGTACCGGGTACTTGTTTCTTGGAATCTGGCTGATTTCCGGTCTTTGCATGTGGTTAGCTCATTTTGCCGGCCATAAACAGGCTGTGCGGATTGTGGTCGGTCTCTATGTTCTTTCAATTTTATGGGTTAAGGTACCGGGCATTCATGCTTTCCCGATTACGGGACTCAACCATCTGCTGATTTTTCATCATAATTTGGGAATACCACATCGTTGGCTTGTTACTGGGATTACCGCGGCGTTACTGGCATTGTTTTTGATTGGAAGCGTCTGTTTTCCGTCAAAAAGAAAGCTGTTTGGAAAATCACCAAAAAGAAGAGGTGTTCAGGCGTACTACCAGAGGGTGCTGTTCCAAAAACAGGATGTCATGATTTTATGCGGTGTTGTGCTGGGAATGACCGTATATAAGGGGCTGAGCGGGTCTGAATTGTCCTCCGGGCAGGAATGGGTCTATCACCTTTTCTCTGGCCATGGAACCGGATCCTTTCATATCCTGGCATTTCTGGAAATGCTGCTGGTGAATACGGCGCCTCTTTATTTGATTGCTGTATTTGTTGAGGACAGTGTCAGCGAACAATCCATTTTCGTATCAGTTCGATCGAACAGCCGAAAAGAGATGTTTCATGGAATACTCAGAACAGTCGTCAAATTTATTGCCATCTATCCAGTCCTTTGGTTCCTGGCAGGACTGATGGGTGGGCGCATCTTTGCGGACAGGATGGATCTGATTGCGATACAGTTTTTAGTAAAATGTGCTGCTTTCAAATTTCTGGATATTCTGCTGCAGACACTTGTTATGCTTTTTTGCTATCTGCTGACAAGGCAAATTACAGTAGGCTTTTTAGCAATCCTTGCCGGAAATTTTTTGTGTGTAATCCCGCAAAATTGGGTACATTATCTGCCCTTTGGCCTGTCCGGAACAGTAAGGGTTGACTGGGTTTCCTTCGGTATGGGAATCCCGGCCGGGACGGCGATGTTGATTCTGATAGGGTGCCTGGCTGTTACATTGAGCCTGCTGGAATTGCTTGGCTCTGAAAACTTACTTGGGAGGTAAACTTTATGCGTTCCTATATTGAAGTAGAAAATGTATCCAAACGATTCGGGAAAAAACCGATTCTGGAAAATATTTCGCTGTCCGTAGAACAGGGACAGACAATCGGTCTGGTAGGCGCAAATGGAAGCGGTAAGTCCGTTCTGTTCAAAATACTTTGCGGTTTCGAGAAGCCGGATTCCGGCAGCGTGTCCATGCGCGGAAAGCAGCTTGGTAAAAACGGCAGGGATTTTCCGGAAAACGTGGGCGTTTTTATCAATGCTCCCGGTTTCATTGGAATGTACAGCGGCCTTCAGAATTTGAAGTTTCTGGCCGATATTCAGGGGAAAATCTCCGAGACGGAGATCCGGGAAGCAATGGGAAAAGTTGGTCTTGATCCTGAAAACAAAACAAAAGTGAGCAACTATTCCCTTGGCATGAAGCAAAAGCTGGGACTTGCACAGGCTATTATGGAGGGACAGGGTATTCTGGTGCTGGACGAACCTTTCAATGCACTGGACTATCACACCTATCAGGATGTAAAATCCATTATCCGAATGCTTAAAGCCGAGGGAAAAACAATTTTCCTGACATCCCACCACTATAAAGATCTTGAGCAGCTCTGTGACATCATCTATGCGATTGAAAACTGTCAGTTGATTCCGATGACACCGGAAATCGTGGCACATTATCAGGAAGGGGAATGAGCTTTTTCGTGTGCTGACGGCCTGAAAGTACTTGGAAGGCCATCGGTGCGGTTGAAGACTGGATCTTTTTTGCCCCTCTTCAGCATCAAAAGCAGGAAATACTGCGCAGCCGTTGCCGGCGGAAGCTGGCAACGGCTGCGGCATACCCACTTGCGGGTACATCAGGTATTCTCCTGCCTCTTTAAAAGGGACTACGAAAGCAGGGTATTGGCGCGAACTGGCGGGTGACCATGGTTCCGTTCCGCAGAGTGTGTGTCTGCTTATCCGCCGTAATAGGCGTTCAGGTACATCTCTTTGATCTCCTTCATCAGCGGATACCGGGGATTGGCGCCGGTGCACTGGTCGTCGAAGGCTTGCTCCACCATTTCGTCCAGACGGCCCAGGAAGGCCTCTTCGGAAACACCATATTCCCGAATGGTGTCGTGGATACCGATTTTGTGCATGAGTTCCGTAATGGCATCGATGAGCTTTTCGAGCTTCTCCTCATCCGTATTGCCGCCCAGCTTCAGATAGTCGGCCACCTCGGCGTATCTGGCCAGGGTATGGGGGTGGTCATACTGGGAGAAGGTGCCCATTTTCACGGGAACTTCGGCGGCGTTGAAGCGGAGGACCTGGCGGATCAGCAGGGCGTTGGCAATGCCGTGGGGCAGGTGGTGAAAAGCGCCCAGCTTGTGGGCCATGGAGTGGCATACGCCCAGGAAGGCATTAGCGAAGGCCATACCGGCCATGGTGGCGGCGTTGGCCATGTTTTCTCTGGCTCTGGGGGCCTTGGCGCCCTGTTCATAGGCTGCGGGCAGATTCTCGAAGATCAGCTTCAGGCTGCGCAGGGCCAGACCATCGGTGTAGTCCGTTGCCATGATGGAGGCATAGGCTTCCAGAGCGTGGGTGACGGCGTCGATACCGGAGGCGGCGGTAAGGCCCCGGGGGGCGTTCATCATCATGTCCGCGTCCACAATGGCCATCTTGGGCAGCAGCGCATAGTCGGCCAGAGGATATTTGACGCCTGTGGATTCGTCCGTAATGACCGCAAAGGGCGTCACTTCAGAGCCAGTGCCCGCGGAGGTGGGAATGGCCACAAAATAGGCCTTTTCGCCCATTTTCGGGAAGGTATATACCCGCTTGCGGATGTCCATGAACCGCATGGCCATATCCAGGAAGTCGGCTTCGGGATGCTCATAGAGCACCCACATGATTTTGCCGGCATCCATGGCGGAGCCGCCGCCGATGGCCAGAATCAGGTCCGGCTGGAAAGCCGCCATCTGGGCCGCGCCCTCCCGGGCACAGGCAAGACTGGGGTCCGGCGCCACATTGTAGAAGGTGGTGTGGGCAATGCCCATTTCGTCCAGTTTCTCCTCCACGGGCCTGGTATAGCCGTTGTTGTACAGGAAGGCGTCGGTGACAATGAAGGCTTTCCTGTGGCCCTTCAGTTCGGCCAGAGCCACGGGCAGGCAGCCCTTTTTGAAATAGACCTTTTCAGGCGCGCGGAACCACAGCATATTTTCCCTCCGAATGGCAACAGTCTTGATGTTCAGCAGATGCTTGACGCCTACGTTTTCCGAGACGGAGTTGCCGCCCCAGCTGCCGCAGCCCAGGGTCAGAGAGGGAGCGAGCCGGAAGTTGTACAGGTCGCCGATGCCGCCCTGAGAGGAGGGGGTATTTACCAGAATCCGGCAGGCTTTCATGGCGTGGGCGAAGGCGTCCAGCTTCTGCTTTGCGCCTACGGGATCCAGGTAGACAGAAGCGGTATGGCCGAAGCCGCCGTCCCGCACCAGCCGGTCGGCAATGCGCAGAGCGTCTTCAAAGTCCTTTGCCCGGTACATGGCCAGTACGGGGGACAGCTTTTCGTGGGCGAAGGCCTCGGAAAGCGCTGTAGAGGTTACTTCGCCAATGAGGATCTTGGTGTTTTCCGGTACATCCACGCCGGCCATGGCGGCGATGGTGTGGGCGGACTGGCCTACGATCTTTGCGTTCAGCGCACCGTTCACCAGAATGGTGCCCCGGAGCTTTTCGGTCTCCTCGGCGGTGAGCAGATGGCAGCCTCTGGCAGCGAATTCGGCCCTCACGGCATCGTAAACGCTGTCCAGAACCACCACGCTCTGCTCGGAGGCACAGATCATGCCATTGTCAAAGGTCTTGGAGTGAATCACGGAGGAAACGGCCTGCAGAATGTCGGCGGAATCGTCGATGACGGCGGGGGTGTTGCCGGGGCCGACGCCCAGAGCGGGCTTGCCGGAGGAATAGGCGGCCTTCACCATGCCGGGGCCGCCGGTGGCCAGAATCAGGTCCGCTTCCCGCATCAGCTGATTGGTCAGCTCCAGAGAGGGCTGCTCGATCCAGCTGATCAGTCCTTCCGGCGCGCCGGCTTCCACGGCTGCTTCCAGAACAACTCTGGCGGCGGCAATGGTGCACTTTTTTGCTCGGGGATGGGGACTGATCACAATGGCATTCCGAGTCTTCAGGCAGATGAGCGTTTTGAAGATCGCCGTAGATGTGGGATTTGTGGTGGGGATGACGGCGGCGACGACGCCAATGGGTTCGGCGATCCGCTGAATGCCGAAGGCTTCGTCCGTTTCGATGACGCCGCAGGTCCTGGTGTCTTTGTAGGCGTTGTAGATGTACTCGGCGGCATAGTGGTTTTTGATGACCTTATCCTCCACAATGCCCATTCCGGTCTCTTCCACAGCCATCTTTGCCAGGGGAATCCGCATTTTGTTGGCGGCGACGGCGGCGGCCTTGAAGATTGTATCTACCTGCTCCTGTGTGTATTCCGCGAAAACGCTCTGCGCCTGGCGGCAGCGCTCCAGGGCGGCGGTGAGGTTGGCAGCGGCAGCGGTTTCGTTCTTGTCCATAGCAAAGATCCTTTCGCAGCATATTCTGAATTATTGATAAATACTTATCAATAAAAAGATACCGATAAATATTTATCTATATACTACCACAGGATCCGAAAAAGTCAAGAGAGAATTTCTGTATTTATCCATGAAAAATGCCACTGCGGCCGATCCGCGGATCGGCTGGCAGTGGCATGGCCGGACTGTCTGCCCGTAATTCAAAAGAAAGGTTAAAACGCTTTTTTTGCCGCGTCCAGAACACGGTCGATATCCGCGCCTGTGTGGGCGCAGGAGAGGAACATGGCCTCGAACTGGCTGGGGGCGGCGTAGACGCCGTTTGTGATCAGACACTGGTACCAGCGTTTGAATTTTTTCAGATCGGAAGCCTTGGCGGAGGCATAGCCGGTGACGGGGGAATCCGTGAAGAACACGGTGAGGATGGAGCCGACCCGGTTGACCTGAGCGGGCACGTCCTTCAGGATGGCCTGCAGACCTGCCTGCAGCCTGGCGCCCAGACGCTCCAGCTCTTCGTAAATTTCGGGATGAGCGCTGAGCAGACGCAGCTGGGTCAGTCCCGCGGCCATGGCCACGGGATTGCCGGACAGGGTACCAGCCTGATAAACAGGGCCTAATGGGGCTACCAGCTCCATGAGTTTCCGGCTGCCGCCGTAAGCGCCCACGGGCATGCCGCCGCCGATAATTTTGCCGTAGGTCACAAGATCGGCCTTGACGCCGTAGTACTGCTGCGCGCCGCCGGGAGCCAGCCGGAAGCCGGTGATCACCTCGTCAAAGATGAGCAGGGCGCCGCTTTCGTCGCACAACTGCCGCAGACCCTGCAAAAAGCCGGGCTGTGGCGGAACGACGCCCATATTGGCGGCCACAGGCTCTACGATGACCGTGGCCACCTGCCCCGCGTTGGCGTCCAGCAGAGCCTTGACGCTGTTCAGATCATTGTAGTCCGCGGTCAGGGTGTCCCCGGCCATTTCTCTGGGCACACCGGCGGAATCCGGCGCGCCGCCGGTCAGAGCGCCGGACCCGGCCTTGACCAGCATAGAGTCGGAGTGGCCGTGATAACATCCGGCGAATTTGATGATCTTGCTGCGGCCGGTAGCGCCCCGGGCCAGCCGCAGGGCGGACATGACGGCTTCGGTGCCGGAATTGACCATGCGGACCATTTCCACGCCGGTCATCCTGCATACCAGCTCGGCCATATCCACCTCAATGGCGGTGGGGGCACCGAAGCTCAGCCCCCTGGAAATGGCTTCCCGGACGGCCTGTTCCACATGGGGCTCGCAGTGCCCCAGAATCAGGGGACCCCAGGAGCAGATCAGATCCACGTATTCGTTCCCGTCCACGTCCCAGACGTGGCTTTTTTCGCCCCGGTCCAGGAACCGGGGGTAGGTGCCCACGGCCCGGGCGGCCCGGACGGGGGAGTTGACGCCGCCGGGCATGACGGCCTGAGCGGCCTCAAACAGCGTTTCGGAACGTGTCATTTAACCCAGCTCCCCTTCCCGCATGGCCTGGGCCAGCTCCTTGGCGAAGTAGGTGATGAGAATGTCCGCACCGGCCCGGTAGATGGACAGGGCGCTTTCGCACATGACCCGGTGTTCGTCGATGAGCCCCAGCTTGCCCGCGGCCTTGATCATGGCGTACTCGCCGCTGACGGAGTAGGCGGCCATGGGCAGATCAAAGGCATCGGAGCACTCCCGGATGATATCCAGATAGCTCAGGGCGGGCTTGACCATGAGAATATCCGCACCCTCTTCCACATCCAGAGCGCACTCCTTCATGGCTTCCTTCCGGTTGTGGGGATCCATCTGGTAACCCCGTCGGTCACCGAAGGCGGGGGCAGAACCGGCGGCATCCCGGAAAGGACCGTAGAAAGCGGAGGCATACTTGGCGGAGTAGGACATAATGGGGACGTTCACAAATCCGTTGTCATCCAGAATATCCCGAATGGCGGCAATGCGGCCGTCCATCATATCCGAAGGGGCTACCATATCGGCTCCCGCCTGCACATGGGACAGGGCGGTCTTTGCCAGGACCTCCAGGGTCTTGTCGTTGTCTACATTGTGGCCGCAGAGGATGCCGCAGTGGCCGTGATCCGTGTATTCGCACATGCATACGTCCGTAATGACATACATTTCCGGATACTTGGCCTTGATGGCCCGGATGCCCTGCTGAACAACGCCGTTGGGATCCCAGGCGGAGGAGCCCACCGCATCCTTGCGCTTGGGGATGCCGAAGAGCAGCACCCGCTTTACGCCGGCGGCAAGGCAGCTTTCGATTTCTTCGCAGACCCGGTCGGGGGAGTAGCGGTACTGGCCGTCCAGAGATTCAATGGGCTCCTTGATGTTCTCACCCTCAATGAGGAACAGCGGATAAATCAGGCTGTCCGGGGATACCCGGGTTTCCCGCACCATGCGGCGAAGATTGTCGCAGGAGCGAAGCCTGCGGGGACGAATGGTCATTTCCATTACAAACACACTTCCTTTATGCATTCCAAAAGGGATTCCATGGTGGCCTCCTGGGAGGTGACGGTGGCGATCCCGTATTTTTTTGCTTCCAACGCGGTTTGGCTGCCGATGCAGCAGCCCAAAACATTACGCAGATCCTCGCCCTTCAGACTTTCGGCGAAGCCTTTGACGGTGGAGGCGCTGGTGAAGGTCACGAGCAGCTTTTCGCCAAGCAGGGAGGTAACCTTTTCGGAATCAGGGGCGGCGTAAACCGTATCGTAGCAGGGCACGTCGTCAAAGGCAATGCCCTTTGCGGTCAGCAGCTCCGGCACAGCGGCGCTTCCCTTGCTGGCCCGGCACAGCAGCACGGGGCCTTCCGCATTCTCCAGCGCTTTGGCCAGATGGAGGGAGTCGTAGGTTTCCGGCACGATGTCCGGGGAGATGCCGTGCTTTTCCAGTTCTTTGGCGGTTTTCGGGCCGATGGCGGCGATCCTCAGGCCGGAGAGCGCCCGGGCGTCCAGACCGGCGGCATGCAGGGATTTGAAGAAAAGCTCCGGCCCGGCGGGGCTGGTAAAGACCAGCAGACGGTAAGCGGAGAGCTTGGCGATGGCGATCTCCAGCTCCGCGGCAGGCTCCCGGGGGACAACGCGGATGCAGGGATAGTCGATGACCTCAGCCCCCAGGGCCCGCAGCCGGGCACAGAGGGAACCGCTGCGCTCTTTGGGCCGGGTGACCACGATTCGTCTGCCCTTCAGGGGCAGCTTGTCGAACCAGTCGAATCGGTCGGACAGCTGGCAGACCTTGCCCACCACAATAATGGCGGGGCTCTTGATCCGGGCTGCTTCCGCGTCCCGGGGCAGGTTTTCCAGCGTGGAGATCAGCTTCCGCTGGCCGGGCAATGTGCCCCGCTCGATGACGGCGGCGGGCATATCCGGCTCCATGCCGGCCCCCAGCAGTCCGCCGCAGATCTTCGGCAGGCTGGTGACGCTCATGAGGAACACCAGCGTGCCGCCGGCGCGGCGCAGGGCGTCAAAGTCGATGTGCAGCTCCGCCCCTGCCCGGGCGTGGCCCGTAATGATGTGCAGGGAGGAACAGAAATCCCGATGGGTCACGGGAATGCCGGCATAGGCGGGCACAGACAGGGCAGAGGTGACGCCGGGTACCACCTGAAAGGGGATACCCATTTCCTCCAGAAGCTCCAGTTCCTCGCCGCCCCGGCCGAAGAGAAAGGGATCGCCGCCCTTGAGGCGTACCACCCGCTTGCCCTCCTGGGCCTTGCGCAGCAGAATCCGGTTGATCTCCTCCTGAGGTACCAGATGATGGCTGGACTCTTTGCCAACGTCGATTTTCTCCGCGTCCTCCGGAATCAGGTCCAGAATGGCGGGGCTGACCAGCCGGTCATAGACCACCACCTGGGCATTTTCCAGAGCCTGGCGGCCCTTCTGAGTCAGCAGACCCGGATCTCCGGGACCTGCGCCCACCAAAATAACACTGCCGCTCATTGGCATTCTCCTTTCAGCTTCCGGGCCAGTTCCCGGCCCAGGTTTTCCGCTTCCTGTATTGGCCCTTCGGCCTGGCCCCGGCGGATTACCGTTTCGTCCGGGCTGACATAGAGACCCGTCAGAAGCAGCTTTCCGTCTTTGGTCTGGGCGTAGGCGGCCACGGGAGAGGTGCAGCCGCCGTCCAGCTCCCGGACAAAGGCCCGTTCAGCCAAAGCGCAGGCGGCAGAGTCCGCATTATGAAATGTACGCAGCACAGAGGTGTCCGTACCCTTCCGAATCTGCACGGCCAGGATAGCCTGCCCGGCGGCAGGGAGAATTTCCTCTGTGGAAAAGAACCGGCTGATCCGGTTTTCCAACCCCAGCCGCTTCAGACCCGCTGCGGCCAGAACCAGAGCGCTGTACTGTCCCTCGTCCAGCTTCCGCAGCCGGGTCTGGACATTTCCCCGGACGGGAGCAATGTCAAAATCAGGGTAGAGCGCCTTCAATTGCAGCTGACGGCGGCGGGAGGAGCAGCCGATAGGCTTGCCGGGGCGCAGTTCCGGGATGCCTTCCGGCAGCACCAGAACGTCCCGGGGGTCTGCCCGTTTCGAGAAGGCGGCCAGAGGCAGATCCTCCGGAGTCTCCATGGGCATGTCCTTCAGAGAGTGAACGGTGAAATCCACCTTTCCCTCCCGCAGGGCCAGATCCAGCTCCTTGACGAACAGGCCCTTGCCGCCGATCTGATCCAGAGTTTTGTCCAGAATTTTGTCGCCGGTGGTCTTCATGGTCACCAGCTCCAGCTCTGCCTGGGGGCAGGCATTCTGAACGGCCTCCATGACCATCCGGCTTTGAATCACAGCCAGGCGGCTGTCCCGGCTTCCAAAACGAATTTTCATCCCAGCTCCTCCAATACCTTGCGGATCTCCCGGGCGGCCCGGGCGGTGCGGTGGTGGTCCTTTCCGGAGGACACCACTCCGGCAATGATGTCTTCGCCGGTGCAGAGGGCAGGAAAATAAAAGCTGCATTCGGCCTCGCAGTCGGCAACGGATACGGGAATGCCCAGTGCCTGGGCCTCCCCGAAGACGGCGTGGTTCACATCCCGGTCGTTCGTGGCGGCGACGGCCAGGGTCGCACCGGCCAGGTCTCCGGGCCGGTAGGGCCGTGCCTCCCAGGTGAGCCCCTCGGCGCTGCATTTCAGCTCCGGGGAGACGACACGAATCCGGCAGCCGAAGAGCCGCAGGGAGCCAATGCGCCGTGCGGCAATGGTGCCGCCGCCGATCAGCACAACGGTTTTGCCGGACAAATCGATAAACAGCGGGAAACGAAGCCGCTTCTCGGCGACCGTCTGACGGTGCTGCCATTGGTAGAAGCGGTCCAGTTCATCCCGGGCAATGGCCCGGATATCGGAAAGCTCCTGGACAGTGCCGGGAGTACCGGTGCCCAGAGCGTCCGTGTCGTAGAGCTTCAGGATTTGGACGCAGTCCGGGTCAATGTCCCGGGGCACCGCCAGATCCATGGCAATTTTCGGCGTATTCTTCAAAGACCGCAGCTGCTCCAGAGTCAGGGTATAGTGGGGGCTGGTGGTGGCGGAGACCAGGGCGTCGGCCCCTTCCAAAGCGGCAAGACGCGCTTCATAGGGAACGGTGCCGCAGCCGGAGGGGACAACGGTCTCCCCGTGGCGGTAGGTCCGCAGGGTCACCTGCACATTGGCCCCGGCCTTGTGCAGCAGCTCCGCCGCCAGGCGGCCCATCTGTCCGTTGCCGATGACCAGAATGTGTTTCCCTTCCAGACCGCCCAGCTCTTCTTCCAGAATTTCCCGGCAGCGGGTGCCCATGGAGGGGACGTCCCGGGAGACCTTGATCTCCGTCTTGGCCCGCTTTCCGGCGGTGACCGCATGGCGGAACAGGGAGGCAAGCACCGGGTCAGCGGCATTCCGCGCCTGGGCCAGCTCCAGAGCAACGCGGACCTGGGTAATGATCTGATCCTCACCAAGAATCTGGGAGTGCAGCCCGCAGGCGACCTCCATCAGATGCTCCGCGGCGGCCTCTCCGATACGGGTGGTGAAAAAGGGAGCGAACGGCGCTTCCGCTTGTCCCGCTCCCAGGCACAGCAGCCGCCAGGGATCCGTCTCAGGAGCGCCGGAAATGTACACCTCCGTCCGATTGCAGGTGGAGAGCAGCACACATCCTTCTACGCCGGGCTGACTTTTCAGCCAGTCCAGCAGCTTCGCGATCTGTTCTCTGGAAAAGGCAAGCCTTTCCCGCAGAGAGACCCCGGCTCGGTGGCAGTCCAGGCCGGACATTTGCAGGCTCATTTCTGCCCCTCCTTCACGATGACCAGAGAGAAATACCCGCTGGGCTTGTCCAGATCTCGAAAATCCGGGTAGACATGTTCATTTTCCATGCTGCAATTTTCCACCATGGCGGCATTGCCCAGCATGTTCCTTTCTCCCAATTCTTTTTTCAGCTCCAGAATGGCGGAGCCTGCCTTCATGAAGACCTTGTTGGCGGACACGTCCAGCAGCTTTTCCGCGTCGTGGGAGGCGGGGATTACCAGCAGCGGTTCCGCACCCTGACACAGGGAAATATTGAGCCGGGCCGCCGCGGCGCAGAAGGAGGGCACGCCGGGAACGACTTCTACGTTGAAGCCACGGGCACGGACCTTTTCGTGGATATACATGTAAGTAGAGTACACCGTGGGATCTCCCAGAGTGATAAAGGCAACCTGTCTGCCCTCTTCCAGATAGGCAATGATCTTTTGAGCGGCGGCCTCATAGGCCTGTTCTACCAGAGCCTTGTCCCGGGTCATGGGGGTGGGGACCAGAATGGGCGTTTTCCCGTTCAGGTGATCCCGGATGATGCGCAGGGCGGTCTTGTCTGCCTTCCCGGTGTCCGGAGCCAGAATGATATCCGCCTGCTCCAGTACACGGGCAGCTTTCAGAGTCAGCAATTCCGGGTCCCCCGGGCCAACGCCCACGCCCCAGAGCTTGCCTTCCGCATGGAGTGCCCGGACGGCTTCGCTGCAGTGGGCGGCGAACAGTGCCCGGATGGCGGGGCATTCGCCGAGACCCTGCAGAACGCACCGGGTCTTGTAGCCCGCGTCCTCCAGGACCTGCTTCCAGGAGTCGTCATCTCCGGCCATATCGTTCCGGGCATGGTCTCCGGCCACCAGCATAAAGGGGGCCAGAATGACCGTCCGGATCTCCGGGCGGCGCTTCAGCTGATTCTGGACACGCTCCAGAGTGGGATAGCCCTCAACGGTGCCGACATAAACGGTTTCACACCGGTCCTGGAGATTCTGCTCCAGCTGGCCGTAGGCGGAGTTGGCAAAGTGGGGCGTGCCGTGGCCCATGAGCACCAGGGCTTCGTCCTGCTTCGGCTGGGGGAGCCACTGCAGCAGGGCGTCGGAGACGGCCTCAAAGTCTGCCTGGCTGTTCAGAAGAGGCTCGCCTACGGCAATTTGCAGCCGCCCCCGGAAGGGCTCCAGAGCAGAGAGCAGCTTTTCATATTCCTCGCCGTGCATAATATGGGTGGGCTGTACGGCAATGTGGGTATACCCCTCCGTTTCCAGACGGGCCATGGCCTGGGCAACGCTGTCGATATTGATGCCCCGGGCGCGGAGTTTTTTCAGAATCATGCCGCTGGTAAAGGCACGGCGGACCTCCCAGCCGGGGAATTCGGCGCGGAGAGTGTCTTCCACAGCCGCAATCGTTTTTTGTAAAGTGTCCTCGTAAGAGGTGCCGAAGGAAACGGCGAGAATCGCTTTTTTCATGTGTCTTTCCTCTTTCTCTGTGCGGCAAAAAAGCAGCCGGAAAACCGGCTGCCGGTGGTTTTGGCGGCGCAACGCGCCAATCATCCAAGAGCCGAACAC
>ERZ1026854.1136-NODE-1136-length-17386-cov-4.666955_pt1 | contig 17386 bp, 11 predicted proteins | sample MGYA00380157_ERZ1026854 | MGnify/ENA primary metagenome ERZ1026854 (study PRJEB33269, sample SAMEA4719793) | human gut metagenome | biome: human-associated habitat; feature: organic feature; material: feces | place: Cameroon | collected 2013-10 ...
CCAAAACGCTTAGAAAAGTGAGCTAAAATTGGTACAACGAACTGGACACCCTATTAAATTTGTTTATCTCTTTTTGCTTGTTTCGTGCAATATCCTCTCCCTCCCATTTAGAAGAAGAGAAGATGCTGATGGTGTGAATCAGATGTCTACTCTTGAACATAGAAACACCTACATTCTCAAAAAACTTGCGTTTTTTACTTTCAAAGTCGTCAGCATTAAAAGCAGAATTGTCATCACGATACAGCAGAACCAGATTGCCTATTGAGTGTTCTGTTGCAAAGAACGATTCTTCTGTTTCTGGATCTGTATATTTAATGTCCTTTCTGTCAAGCGTATAGAGCTTTATGGCGCTATCTTCAATTTTCTCATCTGCATGGTTGAGATACACACCTTCTTTTTCATGTTTTACTTTCGATTTTGGATAGATGTGTTCCAATGAGCGCTTGCGCCATATCTCAAAATCAAACTTCCTTCCTTTTCCCGATTCTTGCAGACAGTCTTCTTGGATATTTCGACGAAGCAGCCACCGTGAGCCAATCTCATAATGCTTTTTGTTCTGATATAGAAGATCATCCTCTAACCCTGCAAGAAAATCGCCCATAGCTGTTTGAAGAACATCTGTTCTGTTGGATGTTATATCTGCGTGGTTGATATCAAGAAGAGCCCAGTCGAAATATTTCGCCAATTGCTCTTTTGCAATGTCCTTTCCTTGGGTCATTGCCATGTCAAAGAACCATCTGAGGAAAGTAAACCTCCGCTCTGCATCATTCCTGTAATTCAGGATTGCCCCTATGTAATTGTATGTTATAGGGTCATTGTATGCATCCTCAATTGATTTCTGAAAAAGGCGCATCTTTTTGAATACTGTCTTTGCAGACCTGACGGTTGCTTTTTCCAGGTTCTTTTTCTTGAAATCGTCAAACGTCAGCTTTTCCGAATTGTTCATCAGCGGAAGCAACCAGCCAAGCTGTGATTCGATATGGAAGTAGGTCTGGCGCTCCTTGTCATTCCACCAGTATAACCAAGAATCCCACTCTCTTGCAAGTCGGCTCCTTATAATAGTGTTCTCTCCTTCTGTGATGAGCCCGTTCTTATCTTGGAGCGATGCAGTTCTGAGCAGTTCAGATTTTACCAACTCCTGATCCTTCATTTGTGCTTTGTTTCCGTTCATCATACTGAAGATGACGGTTGCCTTTTCTTCAGGAATAGGAATATAGAGAAATTTGACATGCTCCAAAGCGTAATTCAGGAATTCGACCTTTTTATATCCATTCAGCTTGTCATGGATGGTCAACAATGTTTTCTTGAAGAAGTAGATGTCTTGAAATTGTTCGTCTTCGTCTAACTGTAACTTCAATATTTCTTCAATATCAAGTTCTTTGAGAAAGTTGTCCGACTCTTTTCTGACAGCATACACCATTCTCAAATACTCGTTATATTCAAGATATTTCAGGAAGAGATAAAAGAAGGTTGTTCTTTGCTGACCGTCCACCAGAATTATGTCTGCACCCTTTTCACAGACCGTTATGCCTTGTAAGAAGACGTCTTTTTTATCTGTAAATCCGTCAATCAATGTGTCTATGATGTTAAGCACTGAATTTTTCTTCAGTCCAGGCTTTTCCTGTCCCCATACATAACCTCGCTGATATGAAGGGATGATAAATGCTCCACCTTGTTTCACAAGATTTACATATTCAGACAATGTTAACGTATTATTCATATTTTTATCTCTTCCTGTTGACAACCTTGTTTCTCTCTATCCGTCGGTGTCATTTCTTCGCCCCGTCAACGCCGTAAGTGGCGTTGTCGGTCACGATGACGATGTTGTGGCCGTTCAGCACCTTGCGGGTGGCTTGCTTCTTGGCTTCTGTTGTGGGGTGGTTTATGCCTGACGCTGTGGTGACGGTTATGCTCACGCTGGCTTCTGCTCCACCGTCCTTTGTCTTGGCGGTGATGGTGGTGTGGCCTGTCTTTAGAAGGGTGACAAAACCGCCGTTCACCGTTGCTACACTCTCGTCGCTGCTCGACCAGACCATGCGCTTGTCGGTAGTGGTGGTAGGCATGACGGTGGGCGCGAGGACAACATGCTTGTTCTCAAGAGCGGCTGTGACGGCGGTCTCGTCGAAGGTTATCGAGCGCGACAGCTCGGGCTCCTTCTGCTTGTCCTTGCGGTAGAGGAACGGCAACTGCAGGCTCTTTGAGGTGTAGAGGGCAAAGCGTGCATAGCTGCTTGTCGGCTCGTTGTAACGTAGCGTGCTGCTGCTCTCCTTCTCGTTGCTTATGGTCGCTCCTTCGTAGCCAAGGTCTATGGCCCATTGTGTTGAGCCCTCGTTCCATGCCAAGGTCTGCTTGCCTGTGGCTCCAAGTTTGCGGCCATACTGATCGATGAGCGTCCAGAAGCCGTTGCTCTCGCCCTTGCCAAGGGTGAAGCGCAGCACGTTGGGAGAGGTGACATCCTTGGTTGAGGCAATGGTCACGACATCAAGATAATGGTCTTTCTCCATGCCGTCATAGTCGGTGGCAGCACAACCGTTACGGTAAATCATCAGTTCATCGCCCTCGTTAAGCTTGCCTTTCTTCTCCATCTTCTCGTATATCCATCCCAACGGCGACTCGAGCTGTGTGCCGGCAGCCTCGTCATACTCTATCGTGATGGCATCAAGATAGACCGATCCCTCTTTCGTGCCGCCCTGAACGACGATGCTGGCCTCGTCGGTAGTGATGGCAGGCAGGTTCAGCTCTTTCTTGATGTCCACATAGACGTTAAGGTCTTTCGACACCCATTGTCCGAACCAATCGGGAGAAGCAAAGTCTACAGCTGCCTGCCTGTAGAGCTGTGTCTCGCCGTCTTTCACCGTCATGCCCACCTGTCCTTTCGTGTTGTTTGAGCACATGCTCAGCGTAATGCTCTTTATGGTGCATCCCTGCCATCCGTTGAGATAAAGCACAGCGTTGCGGTTGCGCGGTATCTGGTTGTAGCGGTTGCCCGTTGTGGCGCCGTATGTGTTTTCAAAGTCAGCATACGAGTTCTTGGGCACCATGCCGCTGGCTGCCAACAGAAAATCTTGTGTCGTCTTGTTATACTCCACAATCTTGTAGACCACCTCTGCCGCTTGGGCGCTGAGGCTCATACAGAACAAAGCAATTGCTGTCATCACCCCACGGGTGACATTCTTTATTTTTTTCATTCCTATTATAATGTTTGATTTCTTTTGTTGTCAGTCTTTAAACCCAAAACGGCCTAATGACCGATTTGGGTTTAACTGATCATTTGGTTGTTTAGACTATTTCTTTCTTGAGTTTATGCAAAGGTACAAAATTTTTAAGCAAAATGCAATGGTTTCGAGGGCTTAATCCACCATGTTCGCCCTCTTTGAGGACGATTTTACCATCATTCATGGGGCCGTAGGCTTCGCTGCCTTCGGCAGCTCAACCAGCGGTTATGGATATCATAAAAAAACAACCACTTTAAGAACATCATAAGGTCTCTCAAAATGGTTGCTTTCTTCACCTTTTTATGTAAGCAGGTGCTCAGAAAAAAAACTTATGACCGCTTATCTGCGTGTGGTCTTCCTCTTCGTTGCAGATGTCTTCTTTGTTGTAGAAGCCTTCTTCGTTGTTGTCTTCTTCTTTGTAGAAGAGGTTTTGCTTGTAGACGAAACTTTTGTTGCGGGCTTATAATATTTCAGAGCCTCAGGCATCTCTGCCTTGATAGCTGCAATACGCTTTGCGTCTGATGGGTGGTCACTGAACATGTCGTTCTGGTTGCTACTGCTGCCCTGTGACATGCGCTGCCAGAACGCCACGGCAACGTTGGGGTCGTATCCCGCCATGGCGGCGAAGATCAGTCCCATGCGGTCGGCTTCGGTCTCATGGTCACGCGAATATTTGAGACTTCTAAACTGCAAACCCTTCTGTGCCAAGATCTGTGCGAGCTGTGTCGTGGTCGAACTTACGCCGGCAGCCTGCAGCACACCACCGAGAATCTGCGTGCCATACTGGTTCTTTATCTGTTTGCTCATCTGCTCAGCCGAGTGTTTAGCCACGGCGTGGGCAATCTCGTGTCCGAGGACAATGGCCAGCGATGCCTCGTTTTGGGTGTAGGGTAGCAAGCCCTCATAAACCACAATCTTGCCGCCAGGCATGCAGAAAGCGTTGGCTTCCTTGTTCTGCACGAGGTTAAACTCCCAACTGAAATTCTTGATCTCCGACTGTAGCCCGTTGTTCACCAGATAGTTTTGCACGGCTGTTGCGAGGTTCTGTCCCACACGTTTCACCATGGCTGTGTTGGCGGCATTGGTAGACACCTTTGCCGACTTCATGAAGTTGCTGTACTCCTGGTTGCTGAGGCTGAGCACCTGCTCGTCGCTCACAAGCAGATTTTGCTTGCGTCCTGTGATAGGCACGGTGCGTGTTGTTCCGCATGATGCAAAAACCAAGGCGGTCACCACCGCCAATAACATAAACTTTAATTTCTTCATAGCTATTAAATAACTTTTTGTTTTGTGCTCCCTGTTAACGGTCGCGTAACATCCTTTTTCTACAATCCAACGTTTTTGTTTGTTAAGCAGGTGCTCAAAAATCTTTTAAAAGCACAATATCTTTTTATAAGATTCATATAATCTTTTTACAAGATTCATATATGCTATTGATTGTGAACGCCTGCTTGCAATGTATACCTTTTCTCTCGGGGTGCAAAAATATAAATAAATGTTCTTTTTACAAAAAAATATTGCAAAAAGAAGCGTTTTTTGTTTGCACCGCCCCGCTTGCACCGCCCCGCGGGCTTCGCCCCAGCGTTATCTTCTCACAAGCGTGGATCCTCGCAGCTGTTTCTCGCAGCTGTTTATCTGTATGGCGTAAACGCCTTTGTTCAGATGTTGCAGAGCCAGGGCGTAGCTGTCGCTGCCTGCCGCAAGGGTCGTCTGATGAAGCAGCTGTCCGCCAACCGAATAGACACAGACGGTGAACGGACGTGTCGCCGCTGATGGCAGACTGATGGTGAGCAGCCCCTCTGGCGACATGCCCATGCGTGCTGCCGACGGGCTGAGGCTTATGTCTCTCACCGAGTCGAGCTTCAGCAGGTGTAGCAAGCCGCGGTAAGCATCAATCTCTCCATAACCCCATGTGTTGTTAGGGTAGGAGAGCGACGGGTCATGACGGATGCTGGTGGCCGCTATCACCTCCATCACGTCTTCGGGTGACAGCGTGGGCACGGCTTGCAGCCACAGGGCTATCGTTCCTGCCACGGCCGGTGAGGAGAGCGATGTGCCTTGCTCATAATACCAGGCGTATGTGCGGCCCTCATAATCGAACGTGGCGACCGTCTGGCCAGTCAGTCGGGTGGGGTCGGCCTCAATGTAGAAAGAGCTGAACGCCGATGTTATGGCAGACCCCGGCGCCACGACGTCGGGCTTTGTCAGCCCTGCAAACGTTGGACCTACGGACGAGTAATATGCAATGTCGCCCACATCTTTTATGCCCGTGTCAATCTTCTCGCCTTTAAAGTTGGTCACACAGGTGCGGTGAGCCGTCGCGCCCACACAGATGACCGATGGTGCCGCCGCCGGACTGTTGATGTTGTGTGTCTTCTCGCCGTCACACAGAGCGGGGTTAAGGCTGTTCGCATACATCTGTCCAGACAGGCAGAACACCTCCACGTCGGCATCGCTCCCGAGAATCTCCATAGATAACGGTTTGGACCCCACGCCAACATATTCGGCTCCCGATATCGTCACGTCATAGGCGGTCTCCTCCTCATCATAGCATGATGGAAAGGCCTGTATGTCGACAGCAAGTTTGTAGGTGGCGTAGCGCAAGGTGTCGGTCACTGTCGAGTCGGGAGCAGCTACGATGGCCTTCGTGTCAAACACCAGCTCCCTGTTTGGTGACCCGTAGGCTGTGAGACGCAGCTTGAAGTGTTGGCGTGCCTTCATCGTGAGCACAGCACTTTTGCTCCATTTCTTTACGAACGTTCCATCCGAGGCTGTGCCTGCCGGCTTGCGGAAATAGGTCGGGTCCGTACTGTTGTTGCCTGCCGCCGACACCAGGATGCGTCCGGGTCCTGTGAGCCGTCGCAAGGCTTCAAAATAGAGCACGTCGTCGCCGCGAAAATCTTGTGGCGAGCCCTCGCTGAAGTTTATCACACAGGGCTGCCCCTTGCTCTGGGCATAGTCGAAGATATACTTGAAGCCGAGCACATCGGTGGCATAGGTATATTTGTAGACGTTCTCTCCGGGAATGAGAGGAGCGTCCACGTTGACGGCGTTGCTCACCATACAGATGTCGCTGCCTGGCGCCATGCCGCGGTAAGGCGACCCATAGCCTGTGCCGGCGGCGATGCTGGTGGTCAGGGTGCCGTGGCCTATGATGTGTGCGTCGCGTGAGTGGGCCACGTCACGCAGCGCCGCCTCGTCGGTATAGTCGGCTCCCACGAACAGCGTGCTGCCGTTTTCGTTCTTTGCCAACTGGTCCCAAAAGCTTTTTATGCGCCACCGTCGTGTGTCGTCGCTGAGAAAGGTGGGGTGGGTGAGGTCGAAGCCCACGTCCTGCATGCCCACGACCACGCCTGTGCCATCGAACGCCTGTGGCAGGTTCCTGCCTTCGTGCACGGGCGGCACATTGATGAGCAGTCCGAGCGAGTCGAGCGCCACGGTGTTGCCCCGTTGTGCCTCTATGCGTAGCACACAGCTCCGTCGCGACAGCGCAGCCACGCTGTTGAGCGGCATGGCAGCGATCGTTATGTCGCCGAGCGATGCCAGCACCCTGCACCCCTCAGCCTTCAGCGTTGTTGTGTCGGCTGCCGATGAGGTGCGCACAAAGGCACACACCGTGGGGTTGAAGCCTGCATCGGTCATGGCGCCTTTGTTGGCATCGGTCAAGCCTCCTTTGTTGCGATCTGTCCCTCCGCGCCTCTTTGCCGCCTTTTGTCGGTCGGCATCGTTCATGAGCATGCGCAGCTGCGACGACAGCTTGCCCAAGGCCGGACGTTGTGCCGACGCTTCTCTGGGCATGGAGGTGAGAGCTATGGCAACATATAGGAATATTTGAAAAATGTTTGGCTTCATAATGAGTTGTGCTATTCTTGTTTGTTGGGCAAAATAACGAAAAATCTATGACATGAACAAGAAACGCATCCACTTATTTGGGAAATCCGCCAAATAGCACTACCTTTGCATGAAAAATAATTCATAAACAGACAGTTTCGCATGTCCTCATGCCCCTTGCTGATGTCAGCATCGTTGTGGCCATGCGTAATTTTTAACAAGAAAGAAACAAGAAAAATGGAAAAGAAAAGCAACAAGTTTATTGCTGTGTCGTACAAGTTGTACACGATAGATGCCGATGGCACAAACACCATGGTTGAAGAGGCTCCCGCCGCAAAGCCGTTCCAGTTCATTTCTGGCTTCGGCATCACCCTCGATGCCTTCGAGAACGCGTTGGTAGACCTGGAGAAGGGTGCCGACTTCGATTTCGTTCTCAGCGAGGACGACGCCTATGGCCCTTATGTCAACGAGCACGTCATCGCTCTTGAGAAGGAGATGTTCATGGTGAACGGCCGTTTCGACAAGGAGTATATCTTCAAGGGTGCCGTCGTGCCTCTTCAGAACGAGCAGGGACAGCGCTTCATGGCAACCGTTGTCGACATCGCTGACGACAAGGTGACGCTGGACCTCAACCATCCGTTGGCTGGCAAGAAGCTCAACTTCAAGGGTAGCGTGGTGGAGAGCCGCGAGGCTTCTAACGAGGAGATCCAGACCATGATCAACCACATGAGCGGCGAGGGCTGCGGCCATTGTGGTGGCGACTGTGGCGGTTGCGGCGGTCACGAGGGTCATGAAGGCGGTTGCGGTGGTCACGGTGGTCATGAAGGTCATGAAGGTGGCTGCTGTGGTCACGGCGGTCATGGCGATCACGAAGGTGGTTGCCGCGGTCATAAACACTAAAGGAGAATATTGCTATGCGTAACACGTTTGGAACACTTTTCACCCTCACAACCTTTGGCGAGAGTCATGGCGCTGCCGTTGGCGGTGTCGTTGACGGCATGCCTGCCGGAATAGATATTGACGAAGAGTTTATTCAGAGTGAACTCAACCGACGCCGTCCCGGACAGAGCCGGATAACGACAAGCCGTAACGAGGCCGACAAGGTAGAAATTTTAAGTGGCGTGTTCGAGGGAAAGTCGACGGGATGTCCCATTGGCTTTGTGGTGAGAAACACAAACCAGCACTCGTCCGACTATGAGAACATGCGTAACCTCTTCCGCCCCTCTCATGCCGATTTCACCTATTGGTCAAAATATGGCGTGCGCGACCATCGTGGTGGCGGACGCTCTTCGGCACGCATAACCATAAGCCGTTGTGTGGGTGGAGCGCTTGCCAAACTTGTGTTGCGCCAGTTGGGTATCAGCGTGCAAGCCTACACCTCTCAGGTGGGCGCCATCGCTCTTGAGCGCGACTATAACCTGTATGACCTGTCGCTCACCGAGACAAACGCCGTGCGCTGCCCTGATCCCGAGAAGGCACAACAGATGGAAGACCTCATAGCACAGGTCAAGACCGATGGCGACACCATCGGCGGCATCATCACCTGTGTGGTCAAAGGCTGCCCCGCCGGCCTCGGCGAGCCTGAGTTCGGCAAACTTCATGCCGCTCTTGGTGCAGCCATGCTTGGCATCAACGCAGTGAAGGGGTTCGAGTATGGCGAGGGCTTTGACGGCGTTACAGCCCGCGGCAGCGAGCAGAACGACATCTTTGTGCCCTCTGCCACGTCATCACAAACGGCCACAACGCTCACCAACCATAGCGGAGGAATACAGGGCGGCATCAGCAACGGACAGGACATCTACTTCAGGGTGGCCTTCAAACCCGTCGCCACCATCTTGCAGAACCAGCCCACCGTCAACAAGGACGGCGAGGCAACCGAGTTCACGGCGAGAGGCCGACACGATCCCTGTGTCCTTCCCCGCGCTGTGCCTGTTGTGGAGGCCATGGCAGCGATGGTTGTCCTTGACAACTGGCTCATGAACCGCACGTCAAAACTGTGACACGCGGTTGTTGTGCCTTCACACAATAATAGAGGCGTTACATGCTACGTCGAGTGCATGAACGTCTTTATTTGTGTCTAAACGTCGTTTAACAGTGGGCCGATTGTGTCTAAACAACATGATTAAAATCAAAAACATGTTTTTAAACATTTAATAAGTGTATACAAACTCTGAAAAAATGTTATATATGACGGTTTTGTCGGCTATTCCTGTTAAAATGTATTATTGCACTATTGCACATTTAAATATAATTGCTAAATTTGCAATCAACAAGCGTGGGGCTTGTGACAAGTCTCATGTTTAGTTTAGTTAAGTCTAGTTTAGTTTTTGTGTTGGTTGAGGGCTGCTGATTAGCAGCCCTCAAATTTTATATATGTATGTCAAAGACATGCGAAACTTAAGTAAAGATTTCAAAATTTGACAACAACATTTCTCTATATTATATTATTTTTGTAACTTTACACGCGGTATGCTCAAAAGCGTGCCGTGTTACTATAGCCAAATAAAATAAACACATATATAAAATGCTTTTCAAATGGAATTACAAGCCACCTACTGCTGACGAGAAGAAGGCGGCGAAAGAATTAGGCGAAAAGCTCAACATCAGCCCGATACTGGCATTTCTGCTTATCAGGCGAGGCATAAGCACAGAGAGCGGTGCTAAACGGTTCTTCCATCCGCAGCTTGCCGACCTTAACAACCCGTTCCTCATGAAGGACATGGATGTGGCGGTCGACAGGCTCAACGATGCTATGGGCCGCAAGGAGCGCATTCTGATCTATGGCGACTATGATGTTGACGGCTGCACGGCTGTGGCTCTTGTCTACAGGTTTTTGCAGCAGTTTTATTCCAACATCGAATATTATATCCCCAACCGCTATGAGGAGGGATATGGTGTGAGCAAGAAAGGAATAGACTATGCCAACGAAAACGGAATAAAGTTGATCATCATTCTCGACTGTGGCATCAAGGCCATTGAAGAGGTGGCCTATGCCAAGAGTCTGGGCATCGACTTCATTATCTGTGACCATCATGTGCCCGACGAGACGTTGCCGCCAGCCGTGGCGGTGCTCAACCCCAAGCGTGCCGATGACAGCTATCCGTTCAAGCACCTCTGCGGATGTGGTGTGGGCTTCAAGTTTATGCAGGCTTTCGCCAAGAACAACGGCATACCGTTCTCGCGGCTCATACCGTTGCTCGACCTGTGTGCCGTGAGCATCGCTGCCGACATCGTTCCTGTGGTCGACGAGAACCGCATACTGGCGTTCCACGGACTGAAGATCCTGAACCAGAACCCGAGCATCGGCCTGAAAGCAATCATCGACATCTGTGCGTTGAGCGGACGTGAGATCGCCATGAGCGACATCATCTTCAAGATCGGACCGCGCATAAACGCGTCGGGACGCATGGACAACGGCAAGGAGAGCGTGGACCTGCTGGTGGAGCGCGACCTCAGCCGCGCCCTGAAAACAGCCAAGCATATCGACTGCTACAACGAGCAGCGCAAGGACATAGACAAGCAGATGACCGAGGAGGCCAACCAGATTGTGTCACGTCTGGAGAGCCAGAAGCATCACACCTCCATCGTGCTCTACGACGAGAACTGGAAGAAGGGCGTCATCGGCATCGTGGCATCGCGTCTCACCGAGATCTATTTCCGTCCCACGGTGGTGCTCACACGCGAGGGCAACATCGCCACCGGGTCGGCACGAAGCGTCACAGGCTTCGACATCTATTCGGCCATCAAGAGCTGTCGCGACATGCTCATCAACTTCGGTGGCCACACCTACGCTGCCGGACTGACGCTCCGTTGGGATGATATTCCTGAGTTTCGCCGTCGCTTCCAACATTATGTCGATGAGCACATACAGCCTGAACAGACAGAGGCCATGCTCAACATCGATGCTGTCATCGACTTCAAGGACATCACCAAGCGTCTCCATAACGACCTGAAGAAGTTTGCGCCCTTTGGTCCCTGCAACACCAAGCCCGTGTTCTGCACCGTCGGTGTCTACGACTACGGCACCAGCAAGGTGGTGGGCCGTGAGCAAGAGCACATAAAGCTTGAGCTTGTCGACTCCAAGTCGAGCAACGTTGTCAACGGCATTGCCTTCGGACAGAGTGCGTCGGCACGTTACATCAAGTCGAAGCGTAGCTTTGACATCGCCTACACGTTGGAAGACAACATCTTTAAGCGCAACCTCGTTCAGCTTCAGATAGAGGATATAAGACCTACCGAAGAGGAAGAGATGCAGGAAAACGAAAAGACAATATAGCCAAGCTTGTTGATGATTTTAAGACAACAGCAAGGCAGAGCTTGTTGATGATGTTTTAAATACAATAGAGACAATAGAGACAATAATTTTGCATCCTAAAAAATTGTCCCTATTGTCTCTATTGTCTTTAAATAAAACTCAATTTGTCTTTTCAAAAAAGCTCACAAAAAACAGAAAAATGGCAGAAAGCACAGACCAATACATAAAGATACTGAAGAGATATTGGGGCTACGACAATTTTCGTGGCATACAGCGCGAGATCGTCGAGAGCATAGGCAGCGGAAAGGACACCCTCGGCCTCATGCCCACGGGCGGAGGCAAGTCGATAACCTTTCAGGTGCCGGCTCTTGCCATGGAGGGCGTGTGCATTGTCGTGACTCCCCTTATCTCCCTTATGAAAGACCAGGTCGACAACCTGCGTAGGCGAGGGGTGATGGCAGCAGCCGTCTACTCGGGCATGACACGCGACGAGGTGGTCGCCACGCTTGAAAACTGCATCCTCGGCCACACCAAACTGCTGTATGTGTCGCCTGAGCGTTTGGCCTCAGACCTCTTCAGGGTGAAGTTGGGCCACATGAAGGTGAGCTTCATAACCGTTGATGAGGCCCATTGCATCAGCCAGTGGGGCTACGATTTCCGTCCCTCCTACTTGCATATAGCACAGCTTCGCGACATGAAGCCCGGCGTGCCTGTGCTTGCCCTCACCGCCACCGCCACCCCCGAGGTCGTTGACGACATACAGGACCGTCTGCGCTTCAGCGAGCGCAACGTGTTCCGCATGAGTTTTGAACGTAGCAACCTGGCCTATGTGGTGCGCACGGCGCAAGACAAGAAGCAGGAGATGCTCCATATCCTTCGCTCTGTGCCGGGCAGCGCCATCGTCTATGTGCGCAGCCGCCGACGTTGCCGTGAGGTGTGCGACATCATCACGGAGGCAGGCATCAAGGCCACCTTCTACCATGCCGGCCTGGAACATTATGAGAAAGACGAACGCCAGCGCCAGTGGCACGACGACGAGGTGAGGGTCATGGTGGCCACCAACGCCTTCGGCATGGGCATAGACAAGCCCGATGTGCGACTGGTCCTGCATGCCGACTGTCCCAACTCGCTTGAGGCCTACTTCCAAGAAGCGGGCCGTGCGGGCCGTGACGGCAAAAAAGCCTATGCTGTGTTGCTCTACAACGGACACGACGAGCGAAAGATGGACAAGCGCATCGTGGAGGAGTTTCCCGACAAGCAGTTCATCCGCGACGTCTATGAGCACCTCGCCTATTTCTACCAGATCGCCCTCGGCGATGGCCGTGGCCACACCTTCCTTTTCGACATAACCAAGTTTTGTCAGACGTTCCACCATTTCAGCATCCAGACCAACTCGGCCTTGAAGATCCTTCAGCGGGCAGGCTATATCTATTACGACATGGAACCCGACGCCATGGCTCGTGTGCGCTTCCTCCTTGACCGCGACGACCTTTATCGTCTCGACAACTCTTCAGCAGATGAAGATGCCGTGGTGCTGGCCCTCCTTCGCCACTATTCAGGACTGTTCACCGACTATTCCTACATCGACGAGAACGCCGTGGCCTACCACTCCGGCCTCACGCGCCAACAGGTCTACCTCATCCTTAAGAGTCTGTCCCAACGTCACATCATCCATTACATCCCACAGCGCAAGCTCCCCACCATCACCTACACACGCGACCGCGAAGCTGCCGACCGTCTGGTCCTCAGTCCAGAGGTCTATGACCAGCGCCGTGAGCAGTTTGTCCATCGCATCAAGGTCATCCTTGCCTACGCCACCAACGACGACGTGTGCCGCAGCCGTCAGCTCCTGCGCTATTTTGGTGAGACCCGCTCCACCGATTGCGGCATCTGCGACGTGTGTCTGGGCCATGCTTCCTCCGACAGCGTGTCCGACGACGCCAGCGCTGCCGTGTGTGAGCGCATCCTCCGCCTCCTTTCCGATGGTAAACGCCATGCCGTCAGCGAGTTTGCCAGCTCCCATGGCCCTCACGCCAACGTTGCTTTCGAAGCCGTGGCTTACCTTATAGGCGAAGAGAAGATCTGTTGTGAGGACGGTGAGGTGTGGATAGAGAAAAAGAAATAGCTGTTACAAAAGAAAACCGCCAACAATGTGACCGTTTGGTCTTCCATTGTTGGCGATAACCGTTTTTATGCTTTTAAAAAAAGAGCTTCAGTTGTTAGATGCCCATCTTCTTGCGGATGTCCTTAGGAATGGCGTTCTTGTTTACAACGAAGTCCATGGTCTTGTAAGCGATGAAGTTCTTCGACATGTACCATGTGCCCTTGTGCTCGCCATACTCGCCCCATGAGTTCTTTACCATGTAATACTCGCGGCCGTTCTGGTCCTTTGCTATACCGTAGATCTGCATGCCGTGGTCATCTGTTGTCTCCCAGTTGTCATAAGCCTCCTGGCGCATCTTCTGAGTGGGAACAACCTCGGGAGCGTTGACGCCCAGCGAGTCGATCTTCTCCTTTTTCTGCGAAGAGCTCAACTTGAGCCAGCGTGCAGCGTCGCTGCCTGCGAGGCTCTGCACCTTCTTCTTGTCATAAGCGATAGCCAGACCGTCGCGTGTGAAGCCGTCCTCAGACACGTCACCGCCCCAGGCGATGGTGTAGCCGTTCATGATAGCGTTGTCAATAATGCGCATCATGTCGTCCATAGGAACGTTCCAGCTCAACGGCCAGCGCCAGTTGTCCTGCACCTCCACAGCAAACTGTGTCCAGAAAGGATGGTGTGTGTAGCTGGTGATAGACACATAGTCGTCGAGCTTCAGACCGAGGCTCTCTGCAAAAGTCTTCGGGGTGTAGGTCTTGCCCTCATATTTGAAGCTCTCGGGACACTTGCCCAGATACGAGTCAAGGATGCCCTGAAGGCCCACCTTCCATGCAGGAGTGAGAGTCTTGGCATTGCTCTTGGCCACAGCCTCCACATACGGAGTGAGCACGTCGAAGAACTCGTTGAAGTTGGCAAGCGTGTCACCGTAGAGAGTGCCGGGCAGAGGCATGGCATTCTCGGGGCATATACCGTAGTTCTTGAGGCAGTAGAGCACATCGAAATGGCTTCCGCCCTGAGCGAACGACACGTCACCGTGCATGCGTACCGACATCACGGCACGGTCCATATATGTCTTGTTAGCCACGAACATCTCGCAGAGGTCATAGGTCTTGCCGGTATTCTTCAGGATCTCACTCTCAAAGTAAGAGAGGCCTGAGAAGTCCCAGCATGTGCCGCTGCGGTTCTGGTTCTTGATGCTCGTGATAGGGTTGCTCTTTACAACGGTGAACACGGGCTTGTTCTTGTTTGCGTCGTCTTTCTTGTCCTGTGCATTGGCTCCCAGTGCCATAACGGCGAGCAGAGCCAAGGTGAATAATTTTTTCATAAAGTTTTGTTAGGTGTAATTAAAATTCTCTTTTAATTTTATATTTTTTTTGTTTTGTGAATGTATCGGAAGTTAAGAGGAAGTTAACTCGCTTCGCGAGTGAAGTGAACGGACGTATGCCTTGTTTTTTGAGCTTTAAAGCTATTGTCCGTTATCTTCCTGAACGACCGAAGGGAGTGATCACTTCTTTTTCAATTCCGTTATCTTCTGAACTTGTGAAAGTTCAATCATTGATTTTCCTCCATGAACGCCTCCACATCCTTCGGATGGTAAGGTATGCGCTTGCTTCCAATGAATCGGCAACCGTTCTCCGTTATGAGCACATCGTCTTCAATTCTTATGCCACCAAAGTCCTTGTAGGTCTCAAGCAGGTCAAAGTTGATGAACTCCTTGCAGTGGCCGCTGGCCTTCCAGTTGTCTATAAGAGCAGGAATGAAGTATATACCCGGCTCGTCAGTCACCACGAAGCCCTCCTCCAGCCGTCGTCCCATGCGCAGACAGTTGGTGCCAAACTGTTCGAGGTTCGGTCTCGTCTCCTCGTCGAAGCCCACGTTTATCTGGTCCAGGTTCTCCATGTCGTGAACGTCCATTCCCATCATGTGTCCAAGACCGTGAGGCAGGAACATGGCGTGTGCTCCGGCGCGTACCGCCTCTTCTGTGTCGCCCTTCATCAGTCCCAGCTCTTTCAGTCGGTCAGTCATGAGCTTGCACACGGCAAAGTGAACATCCATATATCTCGCGCCCGGCTTCGCCACCTTCAGCGTGTAGTCGTGACATGCCTCCACAATGCTGTAGATCTCGAGCTGTCGCTGCGTGAACTTGCCGCTCACAGGCATGGTGCGCGTGTTGTCGGAGCAGTAGTTGTTTATCGTCTCAGCACCTGCGTCACACAACGCGAGGCGTCCGGCCTCCAGCACAGCCATCGACGGGTTGCCGTGCATGATCTCGCCGTGCTGGCTGAAGATTGTGGGGAAGCTCACCATCGCTCCGTACGAGTTGGCAATGCCGTCGACCTGTCCACCAACAAACTTCTCTGTCACGCCCGGCTTTGTCAGTCGCATCGCCGTGGTGTGCATAATGTAGCCAATCTCGGCAGCACGCTCAAGCTCCTCTATCTCCTGAGGCTCTTTCGTTGATCTCATCTTCACCACAGCGTTGATGAGCGCCATGCTTGCCGACTCTTTCTGCTGGTTGGGATGAATGCCGAGGAGGTCAAATATCTGGAGCTTTATGTCGTAGCGGTAGGGTGGCAGGAAATGAATGGTGCGCTTCTGTCGCATCGCGTCGTTGCAGATGGTCTTCAGAGTCTTCATGGGAGCCGAGTTGTTCACGCCCACCTGTTCTGCGAGGTCGTGCACGCTGTCCACGCTTCCATACCACACAATGTCCTCAATGTCTATGTCGTTTCCGACCAAAGTCTCGATGTTGTTGTCGATGTCTATGACGCCAACCAGACCGTCGCGGTTCTGTCCGAAATAGTAAAGAAAAGACGAGTCTTGGCGGAACGGGTAGTATCCGTTGTTAGGAAAATTGCATGGCGACTCGTTGTTTCCGAACAAGATAATGATGCCGCTCTTTACAAGCTCTTTCAGCTTGGCGCGACGGTTAACGTAGGTTTGCTTGTCAAACATATCTTAAAAATTTGTCTAATTGTCTGCAAAGTTACTACTTTTTCTAATAATTTGTGTAACTTTGCCTACAAAATAACATTATTTAGGTAAAAAGTTTCTCTATAAAGTATGCAGATTGACAGAAAGACCGCCCTTGTGCTCGAAGGTGGGGGCATGCGAGGTGTGTTTACCAGCGGTGTGCTCGATGCCTTCATGAAGCACGATCTCACCTTTCCTTACATCGTGGCCGTGTCGGCAGGCGCCTGCAACGGCATGTCTTATGTGAGCCATCAGCCACGCCGGGCACGCATCTCCAATATCGACTATTTGGCCCGTTACAAATATATAGGCTTGCGCCACCTTGTCACCCAAGGGTGCATCTTCGACCGTGAGCTGCTTTACGACAAGTTTCCCAATCAGTATCTTCCGTTCGATTTCGACACCTTCTTCAGCTCGCCCATGACCTTCGAGATGGTCACGACCAACTGTCTCACGGGCCAGCCCATGTATCTCTCCGAGCGCCATGACCGCCAGCGGGCCCTCGACATCGTGCGTGCATCGAGCAGCCTACCTTATGTCAGCAAGATTGTCGATGTCGACGGCATCCCCATGCTCGATGGTGGCATCGTTGACAGCATACCCTTGCAGCACGCCATCGACATGGGGCATCCCACCAACGTGCTGGTGCTCACCCGCAATCGCGGCTATCGCGACACAGGCAAAGACATGAAGATCCCGCGTTTCATCTATCGCAAATATCCCCGTCTGCGTGTAGTCCTCAGCCGTCGTCTTGCCGCCTACAACGCACAGCTCGAATATGTGGAGCGCATGGAAGACGAGGGCCGTGTCATCTGCATCCGTCCCGAGCGCCCCATGGAGGTAGACCGCATAGAGAAAGACATCGCCAAGCTTGAGCGCCTCTACGAAGAAGGCTTCGCCCTTGGTGAGCGTTTCTGCGAGAAATATTGGAAATGAACGCCGCCCGGCAGCTCTGATACCTTATATTATAGGAGCATCTTTGTTTCTTCAATAGAGACAGAGATGCTCCTATAT
>ERZ1026854.1139-NODE-1139-length-17343-cov-4.672952_pt1 | contig 17343 bp, 20 predicted proteins | sample MGYA00380157_ERZ1026854 | MGnify/ENA primary metagenome ERZ1026854 (study PRJEB33269, sample SAMEA4719793) | human gut metagenome | biome: human-associated habitat; feature: organic feature; material: feces | place: Cameroon | collected 2013-10 ...
TATTCTAATTGTTCCTATTTTCATGCGGCCTTAGACAAGTATGAAAAAACCAGTTGGGAATGGACAGTAATTGATGAAGCTGCGACGCAAGAAGAATTAGATGAAAAAGAAAAATATTGGATTAGTTTTTATAAATCAAATCAAGCCGATAAAGGTTATAATTTGACTGAGGGCGGCCGCGGCAGCTATGGCGTAGTAATTACTGAGGAACATAAGCGTAAAACTCGTGAGTCTATGCTCAAAGCAGTAAAAAGTAATTACTCTCAGCCGAACACTACAGTCAAACCAGTCAAATGTGTTGAGCTTGATAAGAATTTTGTTTCTTTTTCCGAGGCAGCCCGCGAAACTCATACAAATATAAATTCAATTCGCCGCGTAATCAAAGGCGAACTAAAAACCGCGGGCGGATATCACTGGATGCTGCTTGAGGGAGAAGAAAGAATCCAATATTTACCGAATGCTCTTTATTGTGTTGAATTGGATAAAATTTATGACAATGTAAAACAAGCCCGTATTGAAGACAGATTTCATGAAGGTAATCTTGGTTTAGCAATGAAATGCGGCCAGCCAGAAGAGCCTAAGCATTATGCTGGTTATACATTTTATTGGGTCAATCCACAATATCACCAATAAGGTGGAACTCACTCATAACGCCGCAACCAAACAAGCATATCCGTATCATTATGCCTAAGCAATACATTCCAAAAGGAACTGAAATTATTGTGGGCGATGAAAACTGGTATCTTGTAGATTACGACGTTGTTTCCGTCCCCGAGATTATTTTTATGTCCTTCACGGAAGGAAAATACAACGAACTGCGTGATGACTTAGAACAAGACATTGCTAATGTTGATAAAATCAACAAGTGGAAAATTGAACTCTCTCCGGTTGCTTATGCGGCCAAAGGAGATACAATTCATCCTGTATTTTCAATTACTAAGAATGGTGAAGTGCAAGCCGATATAGAAAAGGAGATCAGTTATGTGCTCGGTCCAGGTTTGCGGCAAGACGGCAAAGACGTTATTGTTGAGATGGAATCTGGCGAAACCAGTATACTGATAAAATATAAAGATGTGGCAGAAGCACTACAGACCATCTACGTTGGTTCGGCCGCGAAAGAGCTGTTCTCTATTATAGGTGATGACTCTTTGAGGGTCACTTATGATGGAACGTATTCATTTGTGCGGGCCAACAGTAAGGCAGAAAATCCTGACGTCCAGTTTGAATTGGAACCCACGAAATTAGCAAAAATTACTAAGTCTGAACACAATACTTGCGTGATTCACGCAAATGATCTCAATAAAACAGGAACCATAACTGTGTATGTTATTTACAATGGCGAACGGTATGAAAAAGAAATCAATATTATCTCTCTATGGCAGGTGAAGTAAGATGGAACAGCAAGCCACACAACGAAGATTCGCGGTCATGGGAGAAAATTTGTTCAGGATTTTGAATAAAGTTATTACCAATCAACGGGTTTGTCGTCTCTTGAAGTATCAAGATGACGATCCTTTCAATAAGGAACGACCTGATGTCAATGGACTTGATTTGATTCATAAACAAATTTGTATCATTCCTAAAATTCCCGAAGTGGATAATTTGGAGATGTCTTATATCAATATTGTTTTTGATAAGTTCATTGTAAATAGTAATAACCCTGATTTCAAAATTTCTACCGTGCGTTTTGACATTATTTGTCCATTCAATGAATGGATTGTAAACAGCAGTAATTTGCGGCCTTACCTTATTATGTAGGAAATTGATACTATGTTCAACCAAACGAAAATGAGCGGTATTGGCAATCTTCAATTTGTATCAAGTGATACATTGGTGCTTTCGCCGCATTTGGGCGGATATAGTATGCTTTACTCTATCAATGAATTTAACTGATGGCGATATCCTGCGGCTTATGCATGGAGACCCGCTGTTTTTCAAGGATATTTGCCTTGTCTATTCTCCTACATTGGGAGAAATAGCTACAGCAGGTCTGGAAAAATTCTATAGATATCTTTCTTTGATGTTGATTGAAAAGCCGCCAGTTGAGGAAAATGATGAATTGGGTTAGGTAATGAAAGAATTATCTGATTTCCAATATCTTTGTTTTCTTGCTCAATTGGATGGTGAACAGTCGCAACTAATCAAGGAAGGCTTTGAATTTTTCACTCATGAATAGCCGACAATTATTACCCTCCCTAATCTGTCAATTGTAGTCGGAGACCCATCTGAATAGAGGGTCATCACAGAAGATATGTTTGAGGGCTTTTAGTTTCTCGTCCGGGCCAGTTGTGCACTGGTTGACCGAGATGAAGAGGTTATTGAGTTGCTCGACACAGATTCTCCCAAGGTTAGGGAGCTAAAGATGAAGTTGATAAAGGGCCGCAAAGACCGTGCGAAAGCAAAGTCGAAGAGCAAAAAAGATGGGGATAACAAATTAGGATTCTCTGATTTGATTGCTTCTTTGCTTGTGGGTAGCAACGGTGCAGTAAATAACCAAACAGTATGGAGTCTCACTTATTATGCTTTTCAAGACCAGCTCAAAAGAATGAATTGGCGTGAAGAGTTTGATATAAATACTCGGGCCGCCATGGCCGGAGCAAAGATTGATAAAGACAAATTATCCCACTGGATAAGAAACATGTCTTTCAATTGAGGAGGCTAAAAATTTATGGCTCAGAATAACATTTTTGAACGATTCGGCATAAAGGAAGTCGCTAACGTTTATTTCCAAGCCTTGAGCGACGAAGGTAGCATCAAGTCTGGCGATATCGTTCTTTACCTTGACACTCTAAAAGTGAGCACGGTGGAAACGACTGCTCAAAATGTTTCAGCTCAGGGCGGTAAACAGCCTCAGCCGCCTAAAAAATTCCCTAATTGCTGGAATATCTTTTATAAGACAATCAGCAGCTAAAACTAAAGTTCAACGACTATCCATTATGGAGTAAATCTAAATAGATTTGAAATGGGAATAGTATCTTCGAGCCAGAGATACTAAGATATAGTCTTATCTTACATGAGAATGTAAGCAGTCGAAAGACGTATATGAAGTAATGATTCATATAGAAAAAACATATAGTAAAAATATGTGGGGCAACCCGAAATTAGTAATAGTTTCCTGATAGTGAGAGCTATCTGAAAAAGTCTTTTAATTGCTGGAAACTCTTGTTGATATAATCCCATCAATAAGACAATCAGCAGCCAAGCTATTTATATAGGAGGAGTATACATCGTGGAAACATGGAAAACGATGGAATTGTATCCTAAATATCAGGTCAGTACTGAGGGGAAGATAAGAAATGCTGAGACGCACAGAATTTATGCTCAGTGGCTCGGTAAGGACGGATATTTACGCATGGAAATGTGGTTAGACGGAAAGAGAAAAGGAATGTTAGTTCATCGAATGGTAGCGTTGTGCTATTTAGAGAATCCGCTAAATTTGCCAGAAGTAAATCATAAAAATAAAATAAAAAGTGATAATCGTGTTGAAAATCTTGAATGGGTCACTCGTCAAGAGAACATGGACCATCGTAACGCTGACCCTAAAATTCAAGAACAAATGCATCAATTAGGTTTGCGGGCAAAAGAGTGGAATCTTAAACACACGGCCAAACCGGTAGCAAGTTATGATTTAGATGGTAATCTACTTAAAGTTTATCCATCTCTAATTAGTGCCGAGCGTGATGCTGGTATTAATAGAAAATATATTCGTGCCTGTCTAAAGGGTGAGCGACTTTCCGCGGGCGGCCGCATTTGGCGTAAAGTAGAAGGTTCAACGACTATCTCGGAAGAGAGTGGAGCGGAAGCAGATGCCGCTCGAAGTGAAGACTTACCACGGTGATGTGGTAAAAGATATAGTCTTATCTATATAGTAATATATAGCCCCATGGATACAGTTTTGCAAGCTGTGTTAACAATTATGTAGTTACCTGGGATTATGGTAAGGACATCAACCTAAATCTGGAAGACGCCGTTATTTCTTGGGAAGAAATGCGCATCCTGATGGGTGCTGAAATGAAGAACGGCTCTGACACTGACAGCAACGTAACGATTTACAAGAATGCCGAATACACCTTCGCTAAGGATGTGCAGGATGGCGATGTAAAGTTCCCTGCTACTGCCGAGGGTCAATCTGACAAGACCGAATCTGGTGTGAATGCTTTCCCCCTGGAAGCCAATAAGCCCACTGAATTCCGTTGGATCAACCTGACCAATGGTAAGCGCGGTCAGCAAGATACCTTCACTAAGGCCGCTCTGGAAGCTAATGTTGAAAACCGCGTGCGTTTCTTCTGGGAAGAGAAGGCCGCCGAGGGCAATGAAGCCTATGACGCTAAGACCCTCGTAATTTCTCCTAATAGGTATCCTGGAACCTACCGCGTGGTCGGCGATGCTTTGATTCGTTCTGAAAAGGATGGTCACGACTACGCCTTCCAGTTTGTAATCAATAAGGCTAAGCTAATGAGCGAAGTCACCCTAACCATGCAGGCTAAATTCCCTTGGTCTGCTAAAATCGCGTGAATTGCTGGAAACCTGAAATGGTAATCAGCAGCTGAGCATTTGAAAGTTCAGAGACTATCGAGTAATCGAGTAATGATAATAATGAAGTGCGCGATGTGCAAAGCATAAAGATATAGTCCGACACTCAATGAAAATTGAGCTATCTCCGGAGGGAGATCCTAGCACTTTCAGCATGACCCTGAATGTGCTGCGCGATAGTGATGGCAAGATGATGTCACTAACTCGTTATTGATAACAACTCAACCCATATTCTATGGGCTAATGGGGCGAGAGAAATCTCGCCCCTCTTTTTTTTGACATTTTTCAATTTTTAGGGTATAATATAGAAAAAAGATGAAAGGATTTTCTTTATGACTTCGGCACAGAAAGCCCGCTTGGCAGAAATTGACGCACAAATTGCGGTTCTTCAAAAAGAAAAAGAACAAATCAATCCCTTTGCTAATCTAAAAGCTCTTTCCAATAAGGCTTTTGGTGAAGGATGGAGTGAACCGTATATTGTAAGTCAGTGTTCTAATCTTATTCAAGATAATGGTAGTGGATATGACTTATGCACAGCCGCAGGTGAGCAATGGGAAGTAAAATCTTCTCGTCTGCCTTGTGTGAGTATTACATTCAATCAATGTCATCCTTATGAATGTGATAAATTTCTCTTTGTATTATATGATACCATTGAAGGCGAAGTAATTATCTATCTCGTGCCGTCTAAAGATATCAAAGAGAAATTTCATTATTCTCGGCAGCATACTCACACAGCCGCGAAAGAAGATGCTGACTGTATATCAATTACTTATTCAATAGCAAACAGGAAAATTTTGGAAGAAAACTACCGCGTAAAGGATTTTGAGGAACTCAATCGTCTGGCCGCGGCATAAATAGAGGTGGACCGTTGATGGCAAAGATTGCCTTAGACAAATATTATACAGAAGATAGTTTGGCTAAATATTGTGTAGAAAAAACTTTTGAAATACTGGGGTCAAATTGGGATCGTATCATTGAAGCGGCTGCTGGAGCGGGAGCATATTTGAAATATCTTCCGGCTAACACTTTAGCATATGATATTGCTCCAGAAGCAGATGGAATTATTCAAGCAGACTATAGAGAAGTAAAGCTCCCCTATATGGAGAAATCCTTAGTAATTACCAATCCGCCATTTGGGCGCGCCAATAAATTAAGCGTTCAATTTGTGAAGGCAAGTCTCACTCACAGTCCTTATCTCTCATTCATTCAACCTATTAGCCAACTAAATCAAAATCGCACGATGAAAGATACAGAGTTGCTTTATAGTGAAGACCTGGGCACACTACCTTACGCGGGCCGGCCAGTTCATTGCTGCCTCAATATCTATCATTACTGTAAAGATGGGCATAAGCAGGATTTTTCAATCCCTGGCATTATGGAATGTCGCCATATTTTTAGATCTGGCAAATATCAACACAGCGATGATATTCTGAATTATCCTTGGGATTTTCGTGTATGTGCTTGGGGAACAATTCATTTGCTGGGCGAAAATGAATTTTGTCCTAATGAGATAGTTTTCTCGGTTGATGATTCTATAAAAGACTGGCTACATGAAAAATTGGAAAATTGTGATTATAAGGCTTTGCTCAGTTGTGTAAGCACTCCTAATCTGCCCGCATGGAGATTACGCAAATGGCTCAAAGAAGAATACCAAAAAGACTTTGGAGATGCCTGACGCATCTCTTTTTTATTTGGAGGTAAAGGAGATGACTATTCAAGAACTTGGTATAAAAACTCTTGAACACGTCACTATCAAGGCCCGCCAAAACACCGACTTGGGGTCAAAGATAGTAGAAAAAGGAGAACCCATAATTTACTTTGAAAACCTACAAATTGCCGTTCTAAGTGAACGCAGTGGTATTATCGCGGCCCGCGGCGGCTTACATAATGAAGCGCGTGTAATATGGGAAGATCGCGGCGATACCGTATTTACTTTCTCCAATGGAACAATCAACCCTGTAAGTTTGAACTTCCTTTTGGAAGCAAAAGTAATTACAAAAAATGAAGGATTGGTTGTTCCGTATGTAGAAAAAATTCTTCTGGATGACAACGGAGATGCATATCTAACCTATCAAATCGCTCCTAATACTAAATTTTTTGTTTACCAATATGACTTCAATAATATCCAGCAGAAACTTCATCCTACTGTGTCTAACTATACAACCGCAACTGGCGAAGCTGCGACAAAAATTTCTTGCGGGGCCGCCCATTCTGGTGAAGTAATCTTGTGCGATTATTACTTTATATATAGAAAGGAATCTGTTTCCTATTCTATGTCCAGAGAACGCTTTTCCTCCACATATCGTCTTGAAGCAACTTTTGAGCTAAAGGATGAAAATGAAGGTTTGATTCACACGGGCGTAATTACAATGCCTAAAATTACTATTCTAAGTAATATCAACTTACGGATGGGTGAGCGGGCAGACCCTATGGTTTCTACTTTCAACGTAATTGCTATGCCAGAAAATGTTTCAGATGCAACGGAGGAAGTGTGCAGGATTACCTATATAGACGAAGAAATCTGAGATAAAAGGAGGTAAAGGAGAATGGCGGATAGAAAGGTGCAAGAAATTACAATACCTATTGTATTCAAAACAGCAGCCAATGAATATGCGGCAATAACCAAAAATATTCAATAGGCTCTGAAAAATGTCGATGTGAATTCAGCAGTCGGCAAAAGAATGCAGACCGCCTTGCGTAATGCCCAGTATAAACAACTGTAGTTGGAGAATCTAGTATCTGGGGACTTTATAAACATCAAAGACTTGAACAAAGTAAATTCTTTGACAAGTCAATTGGAAACTACTCTGACAAAGATTCAAACGGATTTTGCGAGTATTGATGTAACGAATTTAACGCTTACGCCAACGGAGCTTGATTCTTGGAAGCGCGCGCAAAAAGAAGTCGAAAAATATGCCAAGACTATTAATGATGTAAAAAATGGCCAAGCAACAATTGGCGTGCTATTTTCTGGAAATGATAAGAAACAACTGAACCAAGCGGGTATAAAAGACACGGTCACATTGGGTAGCGCAATAGAACAAGCTACAGAGAAATATCGCGAGTTAAAAACAGAGGCAAAGGACGCTGAAAAGGCTTTAAGACAAGCAAATGCGCAATTAACAGCTGCACAGGAGAAGGCTACAGGACTTCAAAAGAAATCAGAAGCCTCTGTTAAACAGGATACCTTAAAAGGTGTTTTTGCAAATCGTGCGAAAAACACTCAAACTGCTTCAGTAAAAATGCTCACGGCTTTGAGCGATACCGCAAAGAATCGTGCTCAAGGCGCTGCTATTAATGAATCTAATATTAATGATGTTTTTAAGCGGACTTTCGCAGATGTTTTTCAAGTAGATAAAGTAACTGGACAATTTACGAATCAGTTTAGAAACAATGGACGAAACATCCTTACTTATTATTTGCAAGCATTGGGCCTTGATGAAAATGGTATTAAAGACATTCAGGAAAATGTTGAAGATAAAGTAGGAAGAGTCCGCGAAATAATTAAGAATGCTTTAACAATTGACCAAATGACTGGTAAGAATGGTGAAGTCAGAAATCCTTATTATCGACCGGCACAAGCGGCCGTGAAAAATTGGTGGGAGACATATGCCAAAGAACCAGCGATGGAAAATTGGAGGAGTCAAAGAGACGCCGCCAAAGCACAAGTCACAGTTAGAAGTGGTGCTGTAGGTAAGGCACAAGATACTTTGGATGCGGCTAATGCTAAACTTTCATCTCAAGATGTTGTTGTCCAGCAGCTTCAAGCTATGCAAGCCAATCTTCAAACGAAAGTAGACGAATTATCGGCCGCACTTAATGCAGCTATGCAACGAGTGGATGAGCTTGAACAGCAGCTTCGCGATAAATATGCTCCTGGCGGCACAGATTATGGCACGCAGGCCCGCGGCATCAATACGAGAGTTCTGTCTACTGCTCAATCAGAAAAAGAAAGAGTCGCCGCGGAACAGGCTCAAAAAGATGCGGCCGGCCTGGCACAACAAGAAACGGAGCAATTCCAGAATCGCTTGTAGACTTCTCTTAAGCAATGGATGGGCTTTTCTCAAATCATAAATATCGTCAGAAATGGCATCCGCAATGCTTATCAGGATATCCAAAACCTTGATAAGGCTATGACCAATATCGCTGTAGTTACGGATATGAGCGTATCCGATCTGTGGGGCAAGATCAATGAGTATATGAGTATTGCTCAACAGTATGGTGTAACTACACAGGGTGTTTATGAAGTCAGTTAGCTATTTTATCAGCAAGGTTTGGGTACTGCTGACGTAATGGAACTCACGGCAGAAACCCTCAAAATGGCCCGGATCGCCGGCATGAATTATGCCGAAGCAGCCGATGCTATGACAGTGGCTATCCGTGGTTTCAAATTAGAAATGTCTGATGCACAGCACATCACTGACGTGTACAGTGAAGTTGCGGCTTAATAGAATAGGTCGCGTAAAATCGCCTGAATTGCTGGGAACTCCGAGAGGACAATCAGCAGCGAACATTAGCGTTCAACGACTACTGGAAACAGGTAGCTTAGAAATAAGCGAAGCGGGCGACTCATTTATGAGAAGATATAGTCTATTCTTTATGGGAACATAAAGTGTAAAAGATTTCTGCATCCGATACCCAAGAACTCGCTACCGCAATGAGTAAAACCGCATCTTCTGCGGCATCTGTGGGAATGAGTTTTGAGAATACGACTGCTATGATTGCCACCATGGTAGAAGCAACCCGTGAGTCGGCAACGAACATTGGTAGCGCGATGAAGTCAATCATAAGCCGTATGTCCGAAATGAAAGCCGGACTCTCCCAAGATGAAAACGGCGAATTTCTTGACGCAAGTAAAGTAGAAACAGCCTTAAAATCCGTTAAGGTTGCTCTACGCGACAGCCAAGGACAATTTAGGGATTTGGATACGGTTCTCATTGAGTTAGGTAGCAAGTGGTCCACATTGGATTCAGCTACAAAGAGATATTTGGGAACTATAATTGCTGGTAACAGACAGCAATCCCGCTTCCTCGCACTCATGGAAAACTATGAACGTTTCACCGAGATTCAAGAATCTGCTATGAATGCAGAGGATGCCAGTGTTTTGCAGTATGCAAAGACATTGGATTCACTTGAAACCAAACTCAATCAAATAAGTAATAGCTTCCAACAATTTTATATGTCAATTGCCAACGGTCCTGTAGTTGGCGGCTTTTTAGAAATACTAAATAATGTCATAACAAATCTAAGTTCATATGACCCAGTAACTTCCATAACAAAAGTCTTGTCGCTAATCAGCTCATTGAAAAATGTCATTCAATTGATTTTCACCACAATTACTGCTGGCGCACAAGCAACAATGACGCAGATAAAGGAAAATCAAAATGCTATTTTTGGCTCTGCTCCTGGCTGGGCGGAATCCATTGGTCGAAAAATTGCCCAAGGCATTCAAAAAGGGCTTGCTGATGAGGCAAGTCAAACCAGAACGGCGGTTGAAGGCGGGGTTCAGGCCCCTACAGTGAAAGATAAGAGCGCAACAAGAGCTCGCTGGGCGATCGGTCTGGGAACGGCTTTTCAAATGGCAGGGTTGGGAATTTCTCAAAACACCATGGGCGGATATTGGACATCTAATGTTCTTTAGGCTGCGGGTGGTCTAGCGTCAACTTATGGCCAAGCCCTTGTCAATCCTATCGGCGCGGTCGTCACTGGAGTCACTACAATTGTCGGCCTAGTAGAAGCTATCGCCAATGCTGATGAGAAACGCCTTGAAAACCTTAAATCACAGACCGAAGAAGCTAATGTAGAGCGCGTCCAGGCCAAAAAAGACGCTTCTGATCTACAATCATATATTGACAAAGAACAGCGGCTAAGAAAGGCGCGCTATGATAGTGCTGAAGCCGCGCAAGCATATACCGATATACAAAACGAAATAGCAGAAAAATATCCTCAATATGTTTCTTATCTTGACGAAAGTGGCAACGCTATTGTCAATATGACCAGTGCTTCAAAAGACTTGGCTGTGGCTTTGGCTGCTGCTGGAGAAAAAGCAGAAGAATGGGCGAAGAAACAAATACAATTAAATGCTGATTCTTATCAAGCCGCAGAATAGAAAATTAGAGGGCAAGGCTATCGTAAATCTCAAGAAGAGCTTGCTAAGTTTAATATTGATAGTTATTATGATAATGAGTATAGTGAAGCAGGCTCGTGGATTCCTAAAGAAACTCTTAAGTAGGCTTTCACCGCGGGCGGCGATTTTAAAACTGAAAAAGACCGATTAAAGGCCGCGGCCACGGTAGTGGGAGCAGAGGGGGACTCTCTTGCTGATATTATTTCAGTTTTAAACGCTCGTGCTGCAAATGGTTCGGATAATGATCTAACTGCGAGTATGGAGTATTGGGTTCAAGACTTTTTAGGCGAAGTGCTCGCTTTTGATAAAAAAACAAACACCTATACTGTTTCTAAGGATTATAAAAATTATTTAGAAACACAGAAAGCTCTTGATGCGACCGATGCTATTACGCGCCCTGTCCTAACTTCTGTCTATTCTTCTCAATATCTAAATGCGGAAGCCAATAAAACTAATGCAGGTATTCTCAGTCGTTTTTCTGGCGAAGAAGCGATTTTGGCGCAACTGTCCAAGATATAGAAGAAAGATGTTTCTGAATATACATACGAGGATTATCAAACCATTGCTGATGAATTTGCTAATTTCCTAGGGAGTCTTTCCTCTAATGGCGCCCGTATTATGTAGGAATACTTAGATGATTTATCTGCGTAGTCATGGAACGATATTAGTAAATTTATAGGTGATAGAGGCGCAGGTCCAGAATCTGATATTTATAAAGCATTCTCTAAAGCGTATGAAGAACAAGCATCTGTAGCAAAAGAGAACCTAACTAAATAGCTAACTGAAACTGGTTATGCTGGAAATATTCCTAATCTTCTAAATACCCTCTCTGTCAATCAGATGGAAGATTATACAGAGGCGCTCGCAAATATTCTTTCAAGATAGGATGAACAGGGCAACTATACGAGTGAATACGCAGAGCAAGCCAGTAAACAGCAAACAGAACTTTTAAAGACAATTTATGATAACGTTGATAAAATTCCGGTTGATTTATTTGAAAAACTTACAACTGATTTTGGCTCTTTTGATTGGTATGCAAGTTTCACAGATGAAGATTGGCAGAAAATCGCAAAGTTTAACTATAATGGCGATATAAAAGCAGCGAAACAGGCTTTTTAGGCGGCTATTTACCAGCAGCTTTCTACAACAATAAGTAATGCTTCTGATAAAGTACGTGAATTGGCCGAAGAATACGTTAGCGCTTCTGAAAAAAGCCGCGATTCTGGTTTTGACCTTACTGCCGCGAAAGAATTAATTCATAAATTTGGGTTGGACCTTGATAAGTTTGCTGAATACTTTATGTATGACAGACTACAAGGGAAGTATAGGCTTACTGAGGAAGCTCTCGCGGAAATGCGAGACAAAGCTACATATAATGTAGAGGAGAATATTAGCAAAAATGCTGACGCGTTGAAAGCGCTTACATCTAAAGAAGCCGTAACGAACGCAATCCTCGGTTACAACCTCCAAGAAGCCGAAGCGCTTCAAACTGCTTTAGACAATTCTTTGGATAGCAATGGCAACTTAGATCAAACACTATGGCAGAAAAATATTGACGAATTGGTAGAGCAAGGTAAACTTTCTCGTGACTACGCTGCGAGCTTGCTAATCTCTTCTGAAGTTCAAGGCATCATCAATAGCCAAAAAGATTTCCAAAATAAACTTGAACCTTCTCTTGAATCTATCGGCGAGAAGTATATCAAGGATGATGGGTAGCTTAATGAAGACTTGTTAAAGATTGACGGTCTTTTTTATGATACTGCTACTGGTCAACTAATCGCGGGTTTGGATTATTACGAGGAGTTGCTGAAGGACGAGAGCGGCCTAGATGATAATCAGCTAAATTATGTCCGTGAAAAAAGAGCCGAACTCAAAGAATCGCAAACGAATCTTGGTTATGAGTTTATTGGGAAAATTACCACGAGCCAAATTCAATTACTACGTCAGTTGTATGGCGATGATGCAGTTGCTAATCTCGTAGCTGGCGACCAGACTTGGACTGGAGAAGAGGATATATTCGTAGGCCATCCCGAACTTGCCGCCAATCGTCGAGCAGGCATGAGCGCAAGACTTAAGAATGCCACCAACACTCTAATTTCTGCCATTGCGGATATTGCTACTGGTGTAGAAGTAGATGCGCAAGAATTAGCAAACGCATTCGCAGACACAGGGCTAGAAATAAGTGTTGGCAACCTTGCGGATATACTCTCTGGAAAATATGGCGATCCTTTGGAAAAAATCCAAGCCGCATATAAAGCAGCATTGGAAAGTGCGGGAGTCCCCAAGGAAGAACTTAATAAACTTCCTGCTGAACTTTCTATACGTATTGTAGAGACTATCGCAGATGCTATTGATAGCGGTATTAGTCTACTTGCCAAGGGTATCACAGAAGGCTTGGGAAGTGAAGACCTAACTTCTCTCCGTAATCTTGCTAAGGCACAAGGTATAGATGAGCGGACATTCAATAGTTATTATACTATGAATAACCGCACAGGTCGTGCTCAATTTACTGACAGCGGTGCGCTAGCTTTAGCTAATACTCTTACAGAGAAATACGGCTCTCATAGTTCTGCTATGAAAGAACTCGCCGATGCCTTCCAAGGCCGCGGTGGTATTTTAAATAGCTATGACACTGTTGATAAAGAAATCAAGCGCATTGAATCCAGTACTGAAAAATGGACAGATGCCGAAAAAGAGCACCTCAAACAGCTGAAAGAAATACGGGCTATCTATGCCAACATCGCCGATTCTCAACGTTTCGACTTTATGGGCTATGATATGATGCAAGGCCAGATGGATGACTTTGACAACTGGATTGGTTCTATTCAACAGGTCCAAGATGTCTTCCAAGGATTGAGTGATAGCGGCGGGAAGATGAATTATAAGAACTTCCTGTCTATGATTGACTATATCCAGAAGTTCCATCCCGATGCATCCGGCCTACAAATCGCTGGCCAAAGTCTTGACCAATTTGCTGTTGCCATTATGAATACAGTGGACATCGCTGGCAATGTTGATTTCTCTGCGGTTGCCGATGCGATGACACAGGGCGTTGGTCAAATGGCCGATGCGATGAAGGAAACTTTGGCAGAAGTAGCTCGTGAGCGTATCAAGACATTGGAAGCCACTAAGGCCGCGTTAGTAGCGCAGTTGGCTGTTCAGAAAGCCCTTGAAGCAATGGACGGGAAACTTCCGACAGTAGAGTGGGAAGGAACAACAATAGAAGACGGTCTTAGATCCATTCAAAAGTGGAAAGACACTTTGAATGGTCAAGCCAAGGCCATAATTGATACCATGGATGACTTGACCGAGGAGCAAAAGGCCGCTTCCAAGGCTTATCTTGATTCTTTCCCCTTCGGTCAGCAGATTCTTGACGCTTTAGGTTTTAAGCCTGAAGATATGGCCAAATGGTCAGATGAACAAAAAGCATTGTTCAATCAATTGTTAAGTTCTTTAGACTTCGGCTCAATCATAGAGCAAGCCATACAGAAGGTTCAAGCCAGCGGAATCTCATTCAGTAATACTGAAGAATTTATGGCAGCATTCAGCACAGAGTTTCAACGTGCCGTGCTCAAAGGTTGGGATGAGAATCAACCAAAAGAGGGCTTAAAACTTGAGGCTCCTAATGCTAAAATCGTTGGCAATACTCAAGTTGAGGATCTTTCTACCACTACTACAACAACATCCACTGAAGCAAAAGACACTACTAAAGCTCTAACAGACACGGCAGCCGCAATTGATAAAGCAGAAGAAGCCTTCAAAAATCTTGGCCAAACAGGTCAAGAAGAAATAGAGAAAATCAAAACAGCAATAACTGATTTGACTACTCAATTGGATGGCCTAAAAGAATCTTTCAATTTGGGCACTACTGAAACTCCGATGGAGATTCAACTCAAAGCTGTTATAGGTGAGTATACTAATGCCCCAGGAATAGACCCAAATAAGCAAGTAGAAAATCTAAATGGGACAGTTGGTTCTTTTGCTCCGACAGCAGAAGGAGAAACAAGCAGAAAAAGTCTTGTAGACAGCTTAGTAGCAACAGTGAGTAGTTTCTTGCCTGCTACAGGCGTCGATGCGAATTCTCTGGTAAGTGATTTGACGGCTATCGTCAACCTTTCTTCTGATCCAGAAGAATTATATAAGAATATCGTTGCTTATATGTCAACGAAGAAAGTTGACGTTGCTGTTCAGCTTGCTAATAGTGGAAATGAACAAGAGCTCGCCACACTTTGGCCCAACCTATCCACGGTTGAACAAGCCTTGGTGCAAGTTATTACACAAGGCACAGCCGCGGAAACCGCTGTTGGTAATGTCGTTGCTAAGTATGGCACGCTTGGCGTCGCTTCACTTGCTACAGGTATGTTAGTGGGAGCAGCAGAATCAAGCAATCAATCCAATTTAGCCAAAACTGGTGAAGCAGTTAGCAAGGTTTCTACAAAGTATGGTGAAACTTCTGCTGCTGCGGGTGATGCCAGTACAACAATTGCAGAAACAGAAAAAGCTAATCAAGACAATATTAAAAAAACCGGTGATGCCGCGGGCATAGCTAAAAAGAAAATAGCAGATATGGCACGCGGAGAGCATAAAATTAAGGTCAACGCGAATACAAAGCCTGCTATTATGGCTGCTAATCAAGCTGTCAAAGATATCGAGTCTAAATCTGCTACAATTCATATAGGTATTGATTATAGTAAGCCTGTGGATCCCGCTCTGTTAGATGAAAACGGAAAGATTAGACGAACCACACCCTCCTCCTCTAACAAAGGGGGGGTATTTGGAAAAATTTTCAATAAACTTATAGGTTCTACTGCTGGTGCTTCTGGTACTGTCAACGATCTTGGTCCTGCCTATGCTCAAGGAACTAAAACTCTTGTTGGTGAACTTGGCCCTGAATTGGCTGTCTACGATAATGCTTATCATCTACTGGGTCGCAATGGTGCGGAACTTGTTGACATTCCCGATGACGCTATCATCTTTAACCACAAGCAAACCGAAGGCATTCTCAAAGGCCAAGCCAATAATGGTCGCGGCAAAACTGTAAATGGTCAACCCGCGTTTGCCGCTGGCAACGTAGGTGGTCCCGCTTATGCGGGCGGTCTATCTGGTGCTATCGCCGCAATTGACCGTGAGATTATGGCTTGGAAAGCATTGCTTTCTATGACCACTGCGGACCTTCTCGGTTCTGCTGGGGGTGGAGGCGGAGGCGGCTCAGGTAATACCCTGAAAGCCCATATTGAAGACCTTGTTGAATGGTATAATCTAACTCGTTAGATTGCTGATATCGAACAAAAGATCAACAATATTATCGCCAAGCGTGCTAATATTACGGACGGCCGCGCATATCTCAAGAGTTTGCGTGAGCAACAGCACCTACTTGAAGGTCAAGCCTTAGTTCAGAAGACTCTGCTGGGCTACCAGCAAAAGCAACTTGAACTATAGGCAGAACAAATCAATACCCATGATATATGGAAGCAATTCTTCCACGTAGGAAGCGACGGTCTGCTCCAATATAATATGGGTAATGAAGTCAATGGCGGCAAGGGCACGCTAACACTTCTACAACAGCTCAATTAGATGTCCGGCGCTGATCAGTTATCCTACATCAAAAGTCTTGGTTATTCTTATATTACCAATGATGGCGAACAACTTGATGGCGAAGACCTAATTTCCCAGTTCTTTGAGGAAGCACAAGCTCAAATCGACAAGTATGATGAACTTCGTGATACAGTTGAAGAAACTGATGAAGCTCTTTCCAAATTTGAATCTTCTATCAATGAGATTGAACAAGAAATTCGAGATAACCAGAAAGAACTGGAAGAAATTATTTACAATACATTGGTTGAAGCCTGGGAGAAACAAATTTCTCAACTCCAGGAACAAACCGATATGTTACGTGAAGCCAATGAGGCTTACGTAAATGGACTAAACGATGCTCTAAATAAAGAACGCAATCAATATAGTCAAAATAAATCTATTAGCGACCGCCAGCAACTCCAGCGTCAACTTTCGCTACTGCGGCGGTCCGGTGGTTCCGCAAGTCAGATTGCCAGTCTGGAAGAACAACTCAATTCCGCACTAAAGGAAGAATACTTCTCTCATCAACAAGAAACCATCGATAGTATCAAAGAAGCTAATGATAAGCAACTTGATGCTTTGAACAAGCAAATTACCTTATAGCAAGAAACACTTGATTTCCAAAAGGAAAATGGCGTTCTGTGGACAAAGGTATATGAAGTATTGGCTCAAAGCGATGGCAAAATTATGGAGTTCCTAATTCAGAATTCAAGCGAATTTATTTAGGCTTCTGCTTTGGCACAAGCCGATATGTTGAATGAAGAATGGGCAAAGAGAATTGGTATCTACAAGGCAAACTCCGAAGAAGGCTTTGAACCATATGTCCAAAAAGCCAACCAGATGTTTGCTACCGAGGCGTGGAATAGTGCCGAAGGCCCGCGAAAGCAATCTATGTTCAATGCTTTGGACGTTGCTTCTCAGAAAGCACTACAGGATTACTTTGCCAGCGCGTTCGCAAACGAAATGTTGCGGAATGGCGGCGATGAAGCTGCGGCCTATGAGGTTGCTCGTCAGGATATGTATCAGAAGTTGTATCAAGCATACAACCAAATGAAGAATATTCAGAACACTACATTGGATGCTATTAGAAATATTAGTCAACCGAGTGT
>ERZ1026854.1140-NODE-1140-length-17337-cov-4.957586_pt1 | contig 17337 bp, 16 predicted proteins | sample MGYA00380157_ERZ1026854 | MGnify/ENA primary metagenome ERZ1026854 (study PRJEB33269, sample SAMEA4719793) | human gut metagenome | biome: human-associated habitat; feature: organic feature; material: feces | place: Cameroon | collected 2013-10 ...
CATTTTATGCTTTATTTTTTTCCTAAAAAATAAGTGTTGGAAGTATTGACTTAATTCAAGTCAATACCCCAACACTTATTATAGAACCCTAATATCTTACGAGGCCCCCCAAACACAAAAAAGCTCTCAGATTTCTCTGAGAGCTGATTGCCATAGTGGCGGAGTGGGTGGGATTCGAACCCACGCACGGGGTAAACCGTCTAACGATTTAGCAAACCGTCCTCTTCAGCCAGCTTGAGTACCACTCCATTAGACTACTTGTTTATTATAACAGATTCTTATCTAAATTGCAAGACCCTATTATAATTTTTTAATGGCGGAAAGGGTGGGATTCGAACCCACGGAAGGCTTGCACCTTCGCTAGTTTTCAAGACTAGAGCCTTCAACCACTCGGCCACCTTTCCATCAGAATTTTATTATACTTTAAAAACACGCTTACGTCAAGTACTTACAAAGCACCAAGCAATAAAGCCTTATTGCAACGCTTTATCCGTTACTGCCAGCAAGCTGTTTTCCAATACTTCAGCCTCTGCCAGCAGCTGCTTCAGCTCTGCTGCAGCCTGCGCGTTCCACGCCTCATCCTTAGTCAGTCCCAGGTTAATGCGCACGTTGTACTCCGCACAGCGCAGCGCAGCACGTGCCAACAGACCGCTGCAGGCACCGTCCGTAATCACGCCGGAGTTTCCTGCCACGACCAGCTTATCTGCCAGCTGCAGGACAGTAAAGGAGCTGCGGGCAATGTTCAGCGGTACAGTCGCTGCCTGCTTTGCAGCGGCACGGATTGCTGCTGTACGCGCAGCCTTTTCTTCGTCGGTAGTCTTGGGCAGCTTATAGCAGCTCATAAAGCTATTGAATACAGCCGCATCTTCATCTACAAGCGCCAACAGACGTACACGTTCTGCTTCCGCCTGCTCCAGCAGCTCTTTGACTTCCGGTTCGCGGTCGGCAAACTTTTCTTTGCCAATCGTCAGATTAGCAACCATGGAAGCAAGTGCTGCCGCCAAAGCGCCGGCCATAGCAGCGCCGCCGCCGCCACCGGGGGCAGGCGCAGCGCTTGCAAGCTCAGTTAAAAATTCCTTACAGCTTAAATCGCCAAGCTTATTCATTAATCCATTTCCTCATTTTTCTTCAACCATCTGCGCACCTGCACAACAGCAGCATATGCATCAAGCGGCTCAGGCGGCACCAAAAGACCTAACGGCACCAGCTTACGCCAGCCTTTAGGAGGATTCTCCTGCCAATACAGACTGCGGGCTTCCTCCGTACTATACGCTTCACCGACAAGCTCCGGCAGCAAATCAGGATAAAGCTCACGCAAAACTGCGCCTATAGCCTTATTATTGGTACCGTTGCCCATGATAATTCCCTGCAGCTGAGCTGAACCGACAAACTGTCGCAGCTCTGCAGCAAGATTATCCGTCATCGCAATATGCAGGCTCAGGATTTTGCCATCAGCGGCAACTAATGCCAATCCTGTTTTGCTGCGCCCCGGATCTACGCCAAGATAATTACTCATTGACCGGAACCACCTCCAGCCTTACCCTTACAGGTCCGGCTGTCGTAATATCGCCTTTAGCATAAGCACGCAGAATAAAGCTTCCTCTGGTGCGACGCATCGAATTAGCTGCTTCAATCATCGTAGCAGCATCCATACTGCCAACCTTACCCGTCATAGGATCAGGAAGCACACCGGCCTTTACTGCATTATGGTTAATCTGTGTCAGGAATTCCATAAGCACGCTTTCATAGCTCGGGCCGTTATTACCAAAATTATACTGCTCACTGAAAATCAAGGTACCGTCAGGATAAATGAACTGATTATCTACCATTTCAATATCGCATACTGCCAGCTCGCCAACTATAATATTGGCCACGGCACGGATACGGAAAAGCATATTGCCCTTGCTTTTATCCAGCTTTGCTACAGCATTATCGACAACATTTTTGCCAATCCAGATAGCCTGCAGAGGCTTTTGCTCATCGTGGATAACACCCAAGCGCTGCAACGCTGCTTCGTTAGCATTTTGCAGCAGCCAGTTCATCTGAATCATGTTTTCTTCATGCTTCAGACCACCGCGCATAATACCGGCAAAAACAACCTCGCCAGCACGGTAATAAACCTGACCTTCACGCATATTGATGATACCCTTACGCAGAGCTTCGGTAGTTTTTTCCAGCTCGTCAATTTCATTTGTCAGCTGCAGCTTGGAATGTGTAAGTGAATTTACCTCATTCTGTGCCTGGCTGTACATGTCATTAACCTGGGCCAGCTTAACTTCCATTGCATCATTTTCGGCAACGGCTTCCTGAATTTTAGCATCAAGCTCGCTGATTTTTTTATTCTGCTCGTTAACCTTGCCTTTAGCCTGTTCAAGTGCAGCAGTCGTATCTGCCTTTTCTTTGTTTAAAAGCAGCAGCTCCTGCTGAATCTTTTCCATGCCAAACAAAGCTGTGCGCGCACTCTGTGATGCTATTGCCATAACGCTGATAGTCAGAACAGCAATAATAGTACCGCCGAGTACCGTAAGTAATATGGACGTATGCTTTGGACGCAGGCCAAATACCGACATTCTCTTTTTGCCTATTTTACTGCCCATTTTATCGGCCAGATAGGCAATCAGGCCACCTACAATGGCCATAATGATAATTAATCTTATACCTACCAAGTACTCACCTCCATGACTTACTCATCCAAGTCTTTTAGGCATTCTTCTTTTTCATCAGATAAACGCCGACACCCAAGCAAAGAATGTTAGGCAATGCACAGGCCAGCAGCGGCGGCATTGCACCACCCTTGCCCAAACCGGTGGTGAAGGTCATTATTGCGTAATAAATAAATATTACGATGATACTGATGCCCAGACCGATAGAGGAGCTGGTACGCTGCTTCTGAGTGCCCAGACAAGCACCGATCATTGCAAAGAAGAAGCTTGCCAGCGGAATATTGATTCTCATAAAGATTTCGCACCACTGACGTGCCGCAGAGGTATGCTGTTCTTCCAGCATGCTGATATATTCGCGCAATTCGCGGATAGTCATTTCCTCAGGCTCCTTCTGCTCCCAGGAAATCTGCTTCGGCGAGAAATTCAAAGGAATAATCTGCTCCTTGAATTTAGCACTGCTTTGTACGCCATCTTGATCGTCCAGCGCAAAAACATTGCCATCTACAATACGCCAGCTGCCGTTTTCCCAATAGCCTTCCTTGGCGGTCTGAATACGGGCAATTTTGCCTTTATTAAACTCTTCGATAGTGATATCGGTCATCTTGCCAAGCTTTTCATCAAACTTATTAGCATAAGTAACACGCTGGGTATCACCGCTGATAGTTTTGATGATAATATGATTCTGAGTTGTGGGGCGCGTATTGTGGCGGATTTCCTCATTCAAGATTATCGACGCCTTCGCTTTGGAGGTAGGCACTACCTTTTCTGCCCACACCATGGAAAACATGCTGACAAAGAAGCCAACAACCAGCACCGGCGCAACAATACGGTAGTAGCTGACACCGCCGGCCTTCATTGCCGTAATCTCACTGGAGCCGGAAAGCTTGCCAAAAGCCATCAGCGCTGCCAGCAGCATAGACATCGGGAAGGTATAGTTGATAACCTCCGGCAGATTATGCATAAACAAACGGGCTACAGTCTCCAGCGGAGCACCGTATTTAGTCATGTATTGCGTAATTTTAAACAGCATCGTGCTGGCAATAAAAATACTGGAGAAAGCAGCGATGCCGAAAACGAAGGGGTATAAAAGCTCCTTCAGTACATAACGGTCTAATAATCGTAAGCGCACTTTTCTTCCTCCTGTTACATGCTAAAGTTATCGCCAAGGTAATATTTACGGGCAACAGGATCATTAGCGATTGTTTCGCTGTCGCCATGCAGTAAAATATGACCTTCAGCCAAAATATAGGCCTTATCAACAATGCTCAGTGTTTCACGGACGTTATGGTCCGTAATCAGCACACCGATGCCGCGCTGCGCCAGATGCGCAATCATGCCCTGGATATCCGCTACGGCGATAGGATCGATGCCGGCAAACGGTTCGTCCAGCAGAATGAAGGCCGGGTCGGTAGCCAGCGCACGGGCAATCTCTACGCGGCGGCGTTCACCGCCGGAAAGCGCCTTGCCCTCGCTCTTGCGCACATGATTCAGACGGAACTCATCCAACAGAGCGTTCATTTTCGCTTCTCTTTCCGAGTCATTCAGATCAGTAGTTTCCAGAATTGCCATGATATTGTCTTCTACCGTCATTTTGCTGAAAATAGAAGCCTCCTGCGGCAGGTAGCCGATACCTGCACGCGCTCTTTCATACATGGGCATTGCGGAAATATCCTTGCCGTCGAGCATCACGGTACCTGCATCAGGCTTTTCAATACCGACAATCATATAGAAGGTTGTCGTCTTGCCGGCACCGTTAGGACCGAGAAGGCCTACTACGCTACCCTGCTCTACGCTGATGCTTACTCCATCAACAACGTGACGGGTATTATAAATTTTTACAAGATTATCTGTTGTTATAACCAAAACTTTGCCCTCCGCTTCTTAGGCTAAAGCTTTATCATCTGCGCCCTGCGTTTCTTTACCTGGCAGCGCAGGCTGCTTTTCCGGAATATAGATAATATCTACATTACCGTCGGCAATAGCCACGTTGGTATTGGTAAGACGCAGTTTGTCGCCGGCAACGCTGTTGCCGTTCTGAATTGCTTTGGCATTGCCGATAAGCTCTACATAACCGCTGTTATCGGTTTTGTAGACTGCGCTGTCAGCAGAAGCTGTCAGGCTGCGTGCATCACTGCGGATATCAACACCGCCGTATGCATTGGCAACTCCCTGTGCCATATTATAATCGATCCTTGCCGCATTCAGCACACTGCCGTCGCTGTCGGTAAGACGCGCCCAGCCGCCGATTGTTTCGGCAAATTCGCGCGCCTTGTAATAATCAACTCTGTCAGAGCTCAGGCTTTTGCCGCCCTTGGTAATCATGGCACCGCCTACAGCAGACAAATCATTTTCATTATGCACAATAAACTCATTGCATACAATATGTGCATCATCACGGTCGGCAATAACATTGCCGGTTAAAACACCGCTCTTGCTTTTGCTGTTGAATTTGGCATAATCGGCAGTAGCTCTGCCGCCATCCTGCATCAGTACAACATTTCCTTTTGCTACAGCTTCACCGCTGCCCAGGTCATACTCCAGCTCATCAGCCTGAACGCTGAAATTGCCGGGAGCTGCAAAAGCAGTTGCTGTTATGCCTGTTGCCAGCACGGCTGCAGCCAGTGTCAGCAGTAATCTATTTTTATAAGCCATCTTATTCGCCGCCTTTCTCCACTTTAGCATTACCCTTAAGCTTAATATGCTTAAAAGCACTGGTAGTTACAGCACTATCCGCAGTTGCGGTATAGGCATCCTTATGCATTTTAAAATGTCCTGTTGCCGTAATAAGCTCTTTTTCCTGATTCCAGCTTATTTTATCGGCATAAAGCTCACCGCCGGTATTCAGTATAGCCTTAATATTACCCTCCAGGAAAAAGTCATTGCTCTTCATGCCGGCACTGCCTTTATCCGCAGAAATATCGATAAAGCTGCCGTCCGCACGATAAACTTTGCCTTTGATGCCCTTCAGATAGGCTGTGTTTTTAGCCTTATCGTTAACAACCTCTTCTACTGTAAACTCCCACAGCTTTTTGCCATCCTTTTCCCTTTTAACCATACTGTTTTTTAAGGAAGCATTAATCTGCGCTGTAACACCATCACCAGGTTTTACAGTTATAGGTTTATCGCCGCTCAGCATCAGCCAGGCAATAATTGCACCGGCAATTACAATGCCTGCCAATACTGACAGAACTACTTTCTTATTTTTCATCTGGCTGCTTTTCCTCCTCCGGTGGGGTGTATGGTGTATTCCAGCGATGCTGGAACCACAACCAGTTATCAGGATATTCCTTGATTATTTTTTCAACTTCCTGAGTCATTTTCAGGGTAACATTATAATCATCCAGCTTTTGGTCGCCGGTGAATTCATAATGGATAGGGTCGCGCACAATTGCTTTATGGCCGTAGCCGTCAGGCTTACGCACTATAAAAATCGGCACAATAGGTGCTTTGAATTTGCGGGAAAAATATGCCGGTCCGTTAGGCGTTGATGCCATCTTGCCCAAAAAAGGAACGAAGATGCCGTCATAACCGCCATCCTGGTCAGCTATCAGGCCCAGCATACGGCCCTTCTTCATAGCACGCGCACAGCCAAGGATTTCACTTGTACCGCGTGAAAAAATCTCCTGGCCTACGCCCTTGCGCAGCTCATTCATAAAATCGCTGTAAACACGGTTAGGCTGCGGTTTTTCTACCGCACTCAGAGGAAAGCCGTTCAGCGCCAGTGCAGCGCCCAGCCATTCCCAGTTATCCATATGGCAGGCCAGCATAACAACGCCATGCTTCTCCTTGAGCGCATCCCACAGAACCTCCGGACGGTCAAAGGTTACCAGACCGCGGATATTGTCCTTGTTCAGCGCCGGCATATACATAATTTCCATAAAGGTTATGCCCAGCTTCACAAACAGCGATTTGATTGTAGCCTCGGCCTGCTCCTGACTATAGCCTAAGCGCTCGCGGATAGTTTCCTCAGCACGCACACGCTGCTTTTTGGCAATTTTATGATAGAGGTGGCCCATACCCTTACCGATAACCACAACTGCCTTATAGGGCAGCCAGGAAATTACGGTACTCATAGTTTTCAATAAATAATAAAGCCACATTATTGTCTATCTCCTTGTCCAGCTTGCTCATATGAAGCAACAATTTTTTCCCATTTGTCCTGAGCAGCTAAAATATACTCTATTGCCTCGCGGACAGCACCTCTGCCGCCGGAATTTTCTAAGCCTATATCAGCTGCATCATACACATCCTCGGCAGCATCATCGGGAGCAAAGGTCAGGCCGCTCTCGGCAAAGGCCGGCAAATCATTGAGGTCATCACCTACATAAGCAACCTCTTCTACCGACAGCCCACGCAACCTTCTCAAGGAACGCAGCGCTTCACGCTTATCCTTAGCACCTTCGATAATAGTTGATATGCCAAGCTCCTCGGCTCTGCGGTGGATAATCTCGCTTTTGCGTCCTGTAATAATCGCTACATCAAGACCATTGCGCAGGGCACAGCTGATGCCCATGCCATCCTTCGCATTAAAGCCCTTGAAGCATTCTCCGTCTGCCGCAATATAGATGGTTCCGTCAGTCAGTACACCATCAACATCCAATGCCAGCAATTTGATTGCTTTAGCTGCTTCTATAAATTCGTCATCCTCATCCTGTGCATCGTCGAACCAGCTTACCATTATACCACTCCTTGTCTTACAAGGTCGGTCATATGCAGCAGGCCGATAACCTTATTGTCTTTGTCAATAACAGGCAGCACGGTAATCGGTTTCGGCTTGTTGCTTTCCATAAGATGCAGAGCCTGCGCTGCCAGCTTATCTTCGGTAATAGTTTTCGGAGACTTCGTCATCAGCTCGCAAACAGGACGCTGCAGGAAATCAACACCCTTGCTCAGACCGCGGCGGATATCACCGTCGGTAAGCACACCCTGCATAACGCCGTCCGCATCAACAACGGATACAGCACCCAGACCTTTGTCGGTAATAACAAACAAAGCATCCTGTACCTTGGTATCAGCCAATACAGTCGGGTTCTCCTCGCCCTTATGCATAATGCTGCCTACGGTCAGAAGCAGCTTGCGTCCAAGACTTCCGCCCGGATGGAAGATAGCAAACTGGCTTGCGGTAAAGTTATGCTTTTTGAGCAGCGCCAAAGCCAGCGCATCACCATAGGCCAGCGCTGCGGTTGTGCTGCTTGTCGGAGCCAGACCAAGCGGGCAGGCCTCCTTGCTGACACCGACATTCAGTACAACGTCGGCATTCTTGCCAAGTGTTGAATCAGGCTTGCCAACCATAGCGATAATCTTGGCACCGATGCGGCGCAAGGACGGCAGGATATTCAAAACCTCGCCTGTTTCACCGCTGTTGGAGAGAGCAATAACAACATCGCTTTCGGTAACCATGCCCAGATCACCGTGAATGCCCTCTGCTGGATGCAGATAAAAGGACGGTGTGCCGGTGCTAGCTAAGGTTGCAGCCATTTTACGGCCGATAAGACCGGATTTGCCCATACCGGTAATAACGGTACGGCCCTGACAGTCTAAAATCAATTTTACTGCCGCAGCAAAATTTTCATCTACACGCGGCACCAGCTCTAAAATCGCTTCTGCCTCCATGCGCAGAACATCCTGTGCATGCTTTAGCATTGCTTCCATATTCTCACCCTACCTTTAGCCACGTACAATCTTGTCGATTGCCAGCACGTCGGTCAATAATTTTTCCAGATTATCCAGCTTAACCATATTCGGGCCGTCGCTCAATGCTTCTGCCGGATTATCATGCACCTCTAAGAACAGTGCATCAATGCCTACAGCCGCAGCAGCACGTGCCATATGCGGAACATACTGGCTCTGACCGCCGCTGGAGGTACCTTGGCCGCCGGGAATCTGTACACTGTGAGTAGCATCCATAACTACGGGATAACCAAGCTCACGCATAATAGCCAGACCGCGCATATCGGTTACCAGTGTGTTGTAGCCGAAGCTTGCACCGCGTTCGGTCAGCATAATGTTATGATTGCCTGCTTCCTCAACTTTTTTGATAACATTTTTCATGTCCCAAGGTGCGAGGAACTGGCCTTTTTTTACATTAACAGTCTTGCCGGTTTTGGCAGCTGCATAAACCAAATCAGTCTGACGGCACAGGAAAGCCGGGATTTGCAGGATATCTACAACCTCAGCAGCCTTTTCAGCCTGCCAGGGCTCGTGGATATCGGTTACTACAGGAACACCCAAGTCCTTTTTAATTTGTGCCAGAAGCTTTAAGCCCTCTTCAATGCCAGGTCCGCGGAAGGAAGCATAAGAGGAACGGTTAGCCTTATCAAAGGAAGCCTTAAATACATAGGGAATGCCCAGCTTGTCGCAGATTGCTTTTGTACGCTGACCAATCATCAGGCTGCGCTCATAGCCTTCGAGCACGCAGGGACCGGCCATCAGCATCAGGGGATGGCCCTGACCTACTTCATAATTACCAACTTTAACGATTTGCATAAGTATCCTCCAGCTTATTTATTCATTTTAGCAAACAGCTCGTTGACTGCTGCCAAATCCTCGGGGGTATCAACACCGATGCCCTGGAAATCGCTTTCCAGAACTTTAATCTTATAACCATTTTCCAACGCACGCAGCTGCTCCAGGCTTTCCGCTCTTTCCAGCGGTGTCGGCTGCAGAGCCGCATATTTCAGCAGGAAGCTGCGACGGTAAGCATAAATGCCTACATGCTTGTAAACCTTGTAGCCCTCCGGCTTATTGCGCGGATACGGCATCAGGCTGCGGGAGAAGTACAGTGCATAGCCGTTAAGATCGGTTACAACCTTTACGGCAGCAGGATTGTTGTAATCCTCCTCGTTCATAGCAACCTTCAATGTTGCCATCTGCAGCTCGCTGTCAGCGGTGAAGCATTCAGCCAGACGATCAATAACCTCAGGCGGAATCATCGGCTCATCACCCTGTACGTTAACGATAACATCAACATCAGGATAGTTCAAAGCAACCTCGGCCAGACGGTCGGTGCCGCTCGGATGGTCGGGAGAAGTCATCATTGCTTTGCCGCCAAAGCCGTCTACAGCCTTTTTGACAAGCTCATTATCGGTAGCTACAACTACCTCGTCCGGCAGCTTAGCCTGACAGGCACGCTCATAAACGTGCTGAATCATCGGCTTGCCGGCAATCAGGGAAAGCGGTTTGCCCGGCAGACGGGTAGAAGCATAACGTGCGGGAATTACGCATAAAACTTTCATTTTTTATCAAGCTCCTTTTTAATGGCATGGTCAATATATTCTTTGAACTTATCCATACCCTCGGTAATACAGATATCCATGTTCAGGATATACAGAGGAATTTCGCGGGCAGAATAAATAAATTCAGTCGGAATCTTAACAGCATCCTTCGCCGTAGTAACCATCGCTACAGCCTTCAGGCTGCTGGCACGCTCGTTGATGTACTGCATTTCCAGCATACCGTAATCATGATGGTCGGGATAGCGTACAGCCTCCATAATATTCAAACCTATACTGGAGAGTGTCTGTTCGAAGGAGGACGGGTTGCCGATTGCGGAAAAAACCATAACATCCTTGCCGCGCAGCTCTTCCAGATCCTTGATATTTTCGGAAATACCCTTGTACCAGTCGGCAATTTCCACAAAGTTTTTCGGATGGTGAATACTTTCCACCACCGGTGCCTTATCATTATATTTGGCAATAGTATGACGCAGCTGGATACGGCTCAGCTTGCTGCTCTGGTCGGTTTTGGTAAGCAGGAACAAATCGCCGCGGCTCAGGTTTTCGAGCGGCTCGCGCAGAGTACCGCGCGGCAGCACGCAACCGTTGCCGAACATATTCAGCGTATCTACCAGAACTACATCCAGGTCGCGCTCCAGCTGCCAGTGCTGATAGCCATCGTCCATAATGATAACCTCGGCATTCAGCTTTTCAACAGCATAACGGCCGGTAACAGCACGGTTTTTGCCGATGATTACCGGAATACCCGGCAAAGTCTTAGCCATCAGGTAAGCTTCGTCACCTGCTTCATAGGCAGTCATGAAAATCTTATTACCGTCGGAAACTACTCCCAGCTCCTTGCCCCAATGCGAACGATAGCCGCGGTTCAGGATAACAACACGATAGCCCATAGACTTGATAATTGCCGCCATCTTCTGTGCGGTAGGAGTTTTACCTGTGCCGCCTACGGTAATATTACCGATAGAGATAACGCAGCAGTTCAGCTTTTCTCTGTGCAGCAGACCGCAATTATACATAGACAGCTTGCAGCAGACACCGAACTCATATAAATAAGACATGCCACGCAGAACTGCCAGCAGCAGCCAGCCGAAGAACGGAGTTTCCGGACCGTAGGCAACCTGCATAACATATTGGATAATCGCATCACCGTGACGCAGGCGTCCGCCGCCTTCATCCGTCAGATTACGCGTATTAATCGGATAGCTTTTGTATTCACGGGCAGGCACAGCAGTTAAATCAAGCAGCTCCTTGAGATAATGGATGCTACGCACATCTGCACCGCGGTTCTCTTTGATAACCTGCAGGGAAGCCGCACCCATCTGCGCACGACGCTCGTCATTGCCCAGAATATCCAGCATTTCCTTGGTAAGCTCATCATTATTGTTAACCATCTTGCAGGCCTTAACCTTGCTCAACAGTGCATAGGAATCCTTAAAGTTCTGCATGCTCGGGCCTACGAGAATCGGTTTGGCATGAGCAGCAGGCTCCAGTACATTGTGACCGCCGGTATTGCTAAAGGAACCGCCGACGAAAACAACGTCGCCTACGGCATAAATACGTCCCAGCTCACCGATGGTATCGATAATCAGCAGCGGATATTCCTTGCGCTCACCGCTTTCTTCCAGCATCTTGGAACGGAAGCCGGTTTCATAGCCGTAATGGCTTGCCAGCTTGGCAATTTCATCCGCTCTGGCAGTTTTACGCGGTGCGATAATCAGACGTGCATGCGGATATTTTTCACGGATGCACTTGAAGGATTCAAACAGCACCTTTTCTTCGCCGGGATGCGTAGAGCCGGCAACGATAATAGGATAATCCTCTTTCAAGCCCAGCTCAAAGCGGTATTTCGCCAAATCCTCCGGCGTAACCTCCGCATAGGTCTGGTCAAATTTTGTATTACCGGTAACAAAGATTTTGCTGCGGTCGGCACCGAGATGCGCAATATAATCGGCATCAATGCTGGACTGCATGCAAAAGCGGGTTACGGTATTGAGCATATCATCCCAGATACCATAAAGGTATTTGTAATTTTTTACGGATTTTTCGGAGATACGGCCATTTACCATCATTACAGGGATATGGCGTTCGCGGATAGCACGCAGAAAATTCGGCCACAGCTCTGTTTCTACCGGCATGAATACGCCCGGATGAATACGCTTAACCAAGGATTCTGCGACAAACGGCAAATCCAGCGGAAAGTAGATGATGGCATCTGCTTCGGGAATAATCTGCTTGGCCATGTTATAACCGCCTACGGTAAAGGCAGATACCAATACCGGGCGCTCTGGCATTTCCTTGCGGATTTGTTTGACAAGCGGACTGGTAGCAACAATTTCGCCTACGGATGCACCATGAATCCAAACGCAGTCCTTACCGGCAACCTTGGCAATATCCTCTTCATCTACACAACCGAGGCTCTGCTTAAAACGCAAGGCGAAGCCTTTTTCTGTAAACAGGCGGTAAGTGTAATAGGGGACAATAAAAATTACCAGCACTATTAAAATAAGAATATTGTAGAGTATATACATTTACTAACCTCTTTTCGCCTTACTTGGCTTCCTTGCTGCGATACTGAATCTTATACAGATGCGCGTACAGCCCGTCCATAGCCATCAGCTCATCATGGTTACCTTGCTCGATAAGCTGGCCCTTTTCCAGAACCATAATCTTATCGGCATTTTTAATCGTCGAAAGACGATGCGCAATAACAAAGGATGTCCTGCCTACCATCAGGCGGTCCAGAGCCTCCTGTACAACGCGCTCGCTTTCCGTATCGAGTGCAGAGGTTGCCTCGTCGAGAATCAGAATCTGCGGGTTCTTCAATATTGCCCGGGCAATGGAAATACGCTGACGCTGACCACCGGAAATATTCATACCGCGGTCACCCAGCATTGTTTCGTAGCCGTTAGGCAATTGCATAATAAAGTCATGAGCATTAGCAGCCTTCGCTGCAGCCTCCACCTCTTCACGTGTCGCATCAAGACGGCCGTAAAGAATGTTATCATAAACAGAACCGTTGAACAGCACTGTTTCCTGCGGTACAATACCAACCTGCTCACGCAGGGAATCCAGCGTAACCTTACGAATATCCTGGCCATCAATCGTAATGCTGCCGTTAGTCGCATCATAGAAACGCGGCAACAGGCTGGCTACGGTAGATTTGCCTGCACCGGAAGGACCGACAAAGGCAATCATTTCGCCGGGCTTAACCTCGAAGGAAACATGGCTGAGCACTTCTTCGTTTTCGTTATAAGCAAAGCTTACATCATTGAAGCGCACATCGCCCTTCACCTTCGGCAAAGCCTTGGCATCAGGTGCATTTTTAATAGCCTCCGGCAAATCCAATACGTCGAAAACACGCTGCGCTGCAGCCAATGCCTTCTGAATATTGCCGATAACACGGCTTAAACGTTTAATCGGGTTAGAAATATTAACGGCATAGGTCAGGAAGGCTACCAGAGAGCCTGCAGTGATACTGCCGTTGATAACGCTGTTGCCGCCGTACCAGAGAATAATGGATACGCCGACAGCTGCCACAAACTCTATCGTCGGTGTGAGCGTTGAAGAAAGCTGCGCATACTTCATGTTGGCGCGGAAGTTGTTCATGTTTTCCTTATCGAAGCGCTCTACCTCATAGCCTTCGCGCACGAAGGATTTGATAACGCGCGGAGAGGAAGCAACCTCCTGCAGTACAGAAGTAATGTCAGCAGCAGCCTCCTGAATACGGCTGCCGGATTTGCGGATGCGCTTACCGAAGCTGTCAATGAAGAACAGTACAACCGGGAAGGTTGCAAAGGTTACGAGGAACAGCTTCCAGTCCAGATACAGCATCATAGCGATAGATACGATAAGGATAACGCTCTCGGTAAACATTTCCACAACGTTTTCTACCATTGCGGATTGCAACGCATTAACGTCGTTGGTAACATAGCTCATAATGGTACCGGTTTTATGCTTGTCATAAAAGCTCATGCTCAGACGCTGCAGCTTTTCAAAAACATCCCTGCGGATATCAATAATCACACGCTGACCTACATAGTTCATCAGGTAGCTTTGTCCGTAATAGGAAACACCGCGGATAATAAAAACAACAACGATGCTGATAACGATATAGTTCAGCATGGAAGTATCCTTATCACGCAGAACCTGGTCTACCATGTCCTTGATAACCCAAGGCAGATAAGCAGTACAGCCGGAGGCAATGCCGGTGCAGATAAGTGCTGCCAGCGCACGCATCCAATAGGCTTTTACATATTTCAGTGCTCGAAGGTATAAATTCATTTTCTCTCCTCAGTTATTTTTAAGATTAATTGAGCAACACGGTTTACCGCACCGGGCTCACCAAGTCTATGCTTCATATATGCCAAATCGCTCTGCAGCTGTGCCTGACGCTCAGGCTGCAAAAGCTCAACTGCAGTTTTCGCTAATTTTTCCGGGGTGAAATCCTCCTGCAGCAGCTCCGGCATAATCGTTTTGCCCGCAACAATATTCGGCAGACCGATATTGGGGATGTTGATTACCAGACGCGCGATAAAAGCATTCAATGCGGAAGTACGATACACAATAACGCTCGGCAAGCCGCACAAAGCAGCCTCCAGCGTTACCGTACCGCTGGTAGCCAGCGCCAAATCCGCTACACTGAACAAATCGTAGTTATGACCTTCGGTAATTTTTACCTCAATGCCATACGCCGCAATTTTTTCCTGCAGCATAGCAAGCGGAATGGTGTTAGCGCGCGGCATAACAAACTGCACATCAGGCAACTGCTGCTTTAAAAGCTTAGCGCCTGCCAGCAGTGTCGGCAGCATTTTTTCAATTTCCATCAGACGGCTGCCGGGCATCAGCAATATCAGCTTTTTGCCTGGCTGCTTGCCGGCCCAGGCCTCAGCCTCAGCCTTTGTCATCGTAGGATGTACAATATCCAGCAGAGGATGTCCTACAAACTCTACGGGAGCACCTGCTTCCTTGTACACATCGTATTCAAAAGGAAAGATGCAGGCAACCTTATCCACTATTTTCGCAACCTTTTTGGCACGGCCCTTGTTCCAGGCCCATGCCGAAGGAGCAATATATGATACAACGGGAATTCCTTTATCGTGAGCCAGCTTAGCCAGCTTCATATTAAAACCGGGGTAATCGACAACTACCAGACAGTCCGGCTTGCGTTCGTCCATAATGCGCGCAAAATCACTGCGCAGACGGAATAAATCAGGCAGTTTGCGGATAACCTCCACAAAACCCATTACGCCATGATCCTTGATGTCCCACAGCACCTCGCCGCCGGCCTGGCGCAGAGCGTCGCCGCCCATACCAAAGACCTCGGCCTTGCTATCTAGTTTTTTTATAGCAGCAGTCACAGCAGCTGCATGGATATCGCCAGAGGCTTCTCCGGCAGATATTAATATTTTCGCCATGATGTCTCCTTGCATTAACCTATATATATTCAGTATATATTATAACACAAAAAGCGGCTGACATAAGCTATCAGCCGCTAAGAAATACGAAATTTTTCCGATATTTATTTTACAAGAATGGTAATATTATGCTCATCCGCCAGCGCAATCACCTTTTCGCGCTCCGGAATGATAGTATTACCTGCTTCAATAACAGCTCCGGTAGCACCGGCGTGAATCATGGATTCAATCGTCGTCGTACCAAAACCGGGAATATCAAAGCGTTGGTCCTGCTTCGGCTTGGCAGCCTTGGCTACGATAACACCGCCCTTGCCTAAAAAACCGCCGCGCAGAATGCAGGCATCAGTGCCTTCAATCGCTTCTACCGCCATAACGGCGCGATTTTTTACAACAACGGTCTGACCGATATCCAGTCCGCCAATAGCTTTCGCCATCTCAAAGCCGAATTCCATATCCGCAAGCTCTGCCTCCGTAGGCTTACGCTTGGTCAGAACACCGGGCGGCGGCAGCAACGGTTTAATCAGCAAGGTCTGATCCATAACCTCAATGCCTTCGTCCTCCAGCTCCTTGACAATCGCATTCATGATAGTATCATCCTTGCGGTCCGGGATGGTAGCCAAAATTTTTATCGCCCGCAGATCAGGAACAATCCTGCCTGCTTTGTACAAAACTTCCTTTGTTACCTTGCCGATCATTGTGACCTTGGTAACCTTATTTTTTTTCAGCGTAGAAATAATCTTGCCGATTTTGCCGATGTTGATATCGTAATAAACATCAACACTGCCGGGCAGCTCCTCGTCAATACCGGGAACAACACCTACAGCGACAACATGGTAACCCAGCTCTTTCGCTGAGCGTGCTACCTCTACCGGCAGATGTCCGACACCTGAAAGTACGCCCAGCACCTCCATAGCCTTAGCCTCTGCGTGTACGGATGATGCCGCGTTCTACATTACGCAGGAAACGCATCAGATGTTCCATAGGCTCGGAGCTTGTCAGCTCCTGCTCCATAGTGCTGATTGCTTCCTGCAGCGGCAGACCGCTGCGATAAAGGATGCGGAAAGCCTTTTTCAGCTCGCTGCGTTCCTCTACCGGCATACCTGCACGAGAAAGACCTACGCTGTTCAGACCGGAAACAAAAGCGGGGTCACCGGCACAGATCATGAACGGAGGAACATCCTGGGTTACACGTGCCATACCACCGATCATTGCGTTACGGCCAATCTTGCAGAACTGATGTACTGCAGACAAGCCGCCGATAACGGCACGGTCCTCAACGATAACGTGACCTGCAAGTGTTGCAACGTTAGACATAATAACATTGTTGCCCACGATGCAGTTATGTGCTACGTGAGTATAGGCCATCATCAGGATGTTGTTGCCGATACGGGTTTCGTTGCCTTCACCGCATGCACGGTGAACAGTGCAGCATTCACGGAAGCTGCCGCCGTCACCGATAATGGTGTAGCTTTTTTCACCTACAAATTTTAAATCCTGCGGTACTGCGCCAATAGAGCAGCCCGGGAAAAAGTGGCAATTCTTGCCGATTTTAGTATATGGATGGATAGTCACATGCGCACCGATCACGCAGCCGTCGCCAATCTCCGTATCTTCGTCGATAACAGCATAAGGACCTACGCTTACGTCCTTGCCGATTTTAGCAGACGGATGAATGATTGCAGTTTCATGGATACCACTAGTTGGCATAATAACCGAACTCATTATTTTCACTCCCCAAATAAGATATTAATCAAGCAATTAAATATAAATATAATACTATAATCACAGGTATCCACGATTTTTAACACTACAAAAATCACAGTTAAATGAAATTAGCATTAATTTTAGCTGTATTGCTCGCTTATTCTACCAATTACAGCTTTTTTGTATTTTGCTGATTAATTTTCTTTCGGGTCCATAATAGCAAAGGTGCAGTCGCATTCGCAGGCAACCTTGCCGTCAACCTTACCTTCGCAATGAATGATACCCATGCTGCCGCGCATAATTTTAGTTACCTCAGCGGTG
>ERZ1026854.1142-NODE-1142-length-17318-cov-5.508660_pt1 | contig 17318 bp, 19 predicted proteins | sample MGYA00380157_ERZ1026854 | MGnify/ENA primary metagenome ERZ1026854 (study PRJEB33269, sample SAMEA4719793) | human gut metagenome | biome: human-associated habitat; feature: organic feature; material: feces | place: Cameroon | collected 2013-10 ...
TCCTTGATCACGTCCACGAGTACGACATCGACCACAGTCTTGACATTGCCGACTTCCTGCCGTCCAGCCTGGTCTCCAAAGGTCTTTTAAAGACATCGGAGAACCTCCGATAATCTTCAGAGAGACTCCAACATCTTTCGGAGAATCTCCGAAAATCCTTGGAGAGACTTCAAAGTCTCCGAAATATCTACACGTGGTTCACCGAATGCTTACGAATCAACAAATATATAAATATTCCCATTACTCCTCGTTGTAATAACTTTACCATCATAGAACTGTTTGTCCTTCAGATTGTAATACACGGCGTCGGTAATTTAACATTATCAAAGCTATCTCCAATTAAATGAGATACCACTAAATCAATTGTAAGAACTAAATATCATCGTTCTCCTTCAAAAATTAAATTATATGCCACGTAATCGCTTTGACCGATATTATTGTTCCTCAGTTTAGTATCGTGGTAAAATGGTTGAAAGTGATTGAGACTTAGCCTTTGAAATATTTCCAACAAACAAGATGTCTCCATTTTTAACGATTTATCTAAATTGTCTACTTCTTGAAGATATAATTTAAACGAAACCTCGTCTTTAAAAAGTTCAAGAATAGGCAGATGCGTATTCATTCCAATTATTATACCGGTATTTTTACCCTGACATGGCTCATGACAAACAAAATCCTTAAAATACAATTTAGCTTTTCTAATCATGCTGTTTCTTACAAGCCCCAATGCATTTGTTGATAATTCCGTACTGCCATCGCCTCTTACTCCAGTGATATTGGCTTTTAATAATTCATAAACATCTTCAGAAGTAGCTCTTTCCGCTTCAAATGTTTTCACCACATAACCTAACCTTTCTTTCGCCAACTCTTGCATATATTTAGGGCTGAATATAAGATCCAATTCCTCACCAGGTTTTAAACCCACATACAATGCGTCTTGAAGAAAAATCGCAGACAAACACCATTCTTGTCCCTTGCCTATAAAATCATCAATAACATTTATGTATTCTTCTGTAGTAACACCAAACTCTTTTGCATTATCGGCAAGGTTATTCTTTAAAACTAATCTAATGCAATGAATGTACAATTCGCGTGTTTCACAAAAATATCGAGCCATCACCAATAATCTCCAATAGTGTTTGAACGCGTCTACAGAATGTACCATTGCAGACCTACTCATTATAAAATCTGCGACATCATTCTTTAAATAATCTTTATTCCAAGACTGGGCCGCCTTTCTAAAACAATCAATAGAAATGTCGGGGGCCGCCAATGATATTAAATTTTCGAGCGGAACATGTCCTAACTCTTGGTCAAAGAAATAGTAGTCAAATGATCTTTTCCATGAAAGATGCCTATATCCAAACTTCCTGTCCGCAACATCATGTCTTCCTGAAGAAGGGAACATAATAGTTAGTACAGGTAATGACATTACGTCCGTCAGTTCTTTTTCATCTTTCAATACAAAATTTGATTCATTTGAGTTTCCGAACAAATCCGGTTTAAAATACCAATGTCTATACAACCGATTATACTCTTGCGGATATTTGTATTTTACCAATCCTATTAAGAGAAAGTCTTTTAATGTAACATTGTCTTGAATTTCCACAAAAGATGCCATGACCATGCCTATATAGCGTTTGATATCGCGAGGTGTCGGCAAGTAACTATCCATAAAATTCACAACTGGCGTCAATGCTTCATCTATTTGATTTTGACTCATTCCTTTAATGATTCCTTCAGCCCTTAATGCCTGTATTCGCCTTTGTAAGTATTCACTCTTATGAAACTGTTTTCTATCAGGTAACCGCAATTCAAGATTGAAATACTTGTCTGTATAGTCTCTATCTATTGTTTCATGAAAATATGCTTTCAACACTTGATTTACATGGTCTTTGTCGTATGCGCTCACAAAGAATGTCCGTCCAAAAGAGCCATTATTACCAATAACTTTCAAAACTTCCACAATCTCTTCTCCAGTTAGTCTGTCAAAGTCATCTATGACGACAACAATCTTTTTTCCGATAGCGGTAATCATCTTCTCAACAACTTCTCGTGACATTCCAATATCTTGTATCCGGAGCATGTCAAATACTTTAGACCACGAGGTGTCTTTTGACAACACTTGTAAGGATTTCATATAATCAGACATCACATGGGAGGCTCCAGTATGATATCTCTTCAGTGAAGAACATATCGTTGTAAGGAAGTCGTGTTGTATAAACTTTACTTCGGATGATTTTCTTGGATTGAAATCCACCACGATACACGAGTCGTCCTCCTTCAAGTAGCATTTCAAAAGGTTCAGCATCGAAGTCTTTCCTGCGCCCCAAATACCAGTGATCCCAAGGCTATAAGAAGTGACTCTTGTACTATCCGTAATTGCTCGTGACACTCGCCGCGCAAAAGTTCCATATCGAAATTCATCCTCATTTAAATCACGCACAGGATTGTCATCTATCAATATTATTGGAGGAACGTTAACTCCCACACTTTTGCTCTCACTATACTTTAAACGCTTCACATAATAAAGTAGCCAATGAATGCACACTCCTATAGGAAAAGCTAGCAGTAACAGTGTCCAACAATCTAACCATGAAAACACACTAATATATATCCATTCCCTATGATATAGCGCATATAGCATCCATGCCAACACATACACACTAACATGTTTCTTATCATACTTGCATTCAAACATCTGCCAACCATAATAGCCTATCACAGCCGACAACAACCCCACTAATACAGATAACTGCCAGCAATGCTCCAAATGCAAAAAGCCCCACAAAGGGGACAACAAGTAACTGTCAATTGGCCTATCTAGCAAGGCTATAACCAACACAATTATAGTTGTTTTAAGAGAGATATCTTTCAACCAAATTAGTAATTCAATAATTTTACGTTTCATATAAGCTTGTAGCAATATAAACTATAACTTCGAATCCAACTCAAGTTCATAGTATGCCTACAGCAGGGATTACCATCAAACTTTTACACCCCCTAAATCACCGCGTCCAACTCAAAAAAATTTCAATTCTATAACCGCCCCACCATCCACTCCAGATTTCAGTCTGTTTCCCCACAACAAACACCCTCCAAGCCAACTGCACGCCACCATGTGGCTGCCGAACAAGAAGCACAGGATTTCCGTCCGCGTCGTCCAACCTTGACCCTTTTGACACCGTAGCACTATCCCGAACACATCCGACACCTTCCGAAACCACCACACACCCAGATCGACTAATGAAACGTTTTAAGAAAAAGACCCTAAGCCAACACCACAAAAACCTCAATAATACAACTCCCTCACCCAGCTTCCACCGTCCAAACAAAAAGCCTCGCAAACAACACGCACCTCCAAACTTCCAAGCCGATGATTAAGATCAATGCCACTGCAGACCGACCACCTCCAAGATACTTGTCAATGAAAATGTTCGCAATCGTCTCACCGCCTCTCCAAACCCCCACTACTTCCTCAAAGAAGCCAGATACTCCTCATGCAAATGATAACACTTCATCCCGAACAGCACATTCGCCACAGAAAGCAGCGCCAATGCCACAAACAAGTAAATCCAACGCCAAGCCACAAGCGAAAGCCCCACAATCCACAAGACCCTTATCAATGCCAATGCAGACCTCACACCTCCAAGATACTTGTCAATGAAATGTACGTAATAGTCTCATTGTCACGCAAACGAAAAAGATTCGCTCGAATCTTGTATAACCCCACAGATTACTCCAAAATTCGAGCGACTAATTCATCTCTCTCCCCTACAGTCCACGAACAATCTCCACGAAATTCGCTATCACGTACTCGGCGTCCTCCATTGACATTTTGGTGTTCAGAGGGAGCGTGATTTCATTTTCGAACAGGTGATAGGCGTTCGGGAAATCGGCGATGTCGAAGCCGTGAGCCTTGTAGGCGGTCATCATCGGGAGAGGCTTGTAGTGGACATTGGTTGCGATGCCGCGCTCGGCCATCTGCTCGATAACTTTGTTGGCCTCTTCGCGGGTGCGGCCCTGGAGACGGACCAGGTAAAGATGGTGCGAAGAACAATGATCTGGAGCCCTGTGATTCAGATACTTGACCTGATGGGCTGCATCAAGGCCAGCGTTCAGAGAATCGATGCCGGCATTGTACAATGAAACCATCTCGTGACGCTTCTCCAGCATTGACGGGTAACGCTCGAACTGGACTAGACCAAGAGCCGCCATGATGTCGGTCATGTTGCATTTGTACCATGGGCCAATGATATCGTACTCCCATGCGCCTAGCTTCGTTTTCGCGAGCGCATCCTTGTTCTGGCCATGAAGCGAGAACAGCTGGGAGAGACGGTAGATAAACTCGTTCCAGGTCTCACCCTCAATGAAAGGTACAGGACTTCCGCAATACACCTGCTGACGCTCCACCTTCTCGTTTCCGAACGGCAGATTCCATGTCAATGCGCCGCCTTCGGCAGTAGTGAAATTCTTCACCGCATGGAAAGAGAACGAAGAAAAATCAGCAATCTCGCCAGCCATCTTGCCATGACGCGAAGCTCCAAATGAATGAGCGCAGTCATTGGAAATGGCGATACGGCCCAGAAGCTTCTGAATATCATTTGCAGGATGGAATTTTGCCAGAATTTCAGGACGGTTCACTATCTCACGAACCTTATCCACATCAGCGCAGATACCAGCAATATCCACAGGGACAATGACTTTGGTGCGTTCCGTGATAACATCAGCCAGTTTATCGTAATCCATCTAGACATTGTCCTTCTGAGAATCCACCAGGACAATGGTAGCACCGACATGAGCGAGACGACAGATGCCGACGCAGTATAAGTATATGCCGGAACAATCTCCTCGTCCACCCCAAAACTCACACCGACTCGCTCCCGTCTTCGCCGTACTTTCCGTCCTTGGCCTCATAGATGACGGACGGCTCCAGAACTTCGACCGTGTGCCAGGTGCCAGCGGGGACAACGCAGCCGTAATTGCCTGAGGACGGGTCCAGGACAATGCGTGCCGTTTCATGGAGACGACGCCCAATCGCCATATCCTGCTTCTGTTCAATGCCATCTCCAGGTCTCGCTTCCTCGTAAAGGACCTCGACCAATTTTCCATGAAGCAGTAGGACATTCTCGGTGCTGTTCGGGTGCCGATGGATAGGAACCACAGTGCCAGGAAGAAGAGCATTGAGCATACGCTGGCTGTTGTCGTCGTATGACGTGCGCAGGTCATAGTTCTGACGAAGCCGTGGATTTTCCGCAGCCTCGTACAGCAACTTCGAGATGAACTTATTGTCAATTTCCATCATAATCCCCTAAATCCATTAGAGACTTCAATGATGTCTCATTATTCATAACTCTTATTGCTTTCGCAACAACATCAAGCGTCTGAATGTCGCGCCATGCTTCTAAAGACTTGGTACAAACGACATCAAAATTGGATTTAAATGTGTTGAGCGTTTCTGTAACATGTTGATTATCAGAACGTGCTGCCAAGCTATCGACTTGGTACAAACTTGATACAAGTCTGTATAGCATTACTAACAATACTTCTCGTATTGAAATAATATCTGATTGTTCACAAAACAGTTAGCCTCTGATAAAGCATGTGTCTCGATTTTGTCCCAAATCCCTGTCACAACAAATCAACCCAAGGCCATACAGAAGTCAATGTCAATGCGTTCGCCTCCCCTCCACTAATACGCTCTCACCACCACCTCAAAAGCCTCAGCATACATCAATCCCCACTGTCCGCCACGATACGCCGCAAGGCCCTCGATAAACTCCGCCGACCTCGGATGCGGATAAGGCCTCATCACGCCCCTGTACATCGAAAGCGCCTTCACCTTGGCATCTACACCCTCCTTGCCGACCTCCACATAACAATTCGGATTGAACGACACCATCGCACTGTTGATCTTCCACTCCGTACATGACGGGACCTCCATGTACCAGAGTTCCCGTACGCGCTTCACCTCCGGACGGCGCTGGAACAAACGCACCGCCTCCTGGCACGCCATTGAGGTCTGAAGATGGTCATTGTTCGTATCCGCCGGATGATGGGTGATGATGATGTCCGGCTCGCTCTCACGTATAGCGCTTTCGATGAACTGCACAAGTTTCAGATGAGGAACCGTGTTCATCTCGATGTTCGGGAATGTGGCCTCGAACTTTCGGTGTATTCCAAGGAAGTCCGACGAAGCGTTCAAATCTTCATCCAACTCCTTATCCTCCGGGCGGAAAGCGCGCGCCTTCGCCTCCGTGCACATGATGGCGACATCAATCTGATGTCCCTCACGACTCCATCTGAACATGGAAGCACCAGCCCCAAGCACCTCATCATCAGGATGGGCGACTACAAGTAAATATTTCATTGTGAATATTTTTAATTAGATTTTCCTATTGAATATCTCACGCCGAATGTAACACCGACAGAGTCCTGATACAATTGTCCTTTGTCGGCATATAAACCATACAATACAGTAAGACCTTTAACTTTGAAAATGGAATCTACTTGCCCCATAAACGCACCCGAAAACTGCCTTAAGCCAGTCTCTTTGACCGTTCCCCAAGGCTTCTGGTATTGAGATTCACCCGTGTAAGGAGTAACGTATGTTCCATAGTTTTCACTATAGGTCAGCATCAGTTTGTAAGGGTACTTGCGGAACAATTTCCCGCCTATACCAAGATGGTGCGATTTTACTCGATTGTTTTCTATGCCAAGATTAACCAAGGCAGACGACCATTCGCCAACATGCACACCCTTGGGCAAGAACAAAGGATCACCAATCGACCTTCCGTGGTGAGTCCAACAAGATTTGTAATATGAGTTATGGAAATAATTATCAACACCTACTGTGGACACTCCGGGAGGAGTGATTGAATGCCCGTCCTTATCGAAAGCCTCGCCATTAATCGGCCCAGACTGATACATGGTATACTGATGTTCGTACACAACATCGCTAATCCATCTGTTCTTATCATTGGAACTAAAGGATAGCGTGTTCACACCATCGGGGAAGTTATAGAATCCCATCCCAGATCCATCGTTGTAGGGAATGTCATGTTGGGCGACAAAGACCCATTTCTCACCTTGGTAAGACACTCGAATGATCTCGCTTCCTCCTTGGTCACCAATGACGTTCAACCGGTCGCTCATCGTCCCGTCGCCACCGGCGCTGCTGCCAGTCACGACCCTTATGTAATTCTTCAGCGAAACCGGGTAGTTCACATCCGTAGGATGTTCTCCTGCCCACATGGCATAATGATCCAACACCGCATCCAATGACAGCCTCTTTGTCAGTGAAAAACGCAGCCCTATTCTTGTCCTATGCACCAGCGCATCCTTAACGTAGCGATTGTCTGTAGTCGCGAAATCTCCGTATGCACCATAAATCCACAAATGCTTACGAGCCAACGGCACCGCCACAGGATCCATGCTGACAAGATACCCAGGCATAGAACGGGCGTTGCCCGTTTCCACAAGATGCCCACCCGTCATTGACAAGGAACCAAGCGATTGTGAAGCCCCCATGAAATCATTGTCCCGATGCTTGATCCCGACATCCAATGTAAACGGTTTCCATTTGATCGAGCCATAGAGCTCATCCACCATCATATTCACAGATTTTGATGAAAGACCAAGCGGGTTTTTATAACTATTCGCCGCCAAAGAAGCGCCAAACCTGTATTGAATAGTCTTGGACTGATCAAATTGTGTGCTTGCCTGCAGCAGCGCCAACCCGCCATTCCTCTCCGGCATCAGCCCGTACTGGTTGGTCGTCATCCAGTACGGCAAATAACCCTCGGAAGATGCCATGGCACCCATGAGCATTATGGAAGCGATGAAATCGTTCACTTACTTACGTCCAACAAGATAACAATTAAACAGTCTTTGAATATCCCACCAACTTATCATGCATCCATTGAGGATACTTTCCACAGGCGGTGTAGGCTATCGCGATGACTGTCCAAAGGATTAGTTTCATGTCTCCGAAGAAGGAGGCATGCCTCACGTAATAAACGTCAAGTTTCAGTCGGACAGGCAGAACCTTTTCATTGTACTCCTTCTCATCCGGGAACTGATCACCATAGATGTAGTCCCAAAGGCTGGACTGGCTTGTCAGTCCACAAGGCACTGTTGAGGCGACCGCATTCTCTCCACCACGGGTGACCTCAACCTGATCCACCGCCGCCGGACGAGGGCCGACAATCGACATCGTCCCATTAAGAATATTCAACAATTGCGGCAGCTCATCAATCTTGAGCCTCCGCATAATCCTTCCCCACCAAAAGATCCGATCCTGCTCCGGACGAAGCGAAGCCTCGCTTGCGCCACGAGCCACTCGCATGGAACGGAACTTCCACATCTTGAACCGCCTGTTATCCTTCCCGACGCGGTTGGCGAAATAGAACAATGGCCCGGGATCGCTGACTTCCGTCAGAATAATAGAAACAATCCAGATCGGTGACGTGCCGACGATGCCCAAAATGGCGCAAACAACGTCGAAAAAGCGCTTGAAAAATCTATACGCCATAAAACAAAACCATTATCTCATTGTCTTCTTCGGTTCTATCCCCTTAAGACTCTCATCAAAAGTCACCACATTATAGTCAAAATCATATTTTGACATCTCCGGGACATAATACGAATCCGAAAACATCTTAGGAATCTGAGGCAAAACGAAAGAACCCAACCATACCAAAGGATTAAACAAACCGGTTATCCAAACCTTCTTTCCGTACATCTTCGCAAAAAACCGGATACACTCCACAGTGTCCACCAACTCCTTATTCTGCGGATAGAATGTACCGTCCAGTTCTCTATCGATCAGCTGCTTCACGAATTCAGACAAATTGTCAATGGCAAGCATCGACCGCTTATTGTGCCACGCCGGAAATACCGGTGTCTTAGTGGCCAGCCAAGCCAGCCTCTGGAAATTACCCTTTCCGGTAGGTCCGTAAATCATTGGCGGACGAATAATAGCTATCTTAAACGTATCACACGACAATTCATTCAAGCCCTTTTCTGCCTGCAATTTAGAATCACCATAGAAATCATTAGGGTTAGGCATCGTATCTTTGGTTACCACATCCCCCTTCAATGACTTGCTCGCGTGATAAACGATTTTCGAACTCATGTAAATAAACTGCTTCACGCCATGAGACTTCGCCCACTTAGCCACCTCAATAGCCAAATCCCTGTTTACCTTATAATAAAGAGGAGCCATTTCCGGCTTCGGATCCACATGCGCAATACCTGCAACATGAAATACAGCATCATACTTCGAGAAATCGGCTTGTTTCCAAACTCCATCCATAGTATCCACCGTATCCACCTGATATTTATCAGGCTCACGCATCAGCCAACGTTCCACGGAAGTACCCACAAAACTATTGGCACCAGTTATCAGCACTCTTTTCATTTTTAAAAATTCAAATATGCAATAGTTGGAATATGGACTGGCACTTATGCTCCGCTTCCAGCTATCATCTATTTCATCACCAACTTATTATATACTGTCTTTACCCAATTAACCAGAGAAATACCAACAATAGTAATTGTCAATGTCAATACAAATGCCACCACCGAATAACTACCGTTATTAGAAACTGCAGCACTTCCACATCCTAAAAGCACACCAACGATCACACAGACAAAGCCCTTGATCGGATTGTGGATAGCCATAGCGGTGAAACTGTTGCGACCGAACCATTTAATCCAATGCATCCACTTTGCATCATTCCGACAAGACTCTGTACCAGCAAGCAACATACAGAACAAAAGCATCATCGCTATTCCCGCCAATGCACATGGATAGGTAATCAAGGGATTATGTATATCTGCATGTCCAAATGATATGCTGCCATTGCAACTACTTCCAATAAACACAAGGGAACCGAGCAACATGCATGAAATAAGTGCAACGACACGATGCCCATCCACCCAGTTCTGCATCTGCTGATGCCCGAACTTCTGCACTATCAGATGTCCTATCGCGAAAAAAGGCAGACCAAGACAAGCGACCTCCAAATTCCAAGGCAGCAAAGTAATATCTACGACATCGACATACGTAATCATGTAATAACTTACCGATGCCAAGGCAATGCTGACAATCAAAATCCATACTTTCTTGAAGCCAGACAAGAAGTAATAGATGACCTCCATCACAAACAGGCAAGTTACAAACCACAACGGCACATTGTGAACCAAGAAACCACCACTACCTTGAGCGATGAAAGTCTGCGCCAACGGCATCCAGTAACTATCCACTTGAGCATGTGTCACTAAGGAGAATGCAGCCCAAACAAACCATGTCAAGAACGAAAATATCACATAAGGCACGAGCAGCGATTTCACTTTCTTCATAAAAAAAGTCCTGAAATCAGCATATTTACATTTATTGAAAACCATACCACTCAGGAAGAAAAATAAAGGAATATGCCATGCATATACGAACGCATTACTCCATCCTGTAAGACGGATATGGCCCCAAATGATTGCCAACATTCCAAAAGCCTTGGCTAAGTCATTGTAATCTAATCTTTTACCCCCCCCTATCGGATTCACCAGTCTTGTACTATCCATAATATTCCTATGTTTTATCCTTTCAGTTTAGCTTTTCTAAAATTTGGATCCAAATACTTCATAATTCCCTGAAGACATCCGGCTATCATAGGCAATGGATCATTCCATGCGCCATCATGATAACTTACATCTTTCCCAAAGAACTTAAACCATGACGGTTTAAACTTGAATCTCTCGGGTGAAAACAAAAACCACATCACATCCAATCCAAACCATCGAACCTGCTGACCAGATTTATATTTAGTCATATCAAACAGTTCTGCGCCATTGCCAAGATATTCATCTACAAATATTTTCGCAAAATTTACACCTGCAGCAAAACTAGCCTGGAGACTTGATGGGACGCGAGGGTTAATCTCAATAATTTTAAGTTCATGAGTCCGTTTATCTTCCAATATGTCAAAGTCAGCAAAGCCATGCCAATTTAATTTGTCCAAACAGCGTTCACACTGTTCTACGAGAAATGGATGTTCCACCGTCTCACTATAGCAACTTGTACCACCTTTAAGTGGAAAGAACCTGCGGATTTTAATCACAGTTGAGGCAACTGTCTTTCCATCATACCTACGAAACAACATTACATTATAATAATAATCAGGCTGTTCCACATACTGCTGTAGCGCACAAGCGCCAAAGCTCTTAGCAATAGCTGGATAATTGTCTTCAAGTTCCTCCAAGTTTCCAACTTTAGTAATCCCCTTAGCTCCTGCCGACAAGTTAGGCTTAATCATAGCTGGAAATCCTACATACTCTGCTACAGATTTTAAATTATTCCTAAACTCCGAACTTTCTGCCCCCAACTTTATTGAAGGTAAAGCCCTGGTATGTGGATGCACGATGTCGAACTTTTCACATACCTCCATAAGTTTCTGCTTATCATTGGCCAACTCAAAGGTAGAATATGTTTCCACAGCACAAATAATCTTATACTGTCGCTCGACCTTTTCCTTTTCAAGACTTAAGAAATAAGCAGACTCATCACCCATTGGAATAATCAATTCATATTGGTGCGACTTAATATGCTCATAGAAATAAGCCTTGAACGCCTCTGGCTCAAGGTGTAAGTTTGGGGATTTGTACTTATGTTGAAGGTATTTGGTAGCATACCCGCTGCTAACCTTTTGTGCACAAAGGGCTGTCAACTCATGTCCTAGTTTATTCAACTCGCGGGCCATGCACACCACTTGTACGCCTTCACCATCAAGCAATAAAATCTTACTCATATCAAATAAATAACCTGTCTGATTTACTTACCCATTACCTTATTTATAAAAATCTCATATTGTTTAGCCTTACACTTCCATGAGAAGTCTCTCTTCACACGCTCAAGATTAGCATCTCCCTGCCATTTTAGTTCATCGTAATGAGTATAGAGATTATTTAAAGCTTTAGTAATATCTTCAGGACTCTCTTTATCTACCCAAATACCACTCTCGCCAAGAGCTTCTCTATTGGCTGGAATATCGGATGCTATACATACTTTTCCGTAACTCATAGCCTCCAATAGAGATATAGGGAGCCCTTCAATAGTAGAAGGAAGACAATATGCCCAAGCGTTACGCAACACAGCATCCTTATCGGCACCGAAGATTGCTCCTGTAAAGATGACATTCCTACATCTCGCCGCCATCTGATGGAGTTCATCTTCGAATGTAGAACCTGGAGCGGCGCACCCACAAATCACCAGCTGCTTGTTCTTATAGTCGCTATCAATAAAACCTTTGACAAGACAATCCGGATTTTTATCTTTTACAAGTCTTCCCATGAATACCACATAGTTGTTGGGCACAATACCGAAACGGTCAAGCACATTGCTCTTCTTCGCTTCTCCTGGCAGATTTACAGCCCCGGTGATAACCGTGCTCTCCTTTCCAAAAGTATCAATCAGATATTTCTGTTGTTCTGTAGAGCAAACTGTAATATTCTTGTGCATACGACAGTATAAATCAAAATATACCTTAGCAACCCTGCGCCAGAAAGGAGAGTATTTTGTACGCATAAATTCCAATCCATGCAGTTGTAAAACAACCTTCTTACCGAAGATTCGAGCCCATATGGAAGAGAAAAAAGCTGGACCGCCACAATTGTAGTGAATCAGTTCCACCCCTTTTTGTTTAAATATCGCATCAAATGTCGATTTCACTCCGAGTCCCATTTTATTGTAGACCGCGCTTTTTGTTGATCTCTGATGAACCACCTTGAAGCCATTCACCATTTCTTCCCCATTATGGTCGCTCTCTTGATAGACAATGATTTCATGCCCCATGACTACAAGTTCAGTAGCCAAATTATACATAAAAGTAGCGATACCATCGGGATGATGAAATGTACGACCCCCAATAAAAGCTATCTTCATATTTTTGTTTTTAGTATTTCTAAGTAATTCTTCTTAAACTTTTCTGGTGAAAAGTTGTATAGATTCTTATGTCCATTCTGTCCCATTAGCACACGAGTTTCATATGATGATAGAAGCGTTGATAGACAATTTGCCAGCCGGTCAACATCTCCAATAGGTGTAAGATAACCGCTCTTGTTATCCTCAACCAACACATAATTATCCCCCACATTTGTTGCCACTACTGGGATACTCCAGTTCATAGCCTCCATAATGCTATTGCTTGTACCTTCAAACAAACTCGTCGAGAGATATATGTCTGCAACTTTCAGTATTTCCTGCACGTTGTCTGGTGCTATAAGAATATTTGTATAGCTAGTTAGCCCATATTCACTTACCCAAGTTCTAATCTGATATTCCAGATGGCCATGACCTATAATAGTGAATACAAAGTCTTGTCTTGTTTTTCTCAGTTCCGCAATTGTTTTAATGGCTGTTAGATAATCTTTTTGAGGTTCAAAGCGTCCGACAGTTATAATATTCTTAATTATCTTGTCTTCGTGTGCTACTACATCACTATCACTTATGTTAGGGAAGCAATTGTGAATTACAATAGTCTTTTTTTTGCAGAACCCACGCCTTTCAAAGTACTCTGCTCCAGACTGACAATTGTAGATAGTATAATCTGCAAAGAAATTATGTGCAAACCACTCCATAATCGTTTTTATCGGCGCCAATCTCGAATTTCGGATTCCATTAAAAACAGTTTTCACTCCCGCTAATTTCTCGACAATAGCACCAGTCACATCACATGCTGTCAAGTAATTAAAAGCTACTTCTATATGCTGTTGTCTCAATAGATGATAATACTCCAGCCATTTACCAATCCGTTTTCCGGAAAGATAATGAATATGTACATGAGCATCCTCCAGAAACTTCTTTACTGTTATTGAGAGATTCTTTTTCCCCCACAATGATATAAAATGCACCTCATGCTCTTCACTGAGAGTAGCAGCCAGAAGAGCAGCCTGCTTCTCCGCACCTCCTGGCTTAATTGTTGGTATAAGAATAGCTATCTTCATCTCGCTCTATCCTTTATATATCGAGCAGGATTACCTGCCCAAACCTGATATGGAGGAATGTCCTTGGTTACCACACTTCCAGCCCCAACAATAGCACCTTCGCCAATAGTGACAGGACTACAAATGCAAACATTCACACCTATAAAAACATCGTTTTCAATATGTACCTCACCTTTGCGGAAATGAACTCCCGGCTGAGTGGGGTCAAGGTAATGTGTTAAGATTTTTGTTCCGGCTGTTATACGCACTCCTTTGCCTATAAAGATTTTATCGGGATAGACAGTATCAATCCCAACACCACCATATACCATAGAATGGCCTTTGATATTTACCCCCCCCCATTTTAACAATATAGATCTATGCTGAGGCAACATAGGCAAACTTGACAGTCCAATCCATAGTTTCCTCCACATCCGTTTGGGAGGATATACTTCAAAGAAATGCTTTATTGTCATAATTATTCTAATTTTTTAAATAATTCATTATATCAAGACAATGCTAACAAGTTTCCTAACTTCTCATCCCATTCTTCTGGGATAAAAGCTCCCATACCAGCAGCTGGGTAGAATGTGAGTTCGCCAAAGTATATTTTACCGTTTACATTATACAAATCTACTCGCAAAAACTTATAGTTAGCAGACAAAGTTTCAGCTAAACGAATCATTTCTGAAAGATTGCTTGGCATGTTCTCCACATGATTTGGATCTGGTTTACAAGCAACCTCACCAAAAGGCAGCAAATCACCATTTGGTGAATAATAATTAGCGTGATGTTCTACAAAACGCCCAAAGTCTATTTTAAAGAATTTCACTTTTCCATTAAAACAAAAAAACTTGTAGTCTGGTAAATCAGTTTTAGTTTCACCATTGTTAATTATCTGCTCTGCAATATATTTTTCTGCTATAATTTTGCGAGGCACATTTAGATAAGGCTTCTCACGATACGTCTGTCCAGCATTTGTATACATGGACTTTTTTAATTTATTTTTAGCCTTTATTTTATCAAACTTTGTTTTATCAGTACAGACAATAACACCACATCCTCCACCACCATGTGTAGTCTTTAAGACAAATTGATTTGGCAATGAATTCCAATCTATGTCTTCCACACTATCCCAAACGGCTAAAGTCGGAATAATATGTTTATTGCCTATACGTGATTCTACATAATTCTTGACAGCCAATTTATCTACCAATTTAGTATATTCAGGCTTATAATCGTATATTTTTAACCATTGCAATTTCTCGTTGAAAGATTTAGGATTTTTCAGATGAAGTATTTTACCTCTCATTTCAAAAAAGAACAAAACCTTTAAATATAAGGCATCATTCTTAATGAAAGGTGACAATCTTCGAAAAATTGCAGCAAACATCCAGAATGGATCTTTAATTGCTTTCACTAATTTATTTTGTTTACTCATATATTTCCGTTATAGTTATTTTGCCGTTTTAATTCATGCATCGTTAAATCATAATGCGACTCACAAGATATACGATTTTTAATATTTAGTATACGCTTCGTCGAAAGAAATGCTGGAAGTAGACCTCTTAAAAATGCAGCTAAAAGTAAACGATTTGTCCATGGGGTGAATGAAGATAAAATAAACTTTCTATTTCTAATAGAATATAAATCCAACGCTTTATTTAGTTCTTTAGGCGAAGCGATAATTTTATTCAACTCGGATATTTTATTCTTAAAATAATCCTTTTCTTCCTCATTCATTAGACAGATATTTGGTTCCTCATTACATTGTGTATAAGGATGTAAATCAAATGATATTTCCTCGCCAAAATTTATTTGAACCATATATCCTTCATTCCAGATGCTATGTCTGCAATTTGGATTATCGAAAAGTAAGTTACCCAGACCATATATAATAGGTTTGCCATTATATATCTCATAACCACTATAGCAATGCTGATGATGATTAACAATAGCATCAGCTCCTGCATCAATAAAGAAACGATAGTTTTCTACCATCCTCGGGGTTGGTAACTGATAATGTTCAACGCCTCCATGAACTATAACTAACACAAAATCTGCATACTTTCGAGCTTCTTTAATTTTATAAAATTGATGAATAGGATGAAGAGGATTTGCACCTGGCGTGAGGTCCGTGGCAATACTAAACTCATTCTCACAACAGTTTATAATTGCCAATTTTTTTCCTTCAGATTCCATATATAATATGTTTCCTGCATCATTGAGATTAGATCCCACACCAACAGTAGACACACCATTTTGTTCAAGTAGATTCTTTGTTTCTATACAACATGAGTCTCCTTGATCAAGAATATGATTGTTTGCGAGTGTACAAACATTAAATCCTGCATATTTGATTGCGTCTACTGCATTTATAGTTCCTTTTAATGTAGGCCCTATCTTTTTTATTGGTTTACTTTTCTCAACAACGATTGGGAATTCAAAGTTTACTATCTTTACATCACATTCATTTACAATAGGTTTTATAGCATCAAACATGCCACAAAACTCTTTGTTTTCAATTTTTTTAATTGTACGAAATCTTTGACAGAAGTCTCCCGCAATCAGTATTTTCATATTATTGAATGGCTTTAATGATTTTCTTTGTTTCGGTTAGATAATTGAATTCTCTCATTGCAACTTGGGCTCCAGCTTTACCAATTTTAGCAGACTCTACAGGATGGTCTAATGCCCAAATTAATTTGGAAGAGAAATCTTCTTGATTACGTTCTTCTGCAAGAAGAGCCGTTTCTCCATCCTTTAAAAACAATGGAATATCTCCAACCTTTGTAACAACAACAGGATTCTCTGTTAAGAGGTATTCTCCAAGTTTTGTAGGAAATCCACATTGTGCTTGCAATGAGTTTGGACGATCAAGAGCAAGAATTGTAGCGTCCTTTAAAACTTGAGGCATATCAGCAGCTGAAACAATACCGGTAAAAACAACAGAATCTTTCAGACCAAGAGCATTTATCAAATTGAGATTACCTGAAACGTCTTTCTTGTCAGGAGTTTTACCTATAATATAGAGTTTTACTTCTGGATGAATTTTATGCACAATAGCAAAGGACTTTATCAACTCATCAACCCCATCCTTATTATTGGAAGCCGTACCACAATATGCAATATATTTTTCCGAAGGCTGTTTCTTGAGATTAACAAATCTGCTGCTGTCAACAGTCATGTTTACTATCTCAATTCTTTCTTTGGGTAATCCAAGAGAAGAAAAATACTCTTTAAGGGCAGTAGAGATAACAAACATACCATCTAAATCCTTAATATGAGCTTTATACTTTTTTACCTGTCTCTTATACACATCTCCGAGCCCACGAGAC
>ERZ1026854.1145-NODE-1145-length-17299-cov-12.329042_pt1 | contig 17299 bp, 12 predicted proteins | sample MGYA00380157_ERZ1026854 | MGnify/ENA primary metagenome ERZ1026854 (study PRJEB33269, sample SAMEA4719793) | human gut metagenome | biome: human-associated habitat; feature: organic feature; material: feces | place: Cameroon | collected 2013-10 ...
ATTTCGCATATCCACACGCTGTTGCGTAGATTTTGATTCTATGTGGACGGGTTCTTATACTTTATAATATCGGCTTTATCAATAATTTTTGTAAAATGATCTATAACAATCGTATTTTTTACAAAAAATCAGGGCGTATGCTTTTACCGCACACGTCCCGATAAATCATCTGTTTTTCTCAGAAATAAACCTGCTGTAGACCCATTTTCCCGTTTCGGAAAGGTCATCTTCCGTCCAGCCCGAAAGCTTGCTGTTCTGCATTGACAGAACACTGCAGCTGTCGGGAGAATTTGCAAGGCTCCAGCACATATAGCTCAGATCGTATTTGTCAATAAGCTCATACCACTTGTCACCCTCTTCGATGTTGACATTTCCACGGCCGCTCGCATCGCAGATGTTGAACTCGCTTATAAACACAGGCAGACCGCTTTCAATGCAGCTTTCCGCTCTGTCACGAAGCCACTGGGTATGCGTATCTGCATAAAAATGCAGGGCATACATTATATTGTCATAGTCAAGTGGGTCTGCAAGCGCCTTGTCGATATCCTGGCTCCATGTCGGCGTTCCCACAATGATAACGGCATCACTGTCATTGTTCCGTATAACGGGTATCACTTCATCGGCGTAAGCTTTGATGTCGCTCCATTCTGCGGTGCTGTTCGGCTCGTTGCATATTTCATAAATGATATTGTCGTGATCCTTGTAAAGCTCGGTCATTTCCTCAAAGAAGCTTTTTGCCTCGTCCTTGTAAACATTCGGATCCTTGTCATTGAGAACGTGCCAGTCGATTATCACATACATTCCAAGCTCGTCCGCATAGCTCACGCCCGACTTTATCAGCTCTTTAAGGTTGTCCTTGTCGCCGTCCGTGCAGTAGCCGCCATTTTCGTATGTATACATCGAAAGCCTTACGCAGTTCGTGTTCCAGTCGTTCAGCAGTGTTTCAAACGCATCGTGGTTCACATACTGAGGAAACCACGCAAGTCCGTGAGTTGACATACCGTAAAGCCTGAATTTTTCTCCGTTCTTATCAACGAGAGATGCACCGTCAACACTCAGTTTTCCGTGCTTTGCAAACGGTGAATTTTCATCGGCGGTCATTTCGGTAACAGCAATATTTTCAGTTATCATTGTCTCGTTTTCCGTTTCAATATTTTCAGCCGTTTGCGCCTGACCGCAGCCTGTAAGAAGCAGTACGATCGACAAAGCAGCCGTCATCAAACCTTTTTTCATATTCTATCCCTTTCATAAATACGGCAATACCGAATTTCCCGATATTGCCGTAAAAAATCATCTTGCGCACCATTCCGCACAGCGTATGAGCAGCTTCAGGTATTCGGGTTCACTCAGATTTTCGTATGAATGTCCCGGAGTAATGCCGACTACCCTGCCTTTTCCGTATTCGTGACGCCACACAGCAGGCTGCCTGCCGTTCTGCGATACGGAATGACCTATCACTTCCGTATCTCCTTTTATCTCTATCTGATAATGCTCATCGGGATAAGAGAACGTGAACGGCTTTACTCCCTCCGTAAGCTCACAGTCCAGCGGTTCAAAGGAAACCTCACACTGCGGTGGGTGTGTAACGAAAAATGCCCTTAAAATATCCGTTGTGATAATATTATCCTCGGGAATATCCGCCAGTCCGCAATGAACAGCCATAAAGCCCATTCCAAGCTCCTTTATGCAAGTGTCAAGGACCGCCGTCCACCTGTCATCGCACCAGATCGGTGTCGGTATCCGGTCATTTTCGATAACGTCCTTGAACGATACGAAAAGGTCGGGAGCATTTTCTGCAATAAGCCTGCTCGGATCTTCGGTAACAGTCATTTCCCACTTGCTTTCGTCAAATATGCTGCCAAGAACGGGAGTTATCGAATCGGTCGGATGCCAGTAGTCACCCGTTAAAACAAGAACTTTTTTCTTCATTTTTTTTACTTTTCAAACCCCTTAGGCGCTGCAACTTCGTAATCCTCTTCGGAATTTATGGCTCTCATCATAGCTGCAATAAGGTCAGGTTCAGTAACTTCAAGCGTTTTTCTGTCGATAACACCAAAGCCCTTGTCGCCGTTCCAGCCGTTGTCCCAGTAAACGGGAACACAGCCGTTGTTCTTTGCAGACTTTACCACATATTCAGTCCAGTAGCATCTGAATCCGCCGAATGTATCGCTGATGTGAGCCTTGTTCTGAACGCCCATTTCGCCGATAACAACGGGATATCCCTTGCTTACAAATACATCGTTGAGCTTTTTCATCGTGCTGTCAACATAGTCCTCCTGACCCCAGTTGTCGAAGTTTTCAACGGCATATTTGCCCCACTGCGTCTTTGCGGAGGTTATATTTTCATCAAGTGTGAAATTGTACGGGTCATAATAGTGAACGGATATCATAATTCTGTTTTCGGACGAGGTGCAGTATTTGTCCTCGGGGATAACAAAACCGTAATCGCCTGCTGTGTACTCAATATTTGTGTTCCAGCCCGGAAGAAGCAGCCAGCGCTTTTCATTGTTCGAACCTGTCTTTCTTACCGTGTCAACAAATATCTGATTATATGCGTTGATATTCTTGTAGCCCTCTGCGTTTGGCTTGCCGTATGTGTTGTCGAACTCCTCGTTCATCGATTCAAAAATGAGGTGCTCGTCATAATCCTTGAAACGGTCTGCGATCCGCGCCCAGACCTTTTCGTATTTTTCCTTGATCTCGTCCTGATTATCGTCAACGCAGAGCAGCCAGCTCTTGTCAACGGTGTAATAGCCGTCGCCGTGGATATTTATTATCGCATAAAGATCGTTTTCCACAACGTAATCAACGACCTCCTGCACTCTGTCGAGCCAGGCCTTGTCGATCGTGTAATCGGGTGCATCGCCTATTTTGAGAAGATAAGAAACTGGTATTCTGACAGTCTTGAAGCCCTGCTCCTTTACCTTTTTGATAAGATCCTCGGTGATAACAGGATTTCCCCAAGCTGTTTCGGAGGGGATACCTGCGTTGGAAGCCTCAAGCTGATTTCCGAGATCCCAGCCCATTCCCATTGCCTTTGTTATTTCTTCCTGACCGAGCTCGTCCCATTGCGATACTTCGGCTGTCGCAGTTGTTTTGCTCTCTGCGGAAACTTCATTTCCTGCGCCGCAGCCTGCAAAGCTCAGCATTAAAGCTGATGCAATTGCGGCAGAGCATATCTTTTTAAGTATAGATGCATTTTTCATAAAAATCCTCCTGATATATTTAAAAGATATAGTGACTTTATATAATCATTATACTATCATATCGGGAGGATTTATATAACATTTACGACATTATTTATAATTAAAGCGACATATTTTTATGTTTATCACGATATGCGGAGGGCGAAACTCCCGTGACCTCTCGGAAAAGCTTTGTAAAATAGCTTTGGTCGGAATATCCGCATCGTTCGCATATCTGGAGCATCGAGAGCGTTGTTTCACGCAAAAGCTTTTTTGCGTAGTCGATACGCACTTTCATAAGATATTTTGTCGGCGTTGTATCAAGCAATTCCGCAAAAAGCCGCTGGCATTCCCGAACGCTTACAGCTGCGCTATCCGAAATATCCGATACTTTTATATCCGTCTGAAAGCTGAATTTTATGAAATCGGTCATTTTTCTGACCATTCCTATCTTCGGGTCAGTAATGCCGTCTGTGTCGGGACTGTGCAGCTCCGACATTGAATTTATGGCGAGAACAAGCTCGGCAAGATAGGAACGCACTCGCAGCTCATAACCGTAGGGCATACCGTTAAGCTGCTCATAAGCCTGCTTTATGAGTTCAACACAGGCTTTCTGCTCCGCATTTTCAGACCTGAAAATTATATGTGAAAAGTCTGGTGCGGAAACTATCGGCTTCAGATATTTTTCGTGCAGAAGCTCATCATATCCGCTCACCGCAGCAGCACCGAACAGCACATTCGGCATAACACACTCCGTATCGGGTGTTCCGCTCTCGTAATTGTGAACTATGCAGCTGTTTATGAATGCCCCGTCGCCCTCGTTCAGCAAGTATTCGCCGTTGTTGATATACATTTTTATGCTGCCCTTTTTCACATACACAGCTTCAAATTCATCGTGCCAGTGCGGGTGATATGAGCTGTTTTCATACACATCGACATAGGAGATACAGCTCATTCCGTTGAGCCTATGGTCGGCTATCTCACGCAGGTTTATGTCTGCACTGAATATATTATTTCTGCCTGCGTTTTTCATCTTTATCAGCCTTTCGTGTTTTATGCTTATATTATACGGTATAACAGCGTTTTTTGCAAGTGGGTATAAGAGACAGGTACAATCATTTATTATAATACACAATTTTATTTATCAATCTCATTCACTGCTACACTATAAAAAAGAGCATCTGAACTGATGCTCTTTTTTATATAAACAACGTAAAATCGGCATTTCTGATCGTAGATACCCTGTTTCAACAGGCGTGCCGCTGGCAAAAACCATACCCTTTCTGCCTGTGAGTTCATCGAAATACTTTGTTTTCATAAGCAGTTCAGCCGCCTTGCCTGAACCTGTTGTGCCTATGCCTGCAACGTTTGACATCTTTGTAGCAGTTCCGAGATTTTTGTAAAGGTGACATTCGTCCACAAACAGCTTGTCAAAGCCCATTTCTTCAAAGTCGATGTAATCGTCCTTTGCAGCCTTGCCCTGATCGTCCTTTATTCTCTTTTCGTAACGTGCTATTGTCCTTTCAATTTCCTTAACGGAAAAGCTCTTGCTTCCATCTGTGCTTCTCGCTTCTTCAAGCTCACTGCGAAGGCTGTCAATCTCTGCCTGCATATATTTTTCCATACGTTCCTTTGAAAGTCCCATACGGTCAAACTGTGAGTGTCCGACAATTACTGCGTCCCACTCGCCTGTTGCAATTTTTGCAAAAAGCTCTCTGCGGTTTTTAGGCTCAAAATCCTTTTTTGCTGCAACAAGGATATTTGCGGCAGGATACAGCTTTTTAAAATCTCTGCCCATCTGCTCCGTAAGGGAATTGGGTACGGCAAACAGGGATTTATGATGCAGTCCCAGACGCTTGCCTTCCATTGCTATGGTTATCATTTCATAAGATGACGATAGGTAACTCTTTGATATAATCTCCGAATTTTCCCCCGTCCCACACCGTACGTGACAGTTTCCCGTCATACGGCGTTCCATCAACAGTAATTTTTGTTCAAATTTACACGTCAGACTGTGAGCAATTCACCATTTGTTGAGATTTCAGGCATATGTGCCATTATTCTCAGTTTATTTATCTTTGCTAATTGCTTTTCATCAGGATTTACCAATGCAAGGTACTTTTTCAGCGTTCTGTTGTTTACAGAGTGAATCAGAATATGCACTTTATCAGAAACGATTATGAGATTTTTGTATTCATCACCACCGCCGTATTCAATGGGCGTTTTATGGTGACAATCTATTTCATTAACCGCAAGCTTTACTTTGGTAACAGCACATCTGCCTTTTTGCGCAACGTACATAGCAATTCTGTTATCGTTGAACTCAACACTTTGTGTTCCGCATGGATTATTCATAAGATAATGCAGAATTTCAAAATCCACACAATCAAGATTTTTGTGAATTTCCTCACGTCCCTGCGGTGTGTATTTGTTGATAATACGTTTCTTGTCTAATGGGACACGGTGCTGTACATATGCAATCGGTACAATGGCATTACCGCCGATAAAGCGTATTTCACGGCTTGTTCCATATTGCTTTTTTATATAATTGTTTGTAATTGTACCTTTTTTGGTTATCCTGTGATTCAGCCTGTTGTATAGGCTCTTTTTGACATCAAAAGCGATTTTCTGAAAATCTAAATTCACATGAGTTGCTATGCTGTAATAATTATGAACACCAATCAGATAGGAATTATACATCTGTATCAGCTTGAACTCCATTCCAGGGTTATAGGTCTGTCGTATCTTACCGATAATTTCTTTTGAATAAGCCTTGATTTTAACAAGCTTCTTATCCTGTATATGTGCTTTCGCAACGTATTTTGGCTTGCCGTCCTTACTCTTGCCTTTTTCCCTTACTTTCAGCTTAAAGCCGAGAAAATCGGAATAGTGGCGTTTTAGATTTACGATTTTTGACTTTTCAGGACTTATTTCAAGTCCTAATCTGTCTTTCAGCCACAACTTTGTTGCTTCAAACATATTAACTGCGTCTGCACGCTTTCTGCAAAATATTTTAAAGTCATCTGCATAACGCACAATGTAGCATTCCTTTAATTTTGTCTTACGCAGGTAATAGACCTGCCTTGATTTGTCTGGTGTTCCGTTCGGATAAATTCTTTTGATATAGTTGGTTTCTGTCGGGATATTCTCCCATTGACTTGCAACCCACCAATCAAGTTCATTCAAAACTATATTTGATAACAGCGGTGAGATGATACCACCCTGCGGTGTACCTTTTTCGGGAAATCCTATCCCTGCAATCTCCGCTTTCAGCATAGCTGATATTATACACAAGAGCTTTTTATCTCTTATTCCCATTGTCCACATCTGTTTCAGCAATTTTCCGTGACTGACATTATCGAAAAATGATTTTATATCAACATCGACTACATAATGCAAATTCATATTCTGCATCATGCGTTCAGCCTGTGCTATTGCATTTTCAGCACTTCTGTTTGGTCTGAAACCATTGCTTCGCTCAAAGAATTTTGCTTCACAAATCGGCTCCAATACCTGCAGCACACATTGCTGTATCAGCCTGTCCATAATTGTAGGTATCCCAAGAGGGCGTGTTTTTCCGTTATCCTTTGGAATTTCTACTCTGCGGACTTTCTGCGGAATATACCAATCCAGTTTCCGCTGAACATGGGTTATTAAATTTACCTCCTTCCATTTATTCAAATCGCTTATTGTCTTTTTATCCGTTCCTGCTGTTTTACTTCCGCTGTTTTTACGCATATTTCTGTATGCCAGCTTGATATTTTCGGGACTTTTTATGATTTCAACCAAATCGGTAAAAATCCGTCCCTTTTTACTGTCTGCATACAATTTGTCAAATACAGACTGCATATCATAATATTCAGCATTACGGAGCTTTTGCTTTTTGGGAATTTTCTTCTTGTCTGCCAAAGTCAGTTACTCTCCTTGAATGGATTTCGCTTTTCTTAGTCATACTCGAACCTTTGAATTTGTGTAATCTGAAATTTATATATTACTGTTGACTCGTGCCTATCCCTCCGCCGTGTTTCCACGGCTTCAACGGTACTGTGGCACTACTCTCAGTCGGATAAAGAATTGTTATATGCAAAGCGCTTTCCAATTCAACACTTCAATGTCTGCAACCAACTCTGTGTTCCGACCTTTCCACGTTCCGATATTCCTATCTGTTCATATACATCCTTAGGTGTCCCTCTGAGCCTGTGCATATCCAGTGCCTGTAACACTGCAAGGATTTTCATAGTAAAAATTTTTACTCACCCTCATACACTTCCGTATTCGGAATACGGCATTTCTGCCGCAACGCCTTTTAGACCCGTACATTCGGGATTTCGTCAGTCAACAATGACATTCTGACCATAGATGTTTTATAGACCTCCGGCATATCATCTGCATACATCACCTCTGAGACACTTTCCACAGCAGCATTTCTGCTCTGTTTGGGCAAACTTCTGCCGACTTCTGCGAGCTTTATACCATAATTCCTGTTGCATGGAATTACCGCATATCGCAGTTTTAAGGCAGGCGTTTCAAGGCGTTACCCTATCATTCCACCTGTCGGAATATCAGTTCTCCAAGAACCGTATTCAAATATTTTATTTTCACACAACCTTGTGCGTAACCTTTTCAGTTACGAACGTGTCACACTTTTGCCCGCTCCAACACAGTGAGCAAGCATCGTATTTCCGCCGTATAACGCTCTTGCGACAGCGTTTTTCTGGTGCTCTTTAAGGGTTATATCGCTGTTCATACCGACAAAATTAAGATGTGAACCATCATATTCTCTGTGACGGATACTGTTGAATACTTCGTTGTATTTGTCCACAAGAACGGTTCTGCGGTCGGGATCTTTGAATATCCAGTCCTGCCAAGCACTTTCAATTTTTCTGACCATTGACTGCACGGCCTTTGTTTCTTCGTGGTTTGTTACCTTGATGATGTTGTCCCTCGAATCACGCATAGGCTCACCGTGTTCGTCCAGCTTCGGGTCTTTGACAGTCAGATCTTCGTGATTGAGAATGCCCTCAAGAATCGAATATGCATCTTTACGCTTTGTGCCGTAATCGTGCATTGCGGCATAGCTTGTTTTATCGTTTTTGCCTGCACCCTCTATCTTCCACTTGCCGGAAGCCTTGCTGTACTGTGCTTCTATATTGCTCTTCCAGCCCGGTCTGAACTTCTCGTTTATGAACTGTGTTACAAATTCGGGAGATACCCAATGTGAGCCGAGCTTCACGGAAATATCCTTTGCTTCAACCTTTTTGGGCATAGCCGCTTCAAGGGCTTCCCTGTGTCTGCTCACGTCCATACCGATTGGAGCATTGTTCAGCTCACGAAGCTTCTGCCGAATATTTCCCGTCAGGTATTCATCGGCAGTCACATACTTTTCTTCTTCCTGCGGAAGTCGGAATATCTGACCCTCAAGCTCATTTATAAGGGTATTTTTATCCATTCCGCAAAGCTCGGTCATATAATCAAAATCTACCTTTGCTCTTTCGGCAACGGATAAAATAAGTGCTTCCTGTGCCGTTTCAACGTGCTCTACTACGCTGTTTGGCTTGACTGTATCGTGATAGAAAATATCGGCTTTTGTGTATTCTCCGCTGTCCTTGTCCCTTGTTTCAAGTGCTGTAAGGAAGCTGTATCCGTCATCGCCCTTGAACAGACGGGAATTTTTCTTTTCGTCAAAATGTCCGTATTTTTCGGTAAACGCATCGTATGTCTGATTGAGCTTTTCACGCTTCTCCGATATATCTCCGTCAAGAGAATGGTCTGCGTTATCAAGCTGCATATCAAGCAGTTCACGAACAGTATCACGAATTTCAACCATTGCCAAAGCTCTTTTCAGACCATCGCCCGAGAGCTTGACCTTGCTCATAGTTTCATCATCGCCACGATAATAAATGCTGTTATCTACCGCATAATAGCTGTAAGTCCTCGAATTGGCAGATGCAGGGATAATCTCTTCGGTGCTCTTTTTCTTTTCAGACATTCTCGCCCTCGGAGTATAGCTTCCGTGAATATTTTTCACCGCTTCGGAAAGCTGAGTTTTGAGGTCTGCCCCCTCTATCGGAAGCACCTGTGTGTTCTCGGTGGGACCGTACATCTGATTTGCTTCCGCAATAGTTCCGAGAACCATTTCGGGGTGCTGAACGAAATAACTATTTACGGAAAAGCCGTCCTCCGTTGTACCCTTTGACAGCCATTCCACTTCATCGGGCTTTATCTCAATAGGTCTTTCACGCTTTTGGAAGAAAAGAATATCCGATGTGACCTCTGTGCCTGCGTTTTTCTTAAACGCATCATTGGGCAAGCGTATCGCACCCAGAAGCTCTGCTCTCTGTGCAATGTATGTACGCATTTCGGGGTTTTCCTTGTCCATAGTTCCCTTTGAGGTAACAACGGCAAGCACACCGCCGGGGCGAACCTTGTCAATGGATTTGGCTACAAAATAATCGTGAATGTAGAATTTGTGCTTGTTGTAGTCCTTGTCATCGACTTTGTAATTTCCGAAAGGAACATTGCCCACAACAGCATCAAAGCTGTCATTTTCAAACTTGGTTTTCTCAAAGCCCTTTATCTGAATATCCGCATCGGGATATAACTGCTTGGCGATGCGTCCTGTAAGGCTGTCAAGCTCCACTCCGTGAAGCTCGCTATTTCTCATATTTTCGGGCATAGCACCGAAGAAGTTGCCAATGCCCATAGCAGGCTCCAATATCTTTCCGCTCTCAAAGCCTATATTTTTCATTCCCTCATAAATCGCATTGATTATAACGGGAGAGGTAAAATGTGCATTCAAGGTTGAACGTCTTGCATCAGCATACTCGCTGTCGGAAAGCAGTTCTTTCAGCTCCGCATATTCATTGCTCCAATCCTTATTGTCGGAATCAAATGCCTGCGGAATAGCTCCCCAGCCTGTGTAGCCTGAAAGAACTGCCTGTTCGACCGGTGTTGCAGTTCTGTTTTCAGCTTCGATATTGTTCAGAGTGCGGATAGCTTCAACATTGGCGGCAAACCTCGCCTTTGGTGTTTTCACACCGAAATTTTCGTCTGTTATGACAAAATTCTGTGAGTTGAAAGCATTATGTTCCGGTGGAACATCTGCTGTTTCTTCCGTTGCAAAATGTTCCACCGGAACATCGGATACAGCTTCAGCAAATTCGCTTTCATTTTCTTCCACAACGGTAAAACCGCTTGCGAGAAAATCCGAGATATCCATTCGGGAGGTGTTTCCTAAAAGGTTTTCCGTTTCAGTGAATGTAATAACGCTTCTGCTTATATCGGAAATAGTGAGCAGTTCATCATTGATGTCTATCAGATCACCGATTTTAGGAGTATAATCATTTGTTTCCTTTTCGGATTCTTTCTCCGCAACAACAGGAGAATTTTCTTTTTCCTGTTCCTTTGTAGGATTGCCGAGAAAACCCCCATTTTCGGCAAGCTTGTATCTGTCGATATTCTGTGTAGCAAGAAAGGCAATTCCGCCTGTCTGTTCCTCATAAGATACCGTTATATCATCGGGATAAATGCCCTTGTCGGGGATAACTGTATATTCACGGTCATTGTAGAGAAATACATCTCCGACCTCGACCTCATTGCCCGACTTCTTTCTTCCCGTATCAGATGCAGGGGCAGACTGTTCTTCCCTTTCCTCTGCCCTGCTGTGTACCTTTTCAAAGTCCATAGGCTCGCACTTTTCAATGTCATAGCCTGCATCTTTCATTACAACAGTAAACGCCTGACGGAGAGAAATACTCACATCATCATACACTCCGCTGTCGGTCACGTTATAGTCACCGTCAAAGAAAGTGTAGTCATAGCTGTCATCGTCACGCTCGAACATTTCCGCATAGCCTGCATTGGGAATCATAAATGCAAGCCTGTCCTCGGTTGCATCAAACTCAAACAGCCTGCCCTCAAGGACTGTTGTTTTGCCGCTTAAATCCGTTATGGAAATACTCTTGTCGTGATCGTTTCTCATATTCTCAAAGAATTCCTGCACTTCCGCAAGCATACCCTGTCGGGTGATAGTTGTATCTCCCTCGTCATAATCGGGCATATCGTCATATTCATAAGTAAATTCCTTGTATCGGCTTATAAGATACGAAGAATTCAGATTGCTGAATGAAACAGTGTTCTTTATATGCAGGAAATCGTCGGGCTGATCCTTTCTGCGGTCATACTCTTCGGTAAGGGTGATTTCCGACAGCTTGGAAAGGTCAATTTTCTGCTTTTCCACTTCAAAGAAAAGGTCGGTAACATCAGCCATACCATACGAATCTACATAAAATGCAGAGCTGACATTATTATCTTCAAGCACGATAACGTCACCGACAGAAAGGCTGTGTCCTCTGAAATCTTCGGGACGGTCAATGTTGAATTTAGTATAGATATTGTCAAGAATAACTCCCCTGCCATGACTTCTGCTTACGTCCGAAACATATCCGCCGTAAACTTCCTCATAGTTGTTTTTGTCAAAGGGCAGATTGAACTTTTTCAGTTCAATCCAGCTGTTGAATGACAGCCTTGAATATTCCTCGCCCTTTTTCACCTGATATATGGAATACTTGGGTGCATTTGCTCTCTCGGCTCTTTCTTTGGTAGTAATGTATGTTCCCCTATCCAAAGCTGTCATAACTGCCTTGCCGACCTGTTCCCACGAATATTCCGACAGATCGGACAGAATGATGCCGTTTGCATCTGCTGAATAGCCGTCCAGTCCGAAGCCCTGTCTGCCGCTTAAAACAAGGCTCTGAATATATGCTGAAAGTTCTTCGGCAGTGGGAGCTTTGCTGTTATAGTATTCCTCTATCATAAACTTGCCGGGGTGGTGTGCTGTAAGCTTTTCAGCGAGAATATCCGCCGCATCGTGTGAGGCTTCCTTATCAAGCGAATAAAATTCTTCTGCCCATTTCTTTGCGGCGGAAAGCGAAGAAAATCCAGCACTTTCAGATGATACGGGAATAATCTTTTCGCCTGTGTCATATTCAACGTCATAGCTGTTGTTTTCACTCAGGCTTATCCAAAGAAATCTGCCGTATGTATCAGAGTTTATTTCCGCTGCCCAACTTGTGGGCTTTCCCGTTTCCTCATCAATGGATTCGGGTATTTCTTTCCACAAGAGATTTTCGGGTATTTCCTTTTCATATCCTTTTTCACGGACAGCAACAGAAAAGCCTGCCGACTGTGCATTTATAAGGTCACTTCTGACTTCATCAATGCTTACCGCAGTGTCGGAATTATCATCACTCTCCCAAGCTCTTCAATGCCATTGCTGTTTGTGCTGTAATAAAACATCAGCTTATCGTCGGGAGTCTGTACCTCGATATGGTCAATTTCTCTCATATCCGCATCAATGCCCATATCGGGAACGGAAAGATGAAATATTTTGTTTTCATATTCCTCGACTGCATCTGTTCCGATAGAATAAAACTCATCAAAGTTCAGCTCGGAAAGTGCAAGCTCGTTCATTTCTTCAAGGCTGTTGTATTTTTCAGCCTTGACAAGCTCCTCATTAAGCGTATAGCTTATTCTGAAAGAAACAAGGTCAATTTCCATCTGAAAACCATATTCATTATTTTCGCCAAACTCGGTATAGCCTGCGGAAATATGTTCAAGGTCGTCAAATTCGGCTTCATCATCGCCTGCAAATTCCGATGCCAAATAACTTCGGATATACCCTTTCGCTTTTTCAAGCTGAATATCCTCCTGCCTGCTTTCAAGCATTTCTTCGGGAGTTTCTATGCTGTATTCATTGTATTCAAGAGAGGTTGTGTACTCCGACTTCATCACATCGTCAAGGTGCTTTTCGATAAAATCAGCTTCATCGTATGATGCTGTGACCGATTCATTATCCAATGCACCGATCATACAAAATTCAATGGAAACATCAACCTCATCTATCTGATTTGCGGAGATGTAATCCTGATACACTTCCAGCCCGTGAATATCATACTTATCAACATATTCGGGAACAACAAATCTGTTATCGCCGTCAATGGTTACTACGGAGAACGTAATGGAATTGTGTTCAAGGTCAAGGGCATCATATATTTCGTCCTGCTCCTGTTCCTTCTGTTCGGGTGCAAGCTCTCTGTTCTTTTCGATATATGAACGAACCGTATCGGCAAAGAGATTTACCAAGCCGGGGTGTGCTGTAAGATAATATTCCCCTTTCTGACGCATCACATCATCGGGATAATTTTCAAGGAAAGCATTTGCCCAAGCCTTGTTTTCATTGGATATACGTCCGTCCCAATTCTTATCGGCAATATTAACGGCAGAAACAAGTGCAATGCGTTCAATAGGATACTTTTCTAACAGATCGTTTAGCGCACTCTCCGAATCCAAGCTGTTGTCATTGTAATGCTTGCTGATAAAAGCATCTGTCATATTCGCACAGGCGTGATTTTCATTTCTGCTTGCTCTGTATATGTCAAGCTCGTTCAGCTCTCTTGCTTCGGAAAGTGATTTTGCATAAACGGGAACATTGCTGAAAGCTGTTTCTTCCTGATGTTCCACCGGAACATTTTCCTGTTTGATATGTTCCTTTTCGGAACGTTCATGCGAAAGAAGTATTCTGTCCGCTCTGTCCTGCAAAACCGTAAGCACATCATCATAGCTGTTTGCAGATTCATTCTTGTTCCATTCCTGATATATTTCGTTCAGTACATTTTCGCTTGACAGAAGTGCTTTTATCTGCTCGTCTGTAAGGTCAAGTTTCTCATTTTCCGCATAGGTACGGATATTATCCTTTGTGTTTATTTCATAAGCGGAAGAAATGATAACTTCGGGCTTCTGATTCATCAGATTGGAAACGAAGAAATTGTACTCGGCTGATAATCTTTCGGATAACTGGACGTCCAAAGGTTCATTGGAAAACTCCCGATGTTCCGGTGGAACATTTTCCTCGGAGATTATTTCTTCAAAATCCGAAACGTCAATGCTGTTGTCGGAAGCATATTCTTCCGCTTCGTGTCTGCTTTCAAATACGGGAACATCTCCGTTTGTGTCGGTATATACATTCCTTTCGTCTGCTGTGGTGCTGTTTGCTTCGGAAATATAAAACGCTTGCTCGGCTTTGTCGATGCGGTATGCGGAGGGGTGGAAGAACTCGTTGTTTCCGTCATTATACATTTCACGGACCATATCCATATTTCTGAAACCGACTGTCTCACCTGTTTCATTATTGCGGATATTCACAAAACCGTTTGTATCTGCAAGCCTTTCATAGCCTGCACGGAAAAGCTCATTGATAATATCGGCGTTATGGATATTGTCTATCATACGGTTGACCATTTCCGCATTTTTTCTTCCGCTTACGGTAATTGTTGCGGAATTGGCAAGTATTCTTCCCGAAAATCTTATGCTCGCATCGCCCGACAGAAGATTTGCAACCTGCAAAGCTGTTTCGGGATCGGTGTTTATAAAGTTCCTGTCCCTTATCTTTGAATACTCGATATTGCCGATGATACGCTGATTGTTTTGAACTGTATTCTTATATTCGGAAGCAATAGCATAGGCTCTCTGTGCATCTGCCTTGCTGACGGTAACGGTATTTCTGTAGCTGCCGTATGTTGCGGAAAACATAATGCCCTCTGCACGAAGCCTGTCCATAACCTTGTGGATATTTTCTCCGTTAAGGTCAATGTAGGCACAGTTACCCTTTATGCTGTTGTAATATTCCTTGTTCACATATTCGGTCATTGCAGGTCACTCCTTTACGCAAAATAATTTATGATATCATCTGCCGTCATATCGTCGGGAAAAGCCTTTATTATCCTTGCCAGATTAGAAAAAGCAAGTCCTTTTTCGGAACATAATCCCTCAATTTCTGAAATCTCTTCAGCGTGGATCTCCTTTTCGATTTTCATTATCTGTGCATTGATGCTGTCCGCCTTTCGTGTAGCTTCCGCCTGCACGGAAAATGCCTTTTCATACTTTTCCTTTAAGGCTGTGAGCTTTTCAAGCCTTTTGTCGGTCTTTGATGCCTTTATGCTTTCGGGAGAAACATTTTTCTCCGCTTCATTTGCAGGCATATCTTTTTCAGCAATAACTGCTGTCTTTATATCTTCACTCATCTTGCAAGTGCCACCTTTCTTGACTGTTCATCTGTAATTTTCTGTATTGCCTTGTCTGCCCAGCTTTTCATAGCATCGACTTTTTCCGAAAATGGAACAGTCTTTTTTGCTTTGAGAAGCTCGTTAAAATCCTTGACATTATTCACCTTGCACTCCGTAAAATATTTACAGCGTGAACCAAACTGATTTGCAAAGTTCTGCCCTGCCTTATCGTTATCCACACAAAGGGTAACGGGCAAACCGCCTGCAAGCAGCTTTTCCACAACATTTGGTTTAAGTCCTGCCATAGCCGCAAATGTGCAGTCGGTGTAATCGGGGTGAAGTGCCATAAAGCTCATTAGGTCAATGGAGCTTTCAAAAACATATGCTTTCTTCGGCTCTCCCTTGTCATACTGAAAATAGCTCTCGGACGTTCCGGGTGCAACTCCCTTGTAGTTTTTCAGCTTGCCCGATACTTCCGCATCGACAGCATTTCTGTCAATATTTCTGCTCTGAATTTCAGCTATCTTTTGAGTTATGAGGTTATATCCTGCATTGTCGGTCACGATATTTGCGTTCTGTTCATAAACATATCCTGCAAATCTTACGCTTCCGTTTTTAAGCTCCCTATCAAGAAGCTCTGCTATGTACGGCTCTGTTGGGATAACCTTTTTATCCTCTGCAAAGTCCGTGTATCTTGCGTTTCCTACGGTATAGCTTTTTCCGCTTGTGCCATGTATTTCAGCACCGCAGGGCTTTCCGTTGTTCTTATGAAGAAATACGGCATTTCCCTTTGTGTCCTGATACAACACTCCTGCACGTACAAAGGCATTGACAATGCTCGGATCTATATACCTTGTTTTCGTAAGATAGCTGAACACTCTGCGGCTGTCCGAACCCTTTTCGGGCATTATGAATTCGGGTTTGGGTTCGGGAACGGGATGTTCGTTGCTTTTCGGAATATATACTTTATCGTTTCTGTACCCTCTTGCCTCTTCGCCGTCAAGTGCTGTCCGCACCGCTTCACGGAACGGCATATCCAGCACTTTCATAAGGCAGGAAACAAGTCCCGTTCCGCCTGTCTGCCGTGAATGGATATAGAACTGATTTGGGACAGCCGTATCCTTTACATAAAAGCCGCCGAAGCCTGCAATGTGAGTTTCAGAGCGTATCTTTTTGCAGGAATATCCCTCCTGCCGAAAAAATTCGGATATGCTCCTCTCATTTGCACGCTGTATCTGTTCTTCCGTATAGAGCATTATCTCGCACCTCCGTTTCTGTTCCGGGCATTCTCTTTCTGAATGTTTTTCTCACTGACCTTTTCTATAGTCTTATCAGCCCATTCTTTCATAGCCGTCACTCTGTCGGCAAAAGTTACGCCGTCATTGGATTTTTGCATTGAATAATATGGAGATTCTTTTGGAAACACTCTGCTCATATCATCAACAGCCTTATCCAACGGCATTGAGGCATATATGTCATTGTTGTAGGCAGTAAGAGTGTTTTCATCAATATTTATCTCAACGGCAAGCGTATCTCTGCTCTGATTTTCATAAGCAAAATCCGCTTCGGAAAGTATTTCGTCCGCCTTATCCGCTATTGCCTTGAACGGAGCTTTTTCCTCAAGGCAGTATAAAATATCCTGCAATGGTCTGTCAGTTTTCATATATTCCGCAAAGCCGTTCTGCTCAACAGATATAAGCAGTTCGGGAGTGGAAGCTGCCAGAACATCAAATATGTTCATTTCCTGCTTCTGCTCTGATATGCCGCTTTCCATAATTTCAGCCGAACCGCTTATCTTTTCGGAATATGCTTCAATCTTGTCAGCGATAAAGTCCGCAAGCTCTGAAATATCGGGCATAGTGTCCGAAGTCTGCACGGCGTAGGTTCGGAGTGCATCAACAATGGTATCAAGTCCCTGCTCCTCGGTTGGGTTTGCAAAGGTGTCGATTATCATATCCGAAACATCATTTACAGCTTCCTCATCTTCAAGCCCCTCGCTTTTCACAAAAACCTCCGTGGCTTTCATAGCAAGATATGAAACATAATTATGCT
>ERZ1026854.1147-NODE-1147-length-17282-cov-8.784698_pt1 | contig 17282 bp, 17 predicted proteins | sample MGYA00380157_ERZ1026854 | MGnify/ENA primary metagenome ERZ1026854 (study PRJEB33269, sample SAMEA4719793) | human gut metagenome | biome: human-associated habitat; feature: organic feature; material: feces | place: Cameroon | collected 2013-10 ...
GGTGGCAGGGGTCAAGGGGACAGCGTCCCTTGTCGCTTCCGCAGAAGCGAAATACCTTAAACCAACAGTACCGAGTATTGCCGCAACAGCGAAATTATCTATAAGTTAAACGGCGCAATTCACACCAAAAATGAAGAACGAAATATGATAAATCAAGTTTCGTAAAGACATAAATGTGAATTGCGCCATTCTATTTTCCTAAAACAAACTATCCTCGGCAAATAAACGTGAGGAGCAATGCGACGAACGTTTAGCGCCGACGAGATATGTGCGGCAGCTTTTTTTTTACGATCAAGTCATAAAATTCTTTTTCATCAATCTTCATAAATGAAATATACTTTTCAACATTCTGAGGTTGCTGCGGTGTTTTTCCGTAGCAGCCGTTTTTCGTATATTCTTGAAGAAAACGGTTATCCTACCGAAAAAGCATATCGGGAGGATAACAATGAAAGTATTCAACTATACAATAAAAGACGAGATAGGACTTCACGCGCGCCCAGCAGGATTGCTCGCCAAAAAGGCAAAGGAATTTTCGAGCGAGATAACGGTAGAAAAAGGCGGCAAATCCGTCAGCGCAACAAAGTTGATGATGCTTATGGGGCTTGGCATCAAGCACGGCGACACCGTGACCGTTACGATAAACGGCTCGGACGAGGACGAAGCCGCAGAAGCAATGGCGGAATTTTTCAGCGAAAACCTTTAATCAATGCGTAATGCTTAATGCTTAATGCGTAATTATTTTTATTCCGTAAATTTACAGCAAAAACCTTTTTCCGTAGGGGACGTGTCACCCGTCCCGCGCCGCAAGGCGTTTCATGAAAAACAAATACCCCTGTTTTCATCGGTTTTATCCGGTAAAAACAGGGGTATTTTCCTTGTGAATAACTGTTGCTGAAAATCATCGGTGCAATTCGGGACGGGAAACCCGTCCCCTACAGAAAAATCGATTCTCGCCATAAATTTGCGGAGCAAAATAATTACGAATTACGCATTAATTTTGTTCTCTTGTGAGCTTTTTCAGCCAAACGTACTTCTTGTAGTGCTTGTAAACCGCAGGAAGCTTGATTATTTCATCTATGTTTATTACGATATAGACCACGAGAACGGGCAGCTTCAGCACGAATGCCGCGATAAGTCCTATCGGTACGGTCACGCACCACATTGTTATGGAGTCGCATTTAAAGCCGAATTTTGAATCTCCGCCTGCTGCGAATATACCCGAAATTACGGTCATATTCATCGCTTTTCCTATAACATAGTACGAGCAGACAACGAGCATTACCCTCAGATATTCTCTCGCCGTGTCGGTAAGGCTGCCAAAGAGGTGGACAAAAGGTATCACGCATAAGATGACCGCGCCCGAAATTATGCCGCTGACAAGCGATATCCTGCAAAGCTTTGAGCCGTACTCTTTTGCCGTATCAAGCTTACCCTGTCCGAGTTCTGCACCGACGATAACTCCGCTTGCCGTTGCAACACCCGTGCAGGCGCATATAACGAGGTTCTTTACGATATTCGCGATAGAATTTGCTGCGGCGGCATCGCTGCCCATGTGACCGAGGATAACGGTATACATTGTGAATCCGAGTCCCCAAGCAAGCTGGTTTCCGAGTATCGGGAGGGTATATTTATAATAGTCGTGTCGAAGCGTTTCGTCACTGTGGAAAATATACTTAAAGCGAATTTTTATCGCGCAGCTTCGGAACATTACTATCAATGTCCAAACAAGTTCTACGACCTTTGAAATGACCGTTGCAACAGCCGCACCTGCGATGCCCATTTTCGGAAATCCGCAAAGTCCGAAAATGAGAAGTGCATTAAAGATGATATTCGCGATGACCGATGCTGAGCTGATTATTGAGCTCTTTGCGGCGAATCCGCAGTTCTTCATAACACTTAAATATATCTGCGAAATACTTGTCAGCAGGAACGAGAGCGCAACATAGCGCAGGTACTCCGCGCCGTAGACAATGAGCGTTTCGTCCGAGGCGAAGCAGTGCATAAACACTCTCGGGAAAAACAGCGAGATAAATGTGAACGGCAGTGAAACTATTACCGAAAGCTTCATTCCGATGCCGAGAATCTTTTCTACCGAAACGCTGTCGTCGATGCCCCAATACTGCGCCGCGAAGATAGAAACGCCTGCGCCGATAGCATAAACAAAGAGGTTGAAAACGAACGTTACCTGACCTGCGAGCGAAACCGCAGAGAGCGAATCCTGATTGAGAACGCCGAGCATTACAGCGTCCGTGATGCTCACGAGCGCAAGCATTATCTGCTGGAGGGTTATCGGAATAACGAGCCTTATAAGCTTATTGGTAAATTCACTTCTTGTTCTTGCCATATTCATTCACTGCTTTCATTGCTTCATCATCGAATTTTCTGTTCTTGAAATAATACTGCTTGTCCTCGTCGGTTATCGGGCGGATAACACGGCAGGGGTTTCCTGCGGCGATAACATTGTCGGGGATATCCTTCGTGACAACGCTTCCTGCGCCGATAACAACGCCGTTTCCGACCTTTACACCCGGACAGATAACGGTATTTCCGCCTATCCAACAGTTATCGCCGATAGTAACGGCGATGCCGTATTCATACATCGTATTTCGTGCTTCGTAATGTACGGGGTGACCTGCGGTGTAGATCGCAACATTCGGGGCGATGAAAACATTGTCGCCGATAGTAACTTTTGCAACATCGAGGACAACGAGGTTATAATTCGCGAAGAAATTGTCCCCTACTTCGATATTTTTGCCGTAATCGCACTGAAAAGGCGGAAGAATAGTTGTATTTTTTCCGTGCGAACCCAAAATTGAATCGATAAGGCGCGCCATATTCTCCGATTCCCACGGTTTTGCATTGTTGAATTCGTAAAGGCGCTTCTTATTTTCAATTCCCTGCGCCTGACAAGCTTCATCTGCGATATATGCCATTTCGTTTTGTCTTCTTGTGATATTATCCATAGTAAAACACCGTTTTCCGCGGCGGAAAACGCTCTCCTTTTCATCAATTTTTCCTCAAAAAATGCAGACTTTATTATAATCGAAATGAGATCGATTTTCAATTGATATATTGCATAAAACTGACCCTTTTTGCGGCTTGAAAATTAAGCTTTTGGATAAAATCCGCGTTCTGTATTTCAAATATTTTAACGTATTTTTTCTTTCCGAAAAACTTTCTGAAACTATATCGTTTAAGCTTGGATCTGAACATTTTTATTTAGATTTTTGTAATAATATGGCAAATGAATCTGTATTTTAGTTGACATAAGATCGAAATTATGGTACAATAATAGATTAGAAAAACTATCATAAAAACCAGATTTTTTATAATACTTATTGTTTAGGAGATAACCTTTTATGGAAATACAGAATAATGTTAGCAGGCTCGGCGACCTTATAAACTCCGATAATGCGCCGATACTTATGGAAATGGCAGAGCCTTACTTTAAGCTTATGAACCAGTACCGCTGTGCGATGCTCGAAATAAAGACGAAGCTTGAAGTCCTCAATATCGACCTTTCGATAGACGGTGAGCGAAACCCGTTCGAGTCGATACAGTGCCGCATAAAGCGTCCCGAAAGCATCGTTGAAAAGCTCAACCGCATGGGTTACGCCGTTACGATAGAAAACATCGAAAAATATGTCCATGATGTTGCGGGTATCCGAGTTATCTGCTCGTTCCCCGATGATATCTATATGCTTGCGGACAAGCTCGGCAGTCAGGACGATGTTATCGTTATTGAACGCAAGGACTACATAACCAACCCCAAGCCAAGCGGCTACCGCAGTCTGCATCTCATACTTGATATACCCATATTTCTTTTCAACGAAACAAAGCATATGCTTGTCGAGGTCCAGTTCCGCACGATAGCAATGGACTTCTGGGCAAGCCTTGAACACAAGGTAAAATACAAAAAGCATCTCGGCGCGAACGCTGAGGAGATCTCAAAGGAGCTTCGCGAATGTGCTGAGGATATCGCCCGTCTTGATGTCCGTATGCAGAACATAAGGAACAGTGCTTTTGCCGAAGAAAAATAAGCTGACAGGGCATTTTTACGAAAGGTCGGTGACAGATATGAAAAAGATATTAAAGTGTACCTCCGCCGTCTGTGCGGCACTTATCTCAATGACATCATTCGGCGGCTGCGCAAAAAAGCTGCCCGATGTAAAGCTTTCTGTCTGGGCAACGAGCGAATACTGCGATTTTTTTGAAAACGCAGCTCAGGAGCTTGCACAGAAATACTCGGATCAAGCCAACTTTGTCATTACCGTAAGCGAAGAAAAAGAAGAGACCTGCAAGGAAACTGTCATGGCATCGCCCGAAAATGCGGCTGACCTTTTCGTTTTTGCCGACGATCAGCTTGACGAGCTTATCGGCTGCGGAGCACTCCGGGATATTTCGTCCGAAGCCGGATATATAGACGAATACTGCGGTGGTGCCGGTTCGGGCGCTGCACTCTCGTCCGAACGCGACGGAAAATACTATGCTTACCCGTTCGTTGCGGGCAACTGCTATTTCCTTTACTACAACAGCGATTATTTCAGCGAAGAGGATATAGGCGACCTTGACACGATACTTGATATATGTGAAAAGAACAATAAGCTTTTCGCAATGGATTTCGGCAGCGGCTGGTATATCTACTCATTTTTCAAGGGCGCAGGTCTGGACGTTGGACTTGACCCGGACGGAGTGACTAACTACTGCAACTGGAACTCGACCGAAACGCCGATAACAGGCTCAGATGTTGCGCAGGCGATGCTTAAGATCGCAGGCAGCTCAGGTTTTGCGAGCCTTGACAGTGTCAAGCTTGCTGAGGGCGCAGCCAAGGGAGAAGTTATCGCAGGCGTGAGCGGCGCATGGAACGCAGAAAAGCTCTCCGCTGCTTACGGCGACGGCTACGCAGCCGCAAAGCTGCCGACATACACCGCCGCAGGCGAAAAGCTGCAAATGGCAAGCTTTGCCGGCTACAAGCTTATCGGCATAAATGCTTACTCCGAAAACGCTGAGTGGGCAATGAAGCTTGCGGAGGAACTGACAAGCGAGGAAAAACAGCTTGAATTTTTCAGGCTCAAGGGCGAATGTCCTGCCAATGTCAAGGCAGCCGATACTGATATCGTCAGGTCCTCCCCTGCAGTAAAAGCTTTGAGCGATCAGTCGAAATATTCCTATACACAGCATGTCGGCAGCAAATTCTGGGATCCGTCCTATATTTTCGGAGCGACTATTGCGAGCCAAAACCCCGACAACTGTGACCTTCAGGAGCTTCTTGACACAATGGTCGAGGGAATAACCGCAAATGAATAATTTTCCGACATACACAGATAAGGAGGTGAGCATTTGACATTTCACAGCAGAGGAACAGCGTTCAAAATATTCATTCTTGTACTTATTACAGGCATCATCGGCGTTGGCGGGATCGGTATAATGCAGCAGCGCATCTCTAAAATGAATGATAGCTACGAAGAAATGCTGAATGACTATGTTGACAACTGTCTGAAAATTGACACTGTTATCAGCAAAATGCTCTCCTACCATAATATTCTCATCGAAATGGTACTGTCGGGAAATGATGACGCTTCAAACCTCGAAAGATCGCAGGAGCTTGAAAGCCGCAGATCCGAGGTGCAGGATATAATGTCCGGGCTTTCGGACAAAATGAACAGCGGCACCCGTGAGCAGCTTTACCACAAGCTTTATTCCGACATTCAGAGTTATTTCAGCACCGCCGAGATCACGCAGCAGATATACGATAACGGTCAGTCTAACACAGCGATATACTATATAAACAATGACCTGAAAAGCAATGTCATATCGATCGAGCAGAGCATTAAGGATATAAAAGCGCTCGCCGAGAACGAAATGACCGATGCTTATGAAGAGATGCACCGCCTTGTTTATGTATCGAATATCATAAAATCCGTATGCATAATCACTATCACAACGGCAGTCATAATATGCATTTTTATATGTGTTTCGCTTGCTTCTCAGCTTGAAAAATACAAGGATAAGCTTGAAGAAGAGCTTGACGCAAAGAACCGCGAGCTTATTGAGCATAACGAGCGCATAATCAAAATTCAGTCAAGCACTATCAGCGGACTTGCGAACCTTATCGAAAGCCGTGACGGGGAAACGGGCGGACACATCATAAGAACGAGCCGCTATGTTGAAATGCTCGCAAAAAAGACGCGTGAAATGGGTTATTATACCGATATTCTCACCGATGACTATATCGAGCTTCTCGTCCGCGCCGCTCCTATGCACGATATCGGAAAAATAAGCATTTCCGACCTTATCCTCCGCAAGCAGGGCAAACTCACCCCCGAAGAATTCGATATAATGAAAGACCACGCCCCCGAGGGCGGACGCATTATCCGCAGCGTTATGAGCGATATCGAGAACAAGGATTACGTCGATATGGCAGCACAGGTCGCAGAATGTCACCATGAAAAATGGGACGGAAGCGGCTATCCAAAAGGACTTCGCGGCGAGGAGATACCTCTCTGCGCAAGAATAATGGCGATCGCCGATGTATTTGATGCACTCGTTTCAAAGCGCTGCTATAAAGAGGCATTCTCATTTGATAAAGCATTCGGGATAATCGCAGGCTCATCGGGAACACACTTCGACCCGATATTGACAGATGTATTCCTTAAAATGCGTCCACAAATTGAAGCCGCAGCTACGGAACTTGCAGACGAAGCAAATAAGTAACGAACAACACAAAAAGCAACAGCTCCCACCGCGAAGTGCATAAAGTTTACGTCCACGCTTTTTAAAGGGTGGCAGGGGTCAAGGGGACAGCGTCCCTTGTCGCTTCCGCAGAAGCGAAACACCCCAAACTAACAGTCAAAACTCGCCGCAATAGCGTAATCAGTAACAAATCAAAAGGCGCAATTCACATCAAAAAATGTAAAACAGAACGTGAGAAATCAGTTTCGTAAACCTATAAAATGTGAATTGCGCCATTCTGTTTTCCTCAAAAATCTATCCTTGAAGCGAAAATCTACGAACGGAGTGAGTAGATTTTAAGCTTCAACGAAGTATGAACAGCTATGCTGAAACTGTCGAATATAAAATCCGTTCCTACGTTTTTTTGAGGGGTCATATTCATATTTCCGCTATTCAAACGTTGTCGGCATAAAATGCTTATCGCTTCGCTCTGCGCATTTTATGCCGAGGATAGTTTGCTTTAGGAAAACAGCATGGCGCAATTCACTTTAATAGCTTTACGAAACTTACTTTCTCATATTTCGTTCTTCCTTTTGGGTGTGAATTGCGCCTTTTTAGCTGTTAGATATTTCGCTATTGCAGCAAGCTTTGTGCTGTTAGTTTAGGGTATTTCGCCGTCTGCGGACGTCGACAATGGGGCTTCTCGCCCCCTTGACCCCTCGCAAGCTGTGCTCAGCTTGACCAGCTGTTTTTTTACTTATTCACTAATTTACAAGTTCTGTTTCGTGAATTTGAACCTCAACAAAACCTCAACAAATTTTTGAGATTACAGCCTGCAAAATTGAACAAAAAGAGATATTTCGGTGTTAAAATGGGTACAATAAGAAAAATAGTGTGGATTCGTTAAGGATTCGGACGTTTTTCGGAAAGGAATGGTAATTTTCATGATCACTTACAGCTTGACTTCTATCGGCATTATGGCGGCGGTCATCTCATTCCTCGGTTTTATACTCGAAAATGTATGGCTCGCATTCACCAAAGGCTATATCGACAACCGTAATATGACAATGCCGTTTCTTTATGGCTACGGAATGGCGGTCATATCTATCTATGCAATTTTCGGAACTCCGCAGGCAATGGTACTCGCTGGAAAGCTCCCCATTAAGGAACACAGCGTTCTTGTTTACTTCGTTGCGGTATTCTTCGCAGTAAGCATCGGCGAGATCGCACTCGGCTACGCTGTTGAAAAGCTTTGCGGCTTTGAATACTGGAACTACACAAGACTTCCTCTTCACGTTACAAAATACACAAGCGTTTTCACGAGCCTTGGCTTTGCCGCAATAATCACGCTCTTTATGCGTTATGCATTCGCTCCGATAATGAACCTTATCGGACGGCTTGACCCTCTTCCCGCAAAGATAGCCGCGCTCGTTCTCACTGCAGTAATGGCTGTTGATTTTATGGTAAGCTTCTATCGTATGCACAAGAACCACGCGCTCAATGAACGCTGGAGAATTTCGCTCTCGGACGACGATCACCGCTTCATCAAGACAACTATCTGACCTTTGTGCGGCGTTGACAGCGTTATAATTTTATAGTATAATAAAGGGCAGTGAAGCTAAATACTTTACTGCCCTATTTTTCAAAGGAGATAACCTTTATGTTTAAAATTCTTGTTGCGGAAGATGATACTGAGCTGAGAAAGCTCTTCTGCACGGTGCTGAACAACAATTCTTATGACACATTTGAAGCTTCAAACGGTGAAGAGGCTCTCGATATCATCGACAAGGAGTACATTGACCTAATTATTTCCGATATTATGATGCCCAAAATGGACGGTTACGAACTCACAAAACAGCTTCGCGAAGCAGGTATCGACACGCCGATACTTATGGTGACGGCGAAAGACGGAATTTTCTACAAGCGTGAGGGTTTCAGCTCGGGCACGGACGATTATATGGTAAAGCCTGTTGATGTCAATGAGCTTATATGGCGTGTTCAGGCGCTTCTCCGCCGCTCCAAGAGCATACACGAACGAAAGCTCACTATCGGCTCGACAACGCTCGAATGTGATTCCTACACGATAAGCTGCAACGGCGAAAGCACGATTCTTCCGCCAAAGGAATTCAACCTTTTGTACAAGCTTGCTTCCGCGCCTAACAGAACTTTCACACGAGTACAGATAATGGACGAGATATGGGGACTGGATTCCGAGTCAACTCCACACACGCTCGAAGTTCACATCGGACGCCTGAGAGAACACCTCAAAGACAACCCCGATATTGAGATAGTCACCGTCCGCAATCTCGGATACAAGGTAAAAACGAAATGAAAAAGAAGAAAAAAGAAAAAGTTCCCCTGCGGCTGACGATACTTTTCACCGTCATCGTCGGACTTATAATGATCGCGAGCATTCTCCTTGCAGGAGTTATCATAATCATCATCAACAGCACGAACTTCTCCGAGGACGGCAATATCCCGTTCTTTATCGCGGTCTACATAGTCATAATCTGCATTTTCTTTGCAGGCATCACAACAAAGATAATCAGCGACAAGATATTCGTCCCGATGATAAAGCTGAACGAGTCGATGAAACGCGTTGCTGACGGTGATTTCTCCGTCCGTATGAACAAAACAGGTATGTTCCGCGAAGTGCGCGAGATGATACAGAACTTCAACATTATGGCGAAGCAGCTCGGCAGCAACAAAATTATCCATACCGACTTTACGCGGAATGTTTCGCACGAAATGAAAACGCCGCTCTCGACTATCGAGGGTTATGCAACGCTTCTCCAAGACCCGAACATCACCTACGAAAAGCGCGCAGAATATGCCGAAAAGATCATTCAGAATACCAAGCGGCTCTCAGCGCTTACGGGAAATATCCTTGCGCTTTCAAGACTTGAAAATAACTCCGTTGCAATACAGAAAAAGAAATTCTCGCTCGATGAACAGCTCCGTCAAGTCGTTATAATGTATGAGGAAGTCTGGACGGAAAAAAATATCGATATCGATATCGATGACGAGGGCAAACACGTTGCGGTCTACGGCAGCGAGGATATGCTTTTCCAAGCATGGCAGAACCTCGTCGGAAATGCACTAAAATTCACCGATAACGGGGGAGTTGTGCGGATAATCCTCCGAGAAACACCCGACAGCATTACAGTTTCAGTCAAGGATAACGGCATAGGCATTTCCGAAGAAGATCAGAAGCGAATTTTCGAGAAATTTTATCAAGCCGATGCCTCCCATGCCTCAAACGGAAACGGTCTTGGACTTGCAATAACACGTCAAATAATCGAGCACCATTCGGGCAGCATAAAAGTTGCGAGCGAACCGAATAAAGGCTCGGAGTTCATAGTCACATTGCCGAAGTACGCAATAAAGTAAGAAGCAAAAAAACCGGCTGGTCAAGCTGAGCACAGCTTGCGAGGGGTCAAGGGGCGAGAAGCCCCATTGTCGCTCTCCGCAGAGAGCGAAATACCCTAAACTAACAGTCAAAGCTTGCCGTAATAGTGAAATATTTATAAGGTAAAAAGGCGCAATTCACACCCAAAAGGTAAAACAGAACGTGAGAAATCAAGTTTCGTAAACCTGAAATGTGAATTACGCCATTCTGTTTTTCTCAAAAAACTACCCTTGAAGCGAAAATCTACGAACGGAGTGAGTAGATTTATGCTTCAACGCAATATGAACGATTATGCTAAAAGGGACGAACATGGAATCCGCCCCTACGGATTTTGAGGGGGCGGATTCATTTTCACCGCTGTTCAAACGTTGTCGGCAAAAAATGCTTATCGCTTCGCTCTGCGCATTTTATGCCGAGGATAGTTTGTTTTAGAAAAACAGAAAGGCGCAATTCACATTTTTAGGGTCTACGAAACTTGATTCCTCATATTTCGTTTTCCATATTTGATGTGAATTGCGCCTTTTGATTTGATAATAATTACACTATTGCAGCAGGTTTTTCGCTGTTAGTTTAGGGAGTTTCGCTTCTGCGGAAGCGACCAAGGGCTTTGCCCTCTGGACACCCACCACCCTTTAAAAAGCGTGGACGTAAACTTTATTGCTCTTGGTTTTACAATACTTTTGAAAGGAACTCACGCAGACGTGGGTTCTGCGGATTCTCGAAGAACTCCTTTGGTGTATTCTGCTCCATTATATAGCCGTCTGCCATAAACATCACTCTTGATGCTACTTCTCGTGCGAAGCCCATTTCGTGAGTTACGACTATCATTGTCATACCGTCCTTGGCAAGCTGTTTCATAAGTTCGAGAACTTCGCCGACCATTTCGGGGTCGAGTGCGGAGGTCGGTTCGTCGAAAAGCATAACATCGGGGTTCATTGCGAGTGAACGTGCGATAGCGATTCTCTGCTTCTGACCGCCTGAGAGCATTGCGGGGAATGAATTTGCTTTATCGGGAAGTCCTACTCTTTCGAGCAGTTCTTCGGCCTTTTTATCGGCTTCTGCCTGTGTCATAAGTCCGAGTTTGACGGGGGCAAGTGTGATATTTTTCTTTATCGTAAGGTGCGGGAAAAGGTTGAAATGCTGGAAAACCATACCCATTTTGCGGCGCATAAGGTTGATATCCCTATCGTTTGCGTGGGTGATATCGCTGCCCTCGAAGAGGATAGTTCCCTCGGTCGGTATTTCCATAAGATTCAGACAGCGCAGGAACGTTGATTTACCCGAGCCTGACGGTCCGATAACAACGACTTTTTCGCCCTTATAGATATGCTCATCGATACCTTTGAGGACTTCATTGTCGCCGAAAGTCTTTTTTAATCCTTTAACGTCTATCACTCTGTCTTAATCTCCTTTCAAGCTTTGTAACAAAGTGCGAAAGCACGACTACCATTACGAGGTAGATTATCGCAACGGAAATGAGCGGCATAAATGCGGAATAGGTCTGCGAACGAATGATATCGCCGCCTTTTGTGAGGTCCTGAACTGCGATATAACCCGAGACTGAGGTCTCTTTCAGCAGGACGATGCACTCATTTGCGAGCGCAGGAAGCACGTTTTTGAACGCCTGCGGAAGTATTATCGAGATCATTGTCTGGCGATAGTTAAGTCCAAGGCTTCTTCCTGCTTCAAACTGTCCGTCATCGATCGAAGCGATACCCGAACGGACTATTTCCGCAACGTAAGCGCCCGAATTGATACCGAACGCGATTATCGCAACGAATATCTTTGAGATAGGAACGCTTGCAAAGATAACGAAATAAATTATAAGGAGCTGAACAACGACAGGCGTTCCGCGGATAACGGTAAGATAGATCCTGCATATAAAGTTTCCGACCTGCATTTTGCCCGTCTTATCATGCGTGAAGCGGACTATCGCAATGATAAATCCAAGCACCATTCCTATAAGAACGGAGAAAAATGTTATCAGAAGCGTTGTTCCGAGGCCGTTTGCAAGATAATGCCAGCGGTCCTGCTCGATGAAATTCTGCTTAAAACTATCGACAAATCCCAAATCTACACTTCCCTTTCTGTTCTTTTATCAAATATTCGGCTTTTCCTAAAAATCGCCGCACATAAGCATTTTTAAGTGCGGCGATGCATTTTGATATTTGAAGTAAAAATTACTTCTTTCTTACGATGATTACCTGATTGGATTCTGTGTAAGGATCGGAGAAGAGAACGTTCTTCATTCTGTCCTCGGTAACGGTCATACCTGCGCAGCCAACGTCTGCCTTGCCGGACTGAACTGCTGCGATAATGGAATCGAATGCCATATCATCTATACGGAGTTCGTAGCCGAGCTTGTCGCAGATAGCTGTCATGATATCAACGTCAAAGCCAACGATATTGTCGCTTTCCTTATATTCGTAAGGAGGGAACTCAGCATTTGTAGCCATAACGAGAGTGCCGTTGCTGTAGTCTGTGTCCTCGGGGGAAACATAAGGGAGCGTACCCTTTGTGTCACCGCTGTAGTTGCTGCGGATATTTGCGAGAGTGCCGTCAGCTTCAAGCTCTGCGAGTGCGCCGTTGATCTTTTCCTGGAGCTCTGTGTTGTCGAGCTTCATAGCGATAGCGTATTCTTCCTTTGCGAAAGGTTCGTCAAGGATCTCGATATCGTCATTCTTGGAAACGAAAACCTCGGCAGGCTCGCTGTCGATGATAACTGCGTCTACCTTGCCCTGCTTGAGAGCCTGAACAGCGTCAGCGCCCTTTGCGAACTTTTCAACTGTTGCGCCTTCGATGCCGTCAGCGTATGTATCGCCTGTTGTACCGAGCTGAACGCCGATAGACTTTCCGTTGAGGTCGTCAATGGAGTGAACGGTATTTGCGGGAACGCCGCAGCCTGTGAGCATTACGGCAGCCATAGAAACAGCTGCTGCCATAGATAATAACTTTTTCATAAAGCATATCCTTCCTTTTTCATAAAATCTAACTTACATTATAGCACATCGGTACGCAGAATTCAACCGTTTCTATAAATTTTAATATTTATAGCATATTTATGCCGTAAAGCCATGCAAAATACAGTATTTTTGTTGACTTTTCGTATAAAATGTGCTAAAATAGCCGTGAAATAAAGCAAAAAAGGTGAACTTACACTATGGATATGAAGAAAATTTCACAGGTAATGGACAATGCAATAAATTCGGGCGAGGAAGTCGGTGCGGCTGTCGTTATCGTAAAGGACGGAGCGCCGGTCGGCAGCTACGCCTGCGGTTACTCTGATGCCGAAAGCAAAAAGCCGATGCAGACCGACACTATCTGCCGAATGTTCTCCTGCTCGAAGATAGCAACTGCGGTCGCTGCGATGATATGCCTTGAACGTGGGCTTATCGCAATGGAGGACGAGCTGTGCCGATTTATCCCCGAGTTTGAACACTCGGAATATTATGCCGACGGCAGGCTTTACCCATGCAGCCGCAGGATAAAGGTTTCCGACCTGCTGAATATGACCTCGGGCATCGCATACCCTTGCGATGAAAAGGGCGCAGAAGCGATAAACACCGTTTGGTACGAGCTTGACCAAAGCTACCGCAAGGGCGATATGATGACGACCGCTGAATTCGCGAAAAGAGCCGCTAAGTCCCCTCTCCTCTTCGATGTCGGAGCGAAGTGGATGTACGGTTCGAGTGCTGATATCATGGGTGCGGTCATCGAGGCGGCATCGGGTATGGAATACCGTGATTTTCTGAAAAAGAACATTTTTGAACCGCTCAGAATGGACGATACGGACTTCTTCGTGCCTGCCGAGAAGCGTGAGCGACTTGGCAAGATATACGAATGTGCAGGAAAAAAGCCGAAAGAGTTCACGGGCACGAACCTTGCGATATTTGACTTTGAGGAAAAACCGAACTTTCAGTCGGGCGGCGCAGGACTTTTCTCCACGGCTGAGGACTATGCAAAGCTCGGAGCGGCGCTTTCAACGGACGGCAAGGGTATCATAAGCCGCAAGACTGCAAGTTTTCTCTCGGTAAACTCACTTTCGGAAAAGCAGAAAGAGACCTTTACATGGGATTCGTGCAAGGGCTGCGGCTATGCGAACTTTATGCGAATAGTCGAAAACCGAAACAACGCAGGCTTGATAGTTTCAGACGGCTCGTTCTGCTGGGACGGCTGGACGGGAACATACCTTATGAACGACCCTGCCGAAAAGCTATCGATCTCTATCACGATGCAGCGCGCAGGCGCAGGCACTACAAGGCTTGCCAAGGCTATTATCAATGCGGCGGAAGCTTCTGTTTAATGCGTAATTCGTAATGCGCAATGCGTAATTGTTTACGCTATAAATATATAATAACTAAAACAAAACGGAACAGCTCAAATTTTCAAGCTGCTCCGTTTTCTTATTACACAAAAATGGAGGTGCAATTCAACCGAACTGCACCTCCACATTAATTACGCATTACGCATTAAGCATTACGAATTAAATTAAGCTTTTCCAACAGAACCGAAGAGTTCCATCTTTTCCTTAACAGTAGCCTTGATAGCTTCTGCGCCGGGAGCGAGGAGCTTACGTGGGTCGAAGCCCTTGCCCTGCTGATCCTTGCCTTCTTCGATATACTTTCTTGTAGCTTCCTGGAATGCGAGCTGGCACTCTGTGTTTACGTTGATCTTTGCAACGCCGAGAGAAATTGCCTTCTTGATCATATCTGCAGGAATACCTGTGCCGCCGTGGAGAACGAGAGGCATATCGCCAACCTTTTCCTTAACAGCTGCAAGTGTTTCAAAGGAAAGACCCGGCCAGTTTGCAGGATACTTACCGTGAATGTTGCCGATACCTGCTGCGAGCATTGTTACGCCGAGGTCAGCGATCTGCTTGCACTCGTTAGGATCTGCACATTCGCCCATACCAACAACGCCGTCTTCTTCGCCGCCGATAGAACCAACTTCAGCTTCGAGGGAAAGACCGAGAACGTCACAAGCATTTACAAGAGCAGTTGTCTTTGCGATGTTTTCAGCGATAGGATAGTGTGAACCATCGAACATGATGGAGGAGAAGCCTGCGTTGATGCAAGCCTTTGCGCCTTCAAAAGTACCGTGGTCGAGGTGAAGAGCAACAGGAACAGTGATGTTGAGTTCTTCCATCATACCGTTTACCATGCCTACAACAGTCTTATAGCCGCACATATACTTGCCGGCACCTTCGGAAACACCGAGGATAACAGGAGAATTGAGTTCCTGTGCTGTGAGGAGGATAGACTTTGTCCATTCAAGGTTATTGATGTTGAACTGACCAACAGCGTACTTGCCGTCGCGAGCCTTGTTCAGCATTTCTTTTGCGGAAACGAGTCTTGACATAATAATATACATCCTTTCACGGGATAACACTATCCCATATTTAATATACGCTCATATTATACCACACACGTTCCCGAATTGCAAGTATTTTTTGTTAATTTCTTATCATACACCGATAATAAAAAAGCAGGCATACGACAGCGTACACCTGCGATTTATATTTAAAACTTAAAGATCGAGCGACTTAATAGTATCCGCTACCTTATCGCAGAGAGCCATACAAGTTTTCTTGGGGCTTCCGAGCTGGCTGAAGATCGTTGCGCCGCCGTCCGTAACTGCATCGAGAACATCGGATGCGATCTGATTCTTGATAGATTCGCCAAGACCTGCGATGATAGTGCTTCTCATAACGGTAAACTTACCCTTATCGCCTGTGATCCAGATCTGATTTTCTCTGTCGATCTTCGGGAAGCAGATAACGGTATTGAAACCGTGCTTTACGATAGATGGAACGCCTGCTTCAAAAGTAACGTCCTTGATCTTGTCAAAAAATTCCTCTAAAGTCATTGGAGTTTTTGTTTCGATCTTGATATTCTTAACTCCGAGCATTTCACCTAAACCCATAATAATTTCCTCCTAAAAATATTTAAATCAAATTTTAGCCGCCGAAGAAGCTTGAAAGGCTGAAGCCTGTCGGCATTGGCAGTGTAAACATATAGATAGTTGCAAAAAGGAAGCCTGCGATCGAGAATGCGAGAACGATATATCTGTTGGGAAGATTCTTGAATGTTCCCACAATACCGAGCATAAACAATACTACCGAATAGATAACTGTAACAAGTCCGAATGCATCACCGTTAGAGTTGTCCTTTTTACCCTGCTCGAGAGTTTCATCGGACTGTTCGATAAGGTCATAATATGTATCGAAGTAGCTTTCAACGTAGCCTTCCATTTCAAACGGAGAAGCTGCTTCTTCCTGCTCCAATGCCCAGTTGATAGCATCGAGGAAAGAATCTGTAACATTGTCATTGAGAAGCTGGTCAAGACGCCATTCAGCCTTTTCAGCTGTTAGATCATCGCCGCTTTCCTCAGCAAACTGCTGATCGAGCAGAACTTCGTTGATCTGATTCCATATCATCATATCCTGCATATAATTCTGCATCGCAGTGTTATATTCGGAATTTGCTTCCGCGGAAAGGTTGTTGCTGACTGTGTAATTGGTGGACTGGTTTCCTCCATGGAGAGAGCCTATCCATGATGCCCATGATGTTAAAAGAGCCGTTATGCCGAGAAATATCGCAACGATTATCTCGATCGTTTTTTCTTTCTGCTCTAAAGTTTTTACCGGTTTCTCCGCAGATTTGGCTTTGTTTTCTTCTGACATAAAAATATCCTCCTATTATCAGATCTCCTGCTTATTTTTCGACATAAAGTGAGCTTTTCATTCAAAAAATAAACGCCGATCAAAATGTTTCACTTAGATCAGCGTTTCCATATTCTTTGAAAGCGATCTCACTTTCGAATTATCATCAGTTGACCCAAGGTGTGCCGTCTTTTTTAGTAAACTTGCCCGTTGCGACCTGGATAATGTCAACTATGTAACCGATTCCGAAGCAGCCGGCAGTAAGAAGCCAAATAATTCCCGTGCCAATCTTGCCTGCCATAAATCTGTGAACGCCGAATTCACCAAGAAAAATTGTAATAAGAAGTGCAGGTACTTTTTCCATAAAAATTTCCTCCATTTTGCGTATAACGCATTATTTTTCATTTAAATTATGTAAAACACCTTTTCGGTGAGTTGCACATACTTTTTTTAATATGTTTGATTGATGTATAATTTATATTCATCTCTGTTTTGAAATATGCTGTCAATTTATTTGTTTCACTTTATTCATTATTATAT
>ERZ1026854.1148-NODE-1148-length-17276-cov-6.349225_pt1 | contig 17276 bp, 14 predicted proteins | sample MGYA00380157_ERZ1026854 | MGnify/ENA primary metagenome ERZ1026854 (study PRJEB33269, sample SAMEA4719793) | human gut metagenome | biome: human-associated habitat; feature: organic feature; material: feces | place: Cameroon | collected 2013-10 ...
GATCTTTAACATTTTTTTTCTGATTTGCGGCATCGGCATGTTTATTTCTTCCAGACTTTTAAATTTTCCAGAAAGTACGATTCTTAATTATATGAGTCTTTTGATGCTGATTTTTGCAGCTTTGACCGGCCTGATCGGCTGGAATTTTTTTCTTCCCTGCATCATTTCCGGACTGCTCTACTTTGGTTTCTTTTTATTGGCAATACTTCCGGTGATTTTTGTCTCGGATTCCAACTGGTATGGTCTCCTGCTGCTTCTGCCTTCTGTTATCACAGTCACGCATGCTTTATACGCGAGATTTCGAAATAAAGATTCTGATCAGTAACAAAGTTCCTGCATCAGGTCATGTACTGTTGTCATTTCGCGAATACGATCAACGTTTTCTCCACAGAATATCAGACCATCTTCAGTATTTCCCTGAACAGCTTCAATCAGTGCTTTTGTAATGCAATACGGAACTGTTCGGGGATCACATTTTTCCAGACAATTATAACACTTTGTAACTGGTTTTCTGGAAATCTCTAATTCTTTAATAAAATTGTTTCTGAGAGCTCTTCCCGGCATTCCCACGGGGCTCTGAATAATCTGAATATCTTTTTTTTCTGCCTGAATATATGCCTGTTTATATAAATCAGATGCATCACATTCTTTGGTTGCTACAAATCTACTGGCTATCTGTACGCCATCCGCTCCTAATTCCATCACATGCTCGATGTCACTTCTGTCAAAAATTCCTCCTGCAACAACAACCGGTATCTTCCTCTGAAATTTTTCCTCATACTCTCTCTTGCATGCAATGATTTCCCTGATTTCCTTATCATAGTCCAGATTTTCCATATCTTTCAATTGGTCTCTTGAAAATCCCAGATGTCCCCCTGCTTTTGGCCCTTCAACCACAATAAAATCTGCTGTGCGCTGATAACGATGAGCCCACATCTTTAAGATCAGTTGTGTTGCCCTTCTGGAAGAAACAATTGGTGCAATCTTTGTCACACTGTCTCCCACAAGCTTAGGCAGATCCATCGGAAGACCTGCGCCGCTTATGATCACGTCTGCTCCTGCTCTGACTGCTTCCTCTACATGTTCTTTATAATGCTTAAGAGCAACCATAATATTTACTCCTACCAGACCTTTTCCCCCTGCAATTTCTTTTGCACGGCAGATATGTTTTTTGATCGCAATTCGATTGCAGCCTGCCTGGTCTTTCTCAAATCCTTCTTCATCATAACCAATCTGCGCTGTTGAAATGATACCTATTCCGCCTTCTGCTGCTACAGCTCCTGCAAGACTGCTCCTGCTCACACCTACTCCCATGCCACCTTGTATAATTGGCTTTTCTGCTGTCAATTCGCCTATCTGAAGAGGTTTTAAAACTTTTTTATCCATATTTATCATTAGTCCTCCAATTATTTTATTTTGACAATCAAACTATTTTACAGTATATACCTTTCTCGCATTTATGTCAATGTATTATCGATTCTTTTTCTTTGTCATATAGTTTTTGAAACTACATATAAAAAAACAAAAAGGAAAGACCTCATCAGTCTTTCCCATTCGTTCCAAACATTTTTCGCATATGGATATTCATAATATAGTAGTACATAACAATTAATAACCCACCTGCAAGAACCCATGCTGCCGGTCCTGCAAGACAGACCCCCGGATAACTTCGCATTTTACCGGCAATCACTGCGACTACTGCACGACCTATCAGTTCGGCTACTCCTGCCATCATCGGCAATAACCCATATCCAAGACCCTGTATACCATTTCTGTATATATTTACAATTGCAAGCGGAATAAAGAAAATTCCAATACACTTCAGATAAATGTCAACGGAACTCATGATCACCTGTACATCTTCTGAAACAAACAGATACGTCATATACTTTCCGACAGTCATAATAAATGTAGCTGCCACAACAGAATATATAGCACCGATGATCGTACATGCTTTAAAACCTTCCCGAATTCGTTTTACGGATCCTGCCCCCATGTTCTGCGCACCATAGGTTGCCATCGTAGTTCCCATTGCCACATACGCCTGGGTCACTACCTGTTCAATTTTACCTGCTGCTGTATATGCAGCTACCAGTGTAGACCCCAGAATATTCAGAGAAGACTGTACCATCATGGTTCCAATCGCTGTGATCGAATACTGCAAAGCCATTGGTATTCCGATTCTTAACTGGTTTTTATAGATTGTACTTCCAACCTGAAGATCATCTCGTTTGAGATGAAGCACCGGCACCTTTACAATAATATAAAACAAACAAAGAATTCCGGCTACCCCCTGAGCTATCACAGTTGCCACTGCAGCGCCCTTTGCGCCCATATGAAAGCCAATGATCAGCAGCAGATCCAGCACAATATTCAAAAGTGCGCTGATGATCAGAAAATACAGCGGAAGCTTGCTGTTTCCAAGTGCTCTCAGAATACTGGATAACAGATTATAAAGCATCTGCGCCAGAATTCCTCCACTGACGATCATAATATATGCATAAGCATCTGCAAAAATATCTGATGGTGTATTCATAAGAATCAGAAGCGGTTTCATAAATGCCATAAACAAAACAGTCAGAAAGGCTCCAACGATAAAAGACAGTATACCGGCTCCAGCAACCGTCTTTCGCATTCCTTCCATATCTCCTGCCCCAAATTTCTGAGCTGTCAGCACTGTAAAACCAGCCGTCATACCTACTACAAATCCATAGATCAGAAACATGATCGTACCCGTACTTCCTACCGCTGCCAATGCCCTGTTTCCAACAAATTTTCCAACGATCACTGCATCTGCCATATTGTAAAACTGCTGAAAAACATTTCCAATAAAAATAGGCATTGTAAAGCTTATAATTATTTTCATCGGATTCCCAACAGTCATATCATTCTGCATTGATTTCATTCTATTTTCCTTCCTGTCTCATTCTATCCAGCAGTTTCGTATATATATTCTCTACAAACCATGGCTCTGTAGATTTTTTCAATGCTTCTTCCGGTGTGAACCAGGCAACTCCGCTGTTTTCATCAGCCTTTATTGAGACGGTTTCCTCAGAATCCGCCTCCAGAAGGTAGGTGACATTAAGATGCAGGTGACTGGAAACATAATTACCATTTTTAATATGTCCGTCCACCGTAAGTGCTTCAATAGAAATAATTTCATCTGTCACCGGACATACATTTTTAATTCCGGTTTCTTCTCTGACCTCACGCATGGCAGTCGCCAGAAGATCTGTCTCTCCATCTGCATGCCCGCCTATCCATGACCATGAGTCGTATATATTATGATATACCATGAGAACTTTACTTCTATCTTTATTCACCACCCAGCCGGAAGCTGTAATATGTGCGATCTTATTCTCCCTGGAAAATGCATCTTCATGATCCATGATCCATTCTAAAAGCAAATATTTATCTTTTTCTTCCTGTTCATTAATAGTTTTGTACTTTTTGATCTGATGTATCAGTTCCAAACGATTCATCGTGTTTTCTCCTTATGTAGTCTATTCTTCTTCCGGCCACACAAAATGTGCATTTCCTGCTTCAAGTCCATCTATAAGAATATTTTGTCCGGTACAGAATTTATTCGTAACCGTTATAAAATATGCCCACTCTGCAGCTTCTTCAACTGACATCCAGCGTTTTAACGGTGTTTGCTCCATAATCTCATTCCACAGAGCCTCATCCTCCATAACAGGTTTGTTTAACTCCGTAAGCACTCCTCCAAAATCCAGACTGTTACAAGTCGCTCCATATTTCGCGATACGAAGAGCGACATTTTTTGCATAAGAGAGGACACCACCTTTGCTTGCCACATATTCAGGAAACTCAGATCCATTATGCCCGCTGGCAGAACCAATCATAAGTATTGCATGGATACCTGAATGAATTCCGTATTTTTCTGTGATTCCAATCGTTCCCTTAAGATTTACATCAATATCTTCTGCGTTTTGCACTCCTGCATTATTGATCACTATATCAAAAGCTTCTGTTTCCGGATAGTGTTCTTTATCACGAATATCCATACGGATATGTTCATAATTTGGATGTTGTATTGCTGCTTCTTTACGATCTATACCAGTAACAGAATGACCTTCTTTCAGAAATTTCTGTACAATCCCCTTCCCGATACCTGAACTCGATCCTGTAATAAGTACTCTCATATTCAGTTCCTCCTGAAACTCATATTTTCTCATCAACAAATCATTACTTTATTGCAGTACGTTCAATCTGATTTATTGTACCATCAAACCTTAAATCTGTTAACTGGATTTTTTCATTTTTCTTCCAGTCAGCGAAAAATTTTTTTCACACCGGCAGGCATATTCTGTGCAAAAAGACACCGTGTACACAGCATAAAGAAACTATCGAATAACATATATATGTTACCTTCATTTCAGCTGCATACACAGTGTCTTTAATTATAAGGAGTTTTTGTTCATTTAAGTTTTTATTTTAGAATAAAAGCTGAAGTCCCATTGCAATGACCCACATATATGCACAGGTCTTCGGAATCATCAGTAATCCAACTTTTGGTTTTGTTTTGCTGAACAGTGTTACCGGCAAGTAGCATCCAAAAGAGAATATATAGTTATTAATTCTCATAGATAAGTCTTTAAAATATGCTACTTCTTATATTGTCATCATCCATGTATGTTTCAGTTCAGTGTCCTCAATTTTCTGATCCTGAAGCATAAAGAAAATGGTTCTCCAATAGTGTTTTTTAACTTCTCGACAGATTTTCTCACAATCACCTTCTTTACAGGCTTCAAGAATCAATCTGTGATTTTCATACTGACGTTTCAGTATCTCCTCTTTATCTGTCACTAAATTGTATCCAGCTAACAAATTACTATAATATAATTCTTTCCATGCCTTCTCCAACCGTGGAAGTCTGGACATCAAAACCAGTTGTTCATGAAACTGATTGTCATATTCAAATACGCGGTCGAATTCATCTGCCGGAATACTTTTCATTTCTTCTAAGATAATTTCCATTTTTTGAATGGTTTCTTCCGGTACCTTTCCATTCAGCAATCTGATACTGACTGTTTCATAGTTGGTACGCAACAGGTATACTTCATAAGAATCCATTAAGGAAAAGTTACGAACAGAACAACCCACATTTCTGGTATATTCTACAAGTCCTTCAATCTCTAACTGACGAAGTGCTTCCCGTATCGGCCCCCGACTTGTATGAAATTCCTGCGCAAGCTCCAGCTCAACGATTCTTTCTCCAGGTCGAATCTGATGATTCATGATCTTCGCGCGAATAGCATTCACTACACTCTCTCTTAATGTTTTATATAATAATTCGCTCATATCTCTCCCTGCTTAATGATAAATGCATAATCTGCCATTGCCTTTAATAAAAATTTCGCTTTATTACTTTACATTGCAATATTATACACAATCGCTCTGTTACTGTAAAGTGTTATCACAGAAACATCACATTTTTTTGATAATATTTTTAACGATTTCGACTGCCAGATCCATGCCTTCAACCGTAATATGTTCATAAGGGCCATGGAAACCATCTCCGCCAGTACCAAGGTTCGGACATGGAAGTCCTCTGAAACTCAGACGTGCCCCGTCTGTACCCCCTCGGATTGGAGCAACATCCGGTTCCACACCAGCTTCCTGACATGCATCTTTAGCATAATCAATCAGCTGCATACATGGCTCGATCTTTTCTCTCATATTACGGTAAGATTCTTCAAGTTTAAGCTCTGCAGTTCCTTCGCCATATTTCTCATTGATCTGTTCTACAGCCTGACGCATTTTCTCCTGTTTTTCTTCGAATAACGCCGAATCAAAATCACGGATGATATACTTCATCACGGCCTGTTCAACAGTGCCGGTAAAATCTGTCAGGTGATAAAAACCCTCATATCCTTCTGTTTTTTCCGGACATTCATTTTCAGGCAGAAGTCGGTGAAGTTCCATTGCTATCGTCTGCGCATTTTTCATAATATCCTTTGCACTTCCTGGATGGACATTAACACCATGTATTATAACTTCTGCTCCTGCAGCATTGAAATTTTCGAACTGGATTTCACCCTCATAGCTTCCGTCAAGTGTATAGCCATATACTGCACCAAAATCAGGAATTTTCAGATAGTCTGCACCACCGCCGACTTCTTCATCCGGAGTGAATGCTATGCAGATCTTGCCATGTGGAGTTTTATCGTTAATGAGTTCTTCTGCCACGGTAAGGATTTCCGCAATACCCGCTTTATCATCGGCGCCGAGAAGCGAAGTTCCATCCGTAGTGATCAATGTTCTTCCTCTAAATGATTTCAGGCGTGGAAAATCTTTTACAGAAAGTACTTTTCCAGAATTCCCCAATACGACATCTTCTCCATTGTAATCAGAGATAATCTGCGGTTTCACATCACGTCCATTATAATCAGGAGCTGTATCCATATGTGCAATAAGTCCAAGAGCCGGAACATTTTCCTTTCCTTCTGTAGCCGGAAGATAACCATAAACATAGCCGTACTCATCAATCTCAACATCAGAGAGACCCATTTGCTTCATTTCTTCAACAAGAAGTCGTCCCAGATCCAGCTGTCTTTTGGTAGTTGGAACTGTTGTACTTTCTTCATCACTTGATGTCCAGACAGTTACATATTTCAAAAAACGCTCATAGGCTTTCATATCATAATCTCCTTAGTTCTTCAAGAAAAACAGCCCGGACACTATATCCGGGCCGTATCTTTATAAGATAGTCTTATGCCTGATGGGTATATCCGAAGAAGAAATATCCAAGCGGACAATAATAGAGACCTTCGATGCCATCTGCAAGCATGTATTTCTGAGTATAGAAGTACAGCGGAGCTAAAGCATTGTCTTCGCCGATGATCTTATCCTCAGCTTTGTGAAGCAGTTCCATACGTTCTTTTACGTCTGTAGTTGTTTTTGCTTCTTTAATAAGAGAATCATACTCTTCATTTGCGTACTGAGCGTCGTTGTTACCGCCGCCTGTCATCCACATGTCAAGGAAGGAAATCGGGTCATTGTAGTCAGCGATCCAGCCGTTACGTGCAATAGAATAATCTCCATCTTTACGTGTCTGAAGGAATGCAGCCCATTCCTGGTTGTTCAGAGTAACCTTTACGCCAAGTTCTTCTTCCCACATGTACTGAAGAGCTTCTGCTACTGCTTTATGAGCATCGCTTGTGTTGTACAGATATTCTACAACCGGGAAGCCTTCTCCATCCGGATAACCAGCTTCTGCAAGAAGTGCTCTTGCTTCTTCACAGTTTGCTTCATAGTCAGCATCTGTTGGTTTGTAGTAATCTCCACCAACTGTACGGAAGTCATCTCCTGTTGCTCCCTCTGCATCGTAAACACCAGCCGGTACAAATCCGCCAGCTTCAACCTGGCCAGACTGTGTAACCTGATTTACGATGTAAGTACGGTCGATTGCAAGAGAGAATGCTTTACGAACTCTGGCATCATCAAATGGTGCTTTCTGAGTCTGGAAGCATACATAGTATGTTCCGATATAGTCTACGATCTTCATATCGCCGGAAGCGATCAGGTTAGCGATCTCAGCCTGCGGAACATCTTCGATGAAATCAAGCTCGCCAGAATTGAATCCTGAAAGCATAGCGTTCTGGTTATCCATCAGTTTGAATGTGATCGTTTCAGGTCCGAGTTTCTCATAATCATAGTAATTTTCATTCTTTTCTACTACGATCTGAGAGTTATGTGTCCACTCTTTCATTTTGTATGCGCCATTAGAGATGTATGTTGCAACATCAAATGTCCAGTTGTCTCCAGCTTTTTCGATAATGTCCTGACGTACTGGCATCATAGCCGGGAATGCGCACAGTTCTTCGAAATATGGCAGATCATTTACAAGAGTTACTTCGAATGTTTTGTCATCAACTGCTTTTACAGCCAGTTCAGACGCATCTTTTTCACCAGCAATGATCTCGTTAGCGTTAACAACACAATCAAGCATGTAGCTATAATCAGCTGCTGTTGCAGGATCTACAAGACGTTTCCATGCATATTCGAAATCACCAGCAGTAACGTCTTTACCGTCAGACCATTTGATTCCATCACGAAGTTTGAAGGTATAAGTTACAGTTCCGTCTTCATTCTCTGTTTTTTCGTAGCTTTCTGCCTGTCCCGGAGCCAGCTGCGCGCTGTGAGCAGTACCGTCACTGCCATTCACTTCAACACCACTGTCTTCCCATTTCATCAGACCTTCAAACAGATGGTTTGCCATGTTACTGCCATCACTGGTAGTATTCAGTGCCGGATCCATTGTCTGTGGTTCAGAAGCCAGGTTTACTGTGATATTAAAATCACCAGTACTTGCAGTTTCCTCTGTTGCTTCGTTCTCAGCTGCACTTACGATTGTTGCACCAGCAAACATAGATACTGTAAATGTTGCAGCTAACAGGATAGATAAGACTCTCTTCTTCATATATCCTCTCTCCTTTTCTCTTTTTATTGATAAACAGGGAGTCCTGTATATCTTGAATTAATAACATGCAATACCCTTACTTTTCAAGCAGATGACATGCCACCCAGTGACCCTTGTCATATTCTTTGAACGCAGGTACGACCTGTTTACATTTCTCTGTAGCGTAAGGACAACGTGTATGGAATCTGCATCCGCTTGGCGGATTCATAGGAGATGGGATATCCCCTTCCAGTACGATTCGCTGTCTGCTTCTGCTCACCTCCGGATCCGGTACCGGAACAGCGGAAAGCAATGTCTTGGTGTATGGATGCAGTGGGTTACGGTTCAGCTCGTAGCTTTCAGCAAGTTCAACCATTGTACCCAGATACATAACACCAATACGATGAGAAATGTGTCTGACAACGGAAAGATCATGAGCAATAAACAGATAGGTCAGACCCATCTCATGCTGCATATCTTCCAGCATATTTACAACCTGGGACTGGATAGAAACATCCAGTGCAGAGATTGGTTCGTCACATACAATGAATTCCGGATTAACCGCCAGCGCACGGGCAATACCTACACGCTGCTGCTGTCCACCTGAGAATTCATGCGGATAACGGTTTGCATGTTCTGTATTCAGACCTACATGTCCAAGAAGTTCCTTGATGCGGTCTGTTCTGTCTTTTTTACTGGCACATAACTTATGAATATCAAGTGCTTCGCCAATGATCTCACCAACTGTCATACGTGGATCAAGACTCGCAGATGGATCCTGGAAAATAATCTGCATCTTACGACGATAAGGAAGCATATTCACCTGTTTCGCCTTCGGAACTTTCACCGGATGAAGGATTCCATTCTCATCACGTTTCCATGGATCCTGTCCCTCGAAAATTGTTTCTCCATCATAAACGATTTTTCCGGAAGTAGGATTATATAACTGTAATACTGTACGGCCAAAGGTTGTTTTACCACAACCGGATTCTCCAACAAGTCCAAGAGTCTCTCCTCGCTTAATCTCAATGGAGATATCTTCCACAGCCTGTACTCCAGGTCCTTTGACGCCTTTGACCGGGAAATATTTTTTCAGGTGTTCAACCTGAACAAGAGTATCCTTTTTCTCACTCATGGCTGCCTGCCTCCGTTTTTTCTGTATTTTTATCTGCTGCTTTCTGTGCTTTGATCTGATCCTGAACACACAGCCAGCATGCAGCTCTGTGATTTTCTCCCAGTTCCACATATGGCGGCATCTTCTGCAGACAGATCTTCATGGCACTTTCACAACGTGGTGCGAAAGGACATCCTTCCGGTGGGTTCAGCATATCTACCGGAGTTCCCTCGATCGGGATCAGTCGTTCATAACTGTCCGCATCTACTCGCGGCATGGAACGAAGAAGTCCTCTGGTATAAGGATGACCAGGTGCATAGAAAATATCATCAACCGGTCCCTGCTCTACCATCTTACCTGCATACATTACAGATACTTTATCGCAGATTTCAGCCACAACACCAAGGTTATGTGTGATAAAAATGATACCCATCTGATTTGTCTTCTGGAGTTTTTTCATCAGTTCAAGAATCTGCGCCTGAATAGTTACATCAAGTGCTGTAGTCGGCTCATCTGCGATCAGAAGTTTTGGATGGCAGATAAGACCCATAGCGATCATAACACGCTGACGCATACCACCGGAAAGCTCATGAGGGTACTGTTTCATACGTTTTTCAACGTTATTGATACCTACTTCCTCAAGCATAGCCATGGCACGTTTCTCAGCATCTTCTTTGCTGATGTTTTTGTCATGAGCTTTTAATGCTTCAACAAGCTGATTACCGATAGTATATACCGGATTCAGACAAGTCATCGGATTCTGGAAGATCATGGCAACTTCACTTCCTCTGAAGTTGACCATCTCTGCCGGAGTTTTTGCCAGAACATCCTGGCCTTCAAAAGTAATGGATCCGCCAATTACTTTACCCGGGTTCTGTAACAGTCCGATGATTGAATATGCTTCAACACTTTTTCCGGATCCGGACTCGCCTACAACACCCATTACTTCGTTATAGTTCAAATCATAACTGATTCCATTAACTGCTTTTACTTCTCCTGCCGGAGTGAAGAAAGAAACCTGGAGATCTCTGACTTCTAAAAGCTTGTCAGTTTTTTTATTCTGTTCCATTATGTTTCTCCCTTTCTTATTTTTTCAGCTTAGGATCTAATGCATCGCGAAGACCATCACCAAACAGGTTCAGAGACAGGATCATAACACTTAAGATCACAGCTGGAATGAACAGTCGGTATGGATAGGTTTTGAGTCCGCTCAGTGCTTCGGAACACATGGATCCAAGACTGGTAAGCGGAGCTGATACACCAACACCCAGGAAAGATAAGAAGGATTCCAGGAAGATTGCTGACGGGATCTGCAGGAATGTGGTTGTAACAATCTGTCCGATACAGTTCGGAAGCAGATGTTTACTGATGATACGTCCGCCCTTTGCACCCAGTGCTCTGGCTGCTGTTACGTATTCCTGCTGTTTTAACTGCAGAATCTGTCCACGGATAATACGGCTCATTGTAACCCAGTATAAAAGACCAAAAGCGATAAACATGGAAATCAGGTTCGGTCCAAGTAATGTTACCATACTCTGTAAAATACCATCACCAGAGTTCTGGAACTGCTCCAGTGCCGGCTTCAGTGTTGCAGATAACAGAAGAATGATCAGCATCTCAGGGATTGAATAAATAATCTCTACGATACGCTGCATCACAGTATCTACCATACCACCACAGTAACCGGAAACAGAACCGTACAGTGCACCAATAACTAATACCAGAAGTGCCGCGCAGACACCTACGATAATAGATACTCTGGTTCCGACCATAACACGGACCATAATATCACGTCCCTGATCGTCTGTACCAAATACATGTGGGAATACTTTTTCTCCTTCAGCCTTTTTCTGAAGTTCTTTATTGGAGTAACCAAACATACTGTGTTTGATACCAAGTGCTTTAACAGCATCTGCCTCAGTGACTTCTTCTTCGTTATCACTAACTTCCTGCTGAGACACATTTGCTTTTGCACGGATCTTAGCTTCATCTACACGGCTCAGCGTCACGCCCTTTGCCTCTGCTTCTTTTCTTGCCTGTTCAACTGCTTCATCAGGTGACAGATTACCTGCACCACTGTGCTCTTCCATGTAAGCATTGATTTTTTCCTGATCTTCCAGGCTGTAGTGCCATGGATGCAAAGCTTCTGAACCACGGATCTGCTGTTTGTAAGTATATGGAACAACAGCCGGTCCTACAAATGCAAAAATTGCAAGCAGGATGATGATAACCAGTGCTACCATTGCTACTGTGTTTTTGCGAAGACGTCTCCATGCATCTTTCCAATAGGACACGCTTCTGCGGTCCTGAATAAAGTTTTCCTTCTCTTCAGATGTTGCCGGTTCAAACGCATCTGCCGGCAGATCATTCCACTGGAGGATATCATCAATATTTGGCTGAAGAGAACCCGGTTTATGAAATCTTTTCTTATCAGACATAACCTTTTAGTTTCCTCCCTTTACCAGATTAATTCTCGGATCCACCAGTTTGTAGCACAGGTCTACGATCAGGTTCATCACGATAATAAATGCTGCCAGGAAAATAGTTGTTCCCATGATCAGCGGATAGTCACGGTTCTGGATAGCCTGTACAAAATATCTTCCCAGTCCCGGAATTGAAAATACAGTTTCTACTACAAGACCTCCACAAAGTGTAAATGCGATCTGAGGTCCAAGATAAGTAATAACCGGAATCAATGCATTACGCAGAGCATGTTTGAAAATGATCTTACTGTTTTTCAGACCTTTTGCTCTGGCAGTTTTGATATATTCCTGATTAATAGCATCCAGCATGGATGTTCTGGTCTGTCTGGAAAGATAACACATTGGATAGAATCCAAGTGCAGCACACGGAAGCACATAACTGGCCGGTGTGCCGTCAAACAGCGCAGGGAATACTTTAAGGCCTTCGATACCACCACAGAGTGTATGCAGCAACAGTGTAGCTACAACGAATCCCGGCATTGAAATACCGATGGTACACAGCACTCGTAAGAAGCTGTCCACCCAGGTTCCTCTCTTAAATGCTGCAAGACATCCCAGCGGAACGCCTACAAGCACTGCCCATAAAAGTGCAATACTTCCTACTTTTGCAGATACAGGGAACATTTCTTTGATGATTCCCAGAACCGGGCGGTTCTTCTGCATTTTGATAGAAGTTCCAAAATCTCCCTGTGCAAGGTTCTTCAGATATTTGCCTAACTGAATGTATTTAGGCTGATCCAGTCCATACTTAGCATTCAACGCCTGAATAGTCGCCTCAGATGGTGTTTTTTCTGATAACCATGGATTACCCGGAATGGCATTCATCAGAAAGAACGTAATACTGGCAACAAGCAGAAGTGTAACGAATGCCATACAGACTCTTCGTATTGTGTATTTTGTCATATTATACACCTTTCCTCTCTGTTTTCTCTCTTTTTCATTCTGCATGTCGATTGTAAATTGTCGACAATATGACAATATTATAACTACTTTAGTACAATAGTGTCAAGTAAAATCGGTTGATTTGTGTGCATTTTTCACACACATGTATGTCTGTCGCGGACTCAGGTACATAGAATGTCCGTCTCCCCACCTTTTGTTAAAATCCAATTGACCTTTTTTATTCGTATAGTTACAATAATCTTTGCTTCTAAATTATTTATATAGCAGGAGGAACTGACATATGAGTTCTTACATGGATTTTATCAAAGAACAGTTATACGCACTGACATCTGTTCCAAGTCCTACCGGTTTTACAAAAAAAGCAACCGATTATCTTATAGCTGAACTGACATCTCTCGGATATACCCCTGAACGTTCTAACAAAGGAAATGTATCTGTTACCCTGGGTGGTTCCGGTTCTCCGCTTGTACTGGCTGCCCATGTTGATACCCTGGGTGCCATGGTTCGCTCTGTCAAAGATAACGGACGCCTTCGCCCGACAACCCTTGGCGGACATCAGTGGTCCACCGCAGATGGAGAAAACTGCACCATTCATACCAGAGACGGCAGGATTTACACTGGTGTGGTTTTAAATACCGAACCCTCTGCTCATGTTGCAGATCAGAAAAAAGAACCTCTGGAAGAAAATATGGAAATTTTACTGGATGAAAATACTGCTTCCAAAAAGGAAACCCTGGCACTTGGCATCCAGACCGGAGATATTATCGCTATGGACCCACGCACAGTTGTGACTGAAAGTGGATACATTAAAAGCCGCTTTCTGGATGATAAGCTCTCAGCAGCCATCCTCCTTGGAGTTGCGAAAGCAATCCGTGAAGACAACTGGGTTCTGAACCGAAAAGTTTCTCTGTTGTTTACAGTCTATGAGGAAGTCGGACACGGTGGATGCGTCGTACCGGAAGATACGGAAGAAATGATTTCTGTAGACATGGGATGTGTCGGCGCCGATCTTGACTGTACAGAACGAATGGTTTCTATCTGCGCCAAGGATTCCGGCGGCCCATATAATTATGATCTGATAACTGCTCTTTCTGATATTGCCAGAGAGCAACAGCTGGATTATGCCATTGACATTTATCCGCATTATGGTTCCGATGTAGAGGCTACTTTACGTGCCGGATACGATATACGTCATGGTCTGATCGGTCCGGGAGTTTATGCTTCTCACAATTATGAACGTTCTCATATGGACGGTGTACAGAATACCTTTGAACTCTTAAAAGCATATCTTACAAAATAACAAAGCATACAAATTCTATTAAGAAAAAACAGCCGAACATTTCTGATCATATATTATTAACTCAGAAATATTCGGCTGATTATTTATGCTATCAGGTCAACAAAACCCGTAGATACCAGGAATAAGATCAACATTACAACCGGCACTACATAGCGAATCATAAAACGATACAGACCGGCTCGTCTGAAAGATTCACCATTTCGTTCCACTTCTCCAATGATCCAGTCAGGACCAATTACCCAACCAATAAGGATACTGGTCATAAGCGAAATAAACGGCATCAGAAAACTGTTACTGATATAATCCATAACATCCAGAAGCTGTCCGACAGAACCATTTGGAAGCTTCAGTTCAAAATACAGCTTATTATATCCCAGACAGATCAGTACAGCGGTAATCAGGGAATACATACCAACAGCGCCGCATATTTTCTTACGTGGTTTGTGGTAAAGTTCCATGCAATTTGCGACCAGTGTTTCCATGACAGATACACAGGAAGTCAGTGCTGCAAATCCCATCATCAAGAAGAATGCAATTGCTACCGGTCGTCCAAATATTCCCATTGCACCAAATACCTTTGGCAAAGAGATAAAGATCAGACTCGGTCCGGAAGCCATTCCTTCATTTCCAAGAAACACAAAAACCGCCGGGATAATCATCATTCCGGCAAGAAATGCAACACCGGTATCAAAAATTTCAATCTGATTTGTTGCCTTATTCAGATTCACTTCATTTTTTACATAGGATCCATACGTAATCATGATTCCCATAGATACACTTAATGAAAAGAACAACTGACTCATCGCATCCAGAAGGATCTCAAGGAATCGTTTTACTGTCAATCCGTCAAAATCAGGTCTGAGATAGACAGCCAGTCCCTGCATTCCTGTCCGGACAGTTCCATCAGCCGCTGTATGTGACAGTGTCAGTGAAAAAACAGCAATGACCAGAATCAGAAGTATCAGTCCTGGCATAATAATCTTAGAAAACTTTTCGATTCCTTTTTCTACACCACGAAACACAATCCAGGCCGTCAGCATCAGAAAAATCAGCATAAAAACAATTGGTGCGATATCCGATGTAATAAAGGATGTAAAATATCCATCTCCTGCTGCTTCTTTACCGTCAGACACAAGGTAAACAAAGAAATATTTTGTAATCCATCCACCGATAACTGAATAGTATGTCATGATCAGCGCCGGCACCAGAAAAGTCAAATGTCCCAAAAATTTCCACTTAGGATTGAGTGCCTCAAATGCCCTCAACGCATTTTTCTTTGTCTTTCGTCCAATTGCAACATCCGTTGTCAGCAATACAAATCCAAACGTCAATACCAGTATCAGGTATACAAGAAGAAATAAACCTCCTCCGTCTTTTGCACAGAGATATGGGAATCTCCAAATATTCCCGACACCTACTGCACTTCCGGCTGCCGCCAGGACAAAACCTATGGAACCAGAAAAACTACTTCCTTTTTCTTTCATTTCAATTTCCCTTTCAAATATAAGTTTCATACTCTTCCAGATATTTTGCCACTGATCTGGTCATTTCTTTTGAAAAATCAGAATTATACTTGCGATTGCAGAACGCACTGCACCATTCTTCGTAAGTGCTGTTCTTACATTTATGTGCAAACATTTCCCTCAATTCTTTCGCATCCATGCTACGGTATGTATTTTCATGAACAATATGTTTGCGTTCGCACCTTTCCGGCTTCTGTCGTTCAATCTGCTGCTTAGTTGGCCAGCCAAATACCAGCATCGCTGCCGGAAACACATATTCAGGAAGCTGCAAGAGCCTTCTCTGTTCTTCACAGTTTTCCATAATATCACCGATATAACAGGAACCGATTCCAAGACCTTCTGCGGCTACTACCGCATTCTGCGCCGCTATGACCGTATCAGTTATCGCAAGCATCAGATCACCCACACCCGGTTTTCTCGGCTTGCATCCAGTTTCCAGGTAAGTATCATACCATTTTTTACAATCTGCACAGAATACCAGCACCATCTTTGCATTCGCAATAAAAGGCTGATGATCACAGCTTTCTGAAAGTGCTTTCTTTAATTCCTGATCTGTAATATCTAAAATCGTATATAGCTGCTGACAGCCCGCCGAAGGAGCCTGCATGGCAGCTTCCAGAATCAGATTTTTCATTTCTTCTGGAATTTCACGTTTTTCATATGCTCTCACGGACTTTCTGTGGTACAGATTTTCTATAATTTCATTCATTTAAGTTATATTCCTTTCACTCTGGCCAAAAAAGAAGGACCTCGGGCATAAACCCTTGGTCCTTTCTGTAGTTATTTTACCATACAAACGAGAAAAAATGGAAACCTCTTGCGCATCCTACTTCAATAGTTGGCAGATTGCTGTATGATGGAGCGTTCCAGTGTTCGCCATCCCAAGTCATGTTATAAGTGATGTTAGACTTAAAAGCCGTGTGTTGCCTGCGGAATTCCTTTGAATAGGCATCTGCATATGCTTTTGTAGATACAGAAATTTCACAAACGTAGTTGTCACCTTTCTTTTCTACTTCACCAATAGAAACAGTTTCTGGAAGCTGATAGACGAATCTGCCTCCGTGGAAAAAGCTGCCCTTCTTACACTTAACCATATAACCCATTGCAAGATCACTCTCAACTGGTGCTGCTGGTACTACTTCTTTTTCGCATACTACATTGATAACCGGGAGCTGTGTCATTGCAGGTGCTACCCATTCTGTTCCATTCCAGGTCATGTTGAAACTGATGCTTTCTGCAACTGCTGTATGTTTTCCGTGCTCTTTTGAATATGCTTCTGCATACGCTGCTGTTGCGATTGTGACTGGGCATACATAGCTGTCACCGTCTTTTGTTACTTCTCCGATTGTGAATGTATCCCCGATAAGGTTCATCTGTGCTGCTGCATGCTCTCCATCACCATTACATGCTACAACATAGCTTGTTGGGATTGCTGTTGCTGCCGGTGCTTCCGGTACTACTTCTTTTTCACATACTACATTGATAACCGGGAGCTGTGTCATTGCAGGTGCTACCCATTCTGTTCCATTCC